>Ga0272442_10000679_pt1 | contig 53544 bp, 43 predicted proteins | sample SSMForm2O_FD_200262 | JGI IMG/M metagenome (GOLD analysis project Ga0272442, IMG submission 200262) | Marine sediment archaeal communities from Little Sippewissett salt marsh, Falmouth, MA, United States - SSM-Form-2O | ecosystem: Environmental > Aquatic > Marine > Wetlands > Sediment ... | reverse complement strand
CGCCGGACCCGGTGACAAGAGCGACCATGCTCTCATTGAATCCCCCGGCACACATTGCGTCAACGTCCGGGCGGGGTGAAACGAAGAATTTTGATCCCGGCAGCTCCACCGCTCAGCGTAAGGGCAATGCCGATCCAGCGCGGCTCAAGGCCTGTGGTCTGCCCGGAGCGCACCAGGACTTCAGCCAGCACGCCGCCGGTCAATCCGCCCAGCAGGGTGTGGAGGAGATCGGCGGCCTCGACACGCCCGCCCGAATTTCGTCGGGCATCCAGGATCTCCTTGCCGGTGCCTGCCAGCAGGCCGGCAATCAAACCGGCGCCCCCGGCGGCGAGGGGCAGGCTGTGCAACTCGGCTTCCGGCGCCAGGGCGTACAGCACGCCGCCGGCGCTCAGGCCCACTGCCAGCCCGGCCAGATAGTGGACCAGCTTGTCATCCAGCTGCGGCGCAGGGGCAGTCGGCTCCGGCGCTTCCGGGAAAGCGACAGGCGTGTGGAGAATCAGGAAAAGCAGCAAAGCGGTTGCGCAGCGTCGGGTGGTAGAGCTCATCGCTGGACCTCAGAATGGGAGGGTGTTCACGCTCTTGGTCATATAGGAGTAGAAGCGCTCCTCCCCGTTGGAGTCCAGGCGGTCGAACCAGGCAAATCCGAAGCCCTGCCGTGTCAGGGAATCGAGAAGGGAAAAAAAGGTTCCCAGGAAACCCTCGACCCGGTCGATCACAGCATCCAGATGTCTGCGGGTCAGGGTCGGCAGTATCAGGGCGGCCTGCCGGGTGGGACGCAGGTCCCGGTTTATCCGGGGCACATAGCCCTGCCAGTCCAAAAGACAGAGGCGGCGGATATCCAGGGCCGCCAGCTCCGGGGGTTTTCCTACCGGGCGGGAGAAGTCACATTCACAGGATACGTAGGGCCAGGGGGAGCCGTCGGCCAGCTTGATCTTGTTGTTCCAGGTGTAGCGAGCGCCGAATTTGGTGATGTAGAGAGAGGCGTTGGCGGTCAGAAGCGGGGAGGTGCCGAACTTGAGCCGAACGGCGCGGCGGTGCTGCAGGTATTCACGGGCCTCCTCCAGCAGGCGGACGCCGATTCCCTGCCGCCGGTAGTCGGGGCTCACTTCCTGACCGGAAAGGGTGTAGTAGCGTCCCCGCTCATCGCTGCCCGGAATGAGCCCGATCCAGCCGAGAATCGCGTTTTCCTGGTCCAGAAGGGCGAGGATCTCTCCCGAGTGGGATTGGATATAGTCATAGTAATCGGCCGCATTGCGGGAGGTAACGGATTCGCGGAAAATCTGGGAGAAGTCCTGCGCCTGCCACAGATCCTTCTGGTTATCCTTGATAAGGGTGGATACCTTCATAACCGGCGGTTTGACAGGCTAAGCATACCCCACCGGAGGCGGGAAAGCAAGGAGATTTCCCGCCCCCACCCAAGGAAAAAGCGGAGCCTTTTAGTGCCTGTTGCTGCGTTCCTTTCCGGACTCGCCAGGACCGCGGCGGGGGCACCTTATTCAGCGTCCCAGGGCAGCGGCGGCCCGGCGGCGGCCGCTGCGCCGCGGCCGCCGTTCTCGGCCAGTCCGGATTGGGCCAGGTAGGCGTAACGCCGGGCCAGCTCGGGCGCACGGGCCTCCACCTTGTTGAAGTGCTCGGCAATGAGCCGGTAACGGCCCTGGCGGTAATAGGCCTCCGCCAGCAGCAGGTTGACCGGCACCGAATCGGGATTGCCGGCCAGGGCCTGCAGCAGGACCCGCTCAGCCGTGGGAAATTCCCGGCGGCTGATGTGGAGGTGGGCCAGGTTGACGGCGGGAGAAAGGTAGTCGGGGAACTCCTTTCGGCAGCGGGTGAAAGTTTGTTCCGCCTCATGGTCACGGCCGAAAAGGGAGTGCAGAATCCCCAGCCTGTTGAGCAGGCGTGCCTTTTGGCGGCCCGCGGCCCGGCCGGCCTGCTCGCTGAGGGCGGCGGCCGCCCCGGTATGCAGGGACATCTCCATTTCCTGCAAAGTGCCGCGGTAAAGAGCGTCCACCTCTGCGGCGGGCGGTTCTACGACCGTAAAGCTGCTTTCCGGCAGGGGCAGGGGGGGGTAGACGCCGCGCTGGTCCGCCAGGGGCAAAAACTCGATCTGCCCGTTTGCGGCATAGGTGGCCACCAGCCGCGAGGCTTCCCGCCAGGCGGTCATGAACCCTTGAGCCAGCACGGTACTCTCCACGGGAATCCAGAGCTCTCCCCGGTGCGGCAGGGTGACGAGACCTTCGGCGTTGAGCAGCCAGTCGTTGGCTGCGGGTTCCTCGCTGTTGAAGGCCAGGAACACGTGGCCCGGGGAGGTCATGATCGCGGTGGCGATGCCGCTGGATTCCAGCAGGGATGCCAGCAGGGCCGTGCTGTCGTCACAGTCCCCGGAGCGGATCAGCAGGGTGGTGCGGGGGAAGCGCACCGTGTCAACACGGTTCTCCCTGCCCAGCACACGGGAGATCGGGGAGTCCGGGTCCTCGATGTACTCGATGCCGTACTTCCCCAGGGCGTCGCAGATGCGCATGGCCCGGAGCAGTTTCCCGGAGAGCCGGAATCCACCCGTGCCGGCCTCGCCGGCGGCCACGCGGTGAGAGAAGCGGTTCACAATCCCCTCATTGGGCGTAATGAAAGAAGACAGCCTGGCCGAATCATCCCAGACCAGGGCGGTGCGGCGGCGGACGGTCAGAGACCTTGTCTCCTCCACGGTCTGCGGACCCGTTTCGGCCAGGCAGGAGATCTTGATCAGGGCCTGAACGGGCAGGTCCTCCTGCAGTTCCAGCACCGCGGGATTGAAGACCACCGGCAGGTCGAAGGTGGCGCTGTCCCCGCCAGTTAGTCGCGGCAGGGTGGGGGCGGACTGGGGGAAGTCCATCAGGCGTTTGATGAAAATGCTGGCTTTCATGTCACGCAGCTCACGGCTGGTAGTGTTCCGTACGGTCACGGCGGCCGGGGGTGAACGGCGGTAGATGTGCAGCAGGGAGGGAAAGAGGTCCTGTACCCGGATCTCCGTGATCTTCAGGGCTCCGGGTGGTGCCGCGGCGCCGATCTCCCGGTCCCGGAAGGTCGCTTTGAGCTCCGCCATTTCCGCGGCCGCTTCCCGGTCGGAGGAGTCCAGTGAGAGTATCCTCTCGTAGAGCTGCAATGCCCGGCTGTAGGTGATGCGGGCCGACTCGGGGCCCAGGTCGGTTAGGACTTCCACGGTTCTGTCATGCAGGCTGCGGGCGTTTTGCTTGAGCAGGGCGATATCTATACTCTCCAGGCGCCGCGCGGCAACCTCGAGGGAGGGATTTAGGTCGAGGGCGGTCTGCCAGTGCAGGCGGGCCATTTCGAAAGATCCGGCGTTCTCGTAGTGCTTCGCCAGACCCGCCCGGGCCTGGGCGTCCTGCGGGTTTTTGTCCAGGCGGCGGTTCCAGGCCAGGACCGCCGCTTCGCCGGGATTATCGATCCCGTGGTCCGCCGCGTAAGCGGCGTCGAGGAGCTTGATGATTCTTCGTCCCGTCCGGTCCGTCAAATAGATACGGCCGCTTCCGGAATCCAGGACCGGCAGCGCGTTGCGGGGGAGCGGCTCCCCGCCGGCGCTATGCTGAATGCCGGCGGGCGCTGGTAATTTGTCGAGGTGCCAGACCGGTACGCCCAGACGGGTGAAGCAGCTGAGCCGCGGGGCGGCGCCGGCCAGGGAAAGAACGAAGCGGCCGTCGCTGTACACCGACAGGGCGACCGCCGCGGCGGCTTCTGCCGGATCCATGAGGGGCATGATCGTGTCGATGAGCTCGCCCCGGGGTGAATGGATGCGGATGCTGCGCTCGACAACGTCATACACCCAGATGTTTCCCTCCGGTCCCACCGTGAGGGCAGATATATAGGAGTTTGGCCCGCTGAAAAGCGGCAGCTGCAGACGGCGTCCCTCATCCACGCGCAGGGCCCGCCGGTTCTGGAGGTCGATGACCACCACGCTGCCGTCCGGGAGCGCGGCGAAGGGGCCGAACAGGTCGATCCCGATCCGCAGTCGCCGGGGCCGGGACAGGCCTTCCGGCAGGCGGTAGATCTCCCTGCCCAGGGAGGGTTTCAGGAACAGCGTGTTCCCCGGGGTTACGGCCACGTCGGCGGCGAAAGTGGTGTTGCCCTCGTCATAGAGTACACGCCCCGGCTGCCCCAGAACCCGGAAATCGGGGCTCAGCTCCGCGCACAGGAAGGAAAAACCCACCAACAGGTTGCCGTCCGGCCTGACCGCCGCCGACATGGGGGTCAGCGCGGCGGACATTCCGGGCATCCCGGGCAGCAGGGTCTCAGCAATGGTTTCGGCGGGAAGCTCATCCACATAGACAGGATGCGGTTGCAGGGGCTCCACCGGGGTGTCTTGAAGGGAGCCCCAGAGCAAGAAAACCGCCGCAGCCAGGCGGAAGCCGTTGTCCGGGCTGCCCCCGTCGATCAGGGAGAGCTCAGCCTCCCGTCCGTCCCGGCGGCGAAGCGTCAGGCTCAAAACCGAGCCGTCTTCCTGATAGACTGCCAGAATGTCGAGCTCGCAGGCTGGCGGACCGGCAGCACCCTGAGCCTGAATCCGGATATAGTCGCCGTACTTGCGGTTCATCCGGGTCGCGGCAGCGGCAGCCAGTGCTTCCACGCGCCGCCGGTTCTCCGGCGTCTCCGGGATGACTTCCGGCGGCCCGAAGGCGATCTCCTCGATGCTCCGGCTCCACCCGCAAAGCGGCAGCAGCAAAAGCAGCAAGAGCACAACAGGCAGACGCCAACGGTGCGGTGCGGATGGGCTTGACCCGGCATTCATGGCATTCCTCCTGTTACGAGTATAGACCTGCGGCACCAAAATTACTTCCGAAAAAACCCGCAGGGAACGGAAGCCGTTTCCGGGCGGCTTTCTTGACATTTAGTACAGCCGGCCCTATGCTGAGGATATAATTCGGTACCGTGTATATGTCGTATTGCGGTAATATCATAAAGTTAAAATCCGTGGTGTATGGATAGAAAGGGCATATGAGCATTCCTCTACAGCTTGCCGTCCTTACCGTCCGATCCAAAGAGGCGGAGGCTTTTCGCCTTGGGATAGAGAAGTCCGGATTTGCCTGCAGGATGCGCTGTTTTGCCGGCGAAAAGGAGTTTATCCGCAGCCTGCGCCAGCCGGCCGACCTTATTCTGGTAGATGCTGAGGCTGGCAAACTCACCCCTCTGCGGGCTCTGTCAATTCTGAAAGAGCGGGATATGGATATCCCCCTGATAGTGATCGGGGAGGCGGGCAGAGGCGAAATCGTCCATTGTCTCAAAGGCGGTGCTGCCGACTATATCTCCCCCGACCACCTGAAGCGCCTGGGCAGTGCGGCGGTCCGGGCCCTGAGGGAACGCACCCTGCGGGAGGTGAAGCGAAAGATCGCCCTGGAGCTGACCTCCACTCTGGACCGGGATGAGGTGATGGAGCATATCCTCAGCCAGCTCCAGGAAGTGGTGGATTATGACCGGGCTTCCTTCCAACTTCTGGAGGAAGATCGGTTCAGGATCGTGGGCGTGCGCGGATTCCCCTCGCCCGGGGACGTGCTGGACGCCTCTTTTCCCATCAATGCCGATCATCCCGCCGGCGAGGTTCTGCGCAAGCTGGACGCCTTTATCGTGGATGACGCCCCGGCCCGCTACCAGGCGCTGCAGCCGGGCCGCTCGGAAAGCGCGCCGATCCGCTCCTGGCTGGGAGTGCCGCTGATGGCCGGGGGCCGCCTGATAGGCACCCTGAGCCTGGAAAAGCATGAGCCCGCCTTCTACACCCGTGAGCATGCCGACCTGGCCCTGTCCCTGGCGGCCAGCGCGGCGGTGACCATCGAAAACATGCGCCTGTTCGAAGACTCCCAGCGCCGGGTGGCTGAGCTGGAGGCGCTGCAGCAGACCAGCCTGCAGCTGACCTCTTCGCTGAACCTCACCGACGTGCTGGGCTCAATCGCCGAAAACTCTCTCCAGCTGGTTGGGGCCACGGACTGCCATATCTATCTCTACGACGCGGAGAGGGACAGCTTCTCCTTCGGGGCGGCGCTGTGGAAAAACGGGCGCAAGGAGCCGGCGGTGACCCAGCCCAGGTCACAGGGATTTACCGCCAGCGTAGCCCGGGAGGGCCGGCCGCTGGTGATCAACGACGTGGAGAATCATCCCCTCTACGCCTCCCGGCAGGCCAAAAAATGGCGCCTCAAAGCCATCGCCGGTTTTCCCCTCAGGCGCGCCGAGCAGGTTTTAGGGGTTTTTACCATCGCTTTTATGGATTCCCATACCTTCAGCGAGGCGGAGCTGCGGGTGCTGGGACTGCTGGCGGACCAGGCGGCCGTAGCCATCGAGAACGCCCGTCTTTTCATGGCCATGCGCAGGGAGCGGGACTATTCCCAGGCGTTGATTACCATGGCCAATGCCCTGGTGCTGGTTCTGGACATCGAGGGATGTATCCGCTTGATCAACAAATACGTGGAGGAGCTGACCGGATTTTCCAGCGCCGAGCTGCAGGGTGGGGACCTCTTCAGCCGGCTGTTTCACCCGGAGGAGCAGGAACAGGCCCGCACAGCTTTCCGGGAGTGTCTCTCCGGGGGCAGGCACAGCCAGCATGAAAACCGCTTTCTTACCAAGAGCAGCTCCCCACGGGTAATCAGCTGGAGCAGCACCCTCATCCGGGACAGCCAGGGCGAACCGGAGAGCGTGTTCGTGGTGGGACAGGACATAACCGAGCAGAAGCAGCTGGAGATGCACCTGCGGCAGAGCCAGAAGATGGAGGCTATCGGCCAGCTGGCCGGCGGCATCGCCCATGATTTTAACAATCTTTTAACACCCATTCAGGGCAGTGTGGAATTGCTTCTGGAAACGGAGAACTTGGACAACCAGACCCGGGAGTACCTGGAGTCCATCAGGCTCGCCTCGGAGCGGGCTGCCGGCCTCACCCGGCAGCTGCGTCTCTTCACCCGCCAGGACGAAGCACAGCGCCAGCCCCTGGACCTGAACAAGTTCGTCCGGGAAACCAGCGACCTTTTGGGCCGCTCCCTGGCCCGGATCATTTCCGTCCGTCTTGAACTGGAGGAGGAGCTCTGGGCTGTGGAGGCGGATTCCTCCCAGATCAGTCAGGTGCTGATCAACCTCGGCCTCAACGCCCAGGACGCCATGGAGAGTGGAGGGACCCTGGTGCTGGGAACCCGCAATATCAGCCTGGGTGCGCTGGAAACACGCCTGAGCCCCGGGGTACGGCCCGGGCGCTACGCCTGTTTGAGCGTGGAGGACTCGGGCTGCGGGATGAGCCCGGAGACGCAGGCGAGGATCTTCGAGCCTTTTTTCACTACCAAGAAACCCGGCAAAGGGACCGGATTGGGGCTGTCGGTGGTATACGGCATTGTCCGAGCCCACAACGGTTTTATCGAGGTGCACAGCGAGCCGGGTAAGGGGAGCCGCTTCGACGTCTATCTGCCCACCACCGATCTGGCAGTTGAGGAAAAAACACGTATGGATACGGCCCTGCCCGCGGGTACGGAAACCATCCTGCTGGTAGATGACGAGGAGATGATCCGCCGCCTGGGACGAAGGGTGCTGGAAAAATGCGGCTACACTGTTTTGATTGCCACCAATGGTGCGGAGGCGATCACCGCCTATAAGAAGCAGGGGGACAACATCGATCTGGTGCTTCTTGACGTGATCATGCCGCAGATGAATGGGCAGGAGTGCCTGCGGCGCCTGCAGGAGCTGGACCCGGAGGTAAAGGTTTTGATCGCCACGGGCTTTACAGCCGAGAGCTCTGTTCAACACCTCAAGGCGGAGGGCGTATTGGGTGTGGTGGAGAAGCCCTTCTCCATCCAGACCCTGGCGGAAGCTGTACGCGCGGCCCTGGACAGCCCCTAACCGTTCGTTGCGCAATCCGTGTAAAGTCCCGGTGGATACTCATTTGCCATTTATTCTTCCTTGCAGTAGACTTTTAGCGCGTAAGGGTGATGCCGGGGATTTGCTTTAGGCGCAGGCGTTCGGAGAGGAGAAGTCAGCATGCCCTTTCTTTTTTGGCTGGACATTGTCGCTCTCAGTATGACCGCGGTCCTGGCCGCGGCCATCACCCTGGTGGTGCTGGGCACCGGCCCCGGCCGTACCGTCAACCTGATCTTTTCCGGCTTCAGCCTGCTGGCTGTGGTCTGGGGCTGCTTCTCCCTGCTCTGCCGCCTGGGACTCTGGCTGGGTCGGGGCAGCCCTCTGGTTTATATCGAAGTGGCCAGCCTGGCCTTCACCGCCCTGGGGCCGCTGCTGCTGTCTTTCACGGTGCGTTTCACGGGTCGCAAAATACGGTCCGCCGACTTGATTGCCCTGGCCAGCCTGGTCACCCTGGCGGTGATGGCCCTGCCCCTGTTCAATCACCGCATTCTCAACAACCTGGCGATTAATGCCAACGGATCCACCTCCCTGACGGTCAGCCCGGCCGGACTGGCGGCTGCGATTCCGCCCACAGCCTGCTTTGTCTGGGCCCTGCTGCTTTTCCGTCCCACCGCGCGGCGGCCGCGGGAGCCTGCACTGTTCGTGGCTGTGGCGGTGTTGCTGGCGGGTTTCCTCCTGGATGGCGTAATCGAAATCACTTTCCCCCTGTTGTCGCTGACCACCACAACCGCAATCGCCATCCTGGGTTATGCCATAGTGCATCGTCAGCTGCTCAATCCACTCAAAGAGGTGACGGGCGTGCTGGAGCAGCGCGTACGGGAGCGTCAGCGGACCGAAGCCAGCCTGACCGCCCGGGCCGCCAGGCTGGAGCTGATCGCGGGGGTGGGGCGGCGGACCACCGCGATCCTGAACCTGGATGAGCTGCTGCATCAGGCGGCGGAGCTGATCCGGGATACTTTCGGTTATTACAGCGTCAATATCCTGCTTATCGAGGGGAGCCAGGTTGTGCTGCGAGCTGCCACACATGAGCTCCTGCACCGCAATGAGGGAAGCGTCAGGCTGCGGCTGGGGGAAGAGGGCATCACCGGATGGGTGGCCGCCCGGGGTGAGCCGCTGCTGGCTCCGGATGTCAGCCGGGATGAGCACTACATGGCCGTGCTGGATTGTGTGGAAACCCAATCGGAGCTGGCCGTACCCATCCAGGTCAAGGGTAAAGTCATCGGCGTGCTGGATGCCCAGAGCACCGAGACGGATGCCTTTTCCAAGGAAGACCTTTTCGCCCTGCAGACCGTGGCCGACCAGCTGGCCGTGGCCATCGACAACGCCCGGCTCTACCAGGAAACCCGCCGGCGGGCGGCCCGCCTGACGGTGATCAACCGCGTGGCCGAAGCGGTGGGGGCCATTCTCCAAATCGACGAGCTCCTGGAGAAGGTTTACCGGGAAGTCACTCCCACGTTCGCTGCGGACGCCTTCTTCGTAGCCCTCTATGACGAGGCCAGGGATATGCTGGATTTCAGGCTCCAGGTGGACGAGGGGGTGCGGGAGCCTCCGACCATGAGCGCGCCGGGAAACGGTCTGACCGCCAGGGTGATCCGGGAAAAGAAAACCCTGCGTATCAACAACCTCCCGGAAGAGCGCCCCCACCTGCCCGACCCGGAGATTTGGGGCAGCATGAAGCTGCCGGATTCATGGCTGGGAGCCCCTTTACTCATCGGCGAGAAACTGATCGGGGTCATCTGTGTGCAGGCCTATCACCGCAACGCCTACAGCGAGGAGGACGAGCTGTTGCTGTCCACAATCGCCGATCAGGTGGCAGTGGCCGTCAAGAGCGCGCGCCTCTACGAAGCGGTGGAAACGGAGCTGATGGAGCGGCGGCGGGCGGAGGAGGAGCTCAAGGAATCGGAGGAAAAGCTTCAGGGCATCGGTGAGCATTCCCCCAACATGATCTTTATCAACTGCCAGGGCCGGGTAGTCTACGCCAACCGCCGCTGCGAGGAAGTGATGGGCTACAGCCGGGAAGAGTTCTACGCGCCCGCTTTCGATTTTTTTAAGCTGATTGCCCCCGAGTCCCTGGATCTGATCACGGCCAGCTTCGCCCGCCATCTGGCCGGCGAAGAGCTGGAGCCCTACGAGTACACCCTGGTAACCAAGGAAGGACGCAGGCTGGAGGTGATCATCAGTACTAAGCTGGTGACTTACGGCGGGGAGCGCGCGCTTTTGGGCATTATCACGGACATCAGCGCCCGGAAATGGTCGGAGACCCTGCTGGAAACCTTGAACGATGCTGCCCTGGCAATCGAGAGGGCGCTGCTGCCCGAAGAGATCTTCACCCGGGTGGCGGAGCGTTTCAGTACCCTGGGATTTTCCTGCCTGGTGTACCACATGGACGCCGGTCTTGAAACCCTGGTCCCCGCCTATGAGAGCTACTCGTCTGAGAAACTGGCCGAAGTGGAGAAGCTCTTGGACGGCGGGGCGTCCGGCTTGACCGCCGCGCTGGCCGGAACAGAGCTCTTTCGCGAGGTGATGCGCAGCAGAGAGGCCCGCTATGTGGACGGGCAAGAGCTGATCGACCGGGTTTTCCCCGACCGCGAACCGGAATGGATCTCCGAGCTCGCCGCGGCTTTGAACATGGAGGGCCTGATTGCCGCACCCCTGATCGGGGCGGACGAGGTGATCGGTCTGCTGGTGGTGCATGCCGGCAGTCTGGGCCCTGAAGTTATTCCGGCGGTCACAGCCTTTGCTCTTCAGATCGCCGCGGGTTGGCGCAAGGCGATTCTGATGCAGGACCTGGAGCACAGCCTGAACGAGCTGCAGCGTACTCAGGAGCAGCTCCTTCAGGCTCAGAAGATGGAGGCTGTGGGAAAGCTGGCCGGCGGCGTAGCCCACGATTTCAACAACCTGCTCACCGCCATCACCGGCTACGCGGACCTGCTGCTGGGAAATCTGGCCGGGGAAGATCCTGCACGGGCGGACCTGGACGAGATCAAGAGCGCCGCCGCCCGGGCGGCGGCGTTGACCAGCCAGCTTCTGGCCTTCAGCCGCAAGCAGGTGTTCCTGGTACGGGTACTGGACCTGAACAAAGTGGTTGCGGACATGGAGAACATGCTGCAGCGCATTTTAGGCGAGGATATTGCCCTGGAAATCAGGCTTCAGGCGGACACGGCGCATGTCCGGGCGGATCCGGGACAGATCGAACAGGTGATCATGAACCTTGCAGTGAACGCCCGGGACGCCATGCCCCGGGGAGGGCGGCTGACCATTTCCACCTCCCTGGCGGTTCCGGACCCGCTGCCGCCGGGGCACCAGGAAAAAGACGCGGATCGGCCCTGGGAGCTGCTCACGGTCAGCGACTCCGGTATCGGTATACCCCGGGAAATCCAGAGCCAGGTTTTCGAGCCCTTTTTCACCACCAAGGAGCGGGGCAAGGGTACGGGCCTCGGGCTTTCCACAGTATACGGGATCGTTACCCAGAGCGGGGGGCATATCCTGTTGGAAAGCGAGCCGGGTCAGGGCTCTGTTTTCAGGATTTACCTGCCGCGAGCGGAAGAGACGGAGAAGGTGGAGCGCCGCCGCAGCAAAAAGAAAGGGCGCCGGCGGGGATCGGAAACCATACTTCTGGTGGAGGATGAAGAAGTGGTCCGGGAGCTGGCCAGAAAAGTGCTGCAGCGGGAAGGGTACACCGTTCTGACCGCCGGACAGGCCGGGGAGGCTTTGAGCATAGGCACAGAGCACGACGGTGCCATCCAGCTGCTGGTCACGGATGTGATCATGCCGGGAGGCATGGGGGGGCGGGAGCTGGCGGACCGCCTGACGGTGCTGCTTCCCGGCCTGAGGGTGCTGTTCATGTCCGGCTATACCGCGGATACGGTAGTCGACCAGGGCGTGCAGGATCGGGAGGTTGATTTCCTGCAGAAACCTTTCACCCCGGCAGGCCTTTTACGCAAGGTGCGCAGCGTCCTTGACCGCCGGGAAGAGGATTAAAACCCTCAGCCCTCCTGCGGGGGAATTTCGATTTCCGCTTCCGAGCGCAGCTTCCCGATCAGGTCTTCAAGATCAGCCATCATCCGCTCCTGGGTCAGGTAGCTGATCAGGTCCTCACGGACCTCCTCGAAGTCGATAAGCCCGGCGGGCTGCCGGTCGACAAGCTCGATCAGATGAAAGCCGTAGGTGGTGCGGACGATGTCGCTCACACCGCCCACCGAGAGGGCGAAGACCGCTTCTTCGAAGGGCGCCACCATCTGGCCGCGCCCGAAATAACCCAGGTCTCCGCCGCGGGGAGCGCTGGGGCCTTCGGAGAACTCCTCTGCCAGCGACGCGAAGTCCTCGCCGGACTGCAGCTTTCCCCGGATCTCTTCGATGCGTTTCCGGGCTTCCTCCTCTTTCGCTGCGTCGGCTCCCTCCTCCAGCATGATCAGGATATGGCGTGCCCGGATCTGTTCTTCCCGGGTGAACTGCCCGGGATTCTCGTCGTAATAGGCGACGGCCTCGGCGGGGGTGATGCTGATTTGGGAATTGATATCCCGGTCGATGAAAGCCTGGATCGTCAGGCCCCTGGCGATTTCTTCCTTCAAGGACTCTTCGGTGAAGCTCCACTGGGCCAGGGTCTGGAGGAAGCTTTCCTGGTCCGGGAACTGGCCGCGAATGGCTTCAATTTGCGCTTTTAATTCCTCCGGCGCGGCCGTGTAGCCCCGGCGGCGGCTTTCCTGAAAAATGAGCTCCTGGTTGATGAGCCGGTCCAGAATCTCGCGCCGGAAGGCCGGACGCTGAGACTCCTCGACAGCCAGTCCCTGCGTCAACAGTTGCTGCTCCTGGCGGGAGAGCTCCCGGTCCAGGCGGGTTTGGCTGATAAAAGAGCCGTTGACCGTGGCCACATCGCTATCGCCCTTGATTTCCGCGCCGACCACCGCGGCCGTCAGAAGAAACATCAATAAAAGAGCCGCTCCCGCGGCCCGGGTTCTTTCAAGCATTTTTCAGTCTCCTAACCGGCGTGTTAAACGTACCTCCGTGTTGTTGCGAGCGCCCTGAGCCGCGCTCCGGCCGGGATAGAATTCTCTCCCGCCGGAGAAGAGTCCCGCTGCCCGGAGGTCAAAGGTTAATGTACATGTTTTCGGTGAGAGGGGCAACGATCATTTTTGCGCCTGCAGCCGCGGGTAGACGGTTGACAGCCGCTTATGGGGGATTAAAATGTGAAACATTCCATTTTCCGGGAGTGCCAAATATGAAATATGCCTTCACCTGCTGTATTCTTTGCGTTCTCATAGCCTGCGCTTCCGCGCCGCCGACCGCGGTTGAGGCTCCCGCCGAGGCCGCTGCCGCCGAAGCTCCGGACCCGGCGGACGCTTCCGCAGCGGCTCCCGCCGCAACTCCGGCGGTCGACCTGGAATCCCTGCTGATCCCGGTGATGCGTAATCTCTACTTTTCCATGAGCCTGGACTACTTCATGCAGTTTGTCTGGGAGGAGGATTATATTTTCCCCGACAACCTGATGCAGATCTTTTCCCTACCCGGCGGGCCCTATCAGGTCGGGCAGCAGACAGCACTGGTCTCCAGCTTACCGGACGGCGTCATTACCGACAGTCTGCGGGTGGCCCTGTTAGCGGAGGAGGAGAACGGTTCCAGCTGGTGGCAGGTCGACCATCAGGTTCCAGGACAGGCGATTTTCTACGAGGTCCTGGTGTCCCGGGAAGGGGTTCCCCTGGTTATCCGCTACCTGAATCCCGAGGACGGCGTCTATTACCAGTCGGTGCCCCTCCTGGCCGTAGAGTTCGAGCGCGCCCTGGAACAGATGCCCAGGGAGGAGCTGGCCGCGAAGATCCGGGAAGCGGGCGAACAGGAGCGCGGGCGCTGGTACGGAGAGCTCTTCCACGAACCGCGGATGGTGGGGGAGGAGACCGTGACGGTCGGGGCCGGCAGCTTTCCGGCGGTTCATATCCGGGACGTGCTGCCGGGCGAAGACAAAGTGGAGGTGGACTACTGGCTTTCTCTTGAGGTGCCCGGCAATATCCTCAGGATCAGTGCCAAAGCCGCCGGCCAGGAGGTAGCCTACAATCTGGAGCTGACGGAGCTCAATTCCGGCGTCGCGCCGGCCATCGGCGAGGAGATGGTTGTGGCCTCGGGCGACGGTGCGGGGGAAGCCCGTACCGCCGAAGGAAGCCCCGGGGAACCGGTCCTGCTTCTACCCGGGGACTATCACAGGGGCTCGGTCTCGCCGGAGGGCACCAGCTACTACCGGATCGACGTCGAACGGCGGGCGGACATCAGCGTGGAGGTCAGCGATCTGGCTGGGGATGCGGAGCTGTTCTATTACGCCGAAGACGCGAGCTACACGGACTGGGTTTCCGCGAGCTCCGGCTGGACCCTTGATTTCCAGCACTACTACGCCGATCCGGGGACGAGCATCTACTTCAGCGTGGTGGACTATGCGGACGACGCCGGCGCGGGGGAATCCTACAGCATCCAGGTACTGGAAGATCCGCTGCTTGCGAGCACGGGTATCATGCTCCGGGGGGATATCTACGAGCAGGCCGTGGAGCTGAGCTCCGGCGGCCGCTACCGCAAGTCCCTGGGGCGCGACGCCCTGGCCTATTATAAAACCACGGTCAAGGCGGGCCCGGCCTTGCGTATCGAGGCGGAGAACCTGCCGCAGGGAACCGCGCTGGTCTGGTTCGACACCCTGGAGGGCAGCTACACTTCCGGCATGACGGAGCAGGGGGAGAACAGGTCCACCCTCACCGTGCGTGGGCTCGCGGCAGGCACCGTCTGCCTCTACTACGTGGTGGGCGATCCGGCCGCCGCCGCCGGCGCCTCTTTCAACCTGTCGCTGACGGAGTTCACCGACTGAGGGAACGGCGGGCGGGGCTCAGGCTGTAGGGCGCGGGTCGTCAGGGTCTATTCAAAACGCTTGTTTTAGGGCATAGTTGCCGGAATAGCGGAGGTAGATTATGCGAGAAAAAATCGAGGCAGCGTTAAAGGAAATTCGGCCAATGCTGCAGGCCGACGGCGGGGACGTCGAGCTGGTGGACGTGACCGAGGACGGCGTGGTCAAGGTCATGCTGACCGGCGCCTGCAGGGGCTGTCCCATGGCCCAGATCACTTTGAGCCAGGGTATCGAGCGCCGTCTGCGGGAGGTCGTGCCGGAGCTCAAGACCGTGGAAGCGGTGCCCTTCACGGACGCGCCGGCCGGCTGAACCCCGGCGCGCCGGCCGGCTGAACCCCGGCGCCCGGCTCAGAGGTCCATAAGCTGCTTCTGGGCGGCGGCTAAAACATCCAGCCTGCGGCTGTTGGCCACAGCCAGCAGCCGCAGCAACTCTTTCTCCCCAGGATACTTTTTTAAAGCCGATTCTATCTCCCTGACAGCCCGGTCGATGGTCTCCAGGTTGGTCTTCACCAGCTCGACAAGGCGGGGATCGATGCCCTCCGGACCGCTGTCCAGGGCGGAGAGCAGTGTCTCTCTGGCCTGCCGGTAATCCGTCTCGATGGCCCGAAAATCCCGCAGCGAGGCTGCGGGGTGGTCGGCGCTGATGACGACCGGCCGCACGGCAAGCGGTGTCCTGCCGGAGGGCGGCAAACTGAAGAGAGCAAACAGCAGCAAAGACAGAGCGCAGGCTGCGGCGCCCAGGGGCACCAGGAGGCGAAGCCGCATGGGACGGAGGTGCGGGCGGTGGACCTTTCGCGCGGGCAACCGGTTCCGGATATCGTCCCAGAGATCGCGCTGCGGTGCGAAGCTGCGGGGCAAGGCGGCCAGGCGGGCCCGGAGCTTGGCGGTTTCCTGCACTACTCTGCGGCAGGCCGGGCAGGCGGACAGGTGGGCTTCCAGGCGGGCGCTGCGACGGGGAGGGAGCAGGCAGTCCAGGTAATCGTCGGTTAGGCGCGAAACGCGGCGGCAGTTCATCGTTCCAGCTCCCCGCGCAGCAACCGGCGGGCCCGGTGGAGCTGGGCCTTGCAGGCGCCCACCGTGGTACCGGTGAGACGGGCGATCTCCCGGTGGGTCAGGCCTTCCAGGTCGTGGAGCAGCAACACCGACCGGGCTCCGGCTGGCAGGCGGGAGATGGCCCGCTCCAGGTCGATACGCGCGTCCAGGGAGTCGTCGCCCGCGGCCGCGAAATTCTCCACAGGATCGGAGCAGGCCGGCTCCCGGCGGCTGCGGCGCTTCCGGGAGCGCTCGCTCTGCAGAATGACATTGACGGCCAGGCGGTAAAGCCAGGTGTAGAAGCTGCTCTCCCCCCGGAAGAGGCCGATCTTCTCCCAGGCGCGGACGAAGATGTCCTGGGTCAGCTCCTCGGCGCGGACCCGGTCGCCGGACATGCGCAGGGCCAGGGGATAGATGCGGTTCACATACTGTTTGTAGATCATCGCATAAGCCTCCGTCTCGCCGCTTTGCTGGATGCGGCGGATCAGCGCCCGCTCATCCTCAGCCTGCTGTTCATTTGGCCGCCAGTAAATAGATGTCGCCATTAACCGTCGATACGACAATCCGATGCCGTCCGTCCCCTGTGCGCCCCCGGGCGCGGATGATTTTGCCCGGCTTACCCGGGCCGGTGTCCCAGTTTTCCGTCTCCTCCAGGGTCAGGTCGAAGTCGCTGATGATTTTGTATTTTCCCCCGGAGCTTCTAGTATAATTCAGCTCCAGGTCGACGTCCATGGCCAGATCCCGGGGCACGGTCAGCCGGATGGTGCCGCCCATGGAGCTGATGTCCACATCCCGGCGGCCCTGCCCGGGATCTCCGGTCATGATCACCGTTACGTTTCCACCCATGGTGGTGGCCTTGACCCAGCCGTCGATGTCATCGATGTTAATCGAGCCGCCCATGGTTTTCACCCGGGCGTAAACCCGCGCGGACCTGACGTGGATGGCCCCCCCCATGGTGCTGGCCTCGACGCCGAAGGGCGCCGAGTCGACATTGATGGGGCCGCCCATGGTAGAGATGGATAAAGCCTCTCCGTCGCCGCTTTCCGAAGCGGGGCGGTTCTTGTAGACCACCTCTCCGCCCATGGTGGAAGCGTCCAGGTCGCCGCGTACATTGTCGATGACAATGCGCCCGCCCATGGTTTTCACGTGGCCGTCCAGCATCGAATCGGCCACCTGTATCGAGCCGCCCATGGTGGTGAGCTCAATAGTGCCTTCCAGGCCCTTGAGCTCCACCGAGCCGCCCATGGTCTCGGCTTCGGTTTCGCCTTTGAGGTCCGCCAGCTCGATGTCGCCTCCCATGGTGAGTACCCGGATGTCGCTTTCCAGCGGAGCGTCAATGGTAATATCCACCGAACAGTTGATGTTTCGTCTCTCCGCCTCGGATTCCACCCGTATGCCCCGGCCGCTCTCCTGGAAGCTGACCCAGCAGTCCTCCCGGTTCCGTCCCTTTTTTTCCGCCCGGATGCGGACCACGTCCCGCTCCCAGCCGCTGATGCGGATGCTGCCCCCGGTGTGCAGCAGCACTTCCACCAGCCCGCCCCGCTCGGCAGGGAATTCCCGCTCCAAAACCATTTCCTGTCCCGGGGCGGTTTCATCCTGCCCCCCGGCGCCCAGAACCGCAGCGGACAGCAGCACCGCCAGGACCAGCAGGAGTCGGGGGGGATTTAAAGCCCGTTTACTGTTTGCCATTGTCATCCTCCTGCTCTGTTTGATGCCGCCCGCCCGCCGGGGGGTTTGAATATTGATCAAAAAAAAACCCGCTTCCTTCCGGAAGCGGGCTGAGCGCCGTCAGGCGCGAAGTCCCGGAGTGGACTGAGCGCCGTCAGGCGCGAAGTCCCGGAGTGGACTGAGCGCCGCTAGGCGCGAAGCTGCACGCTTAACGGACCAGGCCCAGCAGGACCTCACTGCCCTCGCGCAGAATGCGCATCATCAGCTCTTTCTCGCTTTCGTCATTGATGGCGCGGTAAAAATCGACTGCGTCACTGATGGTGCGGTTGTTGATCTTCTGGATCACATCCCCTTGCTTGAAGCCGGCAATGGCGGCCGGGGTTTCCTCCACCACGAAGCGGATCACCAGCCCTTTGGCAGCTGCCGGCAGCTCGAGCTGCTCGCGGATCTCCTCGGTGAGCTCGCTAACATAGAGACCGGGCCAGAGGTTCTTGGACTGGGCGGCGATCTCCTTTTCTTCATCCCTCACGGACAGCTTGATGGACAGGGTCACGGCCTCGCCGTTCCGGATGAGCTCGAAGGAGGAAGGATCTCCAGGCGGAAGGTTGCCCACGATCTTGGTCAGGGTATCGGCGCTGTCCACCGGACGACCGGCCACGCGGACAATGTAATCCCCCGGCCGGATGCCGGCCTTGTAGGCCGGAGAGCCTTTAAAGATGTTGAACACGAAGGCCCCTTCCTGATCGTCGAGACCGAAGTCCTCGGCGAAACCGGGGTAGAGCCTGGGATCGAGGTCGCCGATCTGGACACCCAGCCAGCCGTACTCCACTCTTCCCTTGGTGATGAAGTCGTCGATGGCCTTTTTGGCATTGTTGATCGGCACGGCGAAGCCGAGCCCGGTGGACTGTCCTGTCTGGGAAGCGATCCAGGTGTTGATGCCGATCACTTCGCCCGTCAGGTTGACCAGGGCGCCTCCGGAGTTGCCGGGATTGATCGCCGCATCGGTCTGGATATAGTCGGTAAAGCTGGCGATGGTGGAACCGTTCTCGGCCCGGCGCCCCAGGGCGCTGACGATCCCCGAAGTTACGGTGGATTCGAAACCGAAGGGATTGCCCACGGCCAGTACCAGGTCGCCGACCTGGAGCTGATCGGAGTTGCCGAGCCGGGCGATGGGCACTTCTTCCTTGGTCTCGAAGACCACCACCGCCAGGTCGCGGCGGGGATCGGTACCCACAAGTTTGCCTTTGAATTCACGGGCATCGTTAAGGCGGATGCTGATCTCGTCCGCCTCGCCCACCACGTGATTGTTGGTGAGCACGTACACCTTGTTGCCGTCTTTCCTGACCAAAACGCCGGAGCCCAAACCGGGCCTGCGGAACTCCCTCTCCTCGCTCTCACCGGGGCCGTTGGGGCCGGGGCCGAAGAAGAAATCCCAGGGGGACTGCACCCGGGGAATTTGCTGGGAGACCACTTCGATGGTGTTGATCTCCACCACCACGGGCAGCACACTCTGGGCGACCTGGCGGAAGGAATACTGGATTTGCTCCAGTGTGGGTGGGGGCGCCATTGGGGCGGCCGGCGCGCTCTGAGCCGGTGAGGCCGTGTTTTCCTGCTGGCCTACACTGTGAGCCCGGCTGCAGGAAGCCGCGAAAAGGGTAATCAAAAGAATTGAAAACACTAACAGGCTGTTTTTTGGCGATTTCATATTTCTCCTCGTCAAACACATTTCTATTTTATTTAAGATAGTAAAATAATCGGAAGGCGGCAAACCCTTTCACACCCCTGAAGGGGGAGGATTTCCGAAGAGAACCGGGAAGATGATGCGGCGGGACAGACGGTCAGATGACAGTTCCGGTGGGGATCACGCCGTTCTTGGGGATGATGATGATACCCTCCCGGATATGATAGTGGTCGTAGTCGCCGTCTTCGCGGGCGATATCATCCACACCGATGCGGCAAACCTCACCGATACGGGCGTTCTTGTCGATGATGGCGCGGCGGATCAGGGAACCCCGGCCGATGCCGATGTCGGGGAGACCCAGTCGGGCGTTTTCCGTCTTCTGCTCCGGGGTTTCGTAAAAATCGGAGCCCATGGAAAACACGCCGTCGAGGCTGGCCCCGGACTCGATGATCGTACGGATGCCGATGATGGAGTGCATGATATTGGCATTGGTGATGATGCAGCCGTCCGCTGTCAGGGTCTGGGTGATGGTGGAGGAGTTGATCTTGGAAGCCGGCAGGTCCCGCCGGCGGGTGTAGATGGGACGGTGCATGTCGTAGAAATCGAAATCCGGCTCCAGGGCCGTCAGGGCGATGTTGGTTTCGTAAAAGCTCTTGATGGTTCCAATGTCCTCCCAGAAGCCGTTAAATACATAGGCGTTTACGTTGAAGCGTCCGATGCCTGCGGGAATGATTTCCTTGCCGAAATCGGTCATCTGGTTGTCCAGGGCGGCTTTAAGAATACCGGTCTTGAACAGGTAGATGCCCATGGAGGCCAGGTAGGGCCGCGCGGAGCTATCGCCGCCGTCGGCCGTGGAAGGGGGTCTGCGGAAGGCGGAAATGTCCTGTTCGGGCGGGGGTTTTTCCAGGAAGGCGGTTACCCGGTCGGAAGCGTCCACCTGGAGAATTCCGAGCTGGCTGACCCGCTCGGCGGGCACCGGGGTGACCGCCACGCTGATCTCAGCCTCGCTTTCGATGTGGCTGCGGAAAAAGTCGGCCAGGTCCATGCGGTAGAGCTGATCCCCCGAAAGAATCAGGTAGTGGCCGGGATTCTGAGTGCGGAAGTGGATGAAGTTCTGGCGCACCGCGTCGGCGGTACCCTTGTACCAGCTGGTGTGCTCGAAGGTCTGCTCGGCGGCTAAAATCTCCACAAAGCCGTTGGAAAAGGAATCGAAGATATAGGTATAAGCAATATGATTGTGCAGTGAGCTGGAGTTGAACTGGGTGAGCAGGTAGATGCGATTGAATCCGGAGTGGATACAGTTGGAGATGGGGATATCCACCAGGCGGTATTTACCGCCGAAGGGAACCGCGGGCTTGGACCGTTCCCGGGTAAGGGGATAGAGCCGCTCGCCGCGGCCGCCTCCCAGTATGATCGCCAGTACTTCTGATAGCATAGGCCGTCCTTTTCTGCTATTCTAAACCCGGACATGAGCGGGGTCAAGGAAAGGCCGCCCCCATCGCGGGATAAGCGGGCTCATACATCCGCTCGGGAGGAGATATGGTCGAGGAGGCGATTCGCTCGCTGCGTGAAGATCCGGCTTTCATGCGCTGCGTCACCCACTGGGAACAACTGCCGGCCCGCGAGGGACGCTACCGGGATTTTCCTCCCGAGATCGACAGGCGCATCCTGGCCGCGCTGCGGGGCAAGGGCATCGGGCGGTTGTTCAGCCATCAGGAAACGGTCTACAGGCGGGTGCGTGAAAAGCAGAACGTGGTGGTGGTGACGCCTACGGCTTCGGGCAAAACCCTGGCCTACAACCTGCCGGTGCTCCAGAGCCTGCTGGAGCGACCGGCCGCCAAGGCCATGTACCTCTTCCCCACCAAGGCGCTGGCCCAGGACCAGCAGTCGGAGCTCAACGAGATCCTGCTCACCGCAGAGCTGCCGGTGCGGATCTTTACCTATGACGGCGACACTCCCCGCTCCATCCGGATATCCGTGCGGGAAGAGGGCAGGGTGGTGATCACCAATCCGGACATGCTGCACACAGGCATTCTGCCCAACCACCCCAAGTGGATCAAGTTTTTCAAGTCCCTGGAATTCGTGGTTATCGACGAAATCCACACCTACCGGGGGGTGTTCGGCTCCCACATGACCAACCTGATCCGCCGTCTGAAGCGGGTGGCAGCCTTCTACGGGGCGCACCCGGTTTTCATCTGCTGCTCCGCCACCATCGGCAATCCCCTGGAGCTGGCCGGCAGGATCATCGAGGAGGAGGCCGTGCTGGTCGACGAGAACGGTGCGCCCTCGGGGGAGCGGCACTTCGTTCTCTACAACCCGCCATTAGTGGATCATCAGCAGGGTATCCGCAAGGGGGTGGTGGGGGAAGCCCAGCGCATCGCAACCCGGCTGCTCCGCGCGCGGGTCAAGACCATTGTGTTTGCCCGTTCCCGGGTGCGCACCGAGTTGATTTCTTCATATATTCAGGGCGCCTTGAAGAATGTCTACACCGAGAACGCGCGCATAAAGGTGGCCTCTTACCGGGGAGGGTATCTCCCCAACGAGCGGCGGAGCATCGAGAAGGGTCTGCGGGAAGGGGAGCTCCAGGGGGTGGTGTCCACCAACGCCCTGGAGCTGGGAATCGACATCGGGGGTCTGGACGCCTCGGTACTGGCCGGTTTTCCCGGCAGCATCGCCTCCTCCTGGCAGCAGGCAGGGCGTGCGGGGCGAAGCGCCAGCGTCAGCTTGTCCGTGCTGGTGGCCTCCGCCTCTCCCATCGACCAGTACATAATCCGCCACCCGGAGTACTTTTTTTCCCGTTCCCCGGAATCGGGCTGGGTGGACCCGGACAATATCTACATCCTCACCGACCAGCTCAAATGCGCCGCCTTCGAGCTGCCCTTCGGCGATTCCGAACCGGCCATGCCCCAGGTCAACGAGCTCCTGGCCTATCTGGAGGAGCACGGCGTGCTCCGCTACACGGGGGACAAGTACTACTGGGCCGACCAGTCCTATCCGGCGGAAAAGGTCTCGCTGCGCAGCTCCGCGCCGGGGAATATCGTGATCGTGGATACCACCCGGGGCAACAACCGGGTCATCGGTGAGATGGATAAGCCCTCTGCCAAGATGCTTCTTTTCGATGAGGCTGTCTATTTGCACCGGGGAGATCAGTACATCGTCAGGCAGCTGGACCTGGAGAACCAGCGCTGCTACGTGGAGGAGACCGATGCCGGCTACTACACGGACTCTATTGTCAAGACCGATATCAAGCTCCTCGAAGAGGACCGGCGCGAAGCCTCTTCGGGCCTGATGACGGCCCTGGGGGATATCCTGGTCCGCACTCAGGCGACCAAGTACAAGAAGCTGAAATTCCGCACCCACGAGAACGTGGGCTACGGCGAGATCAATCTTCCGCCCGAAGAGATGCACACCCGCTCCCTGATGCTGCTTTTCGCGGCGGACAGTGAAGGGGGGCGCTGCTTCTCGGACCTGCCGGAAGCGGAGCATCCCTTCGTGCTGCGCCGGCTGGGCAATCTGGTCCGGAACGTGGCCCCGGTTTTTTTGCTCTGCGACTTCCGCGACCTGGGGATCGCGGAGCAGATTAAGGACCCGGTCTACGAATGTCCCGTGCTCTACGTCTACGACAGCTACCCCGGCGGCACCGGTTTGGCGGAGGGCTTCCTGGCCAATCTCGAATTGATACTGCGGGGGGCATTGGAACAGGTAGCCGCCTGTCCCTGCCGGCAGGGCTGCCCCTCCTGCGTCGGGCCGGCGGAGACGGGGCAGGACTTCAACGTTAAACATGCCGTGCTCGGATACTTGCGCAGGTGGCTGGTATGAAGAAGCGGGAAACCACTCCTTCTGCTCCTTCTCCGGAATCCGGATCCGGGTTGTTCCGGCCCCTGCCCATGGCCCGGAGCTTCCGGGAGCGCACCGGCTTCACCTCCGAGCTCAAGGCCGACCTGAAGGTCGCCCGGCGGCTGAGCCGCCTGCTGGGTGAAAGCCGCGGGGGTGAGGGGGAAGCGGGTGTCAGCGCCGCCCGGCTGCATGCCCTGGCTCTGATCGAAGAGGTCCTGCGCCGACTGGTGGAGCGCTACATAGAAGAGGCGAATCCCCAACTGCTGAGCAGCCTGGAAGCCTGGCTCGAGCCGGAGGCGGCAAGCTGGCAGGATGTGGTGCGGGGGCATGTCCGCGAGCTGCCGCCCGCGCAGGTTTTCACCCGCGCGCAGCGCGCGCCGCGGCGGCAGGCCGAGCAGAGCTATCTGGCCGGCGAAAGCGGCGGCATCCCCCACCACCGGCTGGAGCTGATGCAGGTGATCCTGCTCTGGCTGGCGGTGCACAATCCGGCCTACCGCCCCTTTGCGGAGCTCTTCGACGACAGCGCGCTCCAGGTTGAAACCGGCTATCGGGAACGGGTCGCCAGGCTGCGGGTATTTTTCGAATACGAGCCCCATTTTGGGCCGGACGATCAGAACCTCCTGGATTTGCTGGCCGCCCCGGCCCTGGTCAGCCCGGACAGCCTTTTCGGCCAGCTGGAGTATATCCGTCTGCGCTGGGGGGGGCTTTTGGGTGACATGCTGGACAGGCTGCTCCGGGGCGGGGACCTGATCCGCGAGGAGGAGAAGCCGAGGATCGGGGGGGCCGGCGCCGCCCGGGTTTTGGACTACCGCGGTTTGGAAGCTGCGGGAGAGCGCTACAGCCCGGACCGCGACTGGATGCCCGGGCTGGTGTTGATGGCCAAAAGCTGTCTGGTCTGGCTAAGCCAGCTGTCCCGGACCTACGGCCGCCCGGTAAGCCGCCTGGATGAGATCCCGGAAGAGGAGATCGTTAGGCTGGCCGGCTGGGGAATTACCGGGTTGTGGCTGATCGGTATCTGGGAGCGCAGCGCCGCATCCCGCACCATCAAGCGCAGCTGCGGCAATCCCGAGGCCGAGGCCTCGGCCTATTCCCTGCGGGCCTACAGGGTGGCCGAAGCCCTGGGCGGTCCGGAAGCCCTGCACGCATTGAGCGCGCGCTGCCGTCGCCACGGCATCCGCCTGGCCAGCGACATGGTTCCCAATCATACGGGACTCGATTCTCCCTGGCTGGCGGAACATCCGGACTGGTACATCAATCTTCCCGATTCGCCCTTTCCCGCCTACACCTTCCAGGGGCAGGACCTGAGCAATGATTCCCGCTTCAGCGCCGTGCTGGAGGATCACTACTACGACAGGAGCGACGCGGCGGTGGTGTTCCGCTCCGATAACCGCATCAACCAAACGGTCCACTACGTATACCACGGCAATGACGGCACCCACCTGCCCTGGAACGACACCGCTCAGCTGAACTACCTGGTGCCGGAGCTGCGCGAAGCGGTGATCCGTACCATCCTCGAGGTGGCGAAGCAGTTCCCCATTATCCGCTTCGACGCGGCCATGACTCTGACGCGCAGGCATTATCAGCGCCTCTGGTTTCCCCCGCCCGGGGAGGGGGGGGATATTCCTTCCCGGGCGGAGCACGGCCTGAGCCGGGAGGATTTCGACCGCGCCATGCCGGTCGAATTCTGGCGAGAGGTGGTTGACCGGGTAGCCGCGGAAGCTCCCGACACTTTACTGCTGGCCGAGGCTTTCTGGCTCATGGAAGGCTACTTCGTGCGCAACCTGGGCATGCACAGGGTCTACAACAGCGCCTTCATGAACATGCTCAAGATGGAGGAAAACCGCAACTACCGTGAGCTGGTGAAGAATACCCTGAGCTACGATCCCCGGATACTCGCCCGCTACGTGAACTTCATGAACAACCCGGACGAGGAAACGGCGGTGGCCCAGTTCGGCAGGCAGGAAAAGTATTTCGGGGTCTGCCTGTTGATGGCAACTCTGCCGGGCCTGCCCATGTTCGGCCACGGGCAGGTGGAGGGCCTGGAGGAGAAGTACGGCATGGAGTACGCCCGGGCCTATCGCGACGAGGAGCCGGATGAAGAGCTGGTGCGCCGCCATGAGCGCGAGATCTTTCCCCTGCTGGCCCGGCGGACGCTTTTTGCCGGGGTTGAGAATTTCCGCTTCTACGACCTGGTCGCACCCGGACCCGCCTCTGACGCTCACGCGGAGGTGGACGAGAACGTGTATGCCTACTCCAACCGGGACGCGTCCGGCTGCGCCCTGGTGCTGTTCAACAACCGCTACGGTGAGGCACGGGGCCGCATTCGTACCTCCGTGCCCTTTGCCGCCGAGCCGGGGGAAAATCGCGGGCTCAGGCGGGAGGAGCTGTCCGAGGCTCTGAACCTGCCGGCATCGGAGGGGGAGTACATCGTTTTCCGCGAACTCTTCAGCGGGCTCGAGTACTTCCGCCCGGCCGCCGAGCTGAGTGAGCGGGGCCTCGAGATCAAGCTGGGCGCCTATCAGTACCAGGTCTTCACCGATTTCCACAGGGCCGAGGGCGATCCCAGGCAGTGGACGGAGCTGGCAAAGAAATTGGAAGGCCGGGGAGTGCCCGACCTCCAGGAAGAGATGGAGAACCTGAGGCTGCGGCCCCTGCACACGGCCCTCGCGGAGCTTTTAAGCGGTTCCGCCGCGGAACCCGGGCTCACTGCGGCGCAGCTGGCCGCAGATGCGGAACGTGGCGCAGCGCACCTGCGGGAGCTTGCTCCGAACCACCTGCCCGCGGCGGGACCGGATCGCCATCCGCTGCTGGAGAGGATGCTGACGATGCCGGTCGTCCGGGGGGAAACGGGCTTCCCGGAAGGCCTGCTCGTCCCCCTGCTGCTGCTGACGTCGCTGCTGGGCATGGGAGAGCAGCCGCCCGGAGAGGCCGCAGCCGCGCTGCGTTTAGGACCCGTGCTGATGCAAACCTGGCGGGATTCCGGCCTGTCGGCCGAAGAAGCCGCACGGCTCTGGCAGCTGCTGCTCATCCTGCTGGAGCTCGCCGGCAGCCTGACCTCTGGTGCCCTGACCTCTGGTGCCCTGACCTCTGGTGCCCTGGATCTGAGAGAGCTCCTGGGCCGGGAAGATATCCGGAGCTATTTGCATGTCCACGCCTACCGTGAGGTACTCTACTTCCAAAAGGAGGCCTTCACAGACCTCCTGGCTGCCGTCGTCGCGCTGGGGGCCCTGGCGGGTGAAGAGGAAGCGCTGAGGCCGCCAAGGGAAGCCTGCATGGCCATGGCGGAGCGGGCGGGCTACAGGCTGGACGTGCTGATGGAAACGGCGGATGGATGAAAAGAAAGCGCCCCGGCCCCCGGATTCTCCGGGGACGTACCAGCCCCCGGATTCTCCGGGGACGTACCAGCTAAAAAAGCGACTCGGCTATCTGCAGCCTGCCCGGGCTGCCGGCGGGGCGTCCGCCGGCGGGGCGTCCGCCGGCATCCCTGCCGGCATGAATGCCGGGAAGCTGCCGCCCGGCGGCGGCTGGGAGCGGGTCGGGGAATACACCTACCGCCGGCAGGTACGCCGCAGGCTTCCGGCAAGCGGAGGTTACAAAGCAGGCTTTTCACCCTATCTGGTGCCTCCGGGTACGGAGACGGACCGGCTCATGGTCTACGATACCGAGACCACGGGCTTGTCGGGAGGCGCGGGCAGCTTGATCTTCCTCATGGGAACAGGCTGGCTGGAGAAGGAGGAGGCCTGCTACGAGCAGATATTCCTGGCGGATTTTCCCGGGGAGCCGCAGTTCCTGCAGCTGGTGGCGGAGCGCCTGAGCAAAGCCGACCTTCTGGTGTCCTACAATGGAAAGGGTTTCGACAGCCACCTGCTCAGGACCCGCTTCGCCATGGCGGGTTCGGCGTTCGATTTGGGAAAGCAGCTGGACCTGCTATACTGGGCACGACGGCTCTGGAAGCGTATTATGGGGGACTGCTCCCTGGGGAATATCGAGAGGAGTGTTCTGGGCGTCCGCCGCGGACCGGATATCCCGGGGTACGAGATACCGGGAGTCTACCTGAATTACCTGCGCCGCGGCGAAGAGCAACGCCTCGGGCTGGTTTTCGACCACAATATCCAGGACCTGGACTCGCTGTTCAGGCTTCTCTTTCTCTGCAATCAGATTTTGACTTCCCCGGAGAGCCCGGTGACTGCGGACCAGACCGCCCTGGGCAGCTATCTGTTGGCCCGGATGGACAGCCGGGGCGCCGCCCGGCTCGAGCGGGGCTTCCGGGAAGGCGATCAGCGGGCCGGCAGGGTTTTGAGCCTTTTCTACAAGCGCCAGCAGCGCTGGGGTGAGGCGGCGGCGGTCTGGGAGGAAATGACCGCGGAAAGCAGGAGCCTCTTTGCAGTGGTGGAGCTGGCAAAATATTACGAGCACCGCCGGAGGGAGCCCGGAAGCGCCCTTGACTATGTGGAAACCGCGCTGCGCTGGAACCTGCCCCTAATACCGGGGGAGCGCTGGGAACTGGAGAAGCGCAAGCGGCGTTTGCAGCAAAAGGTCGAGCGGAACCTCAAGAACGGAAATAGCTGATCCGGTAGGCTTCGGCTGTTTCAAAGCCCAGGCGCCGGTAGAGCGCCACGGCGGGCAGGTTGTTCTTTTTCACGAACAGAGTGACCGAGGATTTTTCGCGGAAAATTTTTTTCAAAAGCACCTCCATCAGGGCCAGGCCGATCCCCTGGTTGCGGAAATGCTCCACGGTGTAGACCCCCCCGATCTGGTCGCATTGGCGGCCCCGGGCGTTGGTGCCCGCCTTGGCAACCACCCTGCCGGAGATCTCCGCCAGGTAGGTGAGCTGGGTCTTAAGGGTTCGCTTGAGATGGGTGTAGCAGGCCTGGTCGCGGAAATGATCCGGACGCAAAACAACTTCCTCCAGCTCGTAGCTCTTCTGCAGGGGAAACAAAGCCGGCAGGTCCGCCTCTGTGGCGGGGCGCACCGTCAGTTTCGGGGGGCTCTGTTCCTCCACAGACGCTTGCAGGGACGCGGGGGAGCCCTCCCGGCGCAAAATCATGAGGTGATATTCCACTGCAATTTCCGGAATTCCGGTGAGGCGGGTCTCCAGCCAGCGCACGTCCCGGTGCGTGCCCATTATGGAGTAGAGGTCGCCCCCAGCCCGCTCCGGGGGGAGGGGCAGGCCGTCCAGGTCGCCTTCCCGCAGGAGCGGCAGCAGCAGCCCCGTTGTTGTACGCAGGAGAACCCCCGCTACTTCGCCGTGCGGTGCGGTGGGAGCGCCCGGCGCGCTTCGCGCGAAGCGCGCGCAGTAGTAGACCGTGGTGGAGCTGCGGGGGGGAAGCCTGTAGGTTCCCTGCCGGCAGAAGCGGGCACTCAAGGCGACGGACTTCCATTCCCCGGCGAGCAGGAAAGGTTCCAAAAGCTGCAGGTCTCTGCCGCGGGCCGGCTTCCACCTCATGGCCGGGAACGTCCCAGGTCGATGGGCAGGTCGCCCTCGGGACTATAATCGCCCCGCAGCACGGCGAATCCGGCGGCGAAGGAGTTGTAATCCGTGCCGTACACCGCCAGGCTGCTCTCCACCCAGTCCGCCTCCCGCAGGTATACAGGGGTCAAAGCGGAGACCACGATGATCTGCTTGCCCAGATCTTTAAGGCTTTGGAGAATTTCCAGGCTGTTGTAGTTGGCCAGGCAGAAGATCAGGGTATCGTACTTATCCGCGGCCGCTCCTATCCGGGCACGCTGTTCCGGCAGGGAGAAATAGAAGGGAGCATAGGGGAAATAGAGGCTATCGGCCCGGGGATAGCGCTCTTGTCCAGCGGTCAGAAAGGTGGAGAACTGGCCGATGAGCAGAATCCGCTCCTCCGGGGCGGGCGTGTAGGGGAGGATGCCCCGGTCTATCAGGGTCACGCTGCGCAGGGCGCTCTGTCGGAAAAATCCTGCCGCCCCCTCTATTGGCAGATCGGCTGGCGTCGGCAGCCCGGGCAGGATTTTCTCCGGCCCGATGGTTTCCGCGGCCGGCGGCAGAACAGAGGCCTCCTTGAAGGTCCGGAGCTTCAGGATCAGCACCCGGCGGGCCGCCTCACGAACCCGCTGCCTGAAAGCGGGGTCTTCCGCCATGGCCGTCAGCAAAGCGTCCCAGGCCTTTTCCTGGACCCGGCGGGTATGGGAGATCAGTATCAGATCGCTGCCCGCCTCCAGGCAGAGCCTGCCCGCCTCCACGCTGTCCAGGCCGCCGGAGATGGCGCCGTTCATCTCCAGGTCGTCGGTGACCAGCACGCCCTCAAACCCCAGGCGCTGGCGCAGCAGCTCGGTGGCGAAATAGCGGGAGCGCGAGGCCGGTGTGAGGTCGCCGAGAATGCGGGGATAGGCCAGGTGGCCGCTCATGACGGCGGGCAGCCCCTCCTGGATAAGAATGCGGTAGGGCAACAGCTCACGGTCCCAGAGATCCTTTAGGGTGGTCTGGACCACCGGCAGGGTGCCGTGGGAATCGGTGGCCGCCTGGCCGTGCCCGGGAAAATGCTTGGCCGTGGCCACCACGCCGCTCGAGGCCATGCCCTTGAAGTATGCCAGGGCCAGCAGAGTGGTGACACCCGGATCGGAGGAAAAGGCCCGGGGGCCGATCACCGCGGCATCCGGATTGGAGTAGATGTCGATGGTCGGGGCGAAGTTCATGTTGATGCCCAGGGCGCTGAGCTCGCGGCCGATGTAATAACCGGTCATGAAGGCGTCCAGGGGCAGGCCGCTGGCGCCCAGGGCCAGGTTGCCGGGGGTCGTCGAGGTCTCCGCCTTGATATGGCGCACCCAGCCGCCCTCCTGGTCGGTGGCAATGAGCAGGGGAATCTGGAAGCGGCTCTCCAGGCTGCGCCGCTGCATCTCCAGGATGGAGCGCTGGAGGGCTTCAAGGGTGTCCACGTTGCGGGAGAAGATCTTCACGCCCCCCAGGGAGCTGCGGCCGATCCAGGCCATCATTTCCGCGTCGGGTTCGGTACCCCGGTAGCCGAGCATGAAAACCTGGCCCAGAAGCTCTTCGTCGCGCATCTCTTGAAGCAAAAGCTCCACGACTTCTTCGTTTGGACGGCGGTCCCAGAACCCCGGGTTGGCGGGCAAAGATGTGGTGAGCAGCACAAGCAGCGCCGCCGCGCCTATCCGTCTCAGGAGCCCAGGTTCCATAGGTCCGTTCCGTACTTCGACCGTTCCAGCTCGGCGACGGCCTCCCATTCCCGGGGCGACAGGTCCTGCTCGCTGGTCGGCAGCGCCGCGCAGGCGGCCTCCTTGAAGGCCGCCGTCACTTCCGTAAAGGAAACCGGGCGGCCCAGCTCCTCGCTGAGGGAGCCGGCGGGCACGGCAGGGGCCGGCGGCAGCGTCAGGAAGCGCTCGATGCTCCGGTAGGACCGGTCCAGGGGAACGGAACCGTGCTGAAGGGAGGCGAGGCGTCCCAAAATCTGGGCACTGCCGATCAGCTTGCGGCCCGCGGGACTGGCGATTTCATACTCACCGGTCGAGCTGAAGCAGTCGGGATTGTGGGGGCTGCCGCTGCGGCTCCGGCTGGAGTAGCATTCGATACCCAGCCGCCGTAGAGCGTCCACCAGCAGGTCGGCAATGAAGCGGTAGACTTCCCGCTTGCTGTAGGGCTCCAGGTGCTCCCGGGCCAGAACCACCGCGTAAGTGAGCTCCTGGTCGTGGAGAACGGCCTGGCCCCCGGTAGGGCGCCGCACCAGGGTTACCCCCTCTTCCTGCAGGCGGGCGTGATCGATGCGCCCCTCCAGGCGCTGGAAGCGTCCCAGCGAAAGGGTGGGCGGGGAGAAGCCGTAGAGACGGATGACCGGGGGGCTCATGGCCCGGCCCACCGCTTCCATGAGGTGCTCGTCCACGGCCATGTTCCGGCGTCCCTCCAGGGGAGAATGAACGATCAGACGGAAGGGCCCCTGGTAGCGGAGACTCAAAGATAGGCCTCCCCTCTCAGCTCGTCGATATACTGGGACGCCGAGTGCGCCGCGATGGCCCCTTCCGCTGCGGCGACCACAAGCTGGCGGAAAGGCGTGGAGCGCACATCCCCGGCGGCGAACAGACCCTTCACATTGGTCTCCATGCGGGTGTCCGTGAGGATATAGCCTCCCTCATCCAGGGCGACATCCTGAAGCACCTGGGTCTGGGGAATGGAGCCGATAAACACGAAAACCGCCGCCACCTCCTCGGTGTATTCCTTCCCCTTCGCGTTGTCCTGCAGAAGCACCTTTTCCACCCGCTCGTTGCCCTGTATCTCCTTGATCTCGGTGTTGAAGCGTACCTCGATATTCTTGTTGGCCAGCACCCGTTCGGCCAAAGATCTCTGAGCGCGGAAGCGGTCGCGGCGATGAATCATCAGCACGCGTTCCGAGAGCTTGGACAGAAACATGGCCTCGTCGCAGGCGGCGTCGCCCCCGCCGACAACCAGCATGGGCTTGCCGCGGAAGAAGGGGCCGTCGCAGGTGGCGCAGTAGGATACGCCGCGGCCGCCGAGCTCCTCTTCGCCGGGTACCCCCAGCTTCCTGTGCTTGGCGCCGGTGGCGACGATCACACTGGCGGAACGCAGGGAATCCCGGTCGGTTTCCACCACAAAGAGGCCTTTTTCCTTGCGCAGCGAGCGGGCGCTCCAGGTTTCGAATTCGGCGCCGAATTTGAGGGCCTGCTCTTCGAAGCGCCGGCTCAGCTCAAAGCCGTCGATGGGTTCAGGGAAACCCGGATAGTTTTCCAGGTCGGTGACGGGTACGATCTGGCCTCCTGCGGCCATCTCCTCCAGCACCAATACTTTCAGGTTAGCGCGGGCTCCGTACTGAGCCGCCGCCAGGCCGGCTATACCGCCGCCAATGATGATCAAATCGCGTTCTGCTTCCATGGTATTCTCCCCTTTTGTGCTTCTTGATTCCCGTTAAAAATAACAATAAATTCGGAATTATGGAACAGGTACGCATCTTTAAGCGACGGCTTCTGTGCGCCTGCCTGCTGGTGCTGGCCGCCATGGCGGCGGCGGAAAACGCCCTGCCCCGGGTCAGGCTGACGCCTTCATCAATTGCCGGCAAGCTGGCAGCCGCAGCGGAGCCGCTGAGCCTCGAGCTGTTCACCGAGGGCGCCCTGCTCTTGTCGGGCGCGGAGGTGGAGGAGCTTCCCGATCTGAACAGGGAGATAGGAAACCTGGTCGCCGAAGCCCGCAGCGAGCTGGGGGGTATCGGGAGTCAGGAAGAGCTGGCGGAGGAGCTTTTGCTCTACCTGCACCGGCGACTGCTTATGACCTACCGGGAGCAGCAGACCAGGGTGGATGTGCTGCTCCGCGAAGGAAGCTACAACTGCGTGTCTTCGGCGGTGATCTACGCGGTCATGGCCAAGGCCTTCTCTCTGCAGGTGGAAGCAGTGCGTACCCCGGATCATGCCTTCTGCCGCGTGCTGATCGACAGCCGGGCGGGTGAGGCCATTGATGTGGAGACCACCTCTCCTTTCGGCTTCGATCCGGGCAGCCGCAGGGAGTTCAAAGACCATTTCGGCCGGGTGACGGGCTACACGTATGTTCCTCCCCAGAACGCCGCCGGCCGGCGCCGGGCAGGCGAGAAGGAGTTGTTGGCCCTGATCCTTTACAACCGCAGCGCCTTTGCCAGCGAGACCGGCGGATATGTGCGGGCCCTGTCACCGGCGGTGGATGCCTACGCCCTGCTGGCGGACGGGGAATCCCGGGAGCGACTGCTGGTGGCCCTTTCCAATTTGGCCTCCTATTACGGAATCGAGCGCCGCTACGACGAGGGCACCCGCTTTCTGCGCGCCGCCCTGGCCAGCTACGGGCCGGAGCCAAGCTTGAGCCGCCTGCAGGCCGATCTGCTGCACAACTGGGCCGTAGAGCTGATCGACGCCGGGGACTACGCCGGCGCCCGCTCGCTTCTGGACCGGGCGCTGTCCGCTTCGGAGCTGAGTGAGCCCGCCTGGCGGCCTCTGGCGGTCTACGCCTTGCAGAAGCAGGCCCGGGAAGCTTCCCGCCGGGATTACGGGCAGGCGGCGGAAGTCATCCGGGAGGGGTTGGAGCGGGTGGGGCGTGTAGAAGAGCTTTTACAAAGCTACGAAGCCTATGCCCACAACCAGGCGGCGGTGCTGATCCGCAGGGGCGACCTGGCGGAAGCGCGGCGGGTGCTCTCGGAAGCTCTTACCGTCATGCCCGAAAGCCGGCGCCTGCAAAGCGACGTCTCCAGGCTGGAGGAGCTTCCGGAGCCGGGCTGAAGCGCGCACAGGGGATGTTGCGAGCGTTTTAAGATATTTGCGCCAAACTTTCAGGTGATCTGCTCCGAGCGAGCCATTCGTGTGGGAGCCGTAAGATTCATAATTTGTTCGAATAACAGGGGGGAGCAATGAGTTATGTCTGTTTTTCCTGCGGGAAAAAATACTCATTAACCGAAAAAATTTTTCGCTGCACCTGCGGCGGTTTTTTGGAAATGGAGGAAAACCTCAAGTTTCCGGAGGAAGCTCTGGCAAGCAGGGACCGGTCCATATGGCGTTATAAAGAAGCGTACGGCCTGCCGCGCGACATTGTTCCCGTCTCCCTGGGAGAGGGGTATACACCCCTGATCAGCAGGAAAATAGGCGGGGATGATCTCTGCCTGAAGCTCGATTTTCTACAGCCAACCGGTTCTTTCAAGGACCGGGGAGCCAGCCTATTGATGAGCATGGTGAAGTACCTGGGCGTTGCTGAAGTGGTCGAGGACTCTTCGGGAAATGCTGGCGCCGCGGTCTCCGCCTATGCCGCGGCCGCCGGTATCGCCTGCCGTGTATTTGTGCCTGACTACACTCCGGACGGGAAGCTGATTCAGATGCGTTTTTACAATGCCGAGGTGGAAAAGATTCCGGGCACCCGGCAGGATACGAATTACGCCGCTATCAGGGCTTCCCAAAACACCTTCTACGCCAGTCATCTTTGGAATCCGGTTTTCCCGCTGGGATATAAATCAACGGCCTACGAGATCTGGGAAGACCTGGGCAAGGAGGTTCCGGATACCGTCATCATTCCCCTGGGCGGAGGCGGGAACCTGGAAGGCATACACCTGGGCTTCACCTCCCTGCTTCAAGCCGGGCTGATCGACCGCCTTCCCCGCCTGGTCGGGGTGCAGGCGGAAAACTGTTCGCCCCTGCATACGGCCTTCCAGGAGGGCCGGGAGGACGCGGCCGAGATCCAGGTAAAAAGTACGGTTGCCGAAGGAATCGCGGTGCAGAAGCCGCCCCGGGCCGGGGCGGTTCTCAAGGCGCTGCGGGAAAGCCGGGGGCGTACCATGGCCGTTAGTGAGGAGGAAATTTTGTCTGCCGCCGGGAGCCTGTTTTCCCTGGGGCTTTACGTGGAACCCACATCGGCCGCGGTTCTGGCGGGCTGGAACAAGCTCGAGCCGGAGGAAAGGAAGAGCTCGGTTCTTGTCCTGACGGGCAGCGGTTTGAAGGAGACGACCAAGCTCAACGAAATTTTCAGCCCATCGAACCCCCGGGAAAAAAAAGAGAGGTTCTCTCACTTTGATCAATAAAATTAGGTATCCCCTTTTCAGATCCCGGAGCAGTCAACATTCGATCGAGCTGCGGGCAGGAGCCTGGTGATGAAGGGCCTGGGAAACAAACTCGATGAATACATCAATGTCTGGGGGCGATTCGGTTTTTTCTGCCTTTCACCTGTGCGTCCGGCAGCAGAGGCGGATAGGCCGGAACCGGGAGCTTTTTATACCTTCAGTCCGGCGATTTCATTGAAAGCCGACACAGCCCGGCCGACCTGCTTGCGGGTGTTGTAGAAGTTCATGCTGGCCCGGACGCAACCGTCCTTCAGGGTGATATATATCCGGGTTTCTTCAATTATATTTTTGCAAATTTAACCGCCTGCAGGACCAGGGCAAGCGTGGAATCGATGACCGGTACGGAAAGGTCTCCGTCTTCCAGGATCAGGGGAATCTCGGTGCAGCCGGCGATTACAGCCTCTGCGCCTCTGGCAGCCAGGTGCTCTCCGGCCCGGATCACCAGCTCTTTCAACTTTTCATTCTTTTGTCCCGCCTTGATCCCGTAGATCGCCTTCATCGTGATTTCCTGGAAATCCTCATCAGGAACGACGGTCTCGAAATTCTTTTCTGCAAAAGAATCCTGATAGAGTCCCACCTTCACGGTTCCTGAAGCCGCCAGCAGGCCGACCTTTTCAATCCCCGGAAGCTTTTTTGCCGTGTAGTCCGCCGCCGCCTTCATGATGTGAAGGACCGGAATCTCGACATGTTTTTGGATCTCGCTGTGCCAGAAGTGCGCCGCATTGCAGGGGATGATGATGAAATCGGCTCCCGCCCGGGCGAGCAGGAGCGCTGATTCCCGCAAATAGGGAAAGGGGTCTTCCCCCTTACCATTGATTGCCGCCGTCCGGTCGGGTATCTTCGAGTTACAGTCGATAATGATCCGCAGATGTTCCTGATCTGATTGTGCGGGTGTGGCTCTCAGTATTTTCTGGAAGAGATCCACGGTTGCTTCCGGACCCATTCCGCCCAGAATCCCCACTATCTTTTCTTTCAATCCGGCCATCCTCTCCGGTCTGCGTACCTGCTTCAAAAACTATCATAGAGCACTTTATTCTTTTTTCAAGAGCAAAGATCGATTTCTGCGTTGTTGAAGAAGCTCTTTAGTGATTTTGGAGAGGCAACCGATCACCCTCCCCCAATCGCATGCCTAGAGCACGGGCTTGAGCGTTGCCGGCCGGGCCGCTTGCTTTTATCTTCCCCTCAAGGAAAAGGTTAATTCTCCCTCGAGACCCTTCCGAAAATTACAGGAGAGGAGAAGATGCCGTTAATGGAAATCAAGAAGCTCATACAGGAAGAGACCCGGCTGCTGGTCCGTTTCGCCGCCGCCCAGGAAGAGCTGCAGGCGGTCATGGGGCGGCACGGCTGGAAGGCTGTGAATAAAAAGCTGGAAGCCATGCGCAGGCTTTCCGCGCGCATCGAAGAGGTTGAACAGAACCGGGAAGCCTGCTACCGGGCGCTCAAGGCGGAAGCGGGGCTGGGGGAGGATGAGGCCTTCGATCAGTTTATCGCCCGCCTGCCTGCCGGAGAGAGGCGGGAGCTGAAAGAGGCGTACATAGAGCTCAAGCTTGCCGTGCTGCGGGCCAAGGGCCAGGCGGGCAGGCTGGGCTACTTCGTACAAACACTCTCAGACTCTCTGCGGCGGGTGCTGGAAGAGGCCTTTCCACACCGCCGGGCCCGTCTGTACGCCCGGAACGGCAGGAGTCAGGCCGTGTCAGAGCCGGCCTACATGATCAATCAGAGGCTCTAGACAGGAGGAGGACAAGGTGCCGTCTGCATTTTCCGGAATTGAAATAGGCAAGCGAAGCCTCATTACCCATACTTTGGGGCTGCATACCATCGGCCACAACATGAGCAATGCCTCCGTGGAGGGATACAGCCGCCAGCGCGTGGAGATGAAGGCCACCGATCCTATCTATATGCCCGCCCTGAACCGCGAAGAACGGCCTGGGCAGGTCGGACAGGGTGTGGACCCCTTGAGCATCGAGCGGATCAGGGACATGCTCCTGGAGGGCAGGATCATCGCCGAGACCAATGGGGAAGGCTACTGGGCCGCCCGGGACAAATACATCCTGCTCCTGGAGCAGGTCTACAACGAGCCCGGTGAGCTGTCCGTGCGTACCCTGATGGACAAGTTCTGGGCCTCCTGGCAGGAGCTCTCGGTGCATCCAACCGAAATGGGGGCGCGCCAGGCAGTGCTGCAGCGGGGTGAAGCCCTGATCGACGGCCTGCACAGCCGCTTCGCCCGGCTGAAGGCCACCAGGGACATGCTGGAGCAGGACATTCTGGCCAGCGTCGAGCAGGTCAATGAGCTGGCCGCCGGCATCGCCGGGCTGAACGAGCAGATCGTCAAGAGCAGGGCCTTAGGAGACAATCCCAACGACCTCCTGGACCGGAGGGACCTGCTGGCCGGCAGGCTGGCCTCGATCATCGACATCTCCATCGGTACCCGGGATCCGGATGAATACGTGATCTATACCGGGGGTATGCACCTGGTACAGGGGCGCCACTTCGAACGGCTGGGGACAGTCCCCGACCCGGACAATGAGAGCTACTCGCGCCTGATCTGGGAGAAGAGCGGTGAGGACCTCTCCTTAAGGGGCGGGAAGCTGGCGGCCATGGTAGAGCTGCGGGATACCGACACCCGCGGGGAGATCCAAAAGCTCGACCTGATGACCATTAATTTCATCGACCTGGTGAACGAGATTCACCGCCGCGGCTACGGCCTGACCGAAAAAACCGGTTTGGATTTTTTCCGGGAGTATCCCTTTATCAACAATCTGGCGGGAAACTACGACAGGAGCGGAGACGGCGAGTACGATTCCAGCTATATCTTCCGCATCACGGGAACGAATGTCCTGGAAGCCAAGGAGCAGATTGGGCTGGCCGGCACCCTGACCCTGCCGTCCGCCGACGGAGATGAAGCCAGAATCAGCGTCGACTACTATCCCACCGACACCGTGGAGGACCTGATCCGGCGCATCAACACTTCCGGCGCGGAGCTGGCGGCCATGCTCAACCAGACCGGACGGCTGACTTTGAAGGGCGTGCCCTCGGCGGACCCGGCCAATCCGGATTTCGTGATCCGGCATTTGGAGGACAGCGGGCAGTTTCTGGTGGGTTACGCGGGGCTTCTGACTGAGACCGGCGCCGCGGGCGCCTACGACTGGGGCGGCGCGGATGCCGTTCTGGGGCTGAACCAGGGTGTGGGTTTCGCCGTGGCGCCGCTGACCCACCCGGCGGGCTGGATCGAGGTCAATCCCGCCCTGGGCGCGGACCCGGGCAGCATCGCCAGCTCGCTGGCGCCGGACGGCGCCGCCCTGGGTGACGGCGCAGCGGCCCTGGCCATCGCCCAGCTGCGCTACCAGCCGGTCATGCTGGGGGCCATCGAGAGCTTTGACGAGTATTTCGCTCAGGCGGTCACCGAGATCGGGCTCAAGGGGGAAACCGCCGCCCAGGCGCTGGAAACCGAAAGCCTGGTTTTGAAGGAATTGACGGATATGCGGGAGTCTTTGTCCGGGGTCAACCTGGATGAGGAGATGGCGAATATGGTCAAGTTTCAGCACGGCTATGCCGCCGCAGCGCGGTTCGTGAGCGAGATCGACAAGATGCTGGATACCATCATCAACAGAATGGGAGTGTAAGAGGCGATGAAAAGAATCAGTACCAACATGCCTAACCTGGACATGAGTTACCACATGCGGCTCAGGGAATGGAAGATGAATGAGCTGCAGAATAAAATGGCCTCCCAGACCCGCATCAAGAATCTGCGGGACGATCCCATCGCCGCCGGACATGCCGTGCGCTTCCAATCAAAGCTGGTCCGCCTGGAGAGATTCAGCCAGAACATCTCCGCCATCCGGGGTGAGATGGCCCTGGTGGAGGGGAACCTCCGCTCCGGACTGGATATCCTGCAGCGTGTCCGGGAGCTGAGCGTCCAGGGCGCCAATGGCATCTATGACCAAAGCCAGATGGCCTTCATGGGCCAGGAGGTCGACCAGCTGCTCACCGAGCTGATCGGTCTGGCCAACGCACGTGCCGGAAACGGAGATTTTCTTTTCTCGGGATTCCGCAGCAAGATAGAGCCTTTCCGCATTTATACAAGCCGCGTGGAGGACGGTCCCGGGGGAGAGGTGATCAGCCAGGTGGAATACGTGGGCGATATCGGCGTCAACCAGGCCGAGATCAGCGAGAACGCGGAGATCGGCTACAGGCTGCCGGGCAACCACGCTTTCTGGGCGGAGCGGCAGCAGATCTACTCCGCAGTGGACGCCTCGGCCTACCGGGTGCAGCAGAATTCCGGCATCCGCCTTGACGGCGTGGAGATCGAGCTCAAGGAGGGGGACAATGTCCACGCCATTATCTCGAAAATCAATGAAAGCGGTGCGCCCCTCAAGGCCAAGCTGGATCCCGTGAAAGCCTCCCTGGTTCTGGAGTCCACTTTCGCCCACCAGATCTGGCCCGAGGACGTGGGGGAGGGCACGGTTCTCCAGGACCTGGGCATTGTTTCGCCGGGAACCTCCTCGCCGCCGCTGAACACCGCGGACACAGCCAGCGTGTTCGGCGGCTCGGTTTTCGACATGATCATTCATCTCCGGAACGGTCTTTATCAGGGGGACCTCAAGGTCATCGGCGGCTCGGGCCTGAGGGGTGTCGACAACGCCATCGAGAGCCTGACCGCCCGGCTGGCGGAGATCGGCTCCCGGGACGCCCGCCTGGAGCACACGAGCCAGCGGCTGGATTACGAGGAGCCCGAATACACCCGCCTGCTTTCCACGGAGACCGATCTCGACCTTGCCGAGGCGGTGACCAACCTCAAGATGCTGGAGTATACCCACAAGGCGGCCCTGGCCACGGCGGCCCGGGTGATACAGCCAACCCTGCTCGATTTCCTGAGGTAGCCCTATGAAAGTTGAAACCAAGGCCTTCGGGCCGATCGAGGTGGATGAGCGGCAGAAGATACATTTTCCCTCCGGCATCCTCGGCTTTGAAGACCTGAAGGATTATGCCCTCATGGATGCTCCCCAGGCGCCCTTCTACTGGCTCCAGTCCTTGGAGATGCCGGAAATCGCCTTTGTGCTTATCGATCCGCAGGTCTTCCGCCCGGATTACCGCCTGGAGGTCGATCCCGCAGAAATGGAGGAGATCGGACTGGACGACGGATCTGCGGAGCGGGGGGAGATACTTGTTTTCGCCATTATCACCATCCCGGAAGAAGCCAGTCAGATGACCGCCAACCTGCAGGGACCGATCATCATCAACAAGGACGAAAAAATTGGCCGCCAGGCTATTTCCACCAATCCCCGCTGGCAGGTCCGCCACGGGGTGCTCAAGGAACTCTCCACGGTAGGGTAGGAGAATGTTGATCCTTTCCCGCCGGCTGAACGAATGCATCATGATCGGGGACGATATCGAGATATCGGTAGTGGATATCAAGGGAGACCAGATCAAGATCGGCATCCAGGCGCCCCGCAGCATCAAGATTTACCGCAAGGAAGTCTACCGGGCCATCCAGGAGGAAAATATCGCCGCCGCCAGGGCCGAGCCCGCCGCCCTGCCCAGCCTGGACAGCCTTCTGAAAAAAAAGAAGAAATAAGCAGCTCACCGGCCGGCCATCTCAACCAGTGGCCGAGCGGGACTGCCAACATTATGACGCTGCAGCTTACAGGAGGCTAAGTATGGAAGAAATCGGCCAGGTCGACCGTGTAGAGATCACCTGTCTCATTGAGAATTCCCCCAGATATGATTCTTATCTCATGGGCTGTTTCGGCCTGTCGCTTTGGCTGAAGGTCTGGTCCGGAAGCCGCAATTGGACTCTCCTTTTCGATGTGGGTCCGGTAGCCGAAGCGCTGATCCACAACGCCAGGTTGCTCCGGCTCGATCTTACCACAGTGGATATGATCGTGCTGTCCCATAATCATTTCGACCACACCGGAGCTTTGGCGGGTATTCTTCCCCACATCGGTCATGAAGTTCCCATCTTCTGCCATCCCGATATCTTTCGCGACAGCTTCGTGCTTAAGCCTGAATTTATGAACTATGCCCTGGTCGGTGAGAACAGGAAAGAGCGCCTGGAGGACCTGGGCGGCTACTTTGTGGCCACCCGTTCCCCCATCGAGCCGCTCCCGGGTTTCCTGCTCAGCGGGGAAGTCCCGCGCTGTACCCCCTTCGAAGAAACGGGGGGTATCTCCTGCTTTACCACCAATGCGGAGGGCGACCTGGTACCCGACCCGCTGCTGGATGACTGCTCCGCATTCATCAATGTGAAAAACAGGGGGCTGGTAGTTTTAAGCGGCTGCAGCCATGCCGGGCCGATCAACATACTGAAGCACGCTCTAAAGATCACGGGCGTCCGGGAGATTGACGGCGTGCTGGCGGGTTTTCACCTGGTCGAGGCACCGGAGGAAAGGGTACGTCTGACCGTAGAGGCACTGCAGAAGCTCGAGCCGGGATGGATCGCTCCACTTCACTGCACCGGGCTTCTGCCCACGGCCAGGATGGCCGCCGCTTTCGGTGAGCGTTTCCGAGAGGTACACGCCGGGGACGTACTGACCATCTCCGGGGAGTAAAAACAGGGCGGAACCGCTTGCGCAAGAAGGTTCAAAGATCCACCCTTGAGACCTCTGCAACAAGCCCCACGTTTTAACGGGAATGGCCCGGCAACCTGATCAGGTCGACAGCTACAGAGTATATTCTTTGGCAGCTTCCGGCTGGTAGATAATTTCTTTGATACGAATTTTTGTGCTGCCTGCCGGCGCTTCATAACAAATCTCTTCTCCGGTTTGGCAGCCGAGAAGTGCTGCGCCCAGCGGCGCTAGAAGCGAGACTTTCTTTTGTTCATAGTCGGCTTCATGAGGAAATGCCAACGTGACGGTCACGGTGCCGCCATTGGAGAGGTCATCGATACGAATACGGGAATTCATGGTAACTACATCAGCCGGCATATCCTCGGGTGCCAGGATCTCTGCAGATTCGAGTACCTGCTTTAGCCTGATCAGGTAACGGTATCGTTGTGATCCCCCGACTGTGGCGAGATCGAGAAATCCGCGGATGCGGTCAATATCATACGCGTTAAAATAGCGAATCTTCCCTGCCATACAATAAGACGATACCAACGGATGAAGGATGGTACAATCAGGAATAACCTTGTATAAAACATGTACATGATTCGCCGGGACTGTTCCACCGAAGCCGGTCAGAGATCACGCAAGAATGTTGCGAGATTGATTTGTTTATTGTCGATCTTCAGCTTTTTCCGGATATTATGGCGATGTCTTTCCACTGTCAACAGGGAAATCTGCAAGAGCGCCGCTATTTCTTTGTTGGCCAGACCGTTTTTGATAAGGTTGCAGATTTCCAGCTCTCGGGGACTTAGCCGCACCCGGTCTTCTATGACCTTCCTGGTGAATGATGATGTGATGTCTAACAAGTTTTGCTGCACGGCTTTCAAGTACTTATCCGAGGCTTTCGATGACGCACCCGAGCTCCGCAGCCTGTTGAGCAGCGGCAGGACCGTAAGCTCGAGGTTCAGCCTTATCTGATCTTGAATGGCCTTCTTTTCCAGCTCAATCTGGGAAACAATCTCTCGCAAGGCGATGTTCTTGTCTTCCAGCTCAACTGTCTTCTTGCGCAGATCGCTGGTAGTCCTCTTCAGCGACATCTCCGCCTCTTTTTTATCAATTATGCTTCCCAACAACTCGGTTATCGCCTTCACCAGCTTCTTTTCATCCTCAAGAAATTCTGTTGTAGAAACAGATGAATCGGCGCAACAGACGACTTCCAGGAATCCATATTGTTGCTTTTTTAACTCGAGCCTTTCCCTCAAGCATAAGCCGCCGGGTAAATAGCGTTCCGAACGATATTCCCGACCGGCATGCGCTATCCTGACGCATGTTCTTTCAGGGAACTGAAAGGCGCTGGGAATAATTTCCACAATCTCCTTGAGTAATCCCTCAAGACTGAGGGAGCGTTGACTGAATAATCTCGAAATCTCATAAAGACAGTTGAGCTCTTTTAGTCTCTCGGTAAGTGCTTTTTTATCGTCGGGCAAAGTTCTCATTATGCTTTCCATTCTACCATATGAGGAGAAAAATGAGCCAGATTGATTTCTTCAGGGAGGATGATTCCCTTCAGCCAGATGTGGATTTTGAGCTTGCACAAGGATCAAGTTGGAGAGTTTTAACTAACGATCGAAGCCCTGCGGATCCGAAAGCTGCTGCAGCGGTCTTGCGTTTTAAGAATATGTTCGTTAAAATAGTTTCATAATCATACATAGGAGGAATACTGTAATGATAAATAAGGATGTGGTAATCATCGGCGGAAGCGCCGCGGGCCTTGCTGCGGCGATCACAGCCAGAAGGCGCTATCCGGATAAGGATATACTTCTCATCCGCAAGGAAAAGCAGGTACCCGTACCCTGTGGGATTCCCTATATCTTTGGTACTGTGGGAAGCCCGCAGAACAATCTGATGCCGGATGCTCCGCTCGAGAAAAACAACGTGGAGATCATGCTGGATGAGGTGACGGCATTGGATAGGGAGAAGCGCACCGTGAGCACCAAAGGCGGAGAAGAAATACAATACGACAAGCTGATTCTGGCAACAGGATCCCTGCCCATGATGCCGCCGATTCCAGGATTCGAGAAGGAAAACGTGTTTCCCGTGTACAAGGATGTGGTGCATATAACCAAGATGCAGGAAGAGTTGAAATCTTGCAAGAAAATCGCCGTTATCGGCGGCGGCTTTATCGGCGTAGAGGTTTCCGACGAAATCAACAAGCTCGAAGGCAAGGATGTCACCATCTGCGAGCTTCTTCCCCACTGCCTGCAGCTGGCCTTTGATCCCGAGTTCTGCCAGGAAGCCGAGAAGATGCTGATCGAACGGGGCGTGAAGGTTATGGTGGACAAGAAGGTAACCTCGATCGAGGGGAATACCAAGGTGACTGGTGTGAAAATGTCCGACGGCACCCTTGTCGAAGCGGATATGGTGATCGTGGGCATCGGCACAGTCGCCAATGTTCAGCTGGCCAAGGATGCCAATCTCCGCCTGGGTCCCACGGGATCGATCTGGGTGGATCGCAACATGCGCACCAGCGATGACAACATTTTCGCCTGCGGAGACTGCGCGGAGAAGTTTTCCTACTTCGGCGGCAAGCCCTCCAAGCTGAAGCTGGCCTCCATTGCCTGCTCAGAGGCAAGAATCGCCGGGGCGAACCTGTTCGGAGTCCAGAGAGAGAGCGTGGGAACCATCGGAGTATTTTCATCAGCCATCGGAGACCGCGGTTTCGCGGTAGCGGGTTTGCAGGAGTTTGCAGCCAAACAGCAGGGCTACGATGTCATCACCGGTATAGCCGAGGGACCGAACCGGCATCCCGGGAAGATGCCCGGTATGGTCAAACAGAGGGTGAAGCTGCTTTTCGAGAAGCGGACCAAGGTGCTGATCGGCGCGCAGATGATGGGCGATGTGGCGGTGGGCGAACTGATTCAGGTAGCCTGTGCCTGCATTCAGCATAAGATGACCATTGACGACATCGCCTGCTTCCAGATGGGTACGCATCCGGCTCTGACCGCCTCTCCCGTCTCCTACCAGTTCGTCAATGCGGCTGAGTCGGCCCTGCTGGCCATGTCCTGAAAGAGAGGGTGACTATGCCTAAAATTTTGGTTATTGACGACGATAAAGATTTTCAGGAAGCGACTAAACTTATCCTGGAGAGCAACGACTTTGAAATCGCCACCGCCTATGATGCTAAAGAGGGGCTAGAAAAGGTCCAGTCTGAAAAACCCGATCTGGTGATTCTCGATGTCATGATGCCCAGCGATTTCGAGGGATTCGAGGTGGCCAGAAAGATACGCGAAGACATGAAGCTGCGCGAGTTACCGGTCGTACTGCTCACCGGAGTCCACGAAAAGAAAAAAGTGCCCTACCGGTTCGGACCCGATGAAGAATGGCTTCCCGTGGATTATTTTTTCGACAAGCCGGTTGAGCCCGATGTGCTCGTGAGTAAGATCAAGGAATTTCTCAATATCACAGAGTGAAGAGTTAGCCTGATCAAGAGAGGCCGGACCGACAGTGGTTCCGGCCTCTTCTTTTTGCCTGAGATGTGATGCAGGTTCTCCGAATTACCCGCACTGCCTGGTGAGATAGTCGCTTGCCTTTTGATACACCAGTGCGGTTTGCTCCGTCCGTGGAAGGGTCTGATAGATGCGCTCCAGATAATCCCGTTGCTTGATTTTTTCAAACGTCAGGGGAAAGTTGATATCATATATCCACCCCATCTGAAGGATTTTGAAATCGTTGAGGGTTTTGATGTTTTGAGCCTTCACCAGGCGTCCCGCCAGGATGTCGTCGACCACCGCGTCGGCCACCACCGGGTTTCTGGAAAGCCCCAGCCCTAAATCGCCGTACTGTTGAGCCAGCACTATCCGCAGGATGTCCAGCTTGTCCGCATCCCGGATAAGCCGCGCAAACAGCATGTATTCGGGTTTATGGTGGGGGGGAAGCTCCGCCTTGTTGTGGCAGGAGACGGCATGCAGAATCAGTCTGCGGGCGTTGGGATCAAGCTTGTTCAAGAAAGCCTGCGTGCTCAGGATTTTGGCTCCCAGCGCGGCATGGTCCTCGGACTTGAAATCGGCGAAGGTCTGATAGCGAAGGTACTGCTCAAAACGGCCCACGTCGTGGAGCAGGGCGATGGCCTCCGCCAGCCGCTGTCCGCCCCGGCCGAGCCCGATGCTCTTCGCAAGATCCCGGATCTCGCCGCACACCTGCAGGCTGTGCTTGATCTTTAAGGTCAGGTGATGCTGCTGCCCGGGGTCCGGAAGGCGGAACCTCTCCGTGTATTCGCCGAACCAGCTCTTCATATCTTCCAGAACGTCTTGGCCCACGGAATATTCATGTTTCACTGCAAAAACACGGGAAAGGCTTTCGTGCATGGGAGCCCTTTCTAAAATGCGGCGAATCCTTGGGAGGCGCCTGCCGTAAGGTGTATTTATCTACAAGCTGATGATATCATAATCAGGGGGCAGGGGTAATCACATGAACATAGAAATCCTGGGAACGGAATCTCTGGGTGTGCGTGGACTTTGCTGCACGGTTGCAACGGAAGAGCGTATTTTCCTCTTCGACCCGGGAGTGGCCCTGGGCTATACACGCCATCATCTCCTTCCCCATCCCTTTCAGGTGGCGATCGACGAGCAGGTGCAGGAGAAAATCTTACAGGCCTGGGCCGGGGCAACGGATATCGTAATCAGCCATTTTCACGGCGATCATGTGCCCCTGACGGACGCGAATCCCTTCCAGCTGAACGCGGAGAGGATCGCCGGCCGGACGAAGGGTAAAAGGATATGGGCCAAGCTTAGCTGTCTCACAGCCCTGGAGCGGGAGCGGGCGTCCCGCCTGGCCTCGCTGCTCGAGTGCGGGATGACGAAGGCGGAAGGCGAATCCTGCCGGGAGGTCTGTTTTTCGGCTCCCGTCCCCCATGGAAAAGAGTGCGGCCGCGCCGCCGTAATGATGACGCGAGTGGAAGATAAGAAAGTATTCGTCCATGCCTCGGATATACAACTGCTGAACGACGAAGCGGTCGAGCAGTTGCTCGCCTGGAAACCGGATATCCTGCTCTTGTCCGGTCCTCCCCTCTACCTGTCCCACAGGCTCACTCCTGAACAGCTCACCTCCGCCCGCTCCCGTGCCGAAAGACTGGCGAGAAGCGTCGGTACGATGATCATCGATCATCACCTGCTGAGGGAGCGCTGCGGTATTGCCTGGCTCGAAGAGTTGAGAGCAGGGACGAACGGGAACATCATGTGCGCGGCCGACTACATGGGAAAACCCAGGAGGCTCCTCGAGGCGGACCGAAGATACCTTTACAAAAAAATGCCCGTGCCCGCAGGCTGGCATGAACAGTATGCCCGGGGTAAAGCGGATACTGCCGGTTACCTCAGGAAGGGGTTGAACAACTCTACAATCGACCCGCCTCGATGATCCGCTGCAGGAATTGCCGGGTGCGCGGGTGTTCCGGCCGGGTGAAAAGCTTTTCAGGGGGCGAGTCTTCTATGATCTTGCCGCTGTCAAGAAAACAGACGCGATCAGCGACATCTTTGGCAAATCCCATCTCATGAGTAACTATGATCATTGTCATCCCCTGATCCTTGAGGTCCCGGATAACCGCGAGCACGTCACCTATTAGCTCTGGATCCAATGCTGCGGTTACCTCATCAAGCATGAGGACATCCGGTCGATTCGCCATAGCCCTGATGATGGCAACGCGCTGCTGCTGCCCGCTGGAGAGCTGTTCCGGATAGGATGAAGCAAAACCATCGAGTCCAAAAAGTGCCAGCAAAGATCGGGCAACCTGCTCAGACTCTTTACGCGCTTTTCTATGGACACGACGCGGGGCAAGGGTGATGTTGTCGAGCACGCTCATATGGGGAAAGAGATTATAGGCCTGAAAGACGATCCCGATTCGCTTATGCAATTCCCGCTGGCCAAACTGCGGATCATGGATAGATACACCGTCGAGTTTTATGATCCCTCTCTCAAAGGGAACGAGATTATTGATGCATTTCAGGAGCGTCGATTTGCCCGTACCGGAGGACCCAATCAAACAAACCACTTCGTGGGGTGCAACTTTGAGACTCACATCATCGAGAACGAGTTTATTGCGGTAGGCTTTTGTCAACCGGTCTACCTCGACACGTATCGGGGGGTGGGGTTGTGTTTCGCTCATACCAACAATTTCCTCTGCCTGCCGATCACAGTGTCGTCTGCAGGCGCCGTTCCCGGTCCTTTCTGGTTACATAATCGGCGAATCTGGCCATGGGGATGGTTGCCACAAGAAACAACAATGCTGCGGCGATCAATGACGAATAATTGAATGTACGTGCCGTATATATTTGTGCTTCTCTGACGGCATCTCGGACACCAAGGACACTCAGCAGCGCCACGTCCTTTTGCAGTGCAACGGCAAGATTCAGAAGTGAAGGAATGACGTTTCTAACTGCTTGCGGAAGAATCGAGTACCAGAGTGTCTGTAACTGGGACAATCCGAGAGCCTTGGCGGCGGCCCATTGACCATCGTGTACAGCATCCATACCCGATCGATATACTTCCGCAGTGTATGCGGAATAACTCAAGATCATCGCGGTGGCGCCCCAAAAGAGACTCGTCTTCGGCAGCCCAGGTATTCTCAGAGCCGGTATACCAAAGCCGAACAACAGGACCAGGAGGAGCGCCGGCAGTCCTCTGAGTAGATCGATGTACACAACAGCGAATACGCGGAGCGGGGTAAACCAGGGTCCCTTTAGTGAGCGGAAAACCGCAACAAGGAGGGCCCAGAGAGCGATTGCTGCGAGGGATACCGCCCAAACCGACATGTTGATGGCAAATCCGCCGAGTACTCTGGGAAACACCTCGACGATCGCATCGATGCTGAAAAACTGCGCCTGGATGCGCGGCCATTGCTCGGCACCAACAACGACTCGATACGCAACCAGGATAACAACTGTAACCGTCAGAACGCTGATGAGAGGAGGTAGTATTTTGTCTCTAGGCCGGACAAAGCGTTCCACCGAAACCGGTTTGGCGGTACGCGAAGACCTCACTTGCTAATCGTCGGGATGGTTTCATCACCGACGAGATATTTGGCTGTCAGTTCTTCGATTACACCGTCCGCAATGATTGCTTCCAAGCCTTCATTGATCCACTCAACAATTGGATTACCCTTCTCAAAGATCAATCCATGGCCAAGATCGTTGGGATCGTGGGGAAGAATCGCCGCAATGGTTGCATCCGGTATCTGGACAGCAGTCGCGAACAATGCGGTGGGTAGAGAGATCACCGTTGCATCGATTTGTTTGCCTAACAGTGCCTGAAAAGTCCCGACCTGGTCGTTGAAAACTTTCACATTTTCGGCACCGATGAGCATTTCAATGTAATCGAGATCGGTTGTACCGATTGTTGCTCCCCACTGAACCTTCCTGAGATCTGCAAAAGATCGGGCCGATGATAGGCTGCTGTCCGGAAGTGCGACAACCGCCTTTTCCGGTTTGTAGTAAACGATCGAAAAATCGACAAATTCCCGCCGGGCTTCGGTTACAGAGAACTGCTGTATATTGAAGTCGTACGGCTTTTCGCCGGGCGCTATACCTTGATCAAAGGTCTGCCGAATCCACACCACGTCATCTCGATCGAACCCGAGTTCCTCGGCCAGAGCATACACGATGCCGTTCTCGAAACCCTCGCCTCCTGCGGGATTGTCATCCATCATCCATGGCGGATAAACGGGTTCGCCGGTCGCAACTGTAAGCTTGCCCGGCTCGTAGAGCCTGGTATCATTGGGTGTGTTTTCCAGTGCGGCGGTGCTTTCACCGGTAGTTTCCTCGGTTTGCCCGCCTGCAAAAACCGGCAGAGCTATGATCACGATGAGTACTGCAAGAATGAGTCGTTTAACCATCTTGTCCTCCATACTACTCGGCTGAAGAGCCTTTCTTGATACCACATAGCTTAGATAGAGAGCCGGAAGTGGTCAAGTATAAAACTGGAAATAGGGATGGGCGGAGTTAAGTATGAGCGGAGTGCAGCCGCAGATGACTCAGCTCTTTTCCCGCTTGAGCTCCGCGTCACTCTTCCGCAGGTAGAGGGGCAGGGGCTCCGGATCCTCGGATGTAGGGCGGGCGGAGACCGCGATGCCGACCTCCAGCAGGCTGCGGGGATCGCTGGCCGGCGAGGCCTGCAGGCGCAGCGCGGGCGCCTTTAAACCGCGGTGCTGCAGTTCCTCATGCAGGCTGACGCAGTCCGGGCCGGTGAGCAACAGGCCTTGTTTCGCGGAGGCGCTGAAGGCCAGGTCCGCCAGCTCGCTGAGCTCACTGTCGAGGTACTCGGAAAGAGGATGCCCGTTGCTGTAGAAACAGGCGTAGAAGCGCCCGCGCAACGCGGAAAGCACGGGCAGGACCTGGCCGGGGAAATCACGCAAGCGGTGGCCGAAGGCGTCGAGGTTCGAGACGCCGATGAGTCGGGCGCCGCTTCCCATGGCCAGGCCCTTGGCGGTGGCCAACCCGATGCGCACACCGGTGAAGGAGCCCGGGCCCAGGGAGCAGACGACCAGGTCGAGCTCAGCGGCGCTGATCGAAGCCTCTGCGAGCAGGTCCAGGATGCGGGGCAGCAGGGTCTGGGCGTGCTTGAGCTCGATGTCAGCGATCCTCACAGCCAGGCTGCCCGGGGTGCGCAGGCACAGCCCCAGGGTTGAGGTTGCCGTGTCCAGGGCGAGGATATTGTTCACAGGGTCAGTCCTTTGATGGTGATAAATCGTTCCAGGTTCGGGCCGATCTCGAGCAGAAGCTTAACCGTGTCCGGGGGCAGAAAATCTTTAGCTTTTTCCCCCCACTCGATGGCGCAAACCGCCTGTCCGCTGAAGAGCTCTTCCAGGCCGATGTCCGTCAGTTCCTGGCCGGAGACCAGGCGGTAGAGATCGATATGGTAGAGTTTTTTGCCCTCCAGGCCCGAATACTCGGAGACGAGGGTAAAGCTGGGGCTGGTGACCGTGTCGGGAATCCCCATGCCCCGGGCGATACCCTTGACCAGGCAGGTCTTGCCGGCGCCCAGGGGACCGATCAGGGCAAGGACGCTACCAGGCGTCAGGGCTTTACCGATGCGGAAGCCGATGGCCTCGGTGGCGTCGGGGCTGCTGCTTTGAAGTGTCATGGCGGGCTTGTTCCTCTGAGATTTTGACTATTCTATGTGATTGGCCGCCGAGGGTCAACGGCGGAGCGGTGAAGTGTATCTCAACGGGCCGCGGGCCGGGGGAGCGTAGTCGTAGACATAGGAGTAGATCTGGTTCAGGAACTGGCTGGACAGGCGGGTGAACATGACATGCATGATGCCTCCCCGGTGGTGCTGGGGCCGGCTGCGCTTTATCTTGCCGAACACTGTGATGCGCTGTCCCGAGCCCAGCTCGAACTCCATTTTCAAAAGATGGCCGCTCTTCAGGGGACTGAGACTGGTGATGCTGCAGCCCCCGGCGGAGATGTCGAGAAGGTTGCCCAAAAGGCGCTGGTGGCTCTGCACTACCGCTTTCCGCACAGACCGGCGGCCCGTTCCCTGCTGGATAATTTCAATGGGGTAGAAAAAGCAGGGGCGGTGCAGGGTACGGCGGCGGAATTTGCGCTGCTGCTCGCTGCGTACGGTTTTGGCGTGCTGGATCAGCAGGCTGACCATGCCCTTGATGTTGTCATAACCGAGCACCTTGGAGGTGAAGGAATAGCCGGCATCGCTTTCCCGCCAGAAGTCGACCCTGACCCGGGCACCTTTCTTGAGCCGCTGGGGATGGCTGGCCTGGTCTTTGGGTACGCTGCAGGCCAGCATGTCGCGCATGTTGGAAATGATCTTGGCCGGGAATTGCCCGCCGCTCTCGGGATGGATCATGAGCACCTGGCCGGATTTTAGCAGGTTAGTCGATTTGATGCCCACTCCACGTTTGGAGTTGCGCTCGATCAGCTGCTTGGTCTGGTAGAGCGTGGAAAGCCGGGCCTGTTTCTGCTCCGGTGAAAGCTTGCGGTCCTGTTCCAGGGAATAGATGCCCTTTTTAAGAATGTCGTCCAGGAGCCCTGCGTTGGAGAAGACCAGAAAAGGCTGTTTGACCTTGCAAACCCGCACCAGGTATTCGAGCATCTCGGTGTGCGGCTTGTCCAGGCCGATGTCCCTGGACATTTTACGGAACACGTAGCTGTTGTATTTACGCCGCTGATCGGGGTTCAGGTAGCGGCTGCGTTTGTTGCGGATGGCGTTGCCCACGATCAGGAGCAGCAGGAACAGCCCCAGCACGGTGACGAAGATCCAGATGTTGCGGGAGTTAGCCTGATCGAGGAACTGGTAGCGGGTCTGCAGCAGCAGGGGAGGAAAAAAAATAGCCGGCAGGGTCATATGAGCTCCTGTACCAGGGACTTCAATGTTTTGAGCCGCGGGGCGATCTCGTATTCCAGCAGATCGCCGATCAGTACGGAATCGCGGTTCTGAAACGCCTCCACCAGCTCCTCCAGCTGCTTGTTCAGGTCGGCGTAGAACGCCTGGAGGTTCTTTCCTTCGGGGATCAGCAGCTCGCCGCCTTCCCCGCTCGAGCGGATTGAGCGGGTATAGGCGATGACCCTGGCCAGCCTGCCCGAAAGGTCCGAAAAACCGATCACTGTGTCCATGGCATCCCGGTCACGGCCGGTTTGCATCAGAATCGAAACCTCGCCGAGCTTTTCGACGTAGCGGTCCAGCTCGGAGGCCAGTTCCCGCAGTACGGCCTCCGGCTCTTCCAGTTCTTTAATGCGGCGGGCCGTCCGTTCGCTTAAGACAGTGATCAGCCTCAGGGCCTCCTCCCTGACCGGGGGGGGCCAGGCGGCGATAGCCGCCGCATCCGTATCCGCCAGCATCGTGAGCAATCGTTCGAGATCGGACCGCAGATCCGTGGAGAACTGCCGCCGGACGCTCTCGGCGAGATAGGGGATGCCGCTCAGAAGGTCTGCGATCCGGGAGGGATCGGCGTCGGCCAGCGCCGTCTTTAAAAAGGTGAGAAACTGCTCGACGGTGTGGAGGTTTTCCTTGAGAAGATCGTCGGCCTGGGTGACTGTCAGGTACAGCACGTCGATGCTTTCCACGGGCAGGGACTCCCACCCCTGGGAGGAGAGGATATCATCTGCACCGGCATGGGCGGAACAGACGATCAGGTTGGCGTCGTCGAGCCATGCTTCCAGGCCGCTGATCACTTCGCCTAGTGTTTTCTCGTTCTCCAGGGTGACATCCAGGGGCTGATTGTTGATCTTGATTTCCACCCTTCGTTTCCTTCCTTTACGGGCTGTTCTGCTTGTTGAAATTATCCAGGGCCTTGGAGCTCTGTTCCAGGGAGTCCAGGGCGCCTTCCATGATACCATATTTGCGTCGCAACTCGGATTCGTATTCCACCAGGTGCTCATTGTAGTCCGCGATCTCATTCTCTTTCCGGCTGATCAGGTTATCGAGGTTGGTAAGGCGGTTGGAGATGATGCCACCGGTTTCAAGATAGCTTCTGAGGTAGGTGTCCAGGGAAAAGGCAACTCCGCTGTCTATGATCAGGTCTTTGTCTTTGTCGGAACCGAAGAGCTCCCTGACCCAGGTGGCGTGAGCAGCCAGCGCCTGGTCGAAATTGTTTTCGTTCATTTCCAGATAACCCCGCAGCCGGGTCTTGTCCAGCGCACCTGTTCTGGCCGCGCCGCTGGCATCGGTGGCGATCCCGATTTGGGCCAGCAAAGCCATCTCGCGGCCTCCGGTGGTGGGGTAGCTGTTCATCATCATTCGCTGAAGAGTGGATTTGAGCTGCATGAGGGTGATATTGCCCTGGAAGAGTCCAAGATAGGAATAGGCTTTCTCACGCTCATCCTCACTCAGGAACTGGGCGTCCTGGATCACCGACTCGTCCCGGCGGGTCAGAATGTCGACCTGCGTGAGCAGGCGGTTGTACGTACCGACGAAGTTGATCACCGAGTTTTTAATAAGTTCCTGATCGCGTTGTATGGACAGGCTGACCGGTTCGGCGGAGGAAGAAAGCAAGTTAAGAGTGACCCCGGGAATCAGGTCGTCGATATCGTTCTGTTCGCGCACTACCTCGACGCCGTCTACTTCCAGGACCGCATCGCCGGCGGTTTCCAGGGGATGGACGGGACGGAACTCTCCCCTTGCGGTTTGGTCAAAAAGTCTGATATTCCGTATCTCCACGGCCCGGTGGGTATTGCGGTTGCGGAGCTCCAGGGCTTCCAGCAGAGCCGGCAGTTGTGCGGCGGGAACACGAAGACTGACAAACTCATTACTGTCGGAGATCTCCGGCAGGGGCAGGGTCTGCCCGGCGCCGGAGGCAAAAAGCAGCTGCAGGTCATCGACCCGTACCGGAGGCTCGGGGGGTTTCCAGTCCGGGAGCTCAATGCTCCAGGGCGCGCTCTCCACGGTAATGCCCTCGTATTCGATGACACCCACCTCCGGTAATGAGGGTCCGGGAGGCGGGACTGCGGCTTCAAACGCTTGCTCGGGCAGCAAACGGGTCCG
>Ga0272442_10000678_pt1 | contig 53573 bp, 42 predicted proteins | sample SSMForm2O_FD_200262 | JGI IMG/M metagenome (GOLD analysis project Ga0272442, IMG submission 200262) | Marine sediment archaeal communities from Little Sippewissett salt marsh, Falmouth, MA, United States - SSM-Form-2O | ecosystem: Environmental > Aquatic > Marine > Wetlands > Sediment ... | reverse complement strand
GAAATTACACCCTCTCTGCGAAAAATACTCTTAATCTTTTCTGACATTCTTTCGGCTTTTATTCTCATTTCACAACATTAGCTGATATTGTGGGTGTTTTTTTGCTTGTACAATGGGGATATATCGCCCTATACTTCATCAATTAAACGTCACATTTTCCAGTTCAACCACAATGGAATGATGCCATAATTTTCACGTAACCTTTTATATTTAATAAGCTTAAAGTCAGTCCGGACGAAATCTATTGCATCATTTGTGATATATTTATACCAGTTCCAGTCTATTATACCAATCCCGCTAAAAAACTGCGCTCGCTGCGCGGCTATGTCTATTTTTCAAAGTACTTTAGAGTCGTCCTCGCGGAAATTTATTACCCGGAAGGGTATATACAGAAATGGCGGAACATATATACACTGACCACGATTGAAAATTCACGTTTCTGTGCGGCTAAAACGGATTCTGTGAAGTATTAGGAATGAGAAAATACAGGGATATCTTGAGGATCCTTGATGTCTTTTTTTGTGCAAATTCCCTTACATATATTTCTTAAATGGTATAAAAAACCTTGTTTTCGAGACAGAAAACAAGGTTTTACATGTTTCAATATAGCCCCAAGGGGACTCGAACCCCTGTCGCCGGGTTGAAAACCCGGTGTCCTAGGCCTCTAGACGATGGGGCCTGAAAATCATTATTCCATACTGATCGCTTCAACCGGGCATTCATCGACACAAACACCGCAGTCAACGCACTTATCCGGATCGACGACCGCCTTATCTTCCTGCATCTCAATCGCTTCACTCGGGCAGCAATCAACACATGCACCACACCCTGTACAGGTTCCGCTATCTACTTTTGCCGGCATTTTTAATCCCTTTCATTATTTTTACAGATTGACTTACACAAACAGGTTCGGAAGTTTACATAAATTCGCATTGTAAAACAATACAATTTTTAGATTTTTTTCAAAAACAAATCGAGGGAAACCCCGCTTGGGGCTTAAAAAATACGCTTTTCAACGTTTTGGATATAAAAAGCTGTCTATTCCGTCGGTTCCGCCGCCGGCTCATCGGAGACAGGTTCCTTCGCCCCCAGCGCCAACGCCATACGCCGATTCAAGGGATGCCCATCATGTTCACCGGTCCAATCCAGCACCTTCTGGAAAGATTCCGGCTGGGTCTTAGCCAACAAATACATCGCCATCAGACGCACGGGCCACTTGTCATGATTCAGATTGTCCGAAATCTCGCCGATCATTTCCGTATCCAGCGGCATCGACAGAGAAACAAGACAATCTAAAGTGTGAACCCGAATTTTCCAGTCCGGATCGACAAGAAGTTTACGAACGGCATCCACCAACAACGTCTTTTCCACCGAAACATGCTTAAAGTCGGCACGATTTTGACGGAACGCCAGATCCTCAGCAAGAAGCCCTGTAAACAGGGAGGCCGCCTGATATTTTTGACCGGGCTGCCCCTTGGATAAAACATCCAGACGCTGCAGGAGAAAATTGCGGGAAAGCATAACGCCCCTTCGATAGATTTTGGCCTGAACGGGGTCCGTTGTGCTCACTCGATTTTCAACGCGGCCCGACGATGACATCACCGGATCCAGATACACGGTAAAACGAATCACCGTTTCGGCCTGGGGATATGTCATCAGCAGCTTTCGAAGCTGTCCGCGATTAAGGTCCAGGGGAACAGAAAGATGCTCTCCCGGCAAAATAGGTTTGGACGGCCTGAAACGCATACTCAGCAAATCCGGGATTTCGACGTTAAGCCCCCCTTCAAGAGCGGCGTCAACACGAACACGGCCCTGAAGCAGCGCGCCATCGGCTATAACCAGCGCATCGGATGACGTGTTTTCGAGTACAAGCCGCGACTGGAACTCGTCCCCGTACAGGAAGTCAGAACCATTGAACAGCAGCTTGACAGAATACCGCTTTGACGGCTCCATGAAATCAGGCGCAATTCGATCCTGGTACTGGCCCTTAAGAGCATCCCAAATCCCAGCCGGATCCACAGCGGGAATGTAATCGGAATCCTGCTCCTTCAGAAGATTGAACGCTTTTTCCGCCACAAACGATTCCGGCGACATCTCAATCGCCGACCGCAGTGCCTCCAGCGCCGTTTCCTTCTGCTCTTTAGCCAGGTCGGCCAGCGCCGCCGTTAACAGAGCGATTGGGGTTTTCTCCTCCGGGGATTCAGCGTATTGCTGAGCAATCTCATACTGACCGTTCAACGCCAGCGCGTAAGCAAACATTTCCTTGACGCCCTTGCGGTCGGGGGATTCTTCAAACGCCCGATTGCTCCATGCCAGGGCCTTTTCCGGCTCTTCCTGAACAAAACTGTAAAACCATGCCAACTGTTCCGGATAAATCGATGGTGTCTGTTCTTTCTGGGATAACAGTGTTTCTGCTTTCTCTGCCGCGGATGCAAGCAAACGACGGCCTTTGTCAACCTGCCCCATCTTGATCAGGGCCTTGCCGGCAACCGCTTCAAGCATCAAGTCCATTCGGTTCAGATTACGATAGGCATCTGCAATTTCCAGGCATTTTATTTCCATGCGGTCACTGTGGTAACAGCTCAGCAGCCATCCATGAACAATATCGTCGGGCGCCTGTTGGTCGGGATACAAAAACCGATAGACTTTTGCTGCATACGCATACGCATCCGCCGCTGACTCATAGAGTTGAAAATGCATCAGGGCATTGGCATATCGAACCGCCGAATCCAAATCGTAAGGATCAATCGTCAGAACCCCGCGCATCCGTACCATTTGACCCTGTGGCGGCGGCACGGCGTCGGTACCCGCCGTCAGTTCCCAATACTTGGAAAAAGCCAGTTGATTATAGGGATTCAGCGAATAGCCCGACATGAAAGCGTTTGTTGCCGATGGCATATCGCTTTTTTCAACCGCCAGCAAACCCAATTGGGTCGCCAAATCTGAACCAAAGACAGGGTTTAAGGATGAATATTTCCGATAGAGTTTTTCCAGCAGGACTTCCCGGTCGATACGGGTGTTCATCCGCATCAGCATACAGTCTAAGGCACGGGAAACAACCTCCAAATCGGCTCGGGAACGAAGATAGCGGTCCATCGCCCAGGTCAGGTTGTCCGTATAATCGCGGCCGGTGTAACAATTACCCGACCCGACACGCAGCACCTGCTCGGCAATCGACTCCGATGTGGGATCCAGGAACCTCGCGGCATTCAAAAATGTCATGGCCTGCTCGGCTTTCATCGGATCCAATGGGTCATCCCGATGAATTTCCGACGCTTGCTTAATAAAGAGGTTGGCCGTGTTTTCTGAGGACAGACTCGCAGTGTCCATTGCAAACGATGCGGAGACACAAAAACAGACGCCGCAAACGACACCTAAAAACACTTCCCTTTGCCCGGCCATAAATTCTCCAAAGTTGACGCTTATTACTGCCTTTATGACTAAATAATCGGCTATTGCATGTGATAACTGAACCGAAAAACGCGGGGTTTAGCCAGTTTCTTATAGTCATCCAGGTCCATTTGTATGGCCAATTCGTGCGTTCCGGCCTGAAAAACGATGAACGGATCGTCTTCGAGGGCCTCATCCATGAGCGTTTCAAGACCGTACAGGTCCCCAAAAGGCGGCTCGGCCCCCAACGCACAGTCGGCAAACAGCCGCGCCAGCCCCTCTTCGTCGGCTAATTGGATATGCTTGGCTTTGAGTTCCTTTTTCAGCGTATCCAGGTCGATTTTGCAGCACGCCGGAAGCACGCAGAGGTAATACGTCCCGTCGGCCAGTACCGCCACCGGTTTGGCGACATTCATCCCCGGCACATGCTCTTCCGCGGCCATTTGCTGGGCGGTAAACGTCGGTCGGTGCTGAGTCATTTCGTAATGGACGCCCTTTGAATCCAGAAATTCAATCACTTTCATAAGACACCTCCGAATCTGTCAAAACAACATTAGGGTATTGTTCCGGAATCCATTATATCCGGATGTGCCAGACCGGTCAATTCTCGAAAATTTCTGCTTTCCGCTTCCTGCGTCCGATCAAAAGCATCAGCATCTCGCTCTTTAAAACAGCGGATACCCCCGTATATACCCCCGCACAGACAACCACCAGCGCCCCCGTGCGAATCAGGTCATATTTCAGAGAAACCGGCGTCGGCCCCATCAGCGTGATAACCCCGATTCCGGCCCCTGTCATTACCGCCGTAGCGACGCCCGTCTTGACAATCGTGGTTCGCAGCCCCTCCATCATCTCAACCGGATGCTTCTTTTTCAGCACGATCATCAACGCCATCACCTGTAAATAAGAGCAGACCGCCGTGGACAACGCCAACCCCCCTGTCCCCAGCGGCCAGATCAAAACCAGATTCAATATCACATTCACCACCACCGCACCAGCCGCTGTTATCGCGGGCACCTTGGAATCTTTGGTCGAATAAAACGCCCGAATCAAAATCTGCTGCGAAAAGAACCCGCACAACCCAATCGCGTAAAATGACAGCGTCCAGGCCGTGCTGGCAGTATCTTCGGCCGTAAACCGCCCGCGTTCAAACAACACGGCAATCAGCGGACGAGCGGTCAGAATCAGCCCCACCGTTGCCGGAACCGCCACAAAGATCGACATCCGCAGCCCCCGCGACACCACCTGCATCATCCTGTTGTAGTTGCCCTTGGCCGCTTCGCTGCTCAGTTCCGGAAAGATGGCCGTCGCCAGCGAAATCCCCAGCACGCCCAGCGGAAACTGGTACAGACGCTGTGCGTAATATAAAAAAGAAACCGAACCCCATTGCAGCGGCTGACCCTGATCGTTCGAGAATGTCAGCGCGATCAGATCGTCCGCCAACGTATTGATCTGCGTCACCGTCAGACCCAGCACCATCGGCCCCATCAGCAGCAGAATCCGCCGAAACGCCGGCGAATGCGTCTCCCACAGCGGCCGCAAAACAAGCCCGTGCTTTCTCAGCGGCCCGATCTGCATTGAAATCTGAAGGAAGCCCGCGATAACCACCCCGACCGCCACCGCATATACTTGCCGTTCAGGCGGAAAATCCAGCATTAAACCCCCAAAAAACGAACTGGCGATAATCACAACGTTCAATACAATCGGGACCGCCGCCGGAGCCAAAAAATGCCGATGCACGTTCAGCAGTCCGCTGATCACCGCCGCGACACAGATACAGACCATAAACGGCATCATAATCGCCGCTAAGTGCAGACCTAAGCGGGTTCCTTCGTTGGGAGAGAAAACCAAGGCGTAAACGACGATCAGCAGTTCCGCCAGCAGCATCACGCCGGTCAGAAACACCGTCAGCACCGTTACCACACTGCGGGCCAGCCGCCGGGCGGCGTCCGGGTCCTTTTCCAACTCCTCGCTGTAGATCGGGATCACCGACGCCGACGCCGCACCCTCGCCGAACAGCCGCCGGGCCAGATTCGGAATCTTAAATCCCATCGTCCAGGCCGTCATCAGCCAGTCCGCCCCGAAAAAGTACGCAAACACCATATCCCGCAGCATCCCAAGGATGCGGCTGATAAACGTCAACCCCGCAATTTGCCTAAACCCGCGTATCATAATAAAAAAGTGTCAGCCAACGGCTGATTCCTCAACTAAGAACTACGAACTAACAACTAAAAACTATTGATTTATCGTCATTCCCCCACCCTTTTCGTGAAAATGTCCCTGGGAGCACGGCCGCCCCGCCGCAATACGACAGGTTATTCGGATAAGCTCTAAAATATCAGACTTTTTCGGTTGAGTCTGAACCGTTATTGGGTAAAATGCACCGAATTAACAATTTCCGTCAATGTCCAACCAAACAGGAGTGCTTAAATGAAACAATCCGGCAATTGCATGAGTAAACAGCGTTTCATATTGATATCCATCCTCTTTTTCCACAGTGTGAACACCTATATGGACCGTGCCTGTATCGCATCGGCAGTGGATCATATCAAAAAGGACCTGAATATTACCGGCACGATGATGGGGATGATTCTGGGTATATTCGCTGTTGGATACGCACTGTTCCAGATTCCCTCGGGTTGGATCGCTGATAAGTTTGGGCCACGTAAAGCATTGACAATCGTTGTATCGGTCTGGAGCTGCTTTACGGCGCTGACGGGTGCTGCGGTCAACGGCATTCAAATGATGGTTCTTCGCTTCCTGTTTGGTGTGGGTGAAGCCGGTGCTTTTCCGGGAGCAACGCAGGCCTTTTTCCGATGGCTGCCGGCCAGGGAAAGAGGTCTTGCTCATGGTATTAACTTTTCCGGAAGTCGTTTAGGAGCCGCCTTTTCATTAATTCTGATGCCCTGGCTGATCAAGATGATCGGTTGGCGGTGGACCTTCGTGGTCAACGGCGGCATCGGCATTATTTGGGCCACGGTCTGGTTGCTCTGGTTCCGAGACAACCCGAAAGATAACCCAAAGGTCAACCAGGCGGAACTGGATTATATTGAAAAAGGTCGAACCGAAGATTTTACCAAAACGATTAAATCGTCGTTTGCCGAAATCTTCACATCCCTGAATATGTCACTGGCCATGATTCAATACTTCGCAAGTAATGTCACGTTCTACATCAGCTTAACCTGGCTGCCATCCTATCTGAAGCACCAATGGCCCGATGACCCGAAAGCGATTTACTGGTCAGCAGCGCCGCTCGTACTGGCGGCGTGTGCAAACTGGATCGCTGGTACAATGGTGACGCAATTATACAAGCGAGGTTTTCATGTCGGCTCGCGACGTGTGACGGCCATTATCGGCTTTGCACTGGGAGCGATGGGACTGCTTTTGGCGACACAAACTGATAATATGTATTGGTTCATCTTTTGCTTCAGTTTGGCCACCTTTGGCGTGGACATGACGCTGAGCCCGAGCTGGGCATTTTGTAATGATATCGGCGGCGGACATTCCGGAGCCGTATCCGGTGCGATGAACATGGTCGGCAATTTCGGAGCGGCAATCAGTATTATTTTGTTCCCATTCCTGCAGGACGCACAGACGGGAAGTGCCAACAAATTCTTCGTCCTGGCGGCAATCATTAACATGGGTGCAATTTTGGTTTGGTGCTTGATGAATCCCAACCGTGTATCCGACAAAAAGCTGTCTCCGGCGGCAATTCGGATACGCTTTATTACCATGATTACCCTGATTATAACGGTTCTGATGGGGTTGATCGGCTATAATATGTACAAGAAATACAAGCAAGAAAAGGCAATAGACACCGGCAGCCAGGTAGAAACGGAGACGCATGATACGGAAGTAGAAAAAGTGCTTGAGGAGGGGCAGTAATCGATGGTTCAGTTTGGTGTCAGTCCGGCATTCGTGGTAAGTTTACACGGCCAAAAGTTTACTGTCGAGAACTTCTGCCAATCGCTGCCTGTGATGAAAGAACTCGGCTTTTCGGCATTCCAGCCGGAAATCTTTTTCAAAGAGGCATTGCCTGAGTGGACCAACGACGGTGCACTGCAAGTGGCTAATCAAGCTGTAGAGCTTGGACTTAAACCGTCACAATTTGTCGCCCACTTTATGCACGAGTTTTTTTCCTGTCCTGCATTAGTTTACAGCAATCAGGGAGTTGACCAGTTAAAGCAGGCCGTGGAATGTGCAAAAGCATTTGAAGAATGCCGTGTTTTCACGATTCCGGTTCTGCCGTTTACGGCGGATTGGACAACAATTGATGCCCCGGAATATGACCGCCTGAATCAGCAGTTGATCGAAAAGATTCGTGCATGTCTTGCTGTTATTACCGATGCCGGACTGCGGATGGCGTTTGAAATTGTGCCGTTTTCGATCATCGGCAACAACGACCGCTTTCTGGAAATCTGCCGGATTATCGACTCACCCAAACTGGGCGTCAACCTGGATACCGGCCACGCCTGGGCCACACGCGACACACTGGCCCTGCTGCCGTATAAGCTGAAAAATCGCATTTTCGGTCTGCACTTAAAAGACAACAACAGCGATCATAATCTGCCCTTAGCTCCCGGAAAAGGCACGATTGACTGGAAATCCTTCCTGTACAATCTATCCGCTTCCGGGTATACTGGCAGCTTTGATATTGAAATCGGATGTTCGTCAGATCAAGTTAGAATCGAGTACACCGAAGGATTGAAATATATTCAGTCCTGTTTAAAAGTACAAATGTAACGATTAACCGATACCGGAGAAAATTCTATGTCAATTAAACCGAAATTTTCATTAATAACAGCATTTGTCAGTAAAACCAAGGACCGCTTCCACGAATACAATGATCCAAAAAGCCTTGAAGAACGGTTGGAGATGGTCGGCCGGATGGACGGGATGAGCGGTGTGGAATGCGTATTCCCCTATGAAGTGCAGGATGCTGAAGAACTCAAAGGCCTGCTGAAAAAGTACAATCTTCAAATGGCGGCCGTGAATGTCAATGTCAAGGCGGAGCCGGAATTTCGCAATGGAGGCCTGACCTCCGTTGATCCGGCGATACGAGCAAAGGCCGTTCAATTCATCAAAAATGCCAAAGATTTTGCACAGGCGGTCGGCGCCGACAAAGTCACCTGCTGCCCGCTGGGTGACGGATATGAGTTTGCTTTCCAATGCGATTATGGCCAGATGTGGAAATACCTGGTTGAAACATTTGGCGAAGCCGGCGATTACAAAAAAGAAATTCCACTGTTTATTGAATACAAACCCAGTGAAACACGTGGCCGCTGTTTTCTCGACACCGCAACCAAAGCCCTTTGCATCCTGAACGATATCGGAATCAGGGAAATGGGAGTCACAATGGATTACGGTCATTCCAAATATGGCTATGAGAATCCTGCTGAGATCGTCTCGCTTTTAGCCAACAGCGATTTCCCCTATTACATCCACATCAACGATAACAATGCCAAATGGGATTGGGATTATATGGTCGCTTCGCATAATTTCCTGGAATACGTAGAATTTATCTATTATCTTCAGGAGTACTGCTATGATGATTTCATCACCTCCGACACATCCCCTACACGTTGGGATATCATTGGCACGTTTGAAGCAAATACACGTATGTCGATGAAGATCTGGGACATGCTCAACGCGATTGATCGAGTCGAGTTCAAAAAGCTTATTTCCGGAGGCGATTTCCTGGAAACCTGGAAATTTATCGAAGCCAACATTTTCAAACTGTAGTTCTAATAAACGCACTGAAAGTGCGGTGTAATTTAGCCCAGGGCAACGCCCTGGGGAAAGGTCAACCCGAACCATTCAAGCCCCAACGGGGCGAAAGATGAGAACAAAAAAAGGAACCATGAAACCATGGCACATTACAAAGTAGCAATTGATTGTGACGATGCGGCAACGGACTTAAAAGACGTTGTCTTTAAGCATCTTAAGGATAAAGGTATTGATATAACCGATCTTAATTACTCCGGCAGCAAAGAGTCGGCTTTTTATCCGGAGATCGGGTACAACCTGGCCAAACAGGTTCAACAGGGGACCTATGATCGAGGCATCTTGATCTGCGGGACCGGGTTAGGGATGGCGATGATCGCTAACAAAGTGGAAGGCATTTTCGCCGGAACCTGTCATGATGTTTTTTCCGCTGAACGCCTGAAAAAGAGCAATGATGCACAGGTCATTACGATGGGCTCCCGCGTGATCGGCCCGGAACTGGCAAAAATGATTGTCGATGCCTATCTCGATTCAGAGTTTCAAGGCGGCCGTTCCCAGCCTAAAGTCGATCAGATGAGAGAACTGGAAAAAGAATCTTTCTCAACAAAATAATCCGAAAGTATAAGGAGTGGTCGAAATGCAGAAAATTATCAACAATCCCCATGAAGTCGTTGACGAAATGGTTCAGGGTTTTGTCAAGGTCCACGCCGATATCGTCGCAGCAACAGAAAACGAGCGGGTATTAAAATACAAAAATGCCCCGGTTGCAAACAAAGTCGGCATCGTCACCGGCGGCGGTTCCGGCCATAAACCAGCCTTCGTCGGCTACATTGGTAAAAACCTGGTCGATGCCGTTGCCGTCGGCGAAATCTTCTCCTCACCCCCCGCCCAGATGTTCTATGATGCGTTCAAAGCCGCCGATAGCGGCAAAGGCGTCGCCTGCCTGTACGGCAATTACGCCGGCGACAATATGAACGTGAAAATGGCAATCGAGATGGCCAAGGAAGACGGTATTGAAGTCAAGACCGTCGTTGCCAACGATGATGTCCCATCCGCTTCGAACGATGCACTCGGTAAACGCCGCGGGGTCGCAGGTGAAATCCTGATGTGGAAAGTAGGCGGAGCTAAAGCGGCCATGGGGGCAAGCCTGGACGAAGTTATCACTGAGGCTCAGAAGGCCATTGACAACACACGCAGTATGGGCATCGGCCTGAGTTCCTGCACAATCCCTGAAGTCGGGCATCCGAACTTCACAATCGATGAAGGCAAAATGGAAGTCGGCATCGGCCATCACGGCGAACCGGGTCTGGAAGTAGCTCCTATTGAAACCGCCGCACAGATGGCAAAACGGATGACGGATATCATCCTGCCGGACCTGCCCTTTGGCTCCGGAGACGATGTAGTCGTGCTGATCTCCGGACTGGGTTCGACGCCGCCTATGGAACAATATATCATCTTCAACGAAGTTGAACAAATCCTGACCGAAAAAGGAATCAACATCTATTGCCCCTACGTCGGCGATTTCTTCACGTCTCTGGAGATGGCGGGTATCACCCTGACCATTATGAAATTAGACGACAAGCTTAAGGAATGTATCGACACCGAATGCGATTCCATGGGCCTGACTCAGTTTAAAAGGAAATAATCATGCAGTTTTCCAATGCAGACGGCATCAACATCATATACAACCTGATCAAAGTGATTCAGGATAACAAACAGTATCTCAGCGACATCGACGGGCTCATCGGCGACGGCGACCACGGCATCAACATGAACAAAGGGTTTACGCTTTGTGCCGATCAGCTCAAAGACAATCCCGGCGACCTGACCGGCGGCCTGAACACGCTGTCCAAAATTCTCATGATGAAAATCGGCGGCTCCATGGGGCCTCTATACGGTTATTTCTTCAAATCCATGGCCTCTGCCTGTGACGGTCAGGAAACAATCGACGCCGAGACATTCGGTAAAATGGTCACTGCCAGCAAAGAAAGCATCGAAAAGATCAGCGAAGCCAAAGTCGGCGATAAAACACTTATGGACGTGCTGATCCCATCCCAGGCCGCTTACCAAGCCGCTCTCGCAGACGGTAAATCCTTTACGGAGTGTTTGGATGCTATGACAGCCGCAGCTCAGCAGGGGCGGGATTCGACTAAGGACCTTGTCGCCAAGGTTGGCCGGTCAAGCCGATTGGGCGAACGTTCCCGCGGCGTCATCGACGCCGGATCGGCGTCCTGCTGTCTGATTCTCGAAACCATGGCCGATACAATCAAAGGGATGATTTAATCATGACAACACAAATTGAAGAAACCGTCCTGCAGAAAGCAGCGGAACTGATCGAAAAGTCCGGCTTTCAAATCACCGGCGAAGAACGACAGAAGCTGGCCGTCAATGATTTCGGCCTCGGACAGCTTGAAGTCGAGGGCTTTGCCTTCATTGACATCCTCCGCACCCCGCGGGTTCGGATTACGCTGTTGATTCTCCTGCCCAACCAGACACTGCCCCAGCACATGCATCCGCCCTATGAACAGGAAACAGGCAAGGAAGAAACCCTGCGTGTCCTGTACGGACAAACCAAGGTTTATGTCAGGGGCGAACAGAATAACCCGGACATGCTGATTCCGGAAGGCAAAGAGGCCTTTTATACCGCCCGGCAAGAAATCGCCCTATCCCCGGGCCAGTTCTATACGGTCGATCCCAATATCGAACACTGGTTCCAGGGCGGACCGGACGGCTCTGTCAATCTCGCCTTCCAGAACCGCGTGGACGAAACCAAAAACCGCTTCTACGACCCCCAAAGCACCGGCTGCCCCATCAAACCCACGGACACGTAACGGCTAATTGATAACTGCTAACTGATAACTGATAACATCAGTCTGCATCATACGTCCTATCCGTCCCATCTGTCCTATCACCAGAACCATCCTACAATCTCCAAATAATCAATCTACAATATAACAATGTACAATAAAAAAAGCCCCTCACCGCAAGCAGCAGGGGCTTTAATAGGTTTACAGTTGGTACAGCTTAAAGCAGACGAAACGTCTGACGTTCACTGTCGTTATGAGCAATAGTGCTCCGACAGAGTCTAATTTATCCCTTAGAAAGGAGGTGATCCAGCCGCAGGTTCCCCTACGGCTACCTTGTTACGACTTAGTGCCAGTCACCGAGCTTACCGTCGGCAGACGCCTCTCGAAAGTTAGCAATCCGACTTCGGGTACTCCCGACTTCCATCACTTGACGGGCGGTGTGTACAAGGCTCAGGAACACATTCACCGCGTCATCGCTGATACGCGATTACTAGCGATTCCACCTTCATGCAGGCGAGTTGCCAGCCTGCAATCTGAACTGGGGCAGGTTTTTTGCGATTTGCTCCACCTCGCGGTCTCGCGTCGCTCTGTACCTGCCATTGTAGCACGTGTGAAGCCCTGGGCATAAAGGCCATGAGGACTTGACGTCATCCCCGCCTTCCTCCGGTTTAACACCGGCAGTCCCGCTAGAGTCCCCGCCATGACGCGCTGGCAACTAACGGTAAGGGTTTCGCTCGTTAAAGGACTTAACCCGACATCTCACGACACGAGCTGACGACAGCCATGCAGCACCTGTGTAAGTTTCACCCGAGGGCAGCCGACTCTGTTTCCAGATAGGCATCCAAACATGTCAAACCCAGGTAAGGTTCTGCGCGTTGCTTCGAATTAATCCACATGCTCCACCGCTTGTGTGAGCCCCCGTCAATTCCTTTGAGTTTTAGCCTTGCGACCGTACTCCCCAGGCGGTGCACTTAACACTTTTGCTACGACCGCGACGGTGTCAGAACCTCCGCGACCTAGTGCACATCGTTTACAGCGTGGACTACCAGGGTATCTAATCCTGTTTGCTCCCCACGCTTTCGTGCCTCAGCGTCAGTACAAGTCCAGTGTGCTGTCTTCACCTTCGGCGTTCCTCTTGATATCTACGCATTCCACCGCTCCACCAAGAGTTCCACACACCCCTACTTGCCTCAAGACATGGAGTTTGTCCTGCCATTCCCCGGTTAAGCCGGGGGATTTCACAAAACACTTTCATGTCCGCCTACGCACCCTTTAAGCCCAGTGATTTCGAATAACGCTTGCCACCTTCGTCTTACCGCGGCTGCTGGCACGAAGTTAGCCGTGACTTCTTCTGGGATTGATCAACCGTAGCTTTCTAATCCCTGAAAGTAGTTTACACTCCGAAAAGCTTCATCCTACACGCGGCATTGCTGGGTCAGGCTTTCGCCCATTGCCCAATATTCGTTACTGCAGCCCTCCGTGGAGGTCCGGGCAGTGTCTCAGTCCCGATGTGGCGGGCCAACCTCTCAGTCCCGCTACCCGTCGTCGCCTTGGTGAGCCATTACCTCACCAACAAGCTGATAGGAAACAGGCCGCTCTTCGGCCGATAAATCTTTGGTCCTCCGCATTATACGGATGACATCATCCGGCATTACCCCACCTTTCGATGGGCTATTCCGAAGCCAAAGGTACGTTACCTGTCTATTCCTCACCCTTTCGCCACTAACCCTTCGTCCGATTACTCTTCAAAAGGGTCCGTTCGACTTGCATGTCTTAGCCATGCCGCCAGCGTTCATTCTGAGCCAGGATCAAACTCTTCAATTTGTATTGTAGAATTAACCGTTCCGAAGAACGGATATCCTGTCAATCTCTGGAATCAACTTAAAATCTCGCTCACGCAACGAGAAAACCAATTGATTCATGTTCCGATCGCTCGGAACGGTTAATTCACACCAATTATGGTTTTTTGGGAAACACTCGAACCGTAAAATCGTGATCGGTCCGAGGTCCACGCCTCGCTGCTTTTAAGCTTGTGGTACCAACTGTTAACTTGTCAAAGAACTATCGATTTAACGGGTCTTTTACGCCCGGTACATCTCACAGAGAATTAAAAAACGGCCAAGCTTTTTCAATGTCTGATTCACTTGTCCGCTCTCATTAACCCGCCGAATATTTAAGGATAATCCTTTTTTTGGGCGGCGTCAATCCAAATCTTTAAGAATTTCAAAAATTTTTACCGCGGCCGCCGCAACGAAATACCGGCAAGGCGAGGGATAATACCCAATCGGCCATCGGCTTGCAAGCCCTATTTTCAAAGATTTTTGAAAAATTTTAGCCCTTTGTTTAATATCCTAAACGCCCCGCCGCTCAATCTGTTGCATTTTTTCTGTAAGTTCTTTTGGTAACGAAGCTTGAGGCCACAGATTCCCACAGATTAGTCTCTAAAAACCTGAAAACTGAGGACTAATTAAATTAGCCACGGATGAACACAAATTGACACAAAATAAAATAACCACGGAAAGCACGGACGGCCGCAGAAGGAAATCGCCGGAGCGTTAGACGCTCCTATCCGGCTAAAACAGGCCAACATCCTCGAAATACATTTCTGTGGTGTCCACCCTGTTTTATCCGGTCATCCCTTCATGGGATGAGCGATTTTTAAGTCACTTTGTACGAAGTTTTATCCTCCCCAAAACAAAAGCATAATAAACCCAAGCATCCTCCTTAGGTTGTCATTCGCTTTTTTTCCTGTTTTCAGCTTCCTGTTTCAATCGCCGGATGGTCCGCCGCTGCCTTAACACAACAAACACCAGCGCCAACGTCAACAGCGGCCAGAGTATGCAAAATATCCAAACGTTGATGGTCTGGTAACCGATCCCCAAAAGCTTCGCAAGCCATTGAAGAATCGCAACACATTGATCGAAAAGATACTGTATCATCGAAAAACTCCTGCCATGACGGCTGCCTTATTCATTGAATATGTCCTCACTGGGAACGCGGCCGGGACGCCCGCACGTAAAGTAATTGCGGCCGGGACCTATGGAAGAAAGGCCCCGACGAAACTTAGATACTCATAGTCGCCCGGCGCTGCGTCTGAATGCGTATGGACCGACTCCAGCACCACCTTCAGCCCCGCTTTCCAGATATCATCGGTCACATCCTCACGAAATGACCGCACTGCGGCAAGTTCATCGTACAGACGCGCGGCCAATGCATCCTGCGGCCGGTCTTGGGCAATCGCGGCCTTCAGCGCCAGCGCAACCGCCCGGTCGTCAATGCCCACGTCCTTGCGCCACGCCGACACCAGGACAAATTCAATGTTTTCCAGCACGTCCACATGGTCCCGCGTCATCTTACGAAAAACCGTACGCGGATTTTCAACCTTTTCATAAGGCCGACGTTTTTTAAACTTTCGTTTGGTCATCACAATTCTCCGTTGCAAAAACACAGGCATCTTTTACTGTGCTCGCACCTTTTGCATCCACCGCCCGCACCGCGAAAAGCTTCAATGTAACCAACGTGCTGGGCAATGTCTGACTGGCAGTGCGATCTATCCCATACCATTATGTCCCATTCGTCCTATTCGTCTCATTTACATTTATTCCGGGCGCGGCTTTCTCCTGTAACGCAGCCGAACCTGGGTCATGCGCTCGCTGAGCCCGCCGTGCTGCACAAAATCTTTTTCGAGCTGTTGAAGCTGTTTATCAAGCAGGTAATTGGTTTGATGAATCAGGCAGATCACCACATTGGTTGAGGTTTCAGGTGAGCGGGTTTCGACATAGGACCGATAGGTCTCATAGGACGTATGTTTTCCTGTTCCCAGACGACGGACGGCTTTGGCCGCTTGGCTGTCTTTGTCCCACAGAGGCAAATCGCGGTTGCGTAAAAAGTCATGATAATCCTCTAACAGTTCCTCCAGACTGGCGCGCGCTACGCCGGTCAGCTTGATCTCCATTTTCTTCGATGTTCCCGAGGCCTTCGAACCCTCGATGATATTTTGCTTGCCGGAGCGTGCCGCCTGGACCATCTGGTCAATCGTGCGGTCGAACTTTTTGAAAAAACGCTCGCAAAAACGCACGGTCGCATCATACACGATCACCGCCTTCCAATACGACAACAGATCCCGATAACCCCCATGCGACGGAATAAAACCATCTTCTTTTCGGAATGTCTCTTTACCGCTCATAAAGCGATCCCTTATGTGTCTTATCTGTCTTATTCGTCAAACTTGAATGCCGTCTGTTTTCTTTTTCTTCCGTCGCTTTTTGCTTTCCGGCTTTATCAGCGGCTGGGTGTATTCATTGTACAGACCGAACAGGTATTCGAGGCGTTCGGTTTCGCTGGTAAAGGCGGTGCCGCGGTAGCATTTATCCACGGCTTTGTCCAACGCCTGATGCGCCTTGACCAATTCCGGCGGCATCGTCAGGGGATCATACAGGTCGGCCAATGAACTGTCCGGAAACTTCGCCCGCGCATCCAGCACGCCCTGTGCCGCCGCTTCCACCGCCGCAACCTGCTTGTCACCCGGTTCCTTCGGCCACGGGTAATTGTTGTAAACGATTTTATTGGAATAACGAAAATCGCTTTTCAATCGTCCGCACACCGTTTTCACCCACGCCATGTGCATCAGCGATGTCAAAATGCCAAAGTGATAAAGTTTGGCATCGGGGACTGTTAGGCAAAGATTGCTCGCTATCACTTCTTTTGTCAAAAATCCTATTGGAATATACTTTCTTCTTTCTGACGAAACACTCGGAATAAGCAGGAATGTGTCAGGATTGCGAGTATCCCGAAACTGTGTGGGTGTGACAGCAAGTTTACGAGCACCTTCATCAACACTATTTTCCCTCATGACTTTTACTTTTTCAACTCGTCCCATAACATAAGGCATTGAACGAATTTCTTTGGGATCAACATCAACCAACCACAAACACCACCTTTTATCATTGTTGATAAATTCTTTTGCCCCAATGAATAAGCGGATATATTTTTCTGCTTTTGGCTCTTTTGCTATCAATTCATCTTTTTCATCTTCGGACAAAATTAGATTTCCGCCATCCACAGCTTTATTACCTGCAACTATTTCGGGGATATCGCAAATAGGATTGCTTCGGGACTTAATAGCAAAGTCATCAGAATCTATTAAATAAGGGCTGATATTATTTACATTTGTTATGTGAGGCTCGCCTTTTATGTCTTCATATTCATAGATGGATTTCTTATCTGTATCAAAAGCCGCAAAGCCAATAATCACAACATGCACCGCTGCTTTGCCCCTGGCCTCGCTGGACCAACTGAACGTCCGATGGGCAAAATAAATTTTGATATGATAATTTGTAAACAACTCATCCCACAAAATCCCGACCTGTTCACCCTGTGTAATCGAATTGGTCGAAACAAAAGCTACCTTCTTTTGTGTCCCCTGAATATATTGAGCCGCCTTGATATACCAGGCAGAAACATAATCCAGACTGCCGTAATTTTTCACACCGTCAAAAATCAATGCCATATCCGCATCTTGCTTTTTGTCTTGGAAGTGCTTTCCGATGAACGGCGGATTGCCGAGGATGTAATCGATTTCGTCCTGCGGCGTGAATTCAGTCCAGTCCACCTGCAGGGCGTTGTCATTAAGAATATGCGCCGACTGGACCAGCGGCAGCGAAGGCCGCTGGACATTGACGGCCATGGACAGTTCGACGTTCATCTGGTGGTCGATGAGCCACATGGCGGTTTCGGCGATGCGGGCGGGGAATTCCTCGATCTCAATGCCGTAAAACTGTTCGACGGAAATGAGCGAAAATAATGCACTCTGACCCTGTGCATATAACTCTTTTAGAAGCTCAATTTCCAGCCGCCGCAGTTCGCGGTAGGTAATTACCAGAAAGTTGCCGCATCCGCAGGCGGGGTCAAAGAATTTCAAGGTACTGAGTTTCTGGTGAAATTCGGCCAGGCGTTTATCTTTACCAACCTTGAGCTTGCGTATCCGCTCGAACTCCGCTTTCAGGTCGTCCAGAAACAGCGGTTCGATGAGTTTAAGGATGTTTTTCTCGGTGGTGTAGTGGGCGCCGATCTCGCGGCGCTGCTGCGGGTCCATGACGGATTGAAACATCGAGCCGAAGACCGCCGGGGAAATGTTGGTCCAGTCAAAATCGCAGCATTCCAGCAGGGCATCCCGCAGTTTGCTGTCAAAATAAACAACGGGTAATGTTTCGGCGAACAGCCCGCCGTTGACAAACGGAAAGGCGTTGAGGGATTCGTCGATGTTTTTCTGGCGCTGCTGGACCTCCGTATTCAGCGTCTGAAAGATACTGGTTAAATGCCCGCCGACATCGCTGCCGTCCTCGCTGGTCTTGTCCCGAATGTAATCGGTAAAAATGTTCTTTTCAAAGATGGCCGTGTCATCGGCAAACATGCAGAACAGCAGCCGCATGAGCAGCACTTCCAGCGGATGGCCGGTGTAGCCGCTGTCCAGCAAGCGGTCGTGGAGTTTGCCCATCTTTTCGGCGGCCCTGATATTGACCGGCTCTTCGTCTTTGTAGGTTTTCTGTGTATATCCGGCGATGAAGCCGAACTGGTTGACGTTTTTGTGCAGATAGGCAAGCTTGAACTCGATGTGCGTATTTTCGTCCAGGTCATACAGGCGAAACCGTGCAAAGTCGGATACAAGAACATATTTGGGCAGTTCGTGTTCTTTCAGGCCCGCAAAATATTCCAGTGCCTGCGAATAGGCCTTGTCGAGGTCTTTGCCTTTGGATTTATGCTCAACGAGCAGGGTTCCTTTCCAGAACAGGTCGATAAATCCATAGTTGCCGTCTAATTTTTTGACCGCCTCCTCAAAACTGGCCACTCGCCGGCGGGAAATCCCGAAGACATGAAAAAACGCATCCCAAAACGACTTGGATTCGGCCTGTTCCCGACTCTCATCCGCCCACTCCCGGCTGAATTCCATCGCCCGATGTTTAATCTCGTTCCAGCTTAATGCCATTCAATCCCCTTCGGAATATCCTTATTTTTACAACTCCGTGTCAATTGGCGCCAATTCGTAGTTGATTATACGCATTATCCATCCAATTCCAACAAAACAAATAATTTTCCGTTTTCTATTCCTGCCGTTTTTTCCTGCCTCGTAATCAGGTGCCAGTCCTCAGTCTTTCGGTTTTTTGCCGGAGCGGAAGGTATCACATTTTGTGATAGCATCGCATCCACTTCGTCATCGGTCAGTTGGTCCATAAAATCCGCCGGGAATGGACATTTTACTCATCCCTTCTGAATTCTGACTTCTTCTAATTTCAATTCAAAATTCAACATTAAGAATTTATAATTAAATCTGCTGTATCCCTGACTTCTTCTGTCCTTGCCTTGTATTATACCCATTGTCCATCCAATTCCAACAAAAAACCTGCATTCGTACATTCCTGACTTCTGAGGTCTGAAAGCTGAGGACTGGCCTCTATCTATAACAGCGAATGGGAACCCCCAAATCTTGATGCCAAAATCCAAAAAAATGAATTATTTGTGAAAATTAGTGTTAATTCGTGGCTAAATCCTTCGCCATTCTTGTCCTGCGTAGCTTTAGCGGAGTAGGATCGCCATTTGGAACAAAAAACGCAGGGGGGTAAACCCAAAAATCCAAAAAAATAAAATTTTTTATCTTCTTTTTTCATAAGCACTTATCAATTTCCACCCCCCTCGCCATTTCGCCATTTGAAACAAAAAACGCAGGTTCGCCCCAATGTACGGAGGGGGCATATAATTTGAAAAGTGAATATCAAAACGGAGCAGCGACATGGAACAGTTACCAAAAAGCGTATCATTCCGAATCCCTTTATGGGTAAGGAATTTATTTATTCGGCCATCCGGAGGAAATCTACATTCTGACTCTTGAATTCTGGCTTCTGACTACTATAAAAATGAAAAAACGAACCCATTTTGAAGATCAGTCAAATTGCTGTAAGCTATTTATCCACAATTGGTTACTGCTCGCTGGTAACGGATGGCTGACAAAAAAAGGAACCCAAACAAACCCAATTTCCGTGGAATTCTGTTCGTTTCATGGTAAAAGTGGAGTTTTTGAAAGGGATCGATGATGGTTAAGACGGAAACGCTGGAAATCGCCACCAAGGGCAACTGCGATATTATCGATATCACGTGCGAGGTGCGGCAGGCGGTGGCCGGGTCGGGACTGGTGAACGGGACGGTGACGGTGTTTAATGTGGGTTCGACCGCCGGGGTGACGACAATCGAGTACGAGCCGGGGCTGGTCAAGCACGATATGAACGCGGCATTCGAGAAAATCGCCCCGCAGGCGGGCCGCTATGAGCACGAGGAAACCTGGCACGACGATAACGGGCACGCGCATGTGCGAGCGTCGCTGCTGGGGCCGTCGCTGGCGGTGCCGTTCTGCCAGCAGGAACCGGTGCTGGGGACTTGGCAGCAGATTGTGCTGATCGATTTTGACACGCGGCCGCGCACACGCAAGGTGGTCTGCCAGATGATGGGCGAATAGAACCGCCGTTTTCTTGACACAGATTAACGCTGATTTACGCGAATATAACTTTTTAATGAAAGGATTTTGAGATGACATACGGAAAGCTTTTTTCGCTCGCTGCTGTTTTGGTTTTGACAACACTGGCCCGCGCCGAGGTGAAACTGCCGGCGATTTTCGGTGACCACATGGTTCTGCAGCAGAACAGCGAAGTCACCGTCTGGGGCTGGGCCGACCCGGGCGAGGCCATCGCGGTCAAAGGATGCTGGCAGTGGTTTAGCTGGACGAAAACAAAAGCCGACGCCGACGGGAAATGGTCGGTGAAGATCAAAACTCCCCAAGCCAGCGACAACGCGGCGACGCTGACGGTCAAAGGCAGCAACACGATCGTTCTGGACGATATCCTGCTCGGTGAGGTGTGGATATGTTCGGGTCAGTCCAATATGGAATGGGCGATGAACCGATTCGATACCGACCGAATCCGGGCGGATATCGAGAAGGCGGACCATCCGCAGATTCGGTTGTTTACGGTTAAACGAGAGTTCTCCGCAACGCCGAAAGAAGATGTCGAAGGAAGCTGGCAGATTTGCTCGCCGGAAACGGTTGAAAATTTTTCCGCAACCGGGTATTATTTCGGAAAGAATCTGCATGAGACCTTGAATATTCCGGTCGGACTGGTCTCGACCAACTGGGGCGGCACAAAAGCAGAGGCGTGGACCAGCGTGGAAACCATCCGGCAATTCGATCAGTTTAATGATGCGATGACGATGATCGAAAACCCCGACCAGCAAACCGAACAGTTCAAAATGCATCAGAATCAGCCGACTGTATTGTATAATGGGATGATCGCTCCGCTGATCCCGTTTCGCATGGCCGGGGTTGTGTGGTATCAGGGCGAGTCCAACTGCTATGACCCGATTGGGTACCGGACACTGTTTCCGGCGATGATTACCGACTGGCGAAACAAATGGGGCCAGGGAGACTTTCCGTTTTATTATGTGCAGATCGCACCCTACGAATACGGGCCTAACAGGGGACCCAGCCAGGCCCTTCGCGAGGCGCAGACGATGACGCTGGACGCGGTGGACAATGTCGGCATGGCGGTTCTAATGGACATCGGCGAGGAAAAAAATATCCACCCCAAAAACAAACACGATGTGGGCGACCGCCTGGCGCGATGGGCGCTGGCAAAGACCTACGGCAAGAAAGATATTGTCTATTCGGGTCCGATCTATAAAAAGATGACCGTCAAAGATGGAAAAATCCTTTTACAATTTGATTACACCGATGACGGACTGGTTGCCAAAGATGGCCAACTCACAGACTTTATGATCGCAGGCGAAGACAAAAAATTCGTTCCGGCTAAAGCGGAAATTCGAGAAACATCAGCAACAGTCGGAAGATCGGTAATTACTGACACTTGCATCGTGGTCTGGAGCGATGAAGTTCCCGAACCCGTCGCCGTCCGCTACGGGTGGAGCAACTGGGTGGATGGCTCGCTGTTTAACGGCGCGGGCCTGCCCGCGTCGTCGTTTAGAACCGACGACTGGCCGCTGGAGTAACAGCGCGGCGGCGCGAGCCGCCCGATTATAACCCCGACGTTTTCCGCAAACGCAATCGGGGAGCTTGCGCTCCCTCGCTTTTGTTATTTACGCTTACAACTAATCGAATGTCGTCGGCAGGTTGGGATTGCGGTGGTGCTCGAAGAACTGGTGGAGTTCGTGGTGCAGGGTGCGGCCGTTGGAGAGGTTTTCGGGCAGCTCGTCCTCGGCGAACCAGGCGACTTCGCTGGTTTCGTTGCTGACGGTCGGTTCGCCGCCGAGCAGCTCGCAGAGGAAAAACAGCTTGTAAATACTGAACGGATACGACGGGGTGTGCCCTTGGTTGTCGCGGTCATAAACGGCGAGCAGTTTGGTGGCCTTGACGGTATAGCCGGATTCTTCCCAGATTTCGCGGGCGACGTTCTGGGACGGCGTGGTACCGGTATCGCACCATCCGCCCGGCAGGGTCCAGCCGTCGTCGGCGATTTCCTTGACCATCAGGATTTTATTGTCCTTAAACACCACGCCGCGACAGTCCACCTTGGGCGTAGGGTACCCCGCATCCTCCTGCAAAATGCCCAAGGCCCCAATGGCATCCATATTTTCTGTATGCTGCTCAAAAATTTCCGCGACAATCTGTTCCAATTCCTCGTGGCGTTTGCGTTCATAGGAATCTTTGGCAAAAAACTTGCCCGCCTGCGAAATCGCCTTGAGCCGTTTGGCGATGTCGAACCAGTTGAATTTGGATTCACCCATACCATTCTCCAGAATGATTGTTATTTAGTACGGATGTGATTATAGAGAAATGGGCCGGTAAATCAAATATCAAAAATCAATGGAATTTGGGACGCTGGATTGTCTTCGCCACGGCCAAGCATCCTTCTTCGCTCTCCGAGCTACGGAGGACGGGGAACTTGACCGTGCCACCCGTGGGTGTTACGGTACGGACGAGACGTCCGCGTTCCCAGTATCCTTTTGTTCGAATTCGAGGGCGGCGGAGTTGATGCAGTAGCGCTGTCCGGTGGGGGCTGGGCCGTCGTTGAAGACGTGGCCGAGGTGGCCGCCGCACTTGGGGCAGTAGATTTCGGTGCGAACCATGCCGTGGCTGGTGTCGCGGCGTTCGGCGACGGCGGCAGGGGCGGCGGGCGCTGAAAAGGCGGGCCAGCCGCAGCCGGAATCGTACTTGGCTTCGGAGGAAAATATCACCGCACCGCAACCGGCGCATTTATAGGTGCCCTGTTCGAAGAAATGGTCATATTTTCCGGTAAAGGGACGTTCGGTACCCTTTTGACGAAGGACATAATACTGCTCATCCGTCAATTTCGCTTTCCACTCATGGTCGGTTTGAGGCATTTGGGATTCGGTTGTGTCCATCGCGGTCTCCTGTGAACTTTTTTTCGTATTTTCGGTGTAACTGGATGGTTTCACGGGCTCATTATTCGCCGGAGACGTTTTGCTGCACCCCCTGTTTGAGGCCATCAATACCGGCAATACTGCCAACAACGCATATAACGCCACCTTGTTCATGCCATTTATACGAACCGGACAAACAGGAGTTCATTTTCTGTCCTCAATCTAAGTGTTGACGAGTTTGTTAGTTTAGACTATTCTATTGCTCATAAGCTGTTTCGGGAGAAGAAAATGCAAGAAAATGGTTTTTTCACCGGTTTTTTTCATCCGGTGGTGATTACAATACTATTTATCGTCCTGACAACGTTTGTGGGGGCGTTCATTAAAGGACGACAAAAAGATAAATGCCTGAAGGCATTTCGGGGGTTCCATATCACCCTGGAAGATGTCAGCGGCAAACGTATCTGGGGGAGGTTGCATATCGAGGCAACGGGACTGGAACTGAAATACAGCCGGCCGCATGATGATGCGGACGGTCATATTGAATCCAGTTACATGCTGTATAAATATGAGTACGGCAATATCTCCACACTGATCCGATTTCATGATTCGCTGACCGAAGACAACCTTAAACATCGGGAAGCGGAACTGGCGAAGGCATACCATCCGAGCTGGTGGAGGCGAACCCGGCGAAAACTGGCGAATGTGTTTAAGACGATACGGGACTCCATTATGGAAGTGTCCAACGTGTTGTTGTCACAGGCCAAAAAAACGACCGAAGCCGGAAGCGTTCTCAGCACGCAGGATAAATATGTCAGCCAGATGCGAAACGAGGTGATCGGATCGGTGGATACCTCGTATGAACCGCTGCTGGAGAAATACATCGGACATCGGGTGGTTGCCGAATTTTTATACAAAGACAAACCCGTTGAAATTGTCGGCGTATTGAAGGATTATACCGCCGATTTTCTTGAACTGCTGGATGTCAACTACTGGGCAGAAGGCGGGGAAGAGCGCAAGAAAGCCGACATCATCCTGCCTCGCAAACGAGCGGTGGTCAGACACTTAGCGGAGTAACCATGAAAACGATTCCAAGAAACATTGCCTGTTTGATTAATGCCGCCCTGCTCATCATTGTGTTCAGCGGCTGCCAGGTCAGTTCGCGGCCGCGGCTGCGAGTCAGCGACTATTTCGGTAATCCTTTGGGCATGAGATTCCCGGACCCGGAGCATCTTGGGCAGCATTCCATGGAACCGTCCCGCGATGAAATATTGGGCATAGTCTATACCTGCAAAGCCGGCTTCGTTGACCTGGGACACCTGCGGGAAGCGGCCGACCGTACACAATACGCTTCCCAAATCGTCTATAATACCCTGATCCGTTCCCGTACAAGCTGCACGTTCAGGATCATTGAACCATCGTATTATCACTTAACGATCAGTTACCCGGAACTGTGGTCAAGCTTTCCCTGGAACCAAAAAAAAGAGATCGCCCGGGAAGTCTCGATCCGGTATGGACAATATCTGGCGCATACCAGCTTGATCTGGCATGAAATCCTGACCTGGCACGGATTCGCTTCGTCCGGGGTGTTCTCGGAAAACATTTCGGCGTTTTCGTGGGAGGATCCCTATTCGGATATTTTGGGAACACAGTTGGCGGTTCTGGCTCTGACGAATACCCAAGGCGAATCTTACGAAGACGCGATGACGCGATTGATTTACGAAACGCTGGAGCAATTGGATGTCCAACCGGCCGAAACCGCCCGCAAAGCAGCACGCATGGTGCAGGGAAAATGGTTTAAGGGCGGTTACTATTTCTTCGTCGAGATGAAAGAGCGAAACTTTGATGTCGGTCTGGATGACGGACTCGTTATGCCGTGGCTGGTGCCGGGGATCTGCGAGAAAACGGTGCCGCAGGGCTGCCCGACTCCGAACCTTACGGTTTTGGAAAAGTATGGATTTAAGACCCGGCTTCAGATAGAGCCGGTGGAGTTCGAGAAAGTAAAGGTTTATAAAACAATCGGTCTGAAGCCATCGGAACATATTCGCCCGTCGATTCACTTTCCGGAAATTATCGAACAAATCCGCAAAAAAGCGGAAAAGACAGACCTATCCGGCCCACTGGAAGACGCTGCTGGAAGCGGAAAAGGATGAAATCGCACACGAAGCAAGCATTCCAGCAGGACAATTAAAGAGGCAATGATTCCGCCGAATAAAAATAGAAATCCCTTGAGATAAATTATTTTTTTGCTTTTTAGGTCTGCCATTTTTTATCCTGCCCTTTCAGGGCGTTTTTTTTGTTGGGGTTCATTCTACCCAGGGCGTTGCCCTGAGCTATATTACAATGGCCTTTCAGGCCAACCTCATCGTATCAAAACAAGCTGACGCTTGAACTCTAACATTTATCTCCTCAAAAGTTTTCGTAAAACTGCTAATAACGTTTGGGGGTTGAAGTAGTTTTTCTCTAATCGCAAGTGGACGGTGCGGGGGTCGGGGATGCGGACGGTGCCGGGGTAGCGGGCGAAGAGGTCCGTGCCGGTGACGCCTTCAGGAAATGAAAAGATCACGTCGGGCTTTTGGACGATGATGCTTTGGATGTTCCATTTGGCGGCCCAGATGCGCAGTTGTGACAGTTCCAGAAACTGGGTAACCTGATCGGGCACGGGGCCGAACAGGTCGCGGAGTTCGAGTTTGAGGCGGTCGATGTCTTTGCTGTTTCTCGCCGTCGAGATACGCTGGTACACACTGAGCCGCTGGCGATCCGAGGGGATGTAGCTCTTGGGGATGTAGGTTGCAAAGCCCAGGTCGATCACGGTTTCGGGTTCTTTTTCGATCGGTTCGTTGCGAAGCTTTTTGACGGCCTCGCCCAGCAGGCGGCAGTAGAGCTCGTAGCCGACGGTGTTGATGTGGCCGGACTGTTCGGGGCCGAGGATGTTGCCGGCCCCCCGAATTTCCAAGTCTCTCAAAGCAATGCGGAAGCCCGCGCCGAGTTGGGAGTATTCCTCGATGGCCTTAAGGCGACGGCCGGCAATCGGTGTAATGCTGCGTGCTCGTGGCAGGAGCATGTATGCATACGCGCGATGTTTGTACCGCCCTACCCGGCCGCGGAGTTGGTGCAGTTGGGCCAAGCCGAAACGGTCGGCATCGGCGATGAGCATGGTGTTGGCGTTGGGGATGTCGATGCCGGATTCAATAATGGTCGAGCAGACGAGGATGTCGGTGTCGCCGGTGATGAAGCGGATCATGGCGTCTTCGAGTTCGTGCTTGGCCATCTGGCCGTGGGCGATGTCGATCTTGACAGACGGGTCCTTGAGCAGTTGTCGGATTTCATGGGCAAACCGTTCGATGGTCTGGACGCGGTTATACAGAAAGAAGACCTGACCGTCGCGGTTGATCTCGAACAGGATTGCCTTGCGGATGGTTTCGTCGCTGTGGCGGCAGACCTTGGTAACGACCGCCCGGCGATCCAGCGGGGGCGTCGAAAGCGAGCTGATATCGCGCAGTCCGATCATCGACATGTGCAGTGTCCGCGGGATGGGCGTGGCGGTCATGGTCAGGATGTCCACGTTGACGCGGAAGCGTTTGAGCCGTTCCTTGTGCTCGACGCCGAACCGCTGCTCTTCGTCAATGACCAGCAATCCGAGATTCTTAAAGCCGACATCGTCGCTGAGGAGTCGATGCGTACCGATGAGGATATCGACCAGCCCCTTGCGGCAGTTGGCGAGAATCTCGCGGGCCTCTTTTTGCGTAGTGAAACGGTTGATGACTTCGGCGGTCACGGGAAAATCGGCAAAGCGTTCACGAAACGTCCGGCCGTGCTGGACGCAGAGCACCGTCGTCGGCACCAGGACCGCTGTCTGCTTGCCGCACTGGACGGCCTTGAAGGCGGCCCGCATGGCTAATTCGGTCTTGCCGTAACCGACATCGCCGCAGAGAAGCCGGTCCATCGGTTTGTCCGAGGCCATGTCGTCCTTAATCTCGGCGACAGCCGTGATCTGGTCCGGTGTTTCCTGATACGGAAAGGATTCTTCGAACTCCCGCTGCCAGATGGTATCTTCGCCGAAATTGAAACCGCCAAGCTTTTCGCGTTTGGCCTGCACTTCCAGCAGTTCGGCGGCCATTTCCTGAATGCCCTTGGCGACGTTTTCTTTTTGCTTTTCCCATTTTTTCGTGCCGATTTTGCTGAGCGTCGGGCGTTTGGGCGTGGAACCGATGAATTTCTGGATAAGCCCGATGTTGGCGACGGGCACATGCATCTGTATTTTGTCGGCGTATTCGAGCGTGATGTATTCGGCGGTGCTGCCGGCTTTTTCCATCATGCGGATGCCGATGTATTTGCCGATGCCGTAGGAGATATGTACGACATAATCGCCCTTCTTCAGATCGAGCATACTGTCAACAGGAGATAAGCTCTGAATACGGCGGATGCGCCGTCGGATTGAGACCTGTCCGAAAACTTCGTGGTGGGTCACGACGATGGTATTCAAGGCGGGCACAACAAAGCCGCGATGGACAAAACCGAGCAGGAGTTTGAAGTTTTTGGGGACGCCGTCGAATTTTTCGCGGAGGATTTCCTGGATTCGCTGGATTTCGGCTTGATTTTCACAATAAAACAGAATCTGCCGATCTTTGGCTTCATTGACAAGGTCGCCAAGGACCGTTTCCTGCTCTTTCCAGATGGAGCCGGCTTTGTGTTCGAACTGCTGGGCACTGGTGACGTTCAGTTGAAAATCGGTCTGTGCTGTCTGTGAAAAGCGGCTGACTTGCAGACAGGTAAATTTCTGCATCGCGCGGTAAACGGATTTCCATGAATACATGCCGCGAACATCATCCAGACGGCTGAGGAAGACTTCGGACACTTCGGCGATCTCGGTAGGTTCTTCGAGAATAATCAGCGTTTGTTCCGGCAGCAGATTCAGCAGCAATTCCGTGCCTTCTGGATCAACTGTTGTTTGCGGGGCGGTAATCTGGATGGCAGTGAGGGTGTCACTGGAAAGCTGGGTGTCCAGATCGATGCGGCGGATGCTTTCGATTTCGTCGCCGAAAAATTCGATACGCACCGGGCAGGATTCGGTCATGTCAGATTGGCTTTGTTTTTCGGTTGTGACTGTACACACCGGCGAGAAAATGTCCACGATGCCGCCGCGATGGGCAAATTGGCCGGGAACGTCCACGCTGTCGGTCCGCTCGAAGCCGTGATCGGTCAGCCAGCCGACAAGCAACTCCGGCTCCATGGTCTGGTTGACCGCCAGTGACAGGCCCTGTTCTGTCAGCAGTTGGGGACGAGTCACCGGCTGATTGAGTGCCTGCACACAGGTTGAAATGAGAAACGGTTCGCTTGCGGGTTGAACAGAAGCGCAGGAGCGCGAGCTCCCCGATGGCGGTACCCTGTGCGTAACGCAGTCAGACACAGCGTCGGCGCTGTCCACCGGGTGCCGCAATCGGGCGGCTTGCGCCGCCGCGCTTTTGTTCTGCTGCTGTGACAGCCAGAGGGATAATCTGAGGCGCTGGGCAAGGATTTCATTGGTGGCGTCCGTGATTTCATCCGGGCTTTCCCACACGGGAAAGGTTTGGATGGGCAATCCGGCAAAGACCTGTAAATCATCGGCAGCGGTGTCGGCATCGTCGATGTGCGGACTGATGTACAAAACCGGCCGTTTGAGCGTGTTCCACAGGTGTGCCGCCAGCATGGGCGCAAAGGATCCCCACGTCCCGCTGACATTCACGGGCCCCTGCGCAGGGCTGCGTTCGGTCAAACAGGCGGCAATCTCATTGACCGTTTTGTATTTCGTTAAATCCATAAGGCAGCGCAGGCAGGATGCCTGCGTTCCGTTAAAACGGCCTGAAAGGCCGACGTAATTTAGCCCAGGGCAACGCCCTGGGTTTAAGGATCACAAAAATAATTATATCGCCCTGTAAGGGCAATATAATCAATCCCACAAATAACGTTCATCATATTCAATGTTATACTTTTGAAAAAATTCAAGTAATTCTTCTTTGAATGTAACCGTACAATGATGATCTTTCTGTCCGGCAATATACCGCTTAACTGAAGCAACTCTGGAACTGCTGACAGAAAACGCTCCATACCCGTTTTGCCATGTGAATTTCTCATACATGCCGCCTTTTGTTTTTATCCAGCGGCTACTGGGACGTTTGATTTCCTCGATGTACTTTGACAATGTCACCGTTCGAGGTAACGTCGAAAGCACATGGACATGGTCGGCTGTACCGTTGATTAAACAAGGAATGCCTTCCATGCGTTTGATGGCATCGCCCATATAGGCGTAGAGTTGTGGCCCGATATCTTCATGGATAAATGGACGGCGTTCTTTGGTGCTGAACACAATATGTACATAAATTTGGGCTAATGATTGCGCCATTTTTATACTGCCCTTTCAGGGCGTTATTGTTATTGGGAACATTCCTAACCCAGGGCGATGCCCTGGGCTATATTACATTGGCCTTTCAGGCCATTTTTCATTCATTGCAATCCCTATCTTTTCCATTCTTAACAATCAATCACAATATACAATCACGCAGCGCAGGCAGGATGCATGCGTTCCGTTATACTCCGAAGCTGGTGCCGACGGCTTTGGCGGCTTTGATCAGGGGGTTGTTCATTTTGACGGTTTTGATTTTGCCTGCGACGCTGGATAACGGCACATCCGACAATTTACCGTTCTTCCAGACGACCAGCCGATTGGTGCGGCCATGCATTAACAGTTCCATCGCATGGTAGCCGAAGTTGGTTCCCAGGACGCGGTCGATGGGGGTCGGTGAACCGCCGCGCTGGATGTGACCGAGATTCACGCCGCGACATGACAGGCCGGTGATTTGACCCAACTGCTCAGCCAAGACATTGGCAATGCCGCCCAGGCGAATGGGGTCGGGGCTGTTTTTGATTTTCTTGTAGATCACCTGGTGGCCGCCTTTCGGTTTTGCGCCTTCGGCGACGGTGATAATGCTGAACCGTTTGCCTTTTTTGGAGCGGGCCAATACAACATCGGCAACTTTTTGAAGATCATAAGGAATTTCCGGAATCAAAATCACATCCGAGCCCCCTGCCGCCCCGGCGTGCAGGGCGATCCAGCCGGCATAGCGTCCCATGACTTCGAGAATCATCACACGGTGATGCGAGCTGGCGGTGGTGTGCAGTTTGTCAATGGCTTCGGTGGCCGTCGTGACAGCGGTGTTAAAACCAAACGTAATGTCCGTACCCCAGACGTCGTTATCAATCGTTTTCGGAACGCCCATGACTGTCAGGCCTTTTTTGGCGAATGCCGCCGCCGAGCCCATCGTGCCATCGCCGCCGATACAGACAAGTGCATCGACTCCACGTTTGTTGAGATTTTCGATACACGCATCTGAGACATCTTTGTTTCGCATGCGCTTTCCTGACGGAACAGGATACGAAAACGGGTTGGAGGAATTACAGGAACCGAGAATGGTTCCGCCGAGCGTAAGAATATTGCTGACATCGTTGTAGCTGAGTGGACGGATGCGATCTTCGATCAGACCCCGATAGCCGTCTTCAATGCCCCAAACCTGGAGTTTATGCCGATTGATCGCGGTCTTTGTGACCGCTCGAATGACGGCATTCAGCCCCGGACAATCGCCGCCGCCGGTGAGGACCGCGATTTTTTTGATTTTTTGCTTCGCCATTGGCTGCTCCTGAGTAAGAGTTCACGCTTTAGTGTGTTACAACAGCGAGGGAGCGCAAGCTCCCCGATTGCGGCCCCCGTGTGTAATGTATTCATACACAGCGTTCTGATACCCACAGGGTCACGCAATCGGGCGGCTTGCGCCGCCGCGCTTTTGTTTACACATACTTTACGCTTTTTGGCGCAAAAAACAAGACCTCGGTTTGAGAAATATCGAGGTCTTGCAAGTTCTGTCATATCAATGTGTGTTTCGCCACGGCCAAGCGGAGCTTGACCGTGCCACCCATAAAACTACTTTGCAATCGATTTTTTCGTTGCGGCGACGACGGCGTCGGTGGTGATGCCAAATTTCTCGAAGCAGGTGCCGCCTGGCGCTGAGGCGCCGAAGCTGTTCATGCCGACAAACTCGCCGTTTGTGCCGAGGTATTTCCACCATCCGGCATCAACTGCCGCCTCAACACCTACGCGGGCCTTGACGGATGCGGGCAGAACACTTTCCTTATACGCCGCATCCTGTTTTTCAAACAACGCCCAGCACGGCATAGAGACCACCTGTGCCTTAATGCCTTCGGCGGCGAGCTTTTCGCCGGCCGCAATCGCCAATTGCACCTCTGAACCGGTTGCCAGCAGCAATACATCCGGCTTGTCCTGGGCAACCAGCACATAAGCACCCTTGTTGAAATTCTTCATGCCGGGGTACTTGGCCGGGTCCAAAACGGGCAGATTCTGACGTGTCAATGCCGTTGCAGCGGGAGCGTCATTGTGTTCTAAAATATATTTCCACATGAGAGCCGTTTCATTGGCGTCTGCAGGACGGAAAACCAGCAGGTTGGGCAAAACCCGAAGCGAAGCAACCGTTTCGACCGGTTGGTGCGTCGGGCCGTCTTCACCTACGCCGATGCTGTCATGTGTAAAGACGAAAATCGTCGGGTATTTTGACAACGCCGCAACACGAATCGCACCTCGCATGTAATCGGCAAAGACAAGAAATGTCCCGCCGTACGGACGCAAAATCCCATTCGCGGCGATTCCGTTCATGACCGCGGCCATGCCGTGCTCACGAACACCGTAGCGAATGTACCGGCCGCTGCGATTGTTTTTCTGGAAATCCTCTGCGCCTTTGAAATGCGTATTGTTGGACGGCGTCAGGTCCGCAGACCCCCCAAGAATCGTCGGAACCGAAGGCATAACCGCATTTAAAACCGTACCTGAGGCCTTTCGTGTTGCCATCGAAGTATCCGGCTCAAAGGACGGAAGCAGCGAATCGATATCAACGGTGAGTTTGCCTTCAAGGGCATTGGTGATTTCTTTGGCCAGTTCCGGATGGGCCTTTGTGTATTTTTCAAAAAGCGTCTGGTACTCTGAATAAAGTTTTGCGCCTCTGTCTTTGGCCTTCGCACAGTGCGCGGATACCTCTTCGGGGACCACAAACGACTTTTCCGGGTCCCAGCCTGCATTTTTCTTTATGATCGCGATCTCATCATCGCCCAGCGGAGCACCGTGAGCGGTATGTGTATCCTGGAAATTCGGGCTGCCATAGCCGATATGTGAGCGGAACTTGATCAGCGTAGGCTTTTCGGTCTGGGCCTTGGCTTGTTCGACGGCCTCGTCCAACGCAGCAATATCGTGTCCATCGCCGGGAACCTCGATTACATTCCAGCCATAGGCCTCGTAGCGTTTGGCAACGTCTTCGCTGAAAGACAGTTCGGTGTTGCCGTCAATGGTAATGTGGTTATCATCATAGACCACGATCAGGTTGTCCAATCCCAGGTGGCCGGCCAGACTGCTGGCCTCGCCGCTGACACCTTCCTGAAGGCAGCCGTCGCCGGAAATGGCGTATATATTATAGTCGAAGAGTGGAAAACTGTCTTTATTGTAGCGTGAGGCCAGATATTTTTGAGCGATCGCCATGCCGACGGCATTTGAAATGCCCTGTCCCAAGGGGCCGGTGGTTACTTCAACGCCGGGCGTGTGGCCGTATTCGGGGTGACCGGGGGTTTTGCTGCCCCATTGACGAAACTGTTTCAGCTCATCAAGAGGTAAATCATAGCCAAATAAGTGTAAAAGTGAATAAATGAGCATGCTTCCGTGGCCTGCGGACAAGACGAAACGGTCACGATTGATCCATTTTGGATTCTTTGGATCGAATTTCAGGTGCCTGTCCCACAATGAATAAGCCGCCGCGGCCATACCCATCGGCATACCGGGATGCCCGGATTTGGCCTTCTGGACCCCATCCATTGAAAGAAACCGGATTGTTTGTACACAAAGGTTATCAAGTTCATTTAATCCACTCATGCGGTTTTTACTCCAAAAAACAAGGATTTTCACTCTAATTTACCGGAACAGCTTAATTCCGTACCCATAATAAAGGCACATATACTAACAAACCTCCCAAGCTCTTTCAAGAACTTAATTTTCGTGAAAACTTGAACATACAAAAAGATTATCTTATAGTGTTATAAGAGGAAAGAATTGTTTTTTGCCGATCTAATTAAATTTAATTCCCAATTTAATAATCTTATCTTATTGATAATAAACAGGTTACAAAAATACCTCTAAAACAGCATCCTTGTTTTCCGTGTAAAAGTAAATGAACACAATTGACTTCAACCACAGATTGTGATACGATTCAATAAATAATGAAAACAAAGAAAAGTACAGGGAAGAAGACTCACCGTACGAGTATAAAGAAACCCTCTTCTGCTTCCGTTACAAAAGTCAAACGTCCCGCAAAGACGTTTCGCACTTACCAACAGGCGATTGCGTACCTGTTTGATAAGACGGATTACGAGAGGCAGCAGAAGCTGCGCTATAATGTCACGACATTTGACCTGAAGCGAATGAATCTGCTGCTGAAAGGGCTTGGCAATCCTCACAAAAAGACCAAAATGATCCATATTGCGGGAACCAAAGGAAAAGGTTCCACTGCGGCCATGCTGGCCAAAATGATGGAAGCCAACGGTTACAGTGTGGGGCTCTATACCTCGCCCCATGTAATGTCACTGCACGAACGGATCACCATCAACTCTGAAATGATTGATAAGAAAATGATGACGGCCCTGATGAATCGGGTGCACCCTGTTATCGAGAAGTTAATCAAAAATGACAACGGCCCGACTTTCTTTGAGATTATGACCGCGCTGGCCTTTCTGCATTTTGCCGACAACGAAGTGGATCTGGCCATCATCGAAACAGGTCTTGGCGGACGGCTGGACAGCACCAATGTCGTCCATCCGGAGTTGGTCGGGATCACCTCGATCAGCATCGATCATCAAAATCTTCTGGGATCGACCCTTGACAGCATTACCAAAGAAAAGGCCGGTGTCATTAAAAAAGGAATTCCCGTTGTCACCGTCCAGCAGGAACCGGCGGCGATGCGAATTCTTAAGAAACTTGCTGTTTCTCAAAAAGCCCCGCTGGCGGTAACGGGCAAAGATATTGATTTTTCCTACCGGTTTGAATCATCTCGTGAGCACGGCCCGCATACGCGGATCTGCCTGACAACGCCCAGCAGCCGGTTTGAACACTTGCGCGTTCCGCTGCCCGGCGAACATCAGGCGATCAACTGCGGCCTGGCACTGGCCATGCTGGACAACCTGAAAAATCAGGGATATGAAATTGATGATCAGAAAGCCGTTACGGGACTGAGTGAAGTGAAAATGTCCGGACGGATGGAAATCGTCTGTGAGGATCCCCGCATCCTGATTGACGCCGCGCATAATGCCGCCAGCGTTCGAGCGCTTATTCAGGCCATCGGGCAGCATGTTCCTTACGATTCGATGATCATTATTTTCGGCTGCAACAGCGATAAAGATGTTCGCGGGATGCTGACCGAGCTACAATACGGCGCCGACAAGGTTATCTTCACCCGGTCCAATTCGCCCAAAGCCGTTTTTCCGTCTGACCTTGCGGAAATGTACACGGAATTGTGCGGCAAGATGTGCCAGACCACGCTGTCCCTTAAGGAGGCCATTCGGGTGGCCGGAAGCGCTATTTCCAAAGAGGACCTCATTTGTGTTACGGGCAGTTTTTACCTGGTAGGCCAAACCAAGCAGATGTTCCACCCGGAAGAAGTAAAATAAGCAGTTTAAGCCACTGATATTGAGGTTTTTTCTTATTTTCCCCTTGTCCTCGTCGTCTTCAACACGCCGAGATTTCGGACAAAAGTTGTATTTTCTCGGCAGACTTTTATTGAAAAAATACAAGGTTTTTTCTTGATTTAGTCGATAATCAGAGATGTAATGTTACCAGAGGTTTTGTTTGTGATCGTAAAAAGTAATGAAAACGGATTTTTATTTAGGAGATCAAAAATGAAGAAACTGTTGGTAGGAATGGTAGTATTGTTGAGTGTTGCGGGATTTGTAAATGCCGCAGAAGACATGGCCGCAGAGGACATGGGCATCACGGTGGACCTGAGTTATACGACCAAGTACATCTGGAGAGGTTTTAACATCTACGGCAGCCATGGCGCTTTTCAGCCAAGCGTCAATCTGGATCTTGGCAGCGGTTTCAGCGCCAATGTCTGGATGTCATACCCTGTCGGTACTGGTCAAGTCGGAGTCCTTAATGGGGAAGGAATTGGCATTAACGACGAGCTGACTGAATACAACTACACACTGGCTTATAACGGCACTGCTTATGAAGACTGCCCCTGGAAGACGAACTACCAGGTCGGATGGCGTTACTATGATTACATCGACATGGGCTCTGACATAGCAGATGCACAAGAAGTTTTTCTGACCGGTTCGATGCCGGCCCTGATGGACAATGGCGTTGTCCCTCACTTTGGTGTTTTCCAGATGTGGAATGCCGAAAGCGGCGCACTAAATAAAGGAAGCGGCACCATCTATCTGATGGGTTTTGATTACGGTTTCTCATTGGATCAAGCACCTGAATTGCCGATGACCTTCACTTGGGATATCGTTTTTAATGATGGTGTCTTAGCTGACCATGACTGGTCGCACATGGTGTGGGGTCTGAAAACCGCGATGACCTGTCCGATGACCGGCGCAAAAGTTGTACCAGGGGTTTACTTCCAGAATTCTTTCGAGGATACGGTCAACACTCAGGATGAGCTGTGGGCGAGCATTTCGTACGCATTCAGCTTCTAAGAAGGTAACTTGCAAAATACAAAGGCCGGCAATTGTCGGCCTTTTTTATGCGCCTTGTTCATCGAGAGGTGTCTGTTACGGAATATCCGAAACGACGCTCTCGGCCAAACCGGCCAGCGCTTCTGCGACGGGTGTCGGCTCAAACCCCTCCAATACATGTCTGGCTTTATCAGAACGGGTCTTTGCTGCTTTTTTTGCGTAATCAACGCTTCCGCTCTGCCGCATCTGTTTTGTCAGTTCCCCGGCATTTTGACATGCCGTGATTTGCTCGATGACAACCTGTTTTTCTTCCGGGTTCTGATTAATCCAGTGAATCACCGGTAATGTTAATTTCTTCTCGAGCAGATCGGTGCCGAGGGTTTTGCCCTCCTGTTTTTCGGTGGAGAGAATATCCCGCAAATCATCAGCGATCTGAAACGCCAGTCCATATTGAAACCCGAATTCACTCAATGCCCTGATCTGTTCCTCAGAAGCACCTGAAGCCATCGCCCCCAATTCACAGCTACAGCGAAAAAGGGCCGCCGTTTTCGCCTCGATGATCCGAAAATAATCGTGTTCGGTCAAAGACCATGACCCCTTCAGCAGGTTCTGCTTCAACTCGCCGACGCAGAGGGCCTGGGCTGTTTGGCACAGAATCTCCCCGATGCCGTTTAATTGAGACGATGCGCCGAGTGCAAATGCCCGGCTCAGGAGGAAATCCCCGAGCAGCACCGCGGCGGTATTGCCCCAGAGGTTATTGGCGCTTGGCTGACCGCGACGCAGTTGGGCTTTATCGATTACATCATCGTGCAGCAGCGACGCCCGGTGGATCAATTCGACTATCACGGCAAAGTCTATGTGCTCGGGTCGAATCTCTGAAATGAGTTTGCCGCATAACAGAACCAGTGCGGGCCTGAGCATTTTTCCCTGTTGTTTGGAAATCTCCCGGAGAACACCGGCAAGATCGCTGTCTGAGATTTCGTATTGACGGGCAATTTTCTGCCGAACCGCAAGCATTTCGGTTTGAATCGGTTTGTAGTGATCCTGTAATTTCATTTTTGCGGTACTCGACGTGGGTTGGATGAAATTCTCAGGAACGGGCATAGTCAAAGAACAACTTCCGCAGCCGCTTTGTGACCGGACCGGGGACACCGCTCCCGATGACACGTCCATCCATCTCGACAACGCCAATCACCTCCGCAGCGGTTCCCGTCAGAAACATTTCATCTGCAACATACAGATCGAACCGGGTCATCTCTTTCTCCAGGACAGGAATACCTTCCTTTTTCGCCAGGTCGATCACAACATCGCGGGTAATGCCGTCTAACGAACCGGCCTGCGTCGGGGGGACACAGACGACGCCATTGCGAACGGTAAAGATATTGTCTCCGCTGGCCTCGGCCACATAGCCGAGGTGGTTATACATAATCGCCTCGGCAGCGCCGGCCTGAATCGCCTCGATTTTCGCGAGGATATTATTCAGATAATTTAAGCTCTTCACCTGCGGCGGACAGGAAAGCGGATGGTTGCGAACAGACGACGCACTGACCACCTTCAGTCCCTTTTCGTACAGTTCTTCGGGATAAAGCTGAACCGCGCTGGCAATAATAATGGTAGCTCCGTTTTTACAGATGAAGGGATTCAGGCCCAGATCCCCGATGCCGCGTGTCACGATCAGTCGAATATACCCGTCCTGAACATTGTTGGCCCGAACGGTCCGCTCGACGGCATCGGCCATCGCATTGATGTCCATGGGGATCTCCAGCATAATCACTTTCGCCGATTCATACAGGCGTTTGAGATGGGCCGGCCCTTTGAAGACCTTGCCGTTATAGACTCGAATGCCCTCGAACACACCGTCGCCGTACAGCAGGCCGTGATCAAAAACGGACACGTTCGCATCCTGCTCATCCACCAATCCATCATTCAACCAGATTTTTAATCCCATATTCAACTCCGCAATTGTGACGTCTGAATCCTGAAATCGGCGTCTATTCCTGTACTTTTCCGTCGATCAGCCGAATGACGCGCGAGGCCTGCGATGCAATCCGCTCATCATGCGTCACCATAATAATGGTCTGACCTTCATCATGCAATTCTTTCAAGGCCCCTAAGATACCATCTCCTGTCCGAGAGTCAAGGTTTCCTGTTGGCTCATCGGCTAAAAGCACCGGCGGCTGGTTGATCAGTGCCCGGGCAATGGCGACCCGCTGGCGTTCACCGCCGGATAATTCATAGGGTTTGTGCCGGAGCCGCTCTTCGAGGCCAAACCGTTCCAGTAATTGATAGGCCCTGTCGCGGGCTTTTGATTTTGAGGAAAACCAGCCCAGCGAACCAGTTGATACCATCGCGGGGGCCATGACATTTTCCAATACCGTTAATTCGTCCAAAAGATGGTAAAACTGAAAGACAAATCCTACCTCTTTATTGCGAAAATGGTTCAATTTGCCCCATCGCAGGCCGGCCAGGTCCTGTTTTTGGTAAAACACCGAGCCGCTGTTGGGTCTGTCCAGTGCCCCAAGAATATGCAAAAGCGTGCTTTTTCCGCTGCCGGAGGCCCCGACAACCGCCACAAACCGCCCTTTTTCAATGGTCAGGTTAACGCCGCGGAGGACGTCCAGCTTGGTTTTGCCCATTTTGTACGATTTTTTCACATTTTGTGCTTTAATCATCGTTTCCATTGTTCTTTTCCACAACGTTATCATCGGGCGGCTCGCGCCGCCGCGCTGTTGTCTCCGGCTTCCCTCTTCGCTTTTCAGCTTCAGCGGGACAGGGGAAATCGGAGCTACAATTGGTTGACCTGTAAACTCTGAACGGGCCTTTTTCGGGCGGCCTGTAAACTGGGAACCACCGCTCCGATCATACAGGCCAAAATGGCCGAACCGATGATGCTTGCCAGGACATCCGGTTCCACTGTATTGGGTATCTTTCCAATCGCGTAAACGCTCCGGTCCCAGAGCTGCCAGTTGTAATGCTCGTAAAGCCACGCTTCGATATCATTGATTTTATATAAAAATGTCCACCCGGCAGCCGACCCAACCAAGGCGCCGATCAACGCAATAAACACGGAAAATAACAAAAACATCCACACAATACCGGACAGGGAAACACCGATACTTTTCAGGATGCCGATGTCTTTACTTTTATGACTGATAATCATGTACAGCACCACAAAAACAATAAAGACTGTAATCACGCCCAGCATCAAAAAGAGCATGGTCATCATGGTCTGCTCTTTTTCCATCGGGGCAATCGTACTGCGGCGGTTTTCCTGCCAGCTTTGGACACGGACATTGGCAAACAAATCCCCGCCGGGCTTGTCGGCATTTTGGGCGGCATATTCGGCCCATAGCCGCCGGACTTTTTCCACGCTCGCCCGCTCGGAGGCGCCCTCCCTGAACTTGATATGGAGCGAACTGATACGCTTGATCGGGATATCCATGCCGCAGAGGGCCTGGGCCTGTTCCAATGGAACATACACGACCATTCCGTCCACTTTGACCAGCCCGCTGTGACTGTCATCGCTGTAATAAAAGATCTTGGTGCTGACCATATCAATCGAACGCTGCAAACCGCCCTTGATGTTCAGCGGAAACGTATTGATCAGCAATTCTATTTCTATCGGCCGATCAAAAAAGGTATATGTTCCATCCGAATTACGGTTGCTGAACGGATTCAAATCAATCCCCGTGATGCACCCGTCCAACTGCGGGGCATATTGCGGCTGGAATGCATTCTGAATAGTTTGTTTTTGATAGTGCAGGGTTTCTTCAAAACTGGTTACCTGTGAATGCAGGACCGGATCAATTCCGTGAATTTCGATGGCGCTGTCCCAGTTGTAACCTTTCAGATGGATCAATCCCACGCCCTTGGCCACCGGGGAAACCGCTTCGACATAGGACTGGTTTTTCAAAAGCTCGATCAAATCTTCATAGTAACCAAACCCAACCAGTGAATCGCATTCGATGATACAATCGCCCGCGTAGTCGTGGTTTTTCTGCTTGAAGTCCCGCACCAGCCCATTCATGACCGTCATGACCACCAGCACAATGAAGACACAGAGCGCCACCGCGACGACCGCTAAAATCGAAATCGGCCGCTTGAAAAAGTACCGCCATGCCAGTAACCACTTAATCATACTTTTAAAAATCCTAAATTCGAAATACGAAATCCGAAACAAATTCAAATACTAAAATTCAAATGTCAAAAACAGAACGCATTCCTTTGTACAATCTTAAATACGACTTTGGACATTGAAACATTTGGATTTTGAATTTGTTTCGAGTTTCGATATTCGGATTTCGAGTTTTTTTTATTCATATTGTAATGTTTCCACCGGTTTGACTCGTGCGGCGGCAGCGGCAGGGATCAATGATCCAACAGCCGCGGCGGCGACGCCGGCTCCGGTCACCCAGAGTACCGAGCCCCAGTGCATCGTGTCGGGGATCTGAGTAAAGTAATAGGTGCTGGCCTTCCAGAGCTTAAGTCCGAAGACCTGCGCAATGGCCTGTTCGATTGCGTTAATGTTATCAATAATCAGCCAGCCCAGCCCGATGCCCGCTATCGCGCCGACAATTCCCACGACGATTCCAAAAAGAACAAACATGCCCGCCACGGAGGGACTGGACAGGCCGCAGCTTTTCAGGATGCCGATATCCTTGCGGCGGGTCATGACGATCAGATAAAAAATACAGAACACCAGCAGGATGATCCCGGCGCTGACCAATCCGAAGATCATCAGCAATACTTTCATCTGCTTTTTGTACTCACCAATCATCCGGGCCTGCATGCGTTTGGTTGAAATGATTGTAACCCTTTCGGACCAATCAAACCGGTCGCCCGCAAAATCGTGCCAGATGCCGCGGATCACCAGCGTCGCGGCTTCGGCATCGGCGCCGGGCGCCAGGCGGATATGAAGCAAATTCGCACAGGTTGCTTCGTCCGGGTGCAGTTGGGACGACAGGGTCTCTATCGGCAGCAGCACCAGGGATTCATCGAATTCGTTGATTCCGGTTCGAACCACATCGGCCAGGGAAAATTTAATCACTTTTCGTGAAAAACGGGGCTGCGATGCTTCGCCGTTTTGCGACTCCTGAACCACCGTACCGGTGGTCAGCGCCATCGGTCGGCCGAGCATCCCCTTGACCGCCTCAATATCATACTCGTCGGTCAGTTCATCGGGCTGGGTCAAAAGGCCAATCGCCGCAATTCCGCCGGCGGCGTCGGGAGCATCCGGAACCGCGAAACGGATTATCGGGGGGTCGCCGTCTTTCTGAAAGAGCATCGCTTCATTTAACGGGGTCACCGCAAGCGCACGTGACGGCTCAATGCCCCAGACACGGGTTGCTTTGACTTTTCCGGGCGATGACAACAACAAACCCTCGCTGCTGAGGACGGCGGTGGCGGATTCAATACTTTCGGCCCGGCTTAAGCGGTCAATGAGCGTATCGTATTCGGTCAGGGTCCTGCCCGGCGGCGTTTGGAAAACGACATCGCCGAGATATTGGCCGACGCTGTTTTCAACCGCATCGATGAAGCCGGTAAACAAGCTGTCCGTCACAATCAGCAACGCACAACTTAAAGCAACCGCGGCCATGCTGAGCAAGACGATCCGGCGATGCTGAAGATAACGAAAACACAATAAAAAACTGATTTGCTTCAATCCATACCTTCCAAAGTTCAACCGCGGATTTCACGGATTTGCACGGATTATTTTAATATTTATTTTTATAATCTGCGAAAATCCGCGAAATCTGTGGTTTATTATGCTTCCTCAGTGGTTTCTGCATCCGCATTCGTTTTGGACGCCAAGGGCTTGAGCAGCGGAAACAGCACGACATCCCGAATGCTGGTTGCGTTGGTTAGCAGCATGATCAGGCGATCAATTCCAACGCCCAGGCCGCCCGCCGGCGGCATACCGTATTTCAGGGCGTTAACAAAATCCTCGTCCATCTTTGCCATGGTTTCTTCGGCAGACATCCCCCGAAGCTGGCTGCGGAAATTGGCTTCCTGCACATCGGGATCATTCAGCTCGGTATAAGCATTCGCCAGTTCCATTTTTCCGACGAACAGCTCGAACCGCTCGGCATAGCGAGGGTCCTGCTTGCTCTGCTTTGTTAACGGGCAAATCGCCGCGGGGTAATCGATGACAAATGTCGGATTGACCAGATGCTCTTCGACTGTCGCCTCGAAGACTTCGTTGATTACCACCGCGTCATCCATATCCGCTTCGTGCAGTTCAAGCTGCCTTGCCTTGGCGCGAACCGCGGCGACGTCCTCAATATCGCATCCGGCGTGTTCCTTCAGGAGATCGGCGTATTTCGCCCGCCGCCACGGACGGGTATAATCAATCTCAAGATCGCCAAACGGCAGTGTCCATCCATCACAGTGTTTTTCGATGAGCAGGCACACCATTTCCTCGGTCAAATCCATCATGACATTGTAGTCGGCATAGGCCTGGTACAGTTCCATCATCGTAAATTCGGGATTGTGCCGGGTACTGAGGCCTTCGTTGCGGAAATTGCGATTGATCTCAAAGACCTTTTCCATCCCGCCGACCAGCAGCCGTTTGAGAAATAATTCCGGGGCAATCCGTAAAAACAGATCCAGATCCAGTGCGTTGTGATGCGTCATAAACGGCCGCGCCGCCGCGCCGCCGGCCAGCGTCTGCATCATCGGCGTTTCCACTTCCAGGAAGCCGCTTTCCGTTAAGAACCGCCGCATGGTTGCGACCATGGCACTTCGCATTTTAAACCGCTGCATGACTTCCGGGTTGGCCCACAAATCGACATAGCGCATGCGGTAACGCAGGTCAACATCGGCCAGCCCATGAAACTTTTCCGGCGGCTGGAGCAGCATTTTGCTCAACAGCGTTATTTCCTCGGCCCAGATCGTGATCTCGCCGGTTTTGGTCCTGCCCAACTGCCCGCGGGCGCCGACAATATCCCCCAAATCCAACTGCTTCAGCAGCGGCCATTGATCGGCGAGCAGTTTTTGGCTCAGCCCTAACTGGATGGTCCCGCTTGAATCCCGCAAGGTGATAAAAATCAGCTTGCCAATGTCGCGTAAGAGAACGATACGGCCCGCACAACAGGCCGTCTGGCCCTCTGTGTCGTCCACGTAGCCGGCTTTGACCGTCTCAGCAAAAGAAAGTCCTTCAAAACGCCCGCCATAAGGATCGACGTTGAGTTCTTTTATTTTTTGCAGCTTCTCGCGACGCTGCTTTTCAAATTTATTCGTGATGCTCGAAGCCTGATCCGTCAACGGTATTCCTTTCCTGGCTTACTGCTCATCCATTTGAATGGATTGTGCCGATGCATTGTTCGCGACAAGCGGACTCAAATCCAGCGTCTGTCCCTGCGCGACAAGTTTGCTTTGCAGGACCAGCAGGCCAATCGAAAGCTGAGGATCCGCCTGCAGCGTCTCCTGGAGGGTGTGCCGCTCGGATGAACCGCCGTTGGCGTCGTGATCGGTGCGTGTCAGCACATCATTGCCGCGCTGAATATCAATCATATCCTTTATTTCGTTGCTGAGCATTTCGATCTCGACATCGGGCGCAATGCCCCAATCGTCGCGGTCCAGTTTTTCCATCTGGTAACGATTTTTCACCTGTTGGTCACTGGGTAGATGATAATAGGCGACCGTGTACTTAATCTGAGACCCGCCGCCGGTAAAAGGACTGACCACCTGGACGCTGCCCTTGCCGTAACTGCGCTGCCCGACAAGCGTGGCGCGCTGGTATTTGTAATCCTGCAGGGCGCCGGCAACGATTTCCGAAGCGCTCGCACTGTAATTATTCATCAAAATCACCAACGGGTAATCCGGGTGGGTTCCGCTTTTGTGGGCGATCTCATAGGTCGCAAGCCCCTGACGCGGGCTGCTTTTGACAATCACCCCTTCCTCAATGAACAGATCGACCACTTCGGCAGCCGCCTGCAGGTATCCGCCGCTGTTATACCGAAGGTCCAGGACAAGCCCCTTCAATCCATTCTTTTCGAGTTTGCGAAGCACCTCGTCCAGGTCAGGACCGGAACTCTCGGTAAACGCCGTTAAACGAATATAGCCGATCTTGTTTTCAGGATCGATCCAGTAGTTCCAATCCCCGTTTTCTTCACGTATCCAGCCCCGCAAGGGCTGCACCATAATTTTGTCACGGACGATCGTAATCTCTTTCGTTTCCCCGGTCGAGGGGCGGCGAATGGTCAGCGTCACTTTGGTCCCCTTGGGGCCGGTAATTTTACTGATGGCACAATAGATGTTCATGTCTTCTGTGGGTTCGCCGTTGACCGCGGTGATCTCGTCATCGGCATCCAGTCCGGACGTATAAGCAGGCGTATCCGGCAGCAGACTGACCACTTTCAGAACCCCGGCGCTTTTGGATATCTCGACACCAATGCCGGTAAACTGCTGGGTCATATTCTTTTCGAAATCCTTGACGTTCCACGGCCAGACCAGATTCGTAAAAGGATCCAATGACTCCAATGCGGCCTCGGTATAGTGAGCGATCATCACCTCCTGGGGCATCTTTAGCGTCTCTGCATTCAATGCCAATACATCCCGAAGGGCTTCGGCAACGATCTCCACCTTAACGGTTTCGGCGTCCTGAAATAATGCGTCAATTCGCGCCTCTAATGCATTCAAGGCGTCGTTCCATTCAGACACCTGCACCTGAGAAGCGGACCAGGCCAGTTTTTCATTTGTTCTCTCCAGCACGATGCCTATCAAGCGACATCGGTCTATGGCCTCTTGAGACATTTCACTGTAATTAATCTCATGGACATAATTGCCGTGGAGCAACTGCATCGCCCGCAAAAACATCTCCACATCAATCCCTTCGTAGCGGTCGGTGGCGGTTTCGCCGCAGGCGCTGTTTTTCAGCGACAGCTCGATCTCTGCCAACTCGGTTAATTCATCGGCCTTGTCCCTGCTGGCTTTGTCGTCCTCATCCAGTCCGGCCATCCAATAATAGCAATGTGCGTATGCGTCGAGCCATTTGCCCTGCTGTTCATCGGCGTCGGCGCTGGCTTTCATTTTCGTTATGATCGTCTGCACAAACGGATCGTTCATTAACTCGGCTTTTTGCTCCGGAAGCGCATATTCACGGGCCTGAATCAGCGCCGCCATCGTTTCATCAATGTCATTGACGTCGGGCGTGCCTTTGACCGACACTTTTTCTTTAATTTTATCCAGTTCCTGCAATTGTTCCCGGTAAGCATCGACGCGCTTTTGATCGCGCTGTTGTTCAATAGCGAAATAGCGATCCACCAACTGCTTCATCTGCTCATCGACAGAATCGGCGGGTGCCTTTTGGATACGCTGCCGGGCCTGTTCAAAATCCCCTCGACAGATACTGTCAACAATGATCTGAAGGTTCGCTGTCTCCGGCGACAATGGACGCGACTGCATTTTTCCCGAATCCGACGCCGCTGTAGGGTCGCTTCGTTTGGTATCGCACGAACTGCCCATCAGGGCCGTCAGCCCTAACACGACAAGACCGAGGCACAACGCCGATTTTTTCCGGCCGAACTTTATGAGTTTTAGACTCAACATGGACATCTGTAGTATCCTATCAATCAGAACCTGGCAGGACGGCTGTCGACGTCCTGCCTTGATTATTCATTTGCATTTTCAGGTATGGCTTAAAGACACTCTGCCGCCTTGCCGGCACACCCCAGCACGTGCAGTTTGCGCTGGACCATGGCCTTGATCGCCTGGCGGCCGGGGCCGAGGTAATTCCGCGGGTCGAACTCGCCGGGCTTGGTGGCAAAGACTTCGCGGATTTTCGCCGTCAGTGCCATTCGCAGGTCGGTGTCGATATTGACCTTGCACACCGCCATCTTAACGGCCTGCGAAATCGCGCTCTCCGGCACACCCACCGCGTCGGGCATTGCCCCGCCGTATTTGTTGATCAAATCCTTGAACTCTTTCGGCACACTGCTGGAGCCGTGCATGACCAGCGGGAAGCCCGGCAGTTTTTCCTGGACCTTCTGGACCACATCGAACGCCAGTTTCGGCTCTGATTTGAACTTGTAGGCGCCGTGACTGGTTCCGATGGCAACCGCCAGCGAATCGACGCCGGTCTTGCCCACGAATTCAACCACCTGATCGGGGTCCGTCAGGTGCTTCATGACATCTTCGTGGCTCAGGCCGACAACATCTTCTTCGATGCCGCCAAGCTGACCGAGTTCCGCTTCCACAACAACCCCATGGTCATGAGCATACTCCACAACCTGCTTGGTCAGGCGGATATTTTCCTTAAAGGAATGATGCGAGCCGTCGATCATCACAGACGTAAAACCGTCATCCACACACTGCTTGCAGGTCTCAAAGGTGTCGCCATGGTCCAAATGCATACAAATCGGAAGGTCCGGATTTTCCGCAACCGCCACATCAATAATCGCCTTGAGATAACTCATGCTGGCATACTTGCGGGCGCCGCGGGATATCTGAAGGATCAACGGGGCCTTTTCCTCCGCGACCGCTTCGATGATTCCCTGGGTGATCTCCATGTTGTTCACATTGAACGCCCCAACGGCATAACCATTCTTATAAGCCATTTCAAACATTTTTTTCGTCGTTACTAAAGCCATACAGTCTCCACAACTAAAAAGTTAATATTTGTTTATTACTCATATCATCGTATTTTGTTCGTTTCTTAAAAAATGCCATTGGCCCCGATTAATCTTCCCATCGCGACCCCGTCAGGCCGACATGGCTGCGCGACCCGACCGCCAGTTCCTTGACGCCCTGCGGCCAGATACTGAACAGAACCGCATTGCGGTCAAGCGACTCATCAAAGGAAAAACTCAACGCGTAGAACAAACGGTGATACTGACGAACAATGGTCAGGTCGCTTCGGATCGCTTTACCAAATTCAAAATTATATTCCTGAGAAAACGTCGCGACATAGCGAGGACTGAGCCGATACGTCATCGCTGTCACAAATGAATTGGACCCTTTTTCATAATACTCATTGGTCCCGTCGTTGTTTTTATCCACCGGCAAAATGACCGGACGCAGGTAGCGCGTCCCGACATAATAACTGATATCCGGATACACATACCGGCTGACCCCAACATCTGCCTGCTGAATATCGCCGCTGTCCACATCGTAATTAAAATCGCTCAGCAGCGAAAAGGTATCCGAAACTCGCCAGAGATATTCTCCGTTAATTGTATCTCTTGCCATTGAATAATAGGGGTCATTACGACGCAGCAGAAACGGTATGGATGGATCGTTGTAAACGAATGCCGCCGGGCCATAGAATTGGCTGTTGACCTGCGGGTTATCGTCAAAAGGACTGACAGACGAATCCGCATCATCGCTGACCCAGGTAGATTCCAAATCCAACCGCATCCAGTCCAGCGTTCGCTGGTTTTCCTCGCTGCCCCGGTGCGTCTGCCACCGCTGCGACACGCCGAGATGGACAGCATCCCGCATATCGATGGCATCATCGCTGGGTTCATACACAACCGCTTCAACATACGGGGTAATGATGTGACGCATTCCGTTCAGGTCCCACATCGACGACCGGACAGTCGGATCTTCTTTCCAGAACATCGTGGAGGCCCTAAGGCCCACCTCGCCAAGAAAGACATCGTCTTCGCCGGAAATCATGTCCCCGTCAAGTTCTCTCTGGTAGCCGTAATTATCCTCATAGCCGTAAGTACCCGCCACAAAGGGAACCAACTTGATCGTTTCCCACATCAGCGGCAGGTCCACTTCATTTCGTGTGAAAGCAAAGGTGTAGAAATTGGTGGTGTCCTGCGGTCCGGGCACAGCGTCTTCATCAAATCGATTGCGAAAACGCCCCAGTTGAGTATCACTGTAGAATGTCAAACGATGATCCCAGAACGACTGCCCCGTTAAGTGGTATTCAATGCTCGGCAGTTCCTCGGTCATCGTTTCAAAGTCATTGATGCGAACCTTGCCGAGAACCGAAAACGCCCAGTTATCACGAAGCCGCTTCAGGTAGATCAGGGTCTCCTGGGCCTTGTCGTTATAAAATTCATCCCGGTACATCCACTCCAGGAAATTACGGTCGGACAGGTAGCTGACTTCGGTGGTCAACTGCCAGTCATCGGGCAGATACTGGCGATGCCGAAAACTGAACCGCCCGCGGACATCCTGATCGGGATCGATATTCTTCCGGTAACGGCTCAGGTCGTCCTCGCCTCGGTCATTCATAATATAACCGAGAAATTCCCCCCTGGCCTCATCCGTTTCATATTCGTTAAAGACACCAGCCCCGAATCCGCGCTTACTGAAATAATCCAGAGCCAACTCGCTGTCCACCCATTCAGGATTTGTGAGTCCCAATAGTCGTGCAAGATACCAGCGTGTTTCCAGGGACGTTCCGAATTCGCTGTCGTTTCCGACACGCACCCGTTTAATCGGCACATCCGGCCGGGCAAAATTGGTCACCATCTTAGGCCAGGCACAAAAAGTGGTGTCGCCGAATTTAGCATTGACATCAACCAATCGGCCTTCGTATTTGCCGGCAACATCTTTCTGCTCTGTCAATCGGTAGTGCTGTTCAAGCGCCTCGCCTTTCAACAACACCATTTTGGACGCATTCAATGACATCTGCGGCAAGTAGAATTCGCTGCTGGTCAACTGCACTTCCCGGGCCTCGAAAATATCCTCACTGACCCGGCCGAGCTTTTTGGCACGCAGGTAAATCGGCAGGCCCCGGTTTTCATCGAAGATGCGCATCGACGCATTCACCACCAGCGCCCGGTGATAGGAAAAGTCATAATAGATCTCATCGCAGCGAATCGTTCGCTCGCCCTCGGTCATGACAATGTTGCCGGACAGGTAAACGGACTGAATCTTTCCCATGCCGATTTCATTACCCTGCTTTTGTTCAATCGAAAAGTTGTCCGGCTGCGTAAAGATCACCAGGTTGTCGGCCATGAACTCGACTACCTGGTCTTCCGAACGCTTTTGCCACAGATAAAACCGCCCGGACGCGGTATAAACTTCCTGGCCGTCAGGCATCACGCTGCGGCGGATCTGCGGAATCGGCTCCCACAGGGCCGACACATGGACCGGAAACTCCGGAACCACCGGTTCTGTTGGCTTTTCTTGCGAAGCGGCCCCTTCCGCCAATTGTTTCGCGATGGCGACGGAGGCGGGTTTCTGCGGTTTCTCGCCCGGTGTGTAGGTCGGGTCCGCGACGACTTCGGCCACATTGGGAACCCTCGCGCTGGCCGGAACCACGGGGCCGTAAGGAATTTGGCTGCCCGCTTTCAAGGCACGCCCATACACGTCATAATCGGATAAGAATTCGGACGTGATTTGTGTTTGAGAATCCACCGACGCGAAAACCTCGCCGGTCACCACAAACTGCGTCACTAACACCTCCGCCCCTTCGACGATAGAATGCTGGATCGGGGTCGTGCGCGATTTGGGACCTTTTTGAACGGAAACTTCCCCCTCCAGATACAACCGGGCTAAATATGCTTTCCCTGCGCCATAACCGGCCTGCTCGGCGCCTTGCGGCTGGAGCCAGATGACCGCGCTGCGGCCGCTGAGGAGATTGTCACCGATTTGGGCCGACACCCCGCCGTCCAGCAGCATCGCCTGGGACCAGCCCTCCATCGGGTCCGCACAGGTTGTCATTGCAGGGGCGGCCACGTGAAGATCCTGCCCGGCCACAGACACACCCTGAGCCGGTAACGGTCCCGCGGCAAACCCGTTACACACCACCATGAGTACCACAACACTATTAATCATAAGGTCTATCCCACCGAATACATTCCGTTTTCATGCTCCATATCTGCGCGGACTGCCCCAATTCAGAGGCACAGTCGAAGCGATTATAGTGATTCCGGCCACGAAATCCAGTCAAAAACCCTGAATATTAGTACTGAAAATGCCCAACAGAAAAGATATTTCTACTTGAACCCGCTTGCCGCGCCGCATCGAAGCAAAGGCAGGAAGGAATGCCATACAGCAGCCGGGACTGAAACCCCCGTAAAGCGCCGGACCCCACAAAACACCCTTGCACAAGATAAAGCCAATGTTTTATCGGACAGGATACCCCGTTTTTTATGCCGTTTCCGCCGCTTTTTACCCAATTTTGAAAAAATTTTCACTTTTGTTGAAAAAATTCAAATTTTACCATCAAATTTTCGCGTTCCCATTCGCTCTATATAATAGAGACATAAATGGAAATAGCATGAATTGTAGTGGAATTGTCTTGATTTAAGGGCTTCGATTATGGTAAAATGGAGCATGACAGGAATCATCAACAGGGCACGGGGACCGTGAGGACGGCTTTATGGATAAGCAGAACGAAAGCTATTAAGTCGAGAAAACAAAAAAAACGGAGGACGTTTTTCAGGAAAGAGAGGTTTTATTATGAAAAGGAAGAGTTGGCTTTTAATCAGCATGATTTTTTGTGCAATGGTCACTACAGTAAATGCAGAAATTATGGATGTTTCAATTAGCCCTATAGAGCCGACAATTTATGATCCTATTTCTATAATAGTTGAAGGGGTAGAAGGGACGAGGCCGGTAGGAATAACGCCAACGCTGACAGTCGACGAAAATCACATTGTACTTGATTTGGCCATGGAGGTGGGTATCCTTGATGCTAATACTCCGTGGTCTTACACGGAACATCTCGGAAACCTGCCTGAGGGGATATATAATTTAGATGTTAACGCGATCTATTCGCCGTCTTACATTCAAACTGTGTCAACTTCTTTTGAGGTTGTACCGGAGCCACTTACACTTGCATTTATGGCTTTAGGTGGATTATTCATCAGGGCATAAAATTTGGAAAGGAGAATTGATTATGAAAAAGAATCGTTTTTTGATTATGGTATTAATCGGAACAATAACATTTCAGGCAAAAGCAATTATTGTCTCAATTTCTGATGTTCAGATTTCACCGGAGCAGCCATTCATTAGTGATGTTATTACAGTGGAATCTTGGGGTGGATTTACTGAAGGAACCCTTTTTTACGATACAAGTGTGTTCGCGAAGGACGATCTATCCCTTCAGCTCGATTTGTATTTTACCGGTGGTCCAGGTCCAACAATTCCACAGGCATGGTTCCATGACGAAGTAATAGGTACTTTGCCGCAGGGTAATTATGATTTATTAGTGCAGGCATACTATAAATCATCCGGGGCAGCAGAGTATAGTTTACATGATGAGTACTCTACTTCTTTTGAGGTTGTCCCTGAGCCGCTTACGCTTGCATTTTTGGCTTTAGGCGGCTTCTTAATCAGGGCTTATAACTTGGAAAGGAGAATTGATTATGGAAAATAAAAGAGTTAGTTATTTTATAACAGTATTTGTATCATTAGTTTTTTCTGCTATGCCAGTACAAGCATACATTACAGATGTTGTAATCCAACCAGTAACACCTTCAGCAACAGATAATATTTCATTTATTATTGACGGGATAGAAAACTCCGGTGGAGTTAATATTGCTGATGTGTCTTGCACAATGAATAACGATCTAATCACCCTCGATCTTTCATTAGAGGTAGGCCCTTTTTTATCGCTTACCCCTTGGAACCACACCTACGAAGTGGGATTGCTTCCTGTGGGAAATTATGACTTGACTGTGAATTCTATAGTCATAAGTGATCCACTTGAAAACAGTACCTTCACAACTGATTTTGAAGTTGCCCCAGAACCTACGACAATTTTATTATTTGGTACGGGCATATTTTTTCTTCGAAGAAAAAATAACTTAATTCAAACAGATAATTACTAATTTCCAAAATATATATTTTAAAGTCAAGGAGGCCAAAGCATGTCTATTAGGATTATTTTCATATTTCTTGTTATGTGTACTTTTCTAGGTCTTGTCGTCGCAGATAATCATGGTGAGCTAGATTATAAGCCAGGAGAATTAATTGTTCGTTTTGCCCCAAAAGCACCAGGAATTCAAAGATCAAGAACTGAGAAAAATGCAATTTTAGATAAGATCAAAGGAGGAAAAATTAAACATTCATTCAAGCGTATATCGGGATTAGCTATTGTAGAACTCCCTAAAAATTCAAACGTTAAAGATAAGATTAAGGCATTTAAAAATCGAAGTGATATCTTATATGTTGAGCCAAACTATAAACTCAACTTTTATTCTAACATCCCCAACGACACATCTTTTAGTAATCTATGGGGAATGCATAACACAGGACAAACATCTGGAATTATTGATGCCGACATAGATGCTCCCGAAGCCTGGGAGTATGCAATTGATGCAAACAGCATCATAGTAGCAGTTATTGACTCTGGTGTAGATTACTACCATGAGGACTTAGCTGCGAATATGTGGATCAATCAGACAGAGTATGCAAATGGATATGATGATCCGAATGACCTGAATGGAGACGGGTATCCGGGCGTTGCCGGAGTCGATGACGATGGCGATGGTCTGATCGATGAGGACTCGCAAGATAACAGTCGTTTTCTCGAAGATGGTGTAACTCCAAATCCAGCATATATTAATGATATTGCAGGAGATGATGATGAGAACGGTTATGTCGATGATATCTATGGTTGGGATTTTTTTGATGATGACAATGATCCGATGGATGTATTTGGCCATGGGACACATTGTGCTGGTATAATAGGAGCAATAGGTAATAACAGCCTTGGTGTTTCAGGGGTATGCTGGAATGTACAGTTAATGGCTGTAAACGTATCCCATTATGGCACAGAAGGTTGGACCATATTCGCCGGTAATGCTGCTAAAGGGATAGAATATGCGATAGAAAGCGGTGCCAAAGTTATAAACGCTTCTTGGGGTGGAAGCTCATCTATTCAATCTTTAAAAGATGCTATCGAAGAAGCAAATGATTCTGGAATTCTGGTTATTGCTGCTGCTGGAAATGACAATAGTAACACGAATCTATATAAGCAATATCCTTCTTGCTATTCATTTGACAATATAATTTCTGTTTTAGCCACGGATCATGATGATATTATATCGAGTTTTTCAAACTATGGAATAACAACCGTTGACCTTGGAGCTCCGGGAACTAATATTTTCAGTACTCTTCCAAACAACGATTATGATTATGTTAGCGGTACGTCAATGGCAGCACCTCATGTTGCTGGAGCATGTGCCTTGGTTTGGTCGATGTATCCACATCTAACTACATCTGAGGTTAAACAGATAATCCTCGATTCGACCGATAAGTTGAACTCATTAGATGAGAAGTGTGTTTCCGAAGGTCGGCTGAATCTTTATCAAGCCCTGTTGCATGCTTATCCTCTGGAAATAGGAATCGAAGATGACGTCGCCGACCCAAACGGAAGTGTTGTGCCGGAAGATGAAATCACCTTTACGATCACCTACAGCAATCCTTCGCCGACGAATTCCAGCGATCCGAATTATTTCGGCGATGCTGATAATACTATCATCACTTTTGAACCGCCCGCCGCGATTGAACCGAACCATTTTCATCCCAATTACAACCTTACCGAGGGGAAATATACATGGAACATAGGCACGCTGTATCCCGGCGATTCCAATTCGATTACGTTCACCG
>Ga0272442_10000677_pt1 | contig 53654 bp, 39 predicted proteins | sample SSMForm2O_FD_200262 | JGI IMG/M metagenome (GOLD analysis project Ga0272442, IMG submission 200262) | Marine sediment archaeal communities from Little Sippewissett salt marsh, Falmouth, MA, United States - SSM-Form-2O | ecosystem: Environmental > Aquatic > Marine > Wetlands > Sediment ... | reverse complement strand
TCCATTAATGCCTTTGCTTCTGATTAATTCGGACCTTGGCATTTTATCACCATCGAAGGATTTGATATTATCAACTATTACCTTGTTAATCTGTTGTGAAGTTTCAATCTTTTTACTGACTTTCTCACTGCAGATTTGATTTATACAGGCAATTACTGTCCTATTACAATGCTTGATTATCTTCATTGCTTCGCGTAGATCTATTCCTTCTATTGCATACCTCTCATCCATTCCATTTTCAGGATAAGGTGCTCTCGATAATCGGTGAACGATACTCAATTTTAAAATATATTTCACTATCTCACCATAATACTTACTATAAGCCTCCTCGTCATAAACACTAACATTATTTTCATTAAGTACCTTTAATGCCTCCCCACTTGCCATACTTTCATAATGAAATAGTTTATCATGCACAGGTGGAGTGAAATTTACATATACTTCATTAGCTGAAATAAATATACTTTTCAATCTTGTTAATTTATTAACTATCTCTATAAATAAATTGTCATCTCTAAAAAACTCCTGAATGTCAAACGGGTCTGATATGTCATTAAATTTTTCTGGCAATGTAATAAGAAATCTATTCAGAAGACCAGTGTGAAAATCCTCCGTGGTTTTTAAATATCGAGTAATCGGAGTTGGGATGCCACAACCAGCATTGAGAAAAAAACCTTCGTCAATTTCAATATATTCCTTTTTCCTGTGACTGGTAACCTCCTCCCCACCATATAATAACCTAAAATCGCTCATAAAACCTTCATAATAAGACTTTGAATTGACTGCTTTGTAATAGGAACCAAATTCGGGATGAAGGTATAATGATTTATTTAATCTGTTCTCTGAAATATGTTTAATTAAAGCTTCAGGAGTAGCGTCCATAAATATGGTGTATTTATTATCAACTGCTTTAACGATCCATCTGATATATTTCAAAATTGTTGATTTCCTCCCAATCCTGGATGGTCCAAGTAGGATCCAATAGATGTTTGGACGCATCTTATCACCGCAGTATATTGTATAAGCATGAGGGCCTAATATACTGCTAACGATAAAATATCCTGCCATTTCTTTATAAATGTCAGGGGCGTCTGTATATTTGTCCAATAAGGTTTTTATTTCTTCAATAAGACTTTGTTCAGGTACTTCTTTTCTCTTTATCATGTTGATACCTAATTAAAAATGTAAAGACAACTATATAAAAAGTGCTAAAGGTTAGACCTTTAAAAAAATGTGTGGTTGCCGGAAAAAAGAATGAGTAGGTATCAACATGCCAATGTCCGACAACCACTTTTTAACGTCTGAACATGATAATATATGCATTACAGGTATAAATAGTGTATGAAAAGACTGTCTTTTATAACAATTAATATGTTAAAAATGTTATGAAAAGAGGCGGACCCCTATTTTTTTCCAACTTACTGTTGGGTCATCGAAGATCCTGGGGTCCTTGAAAGCAAGTGTCTCAATTCACCTACTTTCCGAATAATGATTGATTTATGACGTATAAATACGTATTTATCACCGCGGGAGCGGGGAAATAGGCAACCCCGCTCCTTTGGAAAGAGGACAGAGGAGGTGATAAATGTATATATAATTATAAATGTCATTTCGCGTATTTATACGTTATTTGCGGAGATGTTTTTACGTCGCCGTTTATAATTTTTCGAGCCATCGAACGATGCTCTTCGAGGAGGTCGATATAAGCGTCGACTTGACTTTCATACAAATTCGTCAGGTGGTCGATCTCATTTTTCAAACGGTCGATTTCGTCATTAAGACGGTCGATTTCGTAAAATCGTTCGTTAGCAATATCGGTCAGTTCAACAAGAACAGGTATTGATTTTGCTCTCTCTGTCAATTCTAGAGGTAGGTCACGTCTAAATTTCTTTACCATCACCATGCCTCCCGCAGGTCGACTTTACCGTCCATGTTTTTCTTTTTTGTTGGATCTTGGTCATGATGAATGTTATCGTCGTCGAGGTTCACACGATGTTCTTCATTCAACGCTTCAAGAAGCATTTCATCTCCCCCGGACATTTCATTCATGTAGGGGCGCTCTTCAAAGGGTTTTATATTAGGGTCTGAGATGCGCGCAAGCCCCTTTGACATAATGACACCAGCATTTTGGCCTCTCCCGATTATACCCTTTTCGCCCATATCGGCGACACGGTCGATTGATTTCGCGACAAGCCGGAATGCATCATCTTTCCAGCCGTCGGTTCGGGTTGCCATATCATTTAGACGACTTTCCAGACCTGATAGCTTATCCAATAACACTCTCTCCTTTGCCTCCGTCAGTTGCTCTTTCAGAGCACCGATTTCGTTCTTGAGCTGGGCAAGTTCGGGGTTGGTTGATTTATCATTCCCCATAACCCCAAATTCCCTCATTGCTCGCATCAATTCTATTGCATCTCCCAAAGGATTGGATTGTTGTAAGGGTACCGGTTGCATTCTGGGGTCATGTGCTGTTAAATCAACCAGTTTTTGCTTTTCAGCATCACGATTGCGAAGTGCTATCTGATACTCCGATGCAATAAACGGGGCGACGTCTTTAGTGCACTCTTTGAATATCGTAAGAACGTTGACGATCTGTTCAGTGTGGAGGATACCGTCCTGGTCCAGTCGTTGTAGTAACATATTCTGAGATTTCTTGCTAACTTCATAGTTCGATAGCACCTCGACAAGGATCTCCGCATCTGTCTTTATTCCGGGAAAAGGAGAGGTCCTCGGTTTCAATGAAACCTTTGATGCCATCGGTTCATCGTCGTGGTCAACTTCGATTTGGTCGACGAATTCGTCAAATAATTCGTCCGAAATCTTGGTCGTTCCCACTCTGCACCCGTTAGGACACTTTATATAGTTTTGTTTCCCCAAGTGTGTAAACTGGTCTACTACTTTTCCACACTTCGGGCAAACAGGAAGACCGAGGTCCTCATCAAGCTCGACTAACTCACTTTTTGAATTATCGTTATTTTCTGGCATATTTTTGCATTATATTAAGACGTATATAATGCCATTGTAAGCTTATAGATGATGTCTGAGTGATGTTCGAATGAAGCAGAAAATGATGAAAAATACGATGAATTCTGAGATGGTCTCGGGCGTGGTTTCCTATTGGGTGGCATTATATTCCATATTCGGCGTAAATCGTCCCCTTACAAATTCGACGAAATATCCCTCCATTGGGGAAGCGCAAAAAAAAATTTCAAAAAAAATCAAAACGAGCATGGACTACCTGATGAACGAGCGAAGGCAAGGAAGATTTGTTCCGGACTAAAAACCAACCTTGCCACCATGATAAGAACTGCTTGAGAAGAGGACGACGAACCACTACAATCATTATCATGATTAGACTTGTTCAGGAGTATATAAAGAAACTTCAACGGATTGCATCCTAACAATGGAAAATGGGGATGTTTGATGATATGATTAAGGGGATAACAAAATAATTCTGATTAAGGGGGAAAAATGTATATAATGACAAAAGTATGACATTCCGTTAAATATCTTATTTTTCTGCTATTCTTACCAATAAAAGATTTACAGTTAACTAAATGATTGCAATCTTAAATATCCGAACGCCGTTCATTTGTCGGGAGATGATAATGAAAGGTCCCCCCGCAAAGTGCATTCCCGCAGTCCTCCTCTACCTACCTGTTATCGCGACAATGCTCGTCATCATCACATCTCTCGATACCGACACACCATTCGCATCGGCAGCCGTCAACCCATATATGGACCCCTGTCCTGATCTCAGGGTGAAGAGCATAACTGTTCAGGGAGTGGAGGAAGGAATGGTGGATGAAGGCAGCACTTACCACATCGTTGTGATGGTGGAGAACATCGGAAACGCCACGCTCCCCGAATGGTGGGAGATGGAGGTAACGGAATTCATCGATGTGGTGTTCTACCAGCTCGTGCAGTCACCACTGGAAGTGAACGAAACGATGACCTTCGAATTCGATGTAAAGGTGGACAATCTCGGGGACTGGGGATTGGAGGTCAAGCTGAAGACGCCCCTGGAAATCGTGGAGAAGGACACCTCCAACAACAGGTCCTCGGTCCATTACACTGTAAGGGAGGAAGGATCGGAAGGAAGTTATCTCTTCCAGTTCGTATGCTGCGCGTTCTGGCTCATCATCGTTGGTATCCCCCTGGGTACGGTTCTCACCGGTTACATCATTCTCGGGAGAAAGAGCCGGAACAAAAATGATATGGTCTCCTATGTCAAGATGATCTGGGACCCGACCCAGGGGCCATGATCCTACCGATCGATCCTTATCCTCGCATCCACCGCGATCAGACCCAGGTCGGTGGCAAACAGAGGGTTCACCTCTATCTCTGCAATACGGGGGAGATCGAGCAGAAGCTGACCGAGCGATACCAGGAGACCGGATAGCTCTTCGATATCAACGGGGGGGGCTTTTCTGTAACCCTTGAGAAGTTTCTTACCTTTAATGGATGAGATCATGTCAGCCGCTTCAGACAAATTTATGGGAGCAACCCTGAAGACAATGTCCCCCATCGCCTCGACCATCACACCTCCGAGTCCGAACATCACAACCGGACCGAAGACCGGGTCCCTGATCCCTCCGATGATCAGCTCGGTTCCCGTCACCTGCTCCATTGCCAATACAGCTCTGGAAATACGTCTCAGCGATCTGAAAGATGCAATAAGCTCATCTTCCGTTGAGACACCGATCACTACTCCCCCTTCCTCGGTCTTGTGCACTATTTTCTCATCAACGGCCTTCAGGACCATGGGGAAACCTATCCTTGATACGGCCTCCGGTATGTCCTTCTCATCTTCCATCAAAGTTCTCCTCACCACCCGGAACCGGCCCTTTTCCAGCAGGTCCAGCCCACGATCGACAGGTAAGAAACCGGGTCTTGCTCCTTTCAACATGTTATCGATCTCATCCATCTTGAAAATCGCGTTTACATCTTCATTACTGCTTACATTCTCCACCAGATCTTGGTATCGATAAAGGATGGCAAGCGATGATACTGCCTCCTCGGGGTAATAGAATGCAGGAATTCCCCCCTTCTTCAATTCCTGTATCTGCACCATCGAGGAGCTGCCTCCGAAGGTCACCATCATGACCGGTTTGCTCCTCATTCCAATTGTGTCCATTATACCCCGTGTGAAGGCTGGAACATCGGCCCCGGACGTAGGGGAGTATATGCCAATGACGGACCCGATCCTCTCATCTTCCATCGCCCTTCTCAATCCCTTGAGGTATATTTCCCAGGGCACCTGGGCAGTGATGTCGACAGGATTGTCCATGGTAGCATAGGAAGGGAATATCGGACCCATCTCCCTCCTGATCCAATCCTTATCCTTGAAAAGCGGGATACCGTTCCTTGTCAGCCAATCGACCGCGATGGCCCCGAGTCCGCCTCCATTGGTAATTATCAGGACCTCACGCTTCTCTGGCAGGGGCAGGTCTATGAGGGTCCGTGTCCAGTCGATGGCGTCCTTTATGGTGGGTGCCCTCAGGACGCCGGCCTGCCTGAAAGCTCCGTCGAAGACACGATCGCTTCCTGCCAGGGAAGCTGTGTGGGACCTTACTGCCCTTGCCCCCTCCTCTGTTGTACCGGATTTTACCACGATTATCGGCTTCACCCTTGAGACGGACGATACTATCTCCATGAACGCTCTGCCGTCCTTCAAACCTTCGATGTACATCAAGATCGCATCGGTATCGGGGTCCGAGCAGAAGAACCGCAGAAGCTCCTCATCGCTGATGTCAGCCTTGTTCCCGGTGGAGACAACTCCTGATACGCCTATGCCTTCCTCGAACACCTTTCCCATCAAGGCTGCTCCAAGAGCCCCGGATTGGGTAATGATGGCGACCCTTCCCTTCATGATATCTCCGGGCCCGAACTGGGCATTGAGACCCGCCGGTGTATAGATCATTCCGAAGACATTGGGTCCAAGGATCCGGACACCGTACTTCCGGGCGACCTCGATGAGTTCTTCCTCTCCCCGTATGTTGCCAACTTCTCTGAACCCTGCTGAGACTATTATTGCAAATGGTATCCCCCTCTTTCCGATCCCCTCGAGAGAACCCTTCACAAGATGCGAAGGAAGGCTTATAATGGCAAGGTCCACAGGTCCCTCGATCTCTTCAAGGTCCTTGTATGACCCGATACCGGCAACGTCTTCCCCCTTGATATTGATGGGATATATCTCGCCCCTGAAACCTCCCGAGCTGATGTTCTTGACGAGCTTGTATCCGAGTTTCGTGGGATTGGAGGAGGCCCCTATCACTGCCACTCCCCTCGGGTTGAAGAAACTTTCCAGATCCGGAAGGGAACATGTCTGGTCTCCCATAGCATTCCATAGAGCCTCTTTCAATATAAAATTGAGACCTGAACAGGGATGATCGAACCATAGATGAGGGCCCGTAAGGGCCCTCATCCGTTTCACGGGAGTGATCATTCTTTCCTATCGACCATGTAGAGGATATCCTCCCACGGGTGTCGGTAGAGCCTCTCGTTCAGCCTCTTCTGGTCCAGGGCGTGTCCGATCAGACCGATGGACCTGCCGAGAACGAAGAACCCGTTGAGGTATCCGAGATCGACGATCTTCTTGACCTCCTGGTCATTGAAGTATCCGACACCGCGGAGCATATCCACCATCAGGACCCCGATGGTACCGTCGACGTTCAGTATGAGGTTGGATTTCTTCTGGGTGGTAACAGCCTGCACCCCAAGTGCAAAATCCAGAAGCTCCGTCCTGGGGAACTTGTTCCTTGCATACTCTATCAGGAGCGTTACCCTTCCGTCGGGGTTTTCCAGCGATTTCACCCTGTGACCTATTCCGGGTATCTTGATGTTCCTGTGCTTCATTTCCCCAACGAACTCCCTGGGACCAATTCCCCTTCCGAAGGCCTCGTTCATGTACTTTGCACAATCATCGATGGCACCGCCGAACCTGGGCCCGATGGTGAGAAGTCCTGAACAGAGACAGGAGATCAGGTCCTTTCCTGCCCTGGAAGCGATTATGGCATTGTGAGCTCCGGAAACGGCCGGTCCATGGTCGGCTACTATCATCAATGCCATCTCCATGAAATCCGTTGCCCACTGCGGGAACCTCCGGCCGAACCATAGCAGGGATATCACATCTCCAAGCTTTCCTTCGGAATGGACTATCTCGGATATCGGATATCCTCCGTAGTTTACCTCCTCACCCCTATCATCGGCAACGGTGCTGATGAATGAAGTGGGCTTTCTGATGATCCCCTTCTTCAGGGCATCGGCATAGTCCATGGGAATGGTGGGAACGTGTTTCGGTTCCTCGATGGGAGTTATCTTTCCCTCATCCTTGAGCTTTATGAATGTCCTTGCTATCTCGTCGCCGAGAGTGTCGAAGGAGGTGGGCACGATGACCCCGACCTTCTTGAGTGCCCTGTTCTTGGCGTCGGCCGTTTCATCTTCTGCTCCAGCCTTGGCTCCAGCATGTCCGAACTGGACACCCGCAGGGAACATCTTGGAGCAGGTTCCCATTACCCAGAAAACGATCGGTTTGGTAAGCAGACCCTTGTTCACTGCCTCGACAACCTTGTATTCCTCGTCACCGCCGAGCTCTCCGAGCGCCACCATCATCTTGATCTTTGGATTTGCCTCGTACCTTAGGAGATGATCGATAAGGCTCGATCCGGGATATTTGTCCCCTCCTATGGCGGCACCCTCGAAAATCCCATCGGTATTGTGGGAGATTATATTGAACATCTCGTTGAGAAGGCCGCCGGATTTCGTTACGAGCCCCACGGACCCCCTCCTGTAAAGCTTCTGCTCCTTTATGTTCTCGAGTGTCCCTCCGGTATTGCCCACCTTGAAAGTACCTGCGCCGATGGCGCCCACCGTGGCTGGCCCGATGATGATCTTTCCGAGCTTCCTGGAAAGATGTGCAAGCTCCCTCGATCTTCTCTCGGGGATGCCTTCGGCTATCACGGCAACGACCCTGATGTGCTTGTTCATCAGGGCTTCCTTCGTGCTCTGGTAAGCGGACCTGAACGATGCGAAGTTCACCACGATATCGATATCGCTGATCAAATCGGTCGCAGCACTGATGGTTGGACAGATGGGGATCAATATTTCACCTGTTCCCCAGTGGGCCTTGTGGGTTCCCGAGTTCCCGGGATTCACTATCGCGGCCACGGAAGGTCTCTCCCTTCCGGAAAGATAATCGAAGTCCAGCATCCTCTGGACCGCTTTCGTCTGCATATTGTATACTATGGCCCTCGAATCCTTTGAAAAAAGCAGGTACGGTTCCATCACTTCACCCCCTTTCCTTCATCCTTAAGGGCCATTGGAATGATCGAGGTCATGTGCATCTCTGGCCCGTAGACCTTGATGGGGATTTCCAACTCGGCTCCGACATCCTTCATCTTCTCGAGACCTGCTTTGTAGTTGGGACCCCCTCTCCTGACATAGATCTTCACACCTATCTCTTTCATCTGGTCCGCATATTCCCTCAATGCCTGGATTATCCCGGTGAAGGTGTTAGCAACATCGGTGAAATTTGCGATGCCCCCGCCTATGACAAGTATCTTGTCCTTTCCGGACCTGTGCTTTGATCTGGTCATCAGGGAAAGAACGGTCTTTGCATAGAGGAAGGTAAGTTCGGTTGACGGATCTCCCGAATACTCGCCGTAATTGGAGAGCTCCTTGCCCCATCCCATGTCAACGATGGTATCGGCGTAGACAACCGATGCGCCGCCGCCGGCAACCATGGTCCATATCCTGCCTTCCGGGTTCAGGATCGTGAGCTTAAGTGAGGCGCCTGTCTTCTCGTCAAGCGATTTTATATACGCTTCCTCGGGTGTGGGGTCCTTGCCGAATGGCTCCGGGAACTCTCCGAAATCCCAAACCCCCACATTCTGGAATGCGGCGGTATCGTCCACCTTCGCGACCATATCAAGCACCTTGATCTTCTTGTCGACCAGTGTGAAAGGATTGATCTCGAAGTAGACGAAATCATGATTGGAGAAGAACTTGTAGATGCCCTGGATGAAGGGTGCGATGAGTTTCTTCTCCTCCTGGTCAAGATCCTTCAATAGAGGCTCCACATCCAGCTCCGGATCGGCGAGAGGTTCGATAACTGCTTCCTTGACCGTGTCCCATACGGATTCGATATCCACACCACCCTGGGTGGAGAAATAGACATGGTCCCCGTCCGATTCCATCTTTACGGCGACGTAGTACTCCCTGTCGTGGGGTATGAAAGGCTCGATGAGAAAATGGGTCAATCTACCCTTGACCTTGCCTATCTTGGCACTCTTTCCCATCTTCTGCCGGATGAAATTTGCCGCCTCCTTGAATGAGGCGTCCAGAAGCACGAGGCCCGATTTCCCTCTCTTCCCGAAGAGCTGGTCGGGCTTCACGACCAGTCTCATGTTCTCGAGCCACGGATTCTCATCGACAAGTCCATCGATATCGGTCTCGGGACCGACAAGAATGGGCATAATGTCGAATTTTACCTTCTCCCCGGTATACTGGGGCATCATTCTGTAAAAGATTCTTTTCGCATCGTATTCCCTGAGTCCCCTTCGGGCCATGGTCGACCACCGGGATGGTTAATGCACTATCCCGATATAAATCCCTAGGATGAATTTCGTAATGTTGAGCGATATTTTATTATTATGCGCTCTAAAATCCGAGAATAATGTCCTCTTTTCAACAATATGGACAGATTTAAGCTGTTACTTTTCCACTAGATGGTATTGAAACTGAGACATATGTAACGCAGGGATCATTGATGGTTCAATCCGTTTTTTTCATCACCTATGAAATTCAATCGCACATATGAATCGTGATCTTAATAGAATTAGAACTGCGATTTTTATTGGTCGAGTGTTAAGATGACAAATTGCCGATGTCTTAAGAGGTCTCCCTCCAGTCGGTTATCACTTTAAATATCAACCTTATACTTTAAACAACCAACTCTGGGGTGGGGGTTCAAAGTTCGGCATGAGTGTATTCTCACTCGTGCCGATATTTCATGAAACCCCATTTTCCGCAGAACCAGTGATGGGTGAGCGGAATGATGGAAACAGTGAAGTTGAAATACAGATCGAGCTGGTGCCACCAACCCCCGTCCTGGCGGAAGATCCCGATGCTCTCGTTCATGAGACCGGGAGATATGAGGTTCGGGATCAGGTACGGCTCGGCAAAGACGAGATGGAAGGCGAAATAGAGCAGGAGCACTATGGGTATCAGAAGGGCAACCCTCTTGATGACCCTCATGCCGGTGCTCTTGGTCCCCGCGAAGTTGGTCGTATACACACCCATCAAGATTGCCGGTGTCAAGGGAAATGTCCCCATGTAGAGGATCCTGTGCCACCTTTCGCCGGAAGCCAGCGGAGCTTCCCAGATGAGGGGTATGAAGACATAATAGCAGAAGTAGGCTATGGCCGCCCCGATGGCAACCGCCGCTGCGAAAAGAAAGATCCCGTAGAGAAAATCGTTCTTCATACGGAGCATCTTCTGGAGGTCCGGAAGCCAGTCCCTGAAAACAAGTGCATACAGCAGGGACATGATTATTGTCCACTGGCTGATCGCAAGGAGCTGGTCCAGGTGGGCCCCGTTGAACTCCGATGCCTTGTAAGCCTGAGCAATTCCTCCTTTCATGTAAAAAAGGAGATACCATACCAGCCAGATGATGAAATACCAGACCACGGCCTTCAACAGGTCGTTCTTCATCCATCCCGAAAGCTTCCCCTTGAACATGAAATCGTCGAACCCGTAGATGAAGAAACCGAACACGATGAAACTGAAATGCCCGGCCATGACGATCCCACCGCTGAAGAGATAATCATGAGGTGTTACTGGAACCGCGAAGATCGTTATCATTATCCATTGATTGACAAAGAACATGACTATGGCCCCGAAAATGGACGCGAACTGTCTGAAAAGTCCCCCCATGTCCGGTTCCGGTTTCCTCCTGAAATAGTGGCTCTGGCAGATGGATATGAGTACATAATATCCGAGCATCGGTGAGTAATAGTTCCAGAATGCATCCCTTCCAAGCATGTCCTTGAAAAGGATCAGGATCGCCAATCCGAATCCCAGTCCCAATGCCGCACCGTAAAGCCAGGTATTATTGCCCCATCTGAGAACGTAGCCCATTGCTGAACACCTCTTGCTGCGTTGAAGCCAGCTTTTACCATCCCCAGAATATCCCTGAAAGGTCACCGATATGCTGCAGACGCTATGAAACCGAAAGGGAAAATGGGATAATAATATTTCTACGGTCGTTCACGCGCTGTCCCATCCTGCAAAAAACTAATTTAACCATTGGCCGTTTATCTGTGTCAGTCGTCACTTCCAGGGGCCTGCTTGACGTGTACAGGCATGGATCCATGGACAATATGGAAAAACAAGGGGGAGCAACATTGTTTCAGGAAAAGGAGCAGTTCATGAGCAAGGAAGAGATACGGAAGGTCCAGCTCGAGATGTTCAGGAGGCAGATCAAACATGCCTATGATAATGTACCTTTCTACAGGAAGAAGTTCGACGATGCAGGGATCAAACCTGGAGATATCAAGACCCTGGAAGATGTCGCAAAGGTCCCCTTCACTGTAAAGGACGATCTGAGGGACCATTATCCATACGGAATCATTGCCGTCCCGATAGAGCAGGTCAACAGGATGCATGCTTCATCGGGAACCACCGGGATCCCCACAGTGGTCACTTACACCAAAAAGGACCTGGACACATGGTCCAACCTCATGGCAAGATGCTATTCCTGTGCCGGTGTGGAACCCAAAGACATCGTTCAGAACGCCTACGGATACGGGTTGTTCACAGGGGGTCTCGGTTTCCACATGGGAGCTGAGAGGCTTGGCACAATGATCATACCAACAGCAACGGGGAACACGAAGAGGCAGATCAGAATGATGAAGGACATGAAGTCCACCGTTCTATGTTGCACACCTTCCTATGCACTCTATCTCATCGAGGCCCTCAAGGAGGAGAACGTGGACCCGTCCGAGCTCAGCATAAGGATAGGCATGTTCGGTGCAGAGCCATGGTCGGATGAGACCAGAAAGCATATCGAAAAGAGCCTTCATATCAGGGCCCAGGACCTCTACGGCATGTCCGAGCTCTACGGCCCCGGTGTTGCCGTCGAGTGCCCTGAGCAGAACGGGCTACACATCTGGGCAGACGAGTTCCTGGTGGAGACCATAGACCCGGATACGGGGGAGGTCCTCCTACCTGGAGAAAAGGGAGAGATCGTCTTCACCATGCTGTCAAGAGAGGCAATGCCCCTCCTTAGGTACAGGACCAAGGACCTTGCTGTCATAAACTGGGAGAAATGTGCCTGCGGCAGGTCCCATCCGAGGATAATGAGGATCAAGGGAAGGTCCGACGACATGCTCATAGTGGGCGGAGTGAATGTCTTCCCTTCACAGATCGAGGACATACTGGTCGGGATCGAGGAGCTCGGCGAGCAGTTCCAGATAATCCTCGAGACCACGAAGCTCGACAATCTCCACGTCCAGGTCGAGGTTTCGCCTCATTTCTGGGGCAAGGTCGACCTCAAGGAGCTGGCGGGGAAGGTCAGTACAAGATTGCAGGAATCCCTGACCCTGAGGGCCCGTATAGAGCTCCTGGAACCGGGAACCATTCCAAGGACCCAGGGCAAGGCAAAAAGGGTCATAGACAACAGGAAGAAGATATAGACCGTAAATAGTGTTCAGATGGTATCATCATCGATTTCCATCTCGTCATAAGCCCTGTGGACAACCCCCATCAGAACACCCACCCAAATGAGGATGAGTACGGGGAAGATCATTGCGATCAAGCCTTCCAAAAAGCCAGGTTCGAGGAATCCGAAGATCACGAAGAGATAAACAAGGAATGAAAGGATAAGGATGCCGAACAGAGCTATGACAGCCTTAAAGAATCTTTTCTTTAGATAAAGGACGGATCGGTCAAGGGCCGTCAGACCTCCTCCACCTGCATCCTGGACCTCTCTCTCCCTCCTTTGGGCCCTGGCAACGATCTTCTTCAAGGAGCGTATGCTGAGGTGAAGGGCCGTCGAGAAGGAAAGTATGACAAGGATCGGAAGTGTGCCCACGATCACGACCGTGCTGATATCGTTCTGACCTGCAGCAAGATGAAATAAAATACCTCCCGCGAACAGAAAAAATAGAGGAAACAATAGAAAACCCGTCGGTCCTATCAGGTCGTATACAATCTCGAACCTCTCTCTTCCCATCATGAAGTTTCCAGGTGGTAATGCATCTCATGGTTAATAATGGATCTTTCCGATTTGGGATAATATCCTAGATAACAATATTAAAGACCAACAATCATATAAACATCCATCCGCTTGGACATGCGATCCCGGGCTGATCGGAGGAAATCCCTTGACCGACAACAGATCCGTATTTGCCGGCCTTTTGCTTATCACACTCGTTCTCGGAGGTCTTCCGGTGTTCGTTTCCGGAGAGGGGCAGGATACCCTGTCCCGGGAATTGATCGCCAATTCCACGATCCCCGGGAGCGTGGAACTGTTCATAGATCTCGACCCGGAAAGCATCGTCTTTCAGAGAATGGGAGAGTTCCACATCCCGACAATATCCGATATGACCATGACGATGGAACCGGGCGAACCGGCCGTTCCCATGGACATCATAGAGATCCTCATCGATCCGTATGGAACGGATATGCAGGTCGAGATCATCGAGGAGAATCACGTCATCATTCCCGCCCCCGGGCCTATTGCAGGCGTTCCTGAGAACATCCCGATCTCCATCCGGGGCGAGGTGGATATCGAGCCCTACAGCGTTGAGATCGAGGATACCATCTCCCTTGTCAGGACCGGTTTCATCAGGGGCTACCAGATAGCCTCCCTTAGATACACCCCTGTCATACCCACGAACGACGGGCATCTGATGGTATCGACCCACGTTCGCTTCTTGCTGCATTTTGACATCCCCGACGACCTCGATCTCCGGTATACATCAAGCGCCAACAGACCCACTTCGGCGTTCAGATCGCATCTGGAAGAGATGCTGGCAAACCCCGGAGATATCGATCGCTACATGGCAAAACCTCTTGGGGCCCCGTCAGCTGTCCTGAGCCCCGCCGATGTCCAGTACGTGATCATCACCGATCCAACATGGGTCGGGGACCATCTGGAGAGATTGAGGGACTGGAAGATTAAGAAAGGGGTTCCGACGAGAATAGTGGAGATGAGCTTCATAACCTCGAACTACAACGGGACGGACAACCAGGAGAAGGTAAGGAACTTCATCAAGGACGCCGTGAACACATGGGATACGGAATACATCCTCATCGGAGGGGATATTGCTGTCGTACCCTACCGCTCCACCTACGTCCAATCCGGAAGCTACATAGAGACCGACTGTGCGGCTGACCTTTACTACTCTGACCTGGACGGCAACTTCAACGCTGACAACGACACCACATGGGGAGAGACCACCGACAGTGTGGACATGAGGCCGGATGTCTACGTCGGCAGGGCCCCTGCCCAGACCGCGGGTGAGATGAACGTTTTCGTTACAAAGACGCTGAAGTATGAGACAGACCCACTTCCCGGATACCTGGACAACGTTACCCTCGCCGGGGAATACCTCGATTCCAGCACCAACTCATCTCTGGGAATGGACCTGATCAAGAACCAGCTCCTTCCATCAAGTGTGAATGCCACCTCGCTCTACGACGCCTCGAGCGGTGTCTTCGGGAACTTCAACAGGCTGACATTCCAAAACCAGGTGAACATGGGTGCTTCCTATGTATTTCATTCGGGACACAGCAACTGGAACGTGATGTCCACAGGCACGGTATCATCCAACGGATATCTCTACAACTCCCAGGTATCCCAGTACAGCGGAGGATACAAACTCGGGGTGCTCAACTCCCTTGGATGCATAACGACACGATTCAGTCAGAACGACTGCATCGCGGAGCTCCATGTCATGGAGAGCGACGGTGGGTCGGTGGTGTTCATAGGCAACAGCAGGTACGGCTGGTACGCCGGCGGAGCCCCCGGGTGGGGGACAAGTGAGAGATACATGTACAGGATGGCACAGGAGCTCTACTCCCTTGACAACACAGGAATGGCCGAGCATTTTGCCCTAGCCAAGGATTTCTACTCGAGCTCTGCAGGCAGCTACAATACATGGAGATGGCTCCAGATGGCGCTCAATCTCATGGGGGAACCAGAGATGCCCGTCAGGACCGCGGAACCCATGGGTTTCAACATCACACTTCCGGAAAGCATCTCAAGATCTGTTTCTGACTTCCCCATCACGGTCAGGGATATGGGCGGGAACGGGATCAAGGATGCACTGGTCTGCCTGGAGCAGTCAGGGTACTACGGATACACCAGGACGAACTCGAACGGTGTAGCAACATTCGATTTCCTCTCCGATAACTTCGACGAGGTGAACGTTACCGTCACAGGTTACAATTACATCCCCTACTTCGGGAACATCTCGGTTGATGTGAAAGCCCCGATAATCTTTATAAACAGCAACGGGACCGCCACAACAGGCGACCCTTACCTGGTCAATGTGACTGCCTCGGATGAGGCTGGCATATACGAGGTAATGATGGATTTCCGGACGAACGGAACCGGAGAGAACCACACAACCACCTACGTGATGGGAAGGTTCGGGATCAATTACACGGCTCCGATAGACATACCCTTCAACTCGACCCGGGACATATTCTACAGGATCAAGGCCCGAGATATGCCCGGGAACTGGAACGAGACCGATTGGATCACACTTAAGGTGGTTGATGATGACGAACCCGAATTCCTCTTCGACAATACTTCCAGTCATTCCACAACAGGGGAAAACATGAGCATAGAGATCGGCATAACCGACAACATCAACGTCTCATCAGTGATCCTCACCACATGGTTGAACGGAACCGGGAACACCGATTCGGTCGATATGATCAATGTGGGCGAGGATATCTGGAAAGCGGTTATCGGCATACCCCCTGACAGGGTGGGGACGATGAAATACCGGGTGATCGCCACGGATGACAATTTCAACAACAACAGTTCCCTCACCGGAGAATTCGAGATCCTTGACAATGACAGGCCCATTTTCATCTCGGACAATACAGAGGGCAGAGGAACAACCTCCGAGAATTTGACCTTCAGAGCGGAGGTAGAGGACAATATCCAGGTCTCGACAGTTTTCGTCGAATGGTGGCGTATGGAGGACTACTACCACCAGAATTCCACAATGAAACCATCAGGTGATGAATGGATATTCACCATCGATGTTCCACCGGATCACATTCAGACCGTCTTCCATATCTTCCATGCGGTGGATACCTCGGGCAACTGGAACTCCACCCGGGAGGAGTATACCCTTGTGGAGGACAACGATGCTCCAACCTTCCTCCGGGATCTCACATCCACGAACTGTACCACGGGAGAAACCCTCGATCTCAGGATAGAGGTCAGGGACAACATCGGGGTGGATTCTGTATATCTGGTCATATCCTCGGAAGGGAAAGAACCATTGGAGATGACAAGGGATGGGGGCGTCAACTGGACGACCACTGTAAACATTCCCGATAACGATCTGACCCCGCTTGTCTATCATTTCACGGCCACCGATATCAACGGAAATTCCATCAACTCCTCTGAGGCCAGCGTTCAGGTTCTGGACAACGATCCTCCCCTGATAGTTGAGGTCGTGAACGATGATCATGTTGTCGCCGGCTCTTCCATATCGATAAGTGTGAGGGCACACGACAACATAGGAGTGAAGGATGCGGATATCGAATGGTGGCTCGGCGGAGACAGTGAGAAGACCCTGCTCCCCATGGAGATCAATGAGAACGGAACCTTCTTTGCTTCCATCCCGGTCAACATCGAGGCCTACGGCTCCCTCTACTTCGTTGTGAGCTCCACAGATCCCTCTGAGAACACCGGACGGAGTGACAGAATGGAGATCGGCATCATCGAATACGTTCCCCCCCAGATCGGGGACGATGATGATACGCCTGTTGACGACGATGAAGAACCGGTGGATGACGATGATGACATGCCCGCAGATGATGATGATATCTGTCCCGGGGACGACGATGACGATACGACCCGTATCCCGAAGGAAGGAGAGGACCTCGACCAGGATGGTATGGACGATCTATGGGAATGCATGAATGGGCTTGACATCGAACTTGACGATGCGGACCTTGATATGGACGGAGATGATCATTCAAACATCGAAGAATTCCTGGCAGGAACGGACCCATCGGATATCTCGAACTTCCCGGACACTTCTCAAAGCAATGGAGAAGATGATCCGACGAATATGCTCCTGATCATCGGACTCGCGGTAGCCATCATCGGTATCATCATGATCGCAGTAGTCTGGTCCGTGATAAGAAAGAGGGATAGACCGGACCCTTCAACAGAGATGGTACTGGATGATGAAGACGATGAGGTCATGTCCTGGGACTGATCCCTGATCAGACACCCACTCCAATTCTTGACCTCAGTTCATCAAAGCTGATCGCTCTGCCCCAGAATGTGAAGGGCGGACCGGAAAGGAACCTTTCCTTCTCATCCTGGCTCCCTGACCTGACATCTGTTGCCTCCGCAAGGACAGAAACCTCATATCCCCTCCATTTGAATTCCTGGACGACCGAAAGGACGCAGCAGTCCGCGGTGAGTCCGAAAACGATCACATCGGATATCTCGTCACGATTTCCAACATGCTTTAAGAGCCATTTACCGAACCCTCCGGGGTCCTGGAAGGGTAGACCAGGCTCATCCATCTCCATACCCGCACCCGCCCTTGTCCATATGGGGGAGTTCATTGTCTTGACCCATGGAACCCCTTTTCTACTGTCTTCCGGGATCAGGCTGGCATAACCCCATTCACCGGTCCTGCAGCAATCTCTTTCATCCCCGGGCCTGGGTTGACGGTAATCGGATATTATCTCGCTCACGCTTATTCCGTTCTCCGAGAGGAAAGGAATAAGGGTCGAGAGGATGAAATCCACAGAGGGTCTCTTTTCATAACATGCACCCCCTTCGGAGGCGAAATCGTTCTGAAGGTCCACACATATGAACTCGATCCCTTTCATTTTTTTCACCCGGGACTTCTCCCGTGACTTGAAGACATACCAGTTTAAAAAATGGTCCCTTCCGTATCGATCTTGATCGGGAAAGATCGGCTGTGCGGTCTACAGGATATCCTCGATGAATACCCTGATCGCCAGTAGAACCAGTACCACCCCCGCCGCAACCTCCGCGTATCTATCGAACCTTCCCCTGAACCTGTCCCCGATCAATACCCCGCTAAATGAAAGTACGAAGGTAACCGCACCTATCACGATGAAAGGAACGATGAACGGGTTCCCGAGGATCGCAAAGGTCACACCGATGGCCATGGCGTCAAGGGATGTCGCGATGGAAAGTATAACCAGGGTACGGGTGGATATCATCCTGCACTCCTTTGCTTTCTTCCAGTCCCTGAAAGTCTCGAGGATCATTTTGGATCCAATTGCAAGGAGCAGCAAGAAAGCGATCCAGGGCCCTAGTTTCGGAAGAAGTGCGTCCAGACCCACCCCGAATATATAACCAAGTCCGAACAGCAGGGACTGGGCGATCCCGAAAAACATTGAGACCTTCAGACAGAAGCTCCTGTCGGTCCTTGAATGGGACATTCCGCAGGAAATGGAAACCACGAAGGCATCGATGGCAAGGACAGCGGCCACAACGATGATGTAGATAATGTCCATCAGCCCACCTGTCTTCAGGGGAGTTGTCCATCAATATTTAAAAAACTATTGGGGCCCTTACCGAAATATCCCCCGTCAAAGATTTAATAATACAGGGTCCTTGAAGGTCGGGTTTCAAAAATGAGGATCGCTCACATCTCAGACCTGCACGTATCATCGACTTACCATGTCCCGGAATGGGGAAAAAATGTCGTCAACTGGATCAATGCCAACGACATTGACCTTGTTCTCGTATCCGGGGACCTTACAATGGACGGGCATGCCCACGAATTCGATATGGCCAAGGAATTGATCGACCGGATCGGACCCCCCAAAATGATCGTTCCCGGCAATCATGATGCAAAGAACATGGGTTACCAGGTGTTCGAGGAGATGTTCACGACCCGCAAACCATTCTTTGAAAGCGAGGAGGTGTCCATTCTCGGCCTCGATTCCTCGGAACCGGATATCGACGACGGCCATATAGGAAGGCATGATCATTCCCTGATAAAAGAGAAATTGAGCTGCGTCGGACCTTCGATCCTGTTTCTCCACCATCACATCGTGCCGATCCCCGGAACGGGGAGGGAGAGGAATATCCTCACGGATGCCGGGGATGTTCTGAAGGTATGTATTGAGGCGGAGGTGGACCTCGTACTCTCCGGGCATCGTCATCTTCCTTGGTCCTGGAGGATCAATGACACATACTTCATAACCGCTGGAACGGCCTGTACCAGAAGACTGAAGGGAAGAACGGGACCTTCATTCAACCTCATAACCCTTGAAGCATCCGGATTTTCTGTCATGAGAGTGGATTCCAGGGATCTATCGTCTCAACATGTGATATCCGGAGATACGATCGATCATTCCGCTAACCTGAACCCACATAAGTAGAGAAGGAAAACACCGGCCAGAAGATGGGATCATCACCTTCTCGACTGGTATCGGGAAAATACCATTCATTTCAGTTTTTTGGATATTTCCCTTACCTTTTGTACGTCATACTGTGAACAGACCAGTAGTCCTTCCCTGGTATCCACAATTATCACTCCGCTCAAACCCACAACGCCTATGGGCCTTTTCATTTCGCTCCTGATGTACAGATCTTCGGAATCCACCAGGACCAGACCTTCTCCCGACCGTGTCTCCCCTTCCAGCTCCTTGAGCGAAAGCCAGTTTCCGACATCCGACCAGCCGAATCCACCTCTGACCATTTTTACATTTTTTGATCTCTCCATCACGGCGTGGTCCACGCTTCTTCCGGGCAGTGACGGGTAGACCCGATCGATCTGCGCTGTGTCACGGGGATCGAGCCCTGACATGGGTTTGAATATATCTTCCGAACACTTCGAGAGCTCGGAGAGGAACTCACCCGCCTTCCACAGGAACATTCCCGAATTCCAGAAGAAATCCCCGGCATCGAGAAATCCCTCTGCCGTTCTCAGGTCGGGTTTTTCAACGAATCTCCGAACCCTCCGGACACCGTCGGAGATCTCCTCTCCCGCTTCTATGTATCCGTAGCCGGTCTCGGGTCTTGTCGCGTGGATGCCGAAAGTATGAAGGCCGCCTCCTGTTTCAAGGCTTTTCAATGCGATATCAAAGGATCTCCAGAAACCCTCCGGTTCTGGAATATGATGGTCAGCAGGGACCACCAGGTTCACCTCTTCAGGGTTCGAGATGAGGGCTGCAAGCGCACAGGCAGGAGCGGTATTTTTCTGCACGGGCTCCCCGATGATATTCTCCAGGGGCAATTGCGGAAGTGCTTTTGCGGTTCTTTTGACATGCTGAAAGGAAGTGATCACCAGGATATCCTCATATTCAAAGCGCTGCTCGAGCCTCCGGCACGTCTCCACGAGGAGGGGGGCATTGCCGAACAATTTCAGGAACTGCTTTGGGGTATCCCGGGTGGAAAGAGGCCAGAACCTCTCGCCTGAACCTCCGGCAAGTACAACGGCTTTCATGGGATCACCTTCCTTAAGGCATCCCCCGATATTAAACCACTAGCTATTACCGATCCCTCAATTGGGTATCCAACCTGGCGGGCTCCGTTTACCGATTGTAAAAAAATTTACCAGAAAAAAATAAGATGCGGGGGATATTCATGTGCGAACACATTCAATCCCCCCTCCTACCCCCACTCTGGCCATATTATCTGATAGCATTATTTAAAAATAAGATATCGGTATATTTATCCATAACAAGATTTATTTATATATTTGCTTTGCATTGATGCAATACAATAGAGGGAGATCCATGGAGGACCTGCAGAACATACTGGGGGTTATTCTGAAGAACCTCAGGACCAATCCCCAGGGACTATCGATCTCGGAGATGTCAAGGATCATAGGATTGAACAGGAACTCCACAGCGAAATACCTGGATATCCTTCTCTATACGGGCAGGGTGGAGATCAGGAAGGTGGGAAGGGCCAAACTTTTCTACATTACCCAGAGGATCCCGATATCGGCCATGCTGGACCTCTCCTCCGATCTCATCCTGGGTCTTGATGATCAGTTGAGAGTCATCGAGGTTAATGACAATTTCCAGAGATTCTTCCATGTGAAAAAGGAGATGCTCCTCGAGAGGGATCTGGCCTCCATAGATCTCCCGATATTCACCAGAAAAGAGGAGCTTGAAATGCTCCGACAAGCGTTGAAGGGCAGGGATTCATCTCTTGAAATGGAGATACCCCTGGGAGAAGAGATGAAATATTTCAGGGGAAAGCTCATACCCACTATACTTGCGGACGGGAAGAAGGGAACCACGGTCATACTCGAGAACATAAGCGAGCAGCGGACCGCCCTGAAGATGGTACATGAGAGCGAGGAGAAGTTCAGGTCAATATACGAGGCCGCAAGGGATGCGATGATAATATCCGGACCCGACGGTCTTTTCGAATGCAATCAGGCTACAAAGGACCTGTTCGGATGCCAGGACAAGGATTTTCTCGCAAGAAAGATACATCTATTCTCCCCCCCTACCCAGCCTGACGGAGAGGAATCCCTGAAGCTCATGGAGGCATACACAAGGAAAGCCCTCAGGGAAGGGTCTGCGAGGTTCGACTGGGTGCACAGAAGGTTCGACGGCTCCGATCTCAAAACGGATATCATCCTTACACCTATCGAGTTCCATTCCCGGAAGGCCATTCTCGCAGTCATCAGGGATATGTCCGAAAGGGAATACATGGAGGCGGCCCTGAGGGAGAACGAGGAAAAATACAGGGTCCTTTTCGAATCCTTGCCGGACGGGGTCCTCCTGCTGGACGAGATGGGCATATTCCAGTGCAATGGATCTTCCTTGACCATCTTCGGGGTAGATTCCTTCGAAGAGCTCATTGGAAAACATCCCGCCGATCTATCCCCTCCCTTTCAGTCGGATGGAGAGGTTTCCAGAACCAAGGCGAAGAGGCTTCTCAACAAAGCATTCTCGGGGAAGAAGATGAAGTTCCAATGGGACCATCTTCGAAAGGATGGTACCCTGTTCCATGCCGATGTGATACTTGCAAGGGTGCTGATCGGAAAACTTCCGGTACTGCAGGCAACCATAAGGGATGTCACGGATATCCTCACGATCCAGGAGGAGCTCAAGCGCAGAGAGGAGCGTTTCCGGAGCATCCTATCCTCCCTTCATGGTGCGTTCATAGGACTGATAGGCAGGGATCATAGATACCAGGGCTTCTGGGGGTCAAAGCTCCTGAATGAGCTTTTTGGAATAGACCCGGAACATATGATCGGAAGGTCTTCTCTGGAATTTGCACCACCGGATAAGAGAATTGATTTTAAGAGAAGGCTCGACGAGATCTTCAGAAGTGGCCGTCCTCTCACCCTTGAGGTTGAGGGGTCTTTGAATGGAACGGACTATCATCTCCTGATGTCCTTCTCCCCTCTCCTGTCAGAGGAGGGGGAGGTCATTTCCGTGGTGCAATACGGGAGCGATACCACGGAGAAGTCCAGGGCCTTCAACAAGCTCAAGGAAATTGAAGAAAAGTACCGCATTCTGGAGGACAATTCATCGGATGTCATATGGATGACCGACAGTAAGTTGAACTACACTTTCCTAAGCGCCTCGTCGAAACACCTTATGGGATACAGTCCGGATGAGCTGATCGGTGTCAATATCATGGAAAGGATATCGCCCAGGTCCAGACCCAGGCTACTCGATCCAATTAAGGAGAGGATGGAGAAGTGCATGAGGGGGGAGGAGGGCGTATATCCACCTGATAAGTTGGATCTGGAACTTGTAAAAAAAGATGGGGCAACGGTATGGACCGAGGCCTGTGTGAACGTCCTCCTCGATGAGCAAAGAAAGCCAACGGGGATCCTGGGTGTTACCAGGGATATCACGGAGCGGATCGCCTATCAGAGAGACCTCGAGACACTTGCATCGGCTTTCAAGCTCACATCCGAAGCAATAATCCTGACCGATCTGCATGGAACAATTGTGGATGTCAACGAATCTTTCCTGGATCAGTTCAGGGTGAAGGACAGGACCAAGATCATTGGGTTTGACGGTCTATCCCTCCTGCTCGATGAGGATATATCACAGGTGAGGAAAAGGATAGGTCTGATGATCGGGGAACGTGAAGCCATCGAAAAGGAATATACTGCACATGACATGGAAGGAAACGAACTTATCCTTTCCACCTCCTCTAAGGTCATCCTTGACGAATTCAACGAACCGGCCGGTTTCGTGATAACGAGCAGGGACGTTACCTCTGAGAGAAAGGCATTAAACGAGCTAAGGACCAGGGAAAGGATCCTCAGGTCCATAGGTCTCCTGTCGGAAGAGTTGATCAAAGGCGGAGATCCGACGGGAGCCATCATGATGAGCATGAAGGAATTCGGCGAGGCTCTGGACATCAGCCGGATATACATATTCAGGAACAGCAGATCGGAAGACGGAAGGGTGATGACCTCCCAGGTCCGGGAATGGGTCAAGGATGGGGTCTCGCCCCAGATCGACAATCCGGAACTCAAGGACATCGATATGATAAGGGACGGGTTCTCCGGATGGGTCGATGAACTATCCAACCACGGCATGATAAAAGGACCGGTGAAGGATCTCCCCCCTGGTGAAAGGGATATCCTCGAAAAACAGGATATCATATCCATTCTGGTCGTACCCATCTTTTCCGGTAATGAATGGTGGGGCTTCATGGGTTTCGATGACTGCCTGTCGGAAAGGGAATGGACCGATCCGGAGATCGAAACTCTGAGGATCGCCGCCAACATGATGGGATACTGTCTCCGGATGTCGGGATTGATGGGTAAGAATTTTTGATGACCCGGGGACAGGATCGCAACTCATGGATATTCTGATAGGTAGAATTGGAGCAGAAGGCCATCTTGGGAAGAGAGGAGAATAGATGAGTTAAAACTAATTTACCCCATTGGAATAGGGCACCTCCTGCTCCGCTTATGTAATAGGTTTCATCCTTTTTAAGGTTATTCAGAGTGTTACACGAATTCGGGGGCCGACAATCGCGGTTCCATCGAGCAAGGGTTTTTTTCAAGATCAGCATTCCTCTCCGTTGAAGGTCCTGAACCGCTTGATCCGGACCCCCACCGTATCTCCCCTCCTGAACCCGCATAACCTGAATCTCTCCCTCTGCATGAGACATGTCAGATCATCACCGTTCTGGAGATGCACGGATATCTCTATCAGCGGTCCGAGGTATGTATAGGACATCAATCTTCCCTTCACCCTGAAACCCGGCCCCCGATGAAGCGTCACATCATCCGGTCTGACCATCACGGTGAGAGGGGGGTCCTCACCCATTCCGGGAATGAGTATCGTATTCACTGTACCGACGAACCCCGCAATGAAATCGGTGGAAGGTCTCTCGTAGAGGTCCCTGGGCCTTCCAACCTGCTCGACCTTTCCATGGTTCATGACGGATATCAGGTCCCCCACCTCGAAGGCCTCTTCCTGATCGTGGGTCACGAAGAGAGCCGTGAATCCCATCTCCTCCTGGATCTTCTTGAGGTCCCTTCTTATCCTTTTCCTGATCCTGGCATCAAGGGCGCCGAAAGGCTCGTCGAGAAGGAGCAGCCTCGGCTCGATTGCCATTGCCCGCGCAAGGGCCACTCTCTGCTGCTGTCCTCCCGAGAGTTCCCTTGGCTTTTTCCTCTCCATGCCTTCCAGCCCCACAAGGGATACAAGCTCCGAGCATCTTTTCTTCCTCTTATGTTTCGGGACCCTTTTCATCCTCATCCCGAATTCGATGTTCTGTAAAACGTTCTTCGTGGGGAACAGGGAGTAGTTCTGGAATACGAACCCCATGTTCCTTCCGGAGGCAGGCAATCCGTCTATCGGCCTCCCGGAGACAAGGACAGATCCCCTGTCCTGCCTCAGGAGTCCGGCAATGATCCTCAGAGTTGTGGATTTCCCGCAGCCACTGGGTCCAAGAATGGCCATTATCCTCCCCTCCTCCACGGAGAGGTCGAGGCCTCTGACCACTTTCTCCCCCCCGAAGTTCTTTTGAATTGACCTGAGTTCCAGGAAAGGCGGCATCAGTTACCCTCCATTTTGTCCACCAGTGCGTTCAAACCAAGAAGAATGAGAAACGGAAAGACCATGAGAACTATGGATACCGAGCATGCCTCCTGGAACTGAATGTCCTCGTTCAACGTTGCTATGAAAAGCGGCCCCGTGGCAAATACCCCGCCCGCAACGAACAGCGTGGCCCCGAACTCCCCGAGTGACCTGGTGAAGGTCAGGGCGGATCCGGCGATCATGCCACTCCTCATGGAGGGGAGCATCACGTTCAGGAATACCCGAAACCTCCCGGCACCGAGGGTCATTGCCGAATCCTCCAGGTTGCGGTCCATCTTCTCCAGAACAACGGAGACGGAACGGATCATGAACGGGAAGGTGACAAAGACATGGGCCAGAACGACGCCGGGAAGGGCTAGGACCACCTGTATGCCTCTATCATTGAGAAGCGGCCCGAGAAGGCCCATGGGCCCGTAGAGCATCATCAGGGACAACCCCACCACCGCGGTTGGTATAGCGATGGGCAGGTCGATCAGTGCCCTCAGCATGGACCTGCCCGGGAACCTGTACCTGGTCAGCATGAAAGCTATAAGGGTTCCGACAAGGAGATTCAGGATCGTGCATATGCAGGCTATCATCAATGAGTTCTGGAATGCGTTAAATGCCTCTTCGGAGGTCACCGCCTCCCAGAACATGACCGGACCATCCTCGAAGGCAAACCTGAAGATCGATGTAAGGGGAAGGATTATCAGAACGGCGAATACAAGCAGACCCAGTGAAATTGTGAATGACCTTGTGACCCTTGCCATCGGGGATGTATCCGAAGACCCTTTCGAGAACGTTCCCACGAACAGCAACAGGAAAAGTACTCCTGTCCCTGCAATAATGGCGGCCGGGGTCAAATAAGAACTGAAAAATGAAGCGGAGGAAAAGCCGGAAAGGAGCTCCGCGACAAGAGCCATACAGATGATCATTGCGGAAAGAACGAGAATATATGTCTCCCACCTCTTTCCGAAAGCGAACTCCATCCGGTTCTCACCCCTTAATGTCTCTGAATATTCCATCGATCACATTTTCATGTGCCGTTTCCCATCCTCCGAGATGATCCACAGTGAAAGGGTCCTCGATCTCCGTGTAATTCGAGTTAAGGGAATCCTCCACCGATCTGAAATTGTATTCCACGAAGGAACGCTGTACGTCTTCGGTATAGAGGAAGTCCACGAAGGCTTCCATCATCTCTCTCTCCTCGCTTCCGATATTCTTGTCCACCATCACGACCTTGTGTTCCGAGAGGATCGTGCTCGGGGGATAGACCAGGGTGTAATCGTATCCCTCATCGAGGGCGAGCAGACCGTCGTTCTCGTAGGTAATGAACACATTTCCGATCCCGAGCGTGAACTGTGAGAGAGCTTTCCTGGCCGATGATTGCCAGCTGATAACGTTGTCAACGACCCCTTCAAGGAGGGCAGTGGCGTTCTCGCCTGATCCGGATGACCTGAGTTCAGAGCCATATACGGCGAATACGGACCAACAAGCCCCCCCTGATGTTGTGGGATCCGCATGAACGATCTCGATCCCATTCTCCGCGAGGTCCTTGAAATCCTCCACCCCAAGCGGATTTCCTTTTCTTGTGAGTATTATGAAAGGGCTTTTCGTTATTGTTCCCTGATGAGGGAAATTCTTCCAATCGGTGGTAACCAGACCCTCACTCTTCAATTTCAAAGCGTCCCATTCGGTCGACAGTATCATTATCTCGGCAGGGGCCCCCGTTATGACCTGGTTTGTGATGGTGCCGCTCCCTGCATAATTTGTGACGAAATTCACATCCTCACCCCTGGTCTCCTTCCAGTAGGCTTTGAAGGCCGGGATGATGCTATTGTCCATGACCTCTCCCTTTACGGAGAATCCGTAGAGCGTTATCTCTCTCTCGTCATCCTCACCGCTCCCTCCGTCCAGACAGCCACTCACTGCGATGCTTGAAAGGAGGACAATGGCGAGGGCAGAGCACTCAATTATTCGTTTCATAATGATATGTAATTACATTGCATTATATAATGTTGGTTTCAATCCAATATGATTTGGCGTCAATATGTATTGAAGCAGCCCGTATATATTGTCCTTAAAATGGACAGTAATTGCCCCCTCTGTAACATTGAATATAAAAGTTGGAACCGATCATATACAATGAGCCTGTATCCCGGGATGTATCGACTATTCCGAAACCTTCCTTATCAGAATGGATCCGTCCCTGAAAAGTATCCACCTGATCTTGCTTCCGTTTTCCAGTCCCAGTTTATCGACTATGGTCTTGGGGACCGTCGTCCTTCTCCTGGTACCCCTTATCGTCATGGAGGTTTCCGTGATGTACCTCACCTGGTCAATATCGATCTCCAACCGCTCACCGCGGTACAATGTAATTGGTGTATATATATTGGTCCCGGACCAAGGTCAGTTTACATCCTTCCTTGACAGGATCAGCATGGATAAAGACAGCAACAAGATTATCATGACCAGAAGGAAGATCGTGGAAAAAACGGAACCCGTGGCATCTCCCAGATCGATAGCCTCGCTTATGGTCCTGTTCGAGCGGAATATCGACTGGAGATAATGCATCATGGTGACCTTTTTCACGTTGGCTTCCAGATAGACCATTATCACCTCCCAGAAGAATGCAAAGAGAATTCCTATCATCAAGGGGTGCTTGAAGGCGGTTCCGAACAGCGAGAACAATGCCACATACACGGCTATACCCATATCGACCGTGAAAAGTAGGATCAGAAGGATATCAAGGTTCGACCGGATATCCGAGATCGGTCCGTGGCTTCCAAGGATGAGGTACGTTGCGATGATGGACAGAGAAAACATCAATTGCAGGGAGAACACGAGACCGATGTACTTCCAGAGGATTATCTCGAACCTCTTTGCCGATCTCATGGTCAGATATGTCATGGTCCTGCTGTCCAGGGGCTCGTTAATCATTGACGAGCCGTAAACCAGACAATATAGAAGAACCAGGAGCTGAAGATATAGTATCAGACCGAAGGCCGAGAACAGGTTCCACCAATCCTTGAAACCTTCTTGAGCGTTCGTCAATGTGTAGATCGATATGAGGGGTGGTATGAAAAGAAAGAAAATTGCTAAAAGTACTCCCTTTGTAAGATAGACGTCCTTCACGGTCCGAACAACGAGAGCAAGACCGCGGAACGGAAGTCCTTCCATGTATCCCCTGCCTTTTGCATCCATCTCATGTCACCAGATATTTGAATATCGCATCCAGGTTGTCGTCCGGACTGTCGATCGAGGTCAGCTGCAGTTCCTTTTGCATTACCATGTCCTGGAAGTTCGAGAAGAACGTCGGAGGATGGCCTGTTCTTATCAGTAGCTCATCCGAATCGTCCCCCAGGGAAACGCTCCTCACTCCGGGTATGTCCATAACCATCTTGCCTATCCTCTTCCTCTCGGGAGACCGTATCCTCACGGTGAGGGGGAAGCGGTCCATGGATTCCCTTATCTCGTGTATGTTCCCCTTGGCAACGAGCTTTCCCTTGTTCACAAGGATTATGCTCTCCGTCATTCTCTCGATCTCGTGGAGAACGTGTGATGATACTATTATGTCCTTACCGGACCGTTTGAGATCGAAGAGTAGGTCCATGATCTTTACCCTTCCTATGGGGTCCGTCCCGGCCAGCGGCTCGTCCAGTATCAACAGATCGGGATCGCAGACAAGGGCCTGTGCAAGCTTGATCCTCTGCCTCATGCCTTTGGAATAACCGAAAATGGACCTGTTCATATCACCGAGAAGGTCAACCTTCCTGATAGCGGCCTTTGCCAGGGAGTTGGCTTCGGCCGGGGAGTGACCGCTCATTCTCGCGTTGAATGATACGAACTGGAGACCTGTCATGTTCTTGAAGAAAGCGTCCTGTTCGGGGCAGTATCCCATCAACCTGTTTGCCCCCGGATTGTCCCAGACCTTCATTCCGAAAACCTTCAGGTTGCCCTTGGATGGTTTTATCTGACCCGTGATCATCTTCAGGAGGGTTGATTTCCCAGCACCATTGGGGCCGAGGAGACCGGTCATTCCCTTGTCTATTGTAGCGGAGAATTCGTTCAGCCCCATGACCTTCCCGTAGAATTTGGATACGGAATCCACTTCAACGATGCCTCCGGTCACTTGGCCACCTCCTTTCCCTTGAAGCGGTTGTAGACGATAGCCCATGACCCGAGCAGGACCACCAGGATAACGAGCACGGGAAGGTGATAACCGAACCCTGTGGAATCCGCATTGAAGTCGAGCCCGAAGAGTGGTTTGAACGCGATCTTGAGCACGTAATTGATATTGAGTAGCCTGAAGTGCTCGTTCTCGAACAGATCCGCCAGAAGATCTCCCACAGGGGGGGTGAATATGAAGTAGGCGAATATGCCGACCCCGGCGAATATCCATCTGTTCGTCGAGGATGAGAGCGCGAGAGCAATGGATGAAAAGACAGAGATGGTGACCAAATACGCAAGAAGCATTCCCCCGAAAACGGGAATATTCCCTAGAACGTAGCCGGGGGAAACATCCCTGAACGCTACCTCCGCCAGGAACAGAAGCACTGCCGGAACGATCGTGATCAATGAGAGAAGAAGGCTGAGCGACAGGAATTTGCCGATCACGTACTCCTTCCAACTTATGGGTCTCGAGAGATAGAGTGTGAGGGAATTGTTCCTGAGATCGTTCGAGATCAAACCTGACCCTGCGACCGCCGTGAGCATTATGATCCACATGAACCTCTCGTACCTGATCCCTCCGCCCCAGAGAATTTCATGGAATTCCTCCCCCATGCCAGGGTCCTCTGGACCGCCCTTTATGTTTACTATGACGTGGAATGTTTCCGAAAGTGAGTGGTCCTGCGAGTAGGTGTCCGTGGCGAGTAAAACAAGGTTGTATGGCATCACACCGGAGTAGTACCCTGCCGAGATCCTTACCAGGTATTCCATCTCTCCTCCGGGAACTATCTCCTTATTTGGGTTCAGATCGCGGTCCACCAGCGGTGTTACCTCGATATCCCAGTACCAGTCGTAAACGGGCATAAGGAGGGATTCGAGGTCTATGATGAGGGTTTCCTCCCCGGTGTTGAGAACCTTCACCAGTAATTCCTTCGTCTGTGAGGCACGAAGGGAGATCTCGTAAGGTTCCGGGTTCGAGTCCTTCACTGATATCCGAAATGACGGTTTTTTCCCGAGGTCGGGCATCCCGCCCTCCCGATCAACATAGAGGCCGGGTTCGTCCCTTGCCAGGGAAACAAGAGTGGCAATTGAGGAGATGGCAGGATGGGAAAGGGCATTCTCTATCCCGAATTCCCCTGACAGGTCGATCATCTCCGACGGGACCACTATGAGCATGACGAATCTCGAGATCAGGTTCTCGTAGATCACGGACTGTCCGAAGAAATGAAAATCGCTGATGCTCCGTAGATCCTCCATTTCAACGGGGAGGTCCGCAATATCGGGTGTTTTCTCGTCATCATCGATGTAGATATCGACATACCCCTGCTCCGGTCTGTAACCGTCATCCGGTAACTGACCGTAGATGTACTTGCTTTCCGGAACGCGGACCTTCACCCGGACCGTTACCTGCTCCCCGGGTTCCAACTCCTCGAGTGGAAGGTCCGCCTCGTAATCCCAGAAGGAGTTCGGGACCAGGAAAAGCATCAAAGGGGTGGAAGGCTCCGATCCGATGTTCTTCACCGTATAGTTCACGGTGAAGTTCGAATCAAGCCTGACCACCCTTTGCAGGTCACCGTTGGTTTCGGGGAGGACCTCGAAATATGTATCGACCTTCAAGGATTCAAGATAATCGTCCTGAAGGTCCTCCACCGGTGAGGACAGTGCGATCCCCATTATCGAAAAAAAGAGGAAGAAATAGGAAAAAGCCATGACGACAATGGTTAGAGGGCTTCTTGCCATCGATGTGAAATTGGTAAAAAATATCCTCGAAATCCTGTAGGGCCTCCCTCCCAGATTTTTATGATATTCCCTGTAGTCACTGGTCGGAGCCGTCATCCTCCACCACCTCCGGCTTTGACCCTTCCCATGAATATATCCTCAAGTGTCTGTCTGTAACGTGTTGCATGCCTGATCTGAATGTCCTTACCCTTGATCGCAGGGTAGAGCCTTCCCAGAAGTTCCTCCCTGGACCTGACCATGAAAAATGTGCCCTTCTTCTGGAACTCCATACCCATACCCGAGAGTAAGGACCTGAACTGCTCTTCATCACCCTTGATCCTTATCTCGTACTCGTCGCTGGCGGTGGTGAGGTCCCTGATCATTCCCTGCACAAGAACGGCTCCGTTGTTCATGATCACAACATGCTCGCAGATGTACTCCACATCAGGAAGGAGGTGGGAGGATAGGAGTATGTTCTTACCGTGATTCTCGTGAATATCCTTGATAAGATCGAGCATCTCCTGCCTTCCCTTGGGGTCCATGCCGTTCGTGGGCTCATCGAGTATGATCAGTTCCGGATCGTGGACTATGGCCTGGGCAAGCTTGATCTTCTGCTTCATCCCGGTGGAGTAGGTTCCGATCTTCCTGTATCGCTCGTCCCCTATTCCGACATAATGAAGCACCTCATGTGCCCTCTGCATCGCATCCATCGGAGGGAGTCCGGAGATCTCCCCCATGTATTTGACGAAGCTCACGGCGTCCATGTTCGGGATCAAACAGTCGTTCTCGGGAACGTACCCCACCTTTTCCCTTCCCCCCGTGTTCGACCCGACCCTGTCGGATGGCAGTCCCAACATGGATGATGATCCGGATGAGGGGACCACGAGCCCCAGCAGGCATTTGATCAGTGTGGATTTTCCCGCTCCGTTGGGCCCGAGTAGACCCACGGCACCGGAAGGTATGGAGATATCAACGGAGTTGAGAGCCATCAGGCCCTGATAATCCTTGGAAAGTGAGGAGGTTTCAATGATCGGGGCTGATTCCTTTTCCACCATGAAGCTCATCCCGGCAACCCTGCAAACAATATTTAAATTATATCGCTTGAAAGTGAAAAACTTCCTTCACGGGTCGATTTTCAAACCGGGAGGAGGAGGGATATCCCCCGGGGCTGAGGTGACCATTGTTCTGTCTTTCTCAACAGGAGGTTCGGATACAGGTATGTCCCAGGGACCCGGGTCCTTGACTGGCCCCCCCTCCTCGACGAGGGTTTCGACCAACTCTTCATTATCCGGGGGCTGGATCGAGACTGACTCGGGAGCATCCAGCGGCATTTCCGTGTTTGGAATATGGTATGGCGGAGGCATGGAGAAGGTCTTTGGTTTTGAGTTCATCGGCTCGGTTGGTTTAGATGGAGGGAGCCTTCTGACGAGAAGGTATATCACCGCACCCACCGATAATGCCGTTAGAAGAAGCATAGAAAAAACAAGAACGACCACCCAGGCAGGTGTTACTCCTTCCTCCTCCTTCTGCTTTACCATCGGGTCCCTGTCACTTCCCGGGTCAGTGCCCAGCAGGAACTCCTCCCGGTTCGTGAATCCGTCCTTATCCGGATCACCATCGGGGGTCAGCGAAAGGTTTCCCCGGTACAACATCTCCCAATCATCGGACAATCCGTCCCCGTCCATGTCGGTGAAGGGTTCTTCATCATCAACCGGGCCCGGACCCTGCCCCCTGAAGATCGTGATCGTCCTGTTCACCGAGTGAGAGTTTTTCCCCATGTCCCGAACCGTCAACGTTATCGAAATGTTCCCTGGCTCGTCGAATATCAGCTTCCATTCGGGGAGGAAGTAAGAGAACGACTCCCCTCCGTACTCCAACTCCCATGTATAGTTCGAGATGCCAGAGCTGTCGTGAGAGTCCCAGGCATGGATGGTGAAGTACTTTTTTGCTTCGAAAACCAGGACCTCCGGCATCATCACAGCTTCTGGCAGGGTCCTGTCCACATGTATGCGAACCATGTACCTCGAGAGATTTCCGTCATTGTCGACGGCTTGCAGGAACAGGAAACCGCTTCCCTCGGCGAGATCCTCCACGGGTAAGGAGAGCGAGCAAAGGTCCCCATCCATTACAGGCTCCAGGGTAATGTTGACATCTTCATATACCAAATTGGAGTATATTCCGATGATGCTCCCGTCAATATCGGTTATGGTGAATTCCAGATGGATATCGGTCCCGGTGAAGATGTTATCGGAGGGGAACATCGGGGCGATCAGGGGAGGATGATATATCCTTGGGGGCTCGGGGGGTTCTGGCTCCACATCATCGGTTATCCATTCTATCAGCGGATGATGGTCCAGGTTCTCCCCATCACCCCTTACGGAACACGGCTGGCTCCAGTAGCCTTCCAGCTTCTGGGCCAGAGGGTAGCGGTCGGTGTAATCGCTCCAGTAGTTGCCCGCACCCTCCCCGTCGTCCCATTTCTCCCCCTCCACATCGCTGTATGCCTGGAACAGTCCCCCGTTGTTATTGAAGAAACCGTTGTGGTGATAGGTGTTCTCACTCCCGAGGAGGTTTGAATATTCGCAGTATATTGCCTCCTCCAGATTTGACCTGAACTCATTGTAAGAGATCTGATGATTGTATTGTGTACCCACAAGGATGCCTATTCCATTCCCCACGATGAGGTTCTGACTTATGGTCAAGGGGCTCAGGTATCCTTGATACAGTGGGTCCAGGTATATCCCGTATTCACCATTGCGGCAGATCGAATTGTTCCTTACCTCGGAACCTGAATAGAATATGACCAGGTTCAGGCCTTTCCTTATGTTTTCGCTTATATTGTTACCCTCGATGAGGAGCTCTAACCCACCGTAGGAAACATTGATCCCCACCTCGTTTTCCATCATCTTGCTGTTCTTGATAGTGACCCAGTCGCTGTTCTGCAACTCGATCCCGGAATTGTTGCAGTCAGAGAAATTGCACTCCAGAAAGACCGTACCATCGGAGTAGAGGCAGTACACACCCCTGGAAGCGTTCGAGGAGGAATTGGTCCTCACGAAGAACCCATCATTTGAGCGGTCGAGCAGGACAGACGTTGCATTGTGGGAAAAGAACCTGCATTTTGTAACTATCAGACCGTTGGATTCGAATACATCGAGTGCCGTCCCTTCGGTCTCCAGGTCAATGTCTGTAAGGGAAATATCGGTCGAGCTTATGATCTGTATTCCTCCCTCGCCATCGATCGAACCGAACCTGCATTCCGATGAATCTGCAATGAGAAGGCCGGTCCTGATCTTCGTGAGGGTCGGCCTGGACAATCCGAAATCTGTGCAGTTGTACACGATCACCTGGCCTCTGCCGATGAGAGAGACTCCACCTCCAACCTTGTTCAAATAGACAGTGACCGGGTCCCCGTTCACGGTGTTCCCGGGCCCGAACATGATAGTCGGGATATACTCCATATGTCCTCTGTGGAACTCGAGACCGCATCTCAAAAGGTCGTTATTCGAAAGGTTCATTCCATTGTTGATAAGGAAGTATACCCCATTCAGGCAGTTGCTTATTGAGTTACTGTTCAGGGTGCCGTTGATCGTCTCGTCTATCCGGATCCCATCGATGGAGCAATTGTGGATATGATTTTTTTCCACCTTCGGAGAGCTCGATACTCTAAGGACAATTCCTGTCTGGAAAAGTGATATCTCATTTCGTTGTAACCTTGCTCCACTGCATAGATAGACGTCCATGCCCTCCTCCGATCCGTTCATGATGGTGCAGTTTTCGATTGTAAGATTGCTTGAACGGAATGCATAGATCCCCGTATCCATATCCGTGATCCTGCAGTTCCTAACGGTTACATTTGAGGTGTTGCTCAGATAGATCCCCCTGGAACCGTAAGGTGATACAATATCTGCAAGGAAACAGTTCTCTATTACGAGGTGACTGTTTGTGTTCCATATCCTAAGCGGAGAGGTCGAGTTTATCCATAGGTCCCTGATAACATAGGGATCCTCCCAGGTCCCGTTGCCCCCGGAAATGGCGGTCTCGTTCCTGAGCTCTTCCTCTCCTTTGATATCGATATCAGGATGGGAAATCAGCCTATCGGGATCGGTAAGATCTGCATCAACCTTCCGGATAGAATGACCCATTAGGAACGGTAATGCAATGAGTAGTGCAATCGTAAAGACTGCCAGCCAGGTCCGGTTCCTCTTCCCACCCATCAGGTTTGATATCGCTATACAATTATTAATCCATTGCTAGTTGTCCGGTTGAATCACAGGAATAGTTTGAAATATCAAAGATCATTCGTCCAACGGGGCCCGAATCATGGACGAGGACATCGTGAACATCGTATCCGGATTACCGAGGTCAGGAACCTCCCTCATGATGAAGATGCTCGAGGAGGGGGGTCTCGTTCCTCTGACGGACAACATCAGGGAGGCGGACATCGACAATCCCAGAGGATACTACGAGTTAGAAAGGGTGAAAAAGCTGCCGGATGACACAGACTGGCTGCCCGATGCCAGGGGCAGGGTGGTGAAGGTCCTGGCGGAGCTCATCAAACATCTTCCCGATGGTTACAGGTACAGGATAGTCTTCATGATGCGCGATCTCGATGAGATAATAAGCTCCCAGAGAAAGATGATGGTGAGGAGGGGGGAGGACCCGGACACCGTTCCGGACGAGGAGATGAAGGGTCTTTTGAGGGCGTATCTGAGAAATCTCAAGGTCTTCGTGAACTCGCATTCCAACATGGAGGTCTGCTACATCTCCTACAACGATCTCATGACCGATCCGGAACTCTCCATCGAGGAGATCTCGGGATTCTTCAATGGAGAATTGGATACGAAGAAGATGAGACAGGCCATTGATTCAAAACTATATCGAAACAGGAGAGTATAGGATTCAAACCAATATGAATTGGTGTCAATATTCCATACACATACATACTTATGTTGCAGTCCAGGTATGTTGATAAATATCATAATAATATTTTTATACTTTAATGCAATCACATTAAATATCATTAGAAAGGAGGTATGAAAAATGGCCGAAGAAAGGAAGCACACAACGGTTTCGATACCGCTGCCGCTCTACAGGAAGATCAAGAAAAGGATCGAGGGGACCGGGTTCACATCAGTCTCGGATTACGTGACCTATGTACTCAGAGAGGTCCTCGCTTCCCTCGAGGAGGAGGAAAAGGAGGAAGCCTTCTCCGAGGAGGAAGAGGAGAAGGTCAAGGAGAGGCTCAGGGCGCTTGGATACCTGGATTGAGAATATCGGTGATAAAATGGTAAACAAACCACACGGCGGAAGACTGATCCGGAGAACAGCAACGGAAAAAACAAAGGACAGGATACTGAACGAACTCGAAGACTACGTGAAGGTTGACCTCAAGGAGGTCAACGCGGTTGATGTGGAATCCATCGCAACGGGTGTATACTCCCCGCTTACGGGCTTCATGATGTCGGACGAGCTCCAGTCGGTGCTCCTCAACATGAGGCTCCCCGATGATGTACCCTGGACGATCCCGGTAGTTCTTGACATGAACAGGGACAGGATGGATTTCGAAGAGGGTGACGCCCTCATGCTCTACTATGAGAATGCTCCCCTTGCAAGGATGTACGTGGATGACATCTACGGATACGACAAGAACAAGTATGCACAGTCCGTCTTCAGGACCACGGACGGGGCCCATCCCGGCGTCCAGAGGGTCATGGAGATGGAGGACACTCTTGTTGGCGGCGAGATCGAGCTGATAGGAGAACTTCCAAATCCCTTCAAGGAATATTCTCTTACCCCCAGTGAGACCAGGGTGCTCTTCAGGGAAAAGAAATGGAATACCATCGTGGCATTCCAGACAAGGAACGTCGCCCACGTGGGACACGAATTCCTCCAGAAGACAGCGGCCACCTTCGTTGACGGCCTCTTCATCAATCCCGTTATCGGAAAGAAGAAGCCCGGGGATTTCAAGGATGAGGTCATCCTCAAGGCATACGATGAACTCATCAGGAACTACTATCCAAAAGACATCACACACATGTCCACGCTGAGGTACGAGATGAAGTACGCAGGACCGAAGGAGGCCATTCATCACGCTATCATGAGGAAGAACTTCGGATGCACACACATAATTATCGGAAGGGACCACGCTGGTGTCGGCAACTACTACGGACCCTTCGACGCACAGCATATCTTCAAGGAGTTCCCGGACCTCGGCATGGAGCCCATGACCTTCAAGGCGTTCTACTACTGCCACAAGTGCGGAAATATCGTGAATGCCAAGATATGCGATCACGACAAGGAGCATCACGATTCACTTTCCGGGACCAGGATGAGGGAGATGCTGAAAACGGGCGATGTACCGAAACCCTACCACATGAGAAAGGAGGTCTTCGAGACCATCCGCTCTTTCGAGAAACCCTTCCTGGAATGATAGCATGCTGATCATCCATCACTGGGATACGGACGGTATCTGCTCCGCTGCAAAGCTCGTGCAGATCCTCGGTGTGACCGATTTCGTCAACATGTCACCGGATATTGGGGACTTCAGCCTCAGCAAGAGGATCAAAGATGAGATGAAGCTACACGACGAGATCTACGTTGTTGACCTGAACCTTCCAAACGAGGTCAAGGATACCAGGAAGAGGATAGTGTTCATCGACCACCATATCCAGAAAGAGATAGAGAACGATCTCGTTGAGCAGATCAACCCTCTGGTGGACGGGAAAGAACCGTCCGAGTTCCCTTCCTGCACAACGGTGATCTCGGATCATTTTGGCGATTGGGATCTACTCTCGGTCCTTGGTGCTCTCGGAGATGTTGGCGATAAAGCACTTTCCCATCCAAAGGTGAAGGAAGCATTGGACATGTCCAAAATGTCACCTTCGGATGCTCAGATGATTGTATCTTTGATGGATTCGAACTACCTTGCCGTGGATCTCGAGGCCGTGGAGGAAGCCGTCAGGTTCGCGCTCGGGTCCTCCCCTGAGGACCTGCTACACAGGAAAGTATGGATCGACCGTCTGGAAGATATCGAGAGGACGATCGATGCGGCTCTTGATAAAAGGAAGGAGTTCGACGGGTTCGCCCTCATCGATTTCGAGAGTCACTACAACGTCATCTCCAAGCTCGCAAGGAAAGCGGTCTGGGAGATGGGATATTCGGGCGCCCTTGTTATTAACCGTGATTTCCACGGCAAGGGTCAGACATACTTCAGGATCAATTCCGAAACGGCAGAAAGGATAGACATGGCCTCCATCATCGGTAAGCTCAGGGAGATGGGTATCAACGCCGGTGGAAAAAGGGAGGTCGTGGGGTCCGTCTATCCCAGAGAAAGAGTGGAGGACGTTCTTTCTGTCCTCGGGCCCCATATACCCAAAAAATGCAGAAGGAGGATAATATAATGTGCGAGAACGGATACAAAGGATTCACGATCTGGCTCACCGGCCCATCCGGAGCCGGCAAGACATACCTGGCGGACGGACTCATGAAGTACTTCGAAGAGAACAACATTCCGATCGAGATATTCGACGGGGATACCGTTAGAAAGAAGCTCTACCCGGATATCGGCTTCTCCGCAGAGGCGAGGACCATGCATAACAAGGTCGTCATAAACCATGCAAGGCTGATGACGAAATACGGCATACCCAATATCGTGTCGCTCATCTCTCCCTTCAGTAATGTCAGGGACCAGGCAAGGAGCGACATAGGCAACTTCATCGAGGTCATGGTCGAATCAACACAGGAGGTAAGGATAGAGAGGGATCCCAAAGGTCTCTATGCAAAAGCGCTGAAGGGAGAGATCTCCAACCTTACCGGCTACGACGGGGTCTACGAAGCGCCCGAATCCCCCGAGGTAACGGTCCATTCCCACAAGCAGACCCTAGAGGAAGAAGTGGATGCCGTCATCTCTAAATGCAAGGAACTTGGATACTTCTGATATCTCTCTCCGAGAGGACGAGGTGGACCGAATGGACAGGAGAAGGTTGGCAAAACTGGCCCTCCCTGTCCTCCTTCTTTTGATAGTACTCCTGCTTCCACGACCCGATGGCCTGACCTACGAAGGCCAGGCAATGTTCGCGGTCCTGGCATTTGCCGCATCCGTGTTCATACTGCAACCCATACCGCTTGGTCTTGCAGGTATAATCGTACTAGTACTACCCCTGATACTCGGGGTCACAACCGTAACGGATACGTTCCATTCCTTCGGCAACTCGGCGGTTTTCTTCCTCATAGGTGCGTTCATAATTGCCGCCGTTGTAGAGAAGACGCCGCTCCATAGAAGAGTTGCACTCAGCTTCCTGAAGGTGGCCGGGAAGTCTCCAAAACTTCTCGTACTTGGAACCATGCTAGCCGGGGCTTCGCTGTCTTTCATAATGCCAGAGCACGGGGTGATAGTCCTTTTAGTTCCCATCCTTATGTACACGGTAGTCGGAATGGGTCTCGTTCCCCTGAGGAGCAATCTAGCCAAATCGATAATGATAGGGGCGGCATACGGTGCGACGATAGGTTCTCTCGGAACCCCCCTTGGAGGGGCCCGGAACCCGCTTACCATAGGTTTCCTGAAACTGGAGGGTATCAAGGTGGACTTCCTTGAGTGGATGATGCTGTCTGTGCCCATAGTGATCCTCTCCATCCTCGCGGTATGGCTGCTCCTGATATTCATATTCCCCTCGGAGTTGAAGGACCTCAAACTTGGAAAAAAGGTAATAGAGGAGGAGGTGAAGGACCTTCCGAGCCTCGGAAGCAGGAACAAGTTCATCATAGCCATCCTCATCCTCCTGATACTCGCATTCATAGTCCTGCCATCGGTGTTCGATGTGGAGCTCTCCCTTATCGCCCTTATGGGAGGGGTTGTCATGTTCTTCGTTGGAAAGATGAAATGGGAGGACGTTGAGACGAAGATACCCTGGGGCATCATACTGCTCTATGGAGGAGCGATCTCCATGGGCATCCATCTTGCCGATACCGGAGCCGCCAACTGGCTTGCGGACAATATACTCGATATCACGTCAGGGAACGTCTTTCTCTCCATCGTACTCGTTCTGGTACTGACCAAGGTCATGACCGAGTTCATGTCCAATACCGCAGCCGTCTCCATTCTTCTTCCCATAGGATTCGCCGTTTTCACCGAAAGCGGTCTGCCACCCGAGATGGGGGCGATGCTCGTCGGTCTTTCCGGCGGTCTTGCATTCATGTTCCTGATCTCCACCCCGGGTAACCTGATCTCGTTCTCGTCGGGATATTTCACACAGAAAGATCTGCTGAAAGCCGGTTTCCTGGCAAATATACTTACCTTAGGCATTCTTCTGCTTGTGGTATATACGTACTGGAAATGGATAGGTGTTTGGTGATGTTCAACAGGATACTGATATCGGTCCCACAGGAGCAGTTCCCGCAGATGGCACTCGAAAGGGGCAAGGACCTGGCGGAAAGGCTCGATTCGAAGATCTACCTTTCCTACATCATCGAGGACGATGTCTTCGATGAGGTATCCGACAGGATCAGGCACGTTGTAACGGAAAAGGAGAGCGAGAATTTCCAGAAGAAGATGACAAGGACCCATGAGAAGGTTGCGAAGAAGATAATACTCAAGGAAGCTGAGAGGATACTCGGAGAGGAGCCCGACGAGTTCATCGTCCAGAAAGGCAACTATTCCAGGGCTCTGCTCGATTCGATCGATTACCATGACGCGGACACGCTTCTCATGGAATACGAGTCGTTCAATCTCATGAAATACCGGATCATGGACATCTCCCCCGTTCCTGTCTGGATCGAGAGGCATGAAGGGGATATCAAAAAGATCGGACTCTTCTGCACCAATCTCTCACCCAACAGGATGGCCCCGAGGGCGGCGAGGAAGCTCCAGAAAGCCCTGAACGCAAAGGTTCAGGGGTATTACGTGAACGATCCCGCGGGTGATACTGACGAGGATGAGCCGGGGGAGATCTCGGATCTGTTCCGTATCAAATGGGAAGATGTCGTGAACGAGAAGGTTGACAGGTTCATCTTCTCCAGGGCGAAAGAGGAGGAATTCGACCTCATAATACTTGGAAGGATAAGGAAAAGAGGGTATTTCCACCTGAGGTCCAGGTTCGCAAAGAGGACGAATTGTTCCGTACTTCTGATGAATTGATCATTGTAAAGTCTGATAATTCAAAAATGGGAGGAAAGCCGAAAATTATTTACCGGTTGCTCCCGGATATCGAAATGGGGGATTGCAAATAGAAGATGCATCGGAGATCGGTATGAAAGAAAGGACCATCTCTTTCCTGAGGTCCAGTGACAACCGGATCTACATTCTCTTCTTCATACTGGCAGTTCTGGTGCTCTCGCTTGGAATGTCAAAATACGGAATCGGTCTTTACAGCGATTCATTTACCTATGTCAACTGTGCAGAAAACCTCGTGGATGGACAGGGATTCCTGCATCGGGACGGGAGCTGGTATCATCAATGGGCCCCGCTTCTTCCCTTTGTTCTCGCCGGACCGATGTTTGTAGGCATACCTCCGGATATCATCGGTATGGTCCTGAATCTTCTTCTATTCGGATCGCTGGTTGTTATCACCGGGAAGATAGTTCAGCTCAAGACCCGTTCCCGTTTTTTCACGATATCCGTCATGGCGCTCGTCGTGCTGTCGAGACCACTTTATGTTAGCTCGATCTATCTCCTGTCGGAGCTGCCCTTCAATGTCCTTGCGTTAGTGTCGCTGCTCTCCCTTCTGCTCTACCTTGAGAAGGACCGGAGGAAATATTTCTGGTACCTCGTTCTTTTCACCTCACTTGCATGTCTCACCAGATACATCGGGATCACGCTGATATTCACCGGTGTGGTCGTTCTCTTCTTTCACGGAAAGGAGAAGAAATTCATCAACAGGTTGAAGGATCCATTCCTGTTCGGCGCGCTTTCTCCACTTCCCACGGTCATATTCCTTGTGCGAAATTATATCAGAACGGGCACATTGATAGGTGAAAGATTTCCATCTGAAACTGGAATACTTGAAAATGTATACAGAACAGGTTACCACCTTATCCACTGGTTCATCCCGAGATGGCTTCCACCGTCCGTCTGGGTTCCCCTTGGATCTGTTCTGGTATTGATATTCATCGTTCTGATCGGGAACCTTTTATATTCGATCAGCAGGAGCAAGGAAAACAGGAAGATCGTGATCATTTTCGGATACTTCTCCGTTTTCTACATGGTCTATCTGCTTTTTTCCGCTTCCAGGGTGGCCTTTGATCCCTTGAACGACCGGTTCTTCTCCCCGGTGTTCGCACCGATAATGATAATGTTAATACTTTCTCTCCGGGAGTTATTCAGATACCCTTCAAGGTCCCCGATCTCAAAATTCAAGATGATGCATTTCAGGGGAAGAAGCATCAGACGCTTGATATCAGTCCTCATGGTCTTGATCATTGCCGCTTCAGGCCTGGTGGTTTTCACGGAGATACGGGAAAATGCGGTCCATGGAGCCGGCGGATATACTACGACGGAATGGGTGGAATCGGATATTCTCGAATACATATCGAAAAACCCACTTGATGGAAAGATCTATTCAAATTTTCCACATCAGGTGGATCACTATTCCGGGATCGAGAACGTCGAAGGCACCCCGCTGAAATATTATCAGGCTACAACGAAACCGGCCGACGGCCTTGAAGAATTCAACGAGACCATTGAAGGACAGGAAAATGTCACCATCATCTGGATCAGTATCAAGGAGAGGGACTGGTATTATTCCTTGGATGAACTGAGAAAAGTCTACAACCTCACTCCTGTGAAAAGATTCTCGGATGGACAGATCTACAGCTTGACAGGGAACTGATGCCCACGGGGGCTGTTTTATACCTTGACGAATTACCCTCGAACATGGGTGAGCTGTCCCTGGGTGTTATCGGAATGGGGAGGCATGGGTCTCGATACATAACACACATCCTCAACGATGTGAAAGGGGCCCGTCTCGGAGGAGTCTGCAGGAACGATCCTGCGAAGATGGAAGAATTCCCCCGCAAGCAACCCGATTTACCGGTATTCAAGGATGCAGAAAGCATGTTCAGATCCGGAGATGTCGAGGCAGTTGTTGTGGTCACACCGACCTGCACCCATGAAGAACTTGCTGTCAAGGCAATGGAAACCGGCTTGGATGTGCTTTTGGAAAAACCAATGGCAGGAAGCCTTGAAGCATGCAGGAACATCATGGATACCGCTGTCAATACCGGACGAAAATTGATGCTCGCACATACGTTGAGGTATGATCCTGTCTACAATGGTCTGAAAGAGCGATTGAAGAATGAGTCGGAGCCTTCATGGTTCGAGGTCCAGCAGAGGCTTGAACCTCCGAAAACCCCCTGGCTCATGGACAGAGAGAAAGCCCTGGGTGGGTGCGTTCTCAATACCGGGGTCCATGTTTTCGATACCATGAGGTACGTTTTCCAGAGGGATATCTCGAGGATCGAGTGCCGGACCATGAGGGTGCTCAATCCCGTATGGGAGGACTATGCATATGGAACCGTGACCATGAGAGGGGGCCTCGAGGGGAACTTCAAGATCACCAGGGATTCCAATTTCCGTGCCAGGGTCCTCAGGGTGGATTTCGAGGGCGGTCTGCTTTACGGAGACTCGCTCGAGTTCAAATTGACGAGACTTGCGGATGGTATGGAAGAAGAGCTCCCGGTGGGGGGTGAAAGGTTCACCCTCATCCCGCTTCTGGGAGACTTTGTTGACTCCATAAGGAGCGGCAGAGACCCTCCCATCTCCGGAGAGGATGGATCCAGGAGTGTTGAGGCCGCACTTGCCAGCTACAGGTCCGCCGAAAGTGGAAAAGAGGTTGATGTCGTATCCCCGTCCTGAGGAAATCCAGTTACGATCCATGGCAAAATAGCTCAAACAGAGCAGAACTACCGATGAGAAATGTAAGAGCTGAAGGATCACTCCTCGTAGTAGATATCTCTCCTGTCCCTGTTCCTCTTCCAGAGAACGAATGCCACAATGAGGACTATCAGAAGGACGAGGGTGATGATGAAGAATATTCCCGCATCCCCAAGACCGCCTTGTTCCCCGGATGCCTCGACGATCTCGAAGGTGACAGAATCGGATATTCCCCCGGACATCGCAGTCAGTGTGTATGTACCGGAGCTTCCGGGCAGCTTGATATCCACCATCCAGAAACCGAACTGGGTTATCTCCGCCTCGTAAGTCTTTCCGTTCAGTACCACGGTCACGATCGAACCGGGCTCCAGGTTGTTTGATATTCCGGAAACGGTTATCTCCATCCCTGTCTCGTAATGACCGTCCTCGCTGGGGGATTGTATTATCAGCACCGGTGACGAAGGTTTCTCAGCTGTCCTGAAGGACAGTGTGAAGGTTTCAAGCGGGGCCCTGTTCGGGTTTTCAGGCAGTGCCGAGGGAATTGTCAGAGTATAGGAGGTGTCGTGTTCCAGGGTCGTGTTGAAGACCATATGAAGAACACTGGAACCGTTTTCCCATGCCAGCGTGAACGGGACCGGGGGGTTTACCCTGAGGCTTTCTGCGACCGATACGGTGTTCATGGAAAGATCAAACTCGATCATGACCTCCTGGTCTACGGGAACGTTCTGGGCCCCGTTCTCCGGAGCGGTGGATATCACCTCCGGTCCCGGGTAGAGGTCAACTATGATCGCCACTTCCGTAGAGTTCACGTTGCCTGCGATATCCCAGACATCGAGACGGAACCCGAATATCCCGGTTTCGGGAGGGGTCCATCTCAGGACCGGGCCGAAATTTAAGATATTGTTTCCCTGGCCGGTGATCTGCGATGGCAGCCGGTCGCTGTACCAGACATAGTTCAGGGGCCCGAAGAGGTCGAAACTCCCCGAAGCGTTGATGACATGCTCCTGACCGATGTAAACGGATGAGGAATGCTCGAGTGATATCGTGGGGGGAGTGTGGTCCACGAACACCATGATGCTGGTGGTGTTCTCGTTTTCCATATCATCCGTGACGAGGAGCGTGACCGTGTAATTGCCCTCGGGCACATCGGTTGTGTTCCACCTTACCATCATGGAGATATCTCCCGATGGGGCACCGCTGAAGATATCTATGCTTGCGGGTCCCCGGGCCGTGATCAGTATGCTTACGGTTCGCCCCACGGGGTCGCTCCAGTTGAATACAAGGTCCAAGCCGTCTCCGATCACGATTCCGCTCGAAATACCGACGAAATCCGCCGTTGGAGGGATCTCGTCTCCGACGTGGAACGTCCGCTTTACAGATTCGAATCTGTTCCCTGATGGGTCCTCAGCCGTCACCCAGACGGTGATGTTCCCGATGGTCTCCTGGGGCGGGATATCGAAATAGTATACCCTGCCGTCCCCATGGATCATGGGCTCGGTGAACGTTTGTCCCGATACGTCGATGTAGGATATTCTGACCCGGTCCAGTTCCACGTTGTCGTATGCATCGATGGATATCCGGATGGGATCACCAAATAGCGGCCTCTCCGGGATGGTCAGATATTCAAGGGTCGGTTCCGTCCCGTCTTGTATGATCTTCGAATAGTTACCGGTATGATTCCAGTTTCCGGATGAATCCACTGCGGTGAATCTGTAGTACAGAACTCCTGTCTCGTTATCAGGTATCAACATATCCCTGAAGAATTCGTTGTTGAAACCTCTCGTCATTGTTACATTGTGAAGGGTGCCGTTATTTATCCTGTACTCCGCATGTGCTTTTCCCGCCTCCCTCTCATCGGTCACGAGCAGGGAGAACCGGAAGAGTTCCCCCGTGAAGGGTGTATCCGTGGTGTTGTCCCTGAGTGCCGGAGGAATTATATCGAACTGCAGGGGCAAATGATCTCCCGGACCATGGGGAAGCATCTGGTCGCCGAAACCGTCCCCGTCCATATCCTTGCCGAAATAATCGTTCCAGTAGTTGCCTCCGAGGAAGGGGCCCCCGATGATATTTGTACCATTGGTCCTCGAGATGTTCCACCTCAGTCGGGAATTTGAGGACAGAGAACCGTGGTTGACGTCGTTATCGAAGAGGTTGTCATAGAACAGAACATTTCTGGAGTGGTATGCTGTGAACCCCACCGAGTGCCCGGATATGATATTGGTATGCAGTGTGGAGTTTGTAAGATGGTTCAGGGACATTCCTTCAGGCTGGTTGGTTACTGCGGTCATGTTGTTTCCGGCTACACTGACAAGATCGGAGTATTCCAGAACCATTCCGGAGAATCCGTTCTCCGTGATCGTATTGTTCGATATCTCCACATCCTTCGTTTGAAAGATCGATAGACCCGGCTCCATGTTGCCGGTCAGGTTGTTCCCGCTTATCTCGGCTTGAAAAACGTCCATCAGCTGAAGCCCCGTCTGTGAGTTGTTATGCAGATGATTCTCCGCGACCCTGAGATATCTGGCTCCGTTGTTCACAAGGATGCCGTAGCGTCCGGCAAGGGACACCTCGTTGTCCGTCACGGTGATATTTGTCGAGGGTCCGTATGAGGGTTGGTTCGTTACAAGGATCCCGGTGTAAGGAATGCTCCTTATGGTGTTTCCCGAGATGATGGTGTTGTTGCAGCCCTGCATAAGAATGCCTTCCTGGTCGTTCTCTATCAGGTTGTCAATGAACACGTTCCCGTCGACGATCCGCGAATCCCACCAGGTTGCATATATGCCGGCGTGAACGGATCCGTGTACCCGGCAGGAATCGACGGTGTTGTTCCTCGAACCCCGGATGTAAACACCGTAGGGGCAGTTGTCGACCTCGGAATCCGATATCCTCGTGTTATCTGAGAAGATGATATAGGCCCCGTAGACGGTTGCGTTCCTCACGGTGATATTGGAAAAGCTGTTCCCTGTGGACCTGAAGACCTCTATCCCGTGCTTGTTGTCGTTTGATATCATATCCTTGAGAGTGTTCCTGTTAGCGAATCCCAGAAGGGGCCCGACACTGCTATCAGAGAGGTCCAGACCCGATATCGTGGTTGATGTGACGTTGGTGAGTATAAGCTGACCCGCCTTCCCCTGGACGTTGAGGGAGGATCCGTTCTTGAGGTAGAGAGCCCTCACCCCGTTCACGGTGTTGGTGGCCGGGATGGTGTGGGTGTTCCACTGTGGAAGCTTCTCTGCCGATATGTGGAACCCGCATCCGGTGAACCTGTTCTGCTCGAATCTCATGGAGGTGGATTCGAAGATCTCGATCCCGTATTCATCGATCCCCGAAATGGTGTTACCCGAGTAGAACCCGCTCTCATCGTACCATAGCCAGGGGCCCATGTATCCGTTCCTGATATCGTTATCGACGAACCGGGCCCCGATACAGTAAGATGTCCTGACGGCGATGTAGAACCCGTCGATGGAATTTCGCTCCGCGCGGATATCGTTGCATCGGGAGAGGAACATGGAATGCTCGTCGGTGTCGTTGATGAAGTTGTTCTCGAAGGTAAGATGATCGCTCCATGAGGAGTATATTCCGTAGTTTACGTTCGAGGAGATATTGTTGTGTGAGAAGTAATTACTATGAGAAAACATCTCATTATTTATTCCTCTATTACTATTATTCAATATATTTTTTATAAATAAATTATCGGATGATTGATATATTTGTATATTATAATCGCATTTATTAACATGATTTCTATAAAATACATTGTTGTCAGAATCAGTTATTCTAATTCCATAGTATTTACAATTATTTATTATATTACTAGAAATATTGCATAATACTGATGTTGATAATTCTATACCATATTGACTTGAATATTTTATTTCATTATTATAAATTTTACAGTTTTTAGATTGCGCAATGCCTATTCCAACACTCCCACTAGTGATTTTAAATCCTGATATATTTATCCAAACTCCGTATATTCCAATTCCGGTATTACCTGAACCCGGATCAATAATTGTACTGGCAGCCCCGGCACCGATCAGGGTCAACCCGTTCTTGTTGATGGCCACCTGCTCCGTGTAGGTGCCCGCGTTCACGAGGATGGTATCCCCCGGACTCGCCGCGGTGACAGCTCCCGTGATCGTTGTGAAATCTCCCCCTCCGCCCTGGTCTACCAACCACATGGTGGGGGCCCCCGAAGCTATCTGGGGTAGCGATGCTGCAAGAATAAAAAAAACCGAGGACGTCATAAGGACGGCCGCTGCAAATGAAATATACTTTTTATTTTTCATCAACACTCCCCTGGAGACCGGACCCGGCCCGATAAAGGGCCCAGTTTTTTTTTACTCCTTATGATAAAGAGGTTCATATTAAAATCTTTATGAGAAGATCCGGAAACCTGATTTTAACTGATCGAACGAAGGATCCCATGAGAAAATGGTGATTCAGGCTACCCGTATCCAGCATTCATTTCCGTCTATGACCCTGTCTATGACGAAATTTTCGTGAATATAGCTCTGGAAATCGGGCTGGTTCCTCCAGAGACCATGGTCGACATACCAGTCCCTTACGAATATATCCACCCCCTCCGCCTCCATCTGTTCCATGGCCTCCTTCCCGCTGTATACCCTGGCATTGCTCACCTCGAGAAGGGTCTCCCTGTCGGCCTGAATAGCGTAGCAGTGCCATGCCAGTATCACCTCATCTTCATCCGTATGGTCCTCGATCCATCGACCGATCTCCACCATGGTCCGCATGTACGGACGCTTGTCCATGCTCTCCTCCCTGAACCAGTCATCCTCCAGATAGGATCCCACAGACACGGGGATCGATAATACCAGGAAAAAAATGAAGAGCACTGTAGCGCTCCTTTTCACAGACATCGGTCTTATGATCCTCTTCAGGTTCCCCCCGAACCTGACCGAAACATGTTTTTCCATGAGCATCCAGAGGATCAGCCCTCCGATGATCGATGCCTGAAATATGAACTCGGAGAGATAGATCTCGGTCCAGTTGTAGTACACATAGAACGCAAGGTATCCCATGACGAGCATCAGGAGAAGGATCGATATCTTCTCCCCCACCCTCTCCTTCCAGATCATGGATATCCTGTGGACCTGGGAGAGAACGGTGGAGGTTGTCCCCGTGATCACCAGGGCAAGGGACGATATCAAAAAAGAACCGGTGGACAAGAAAGCAAGGATGAATGCAAGAAGGGCCCCCGTGATGGGAATGTATGAGCCGAGCCTCTTCATGAACCCGAACCTGATGTGAATTGAGAGCATGAAAAGCGCCATCCCCGCAAGGGGCAGATATACTCCCCAGACCGGCATCCTTTCCGGAATGAACAAGGCGGCGGCAAGGGCGATGAGAGGCAGGAACATCCTGATCATCAACCATCTCCTCTTATCGAGAACACCGGGAAGGATACCGAGTCCTATTCCAATAAATGCAGCAATGTACTGAAGGGCCCCGGGGTCGTCGGAGAGGAACACCATCGGAAGGAAAAGGCTCAAGGCAGCCAGAGGAAGTGCTTTTGGAGGCTCCCTGGCCACCATCAGGGACATCCCGTAGATCATCGCCGTTACGGGAAGGAAATAAGACACCAGCGTTGCGATCTGGGGCTCCTTGAAGGTTATAAGGTAAAGTGATATCAATCCTCCTGCGAGCAGTATCAGTGAAAGCCCTCTGCTCTCGAGCCTGTCGGCAAGATAGAGCATTACCATACCTCCTGCCGAGAGATAGATGATCACGTTCCATATATCTCCTGACAGGAATACGCCGGAGAATGCCACCGTGGACCCTACAAGTATCGAAAGGGTCAGGTAGAAACCGTGGTCTTCCTTGTATGTCCTGTCAATGAACAAAACCACTACCGGTATGATCATGATCCTCGCCATGTTCAGAGAAGAGATCTCCGATTGAAAGGTGAGCCTGAAGAATGCGGGCCAAAGGAAAGCGGCCAGATAGGCGGCCTTCCACCTGTCCCTGAACAGGCTCATCAGGATCACGACGCCTCCAAGAAGCGTCAACATCACCAGTATAGTACCTTTCCACATCGCCGGCTGAAGAGCATAAAGCGCGTTCTCGTAGGTGCTCACTCCGGACAGGTCCACGGCCCAATCGGGTGTGATGTTCGGGATCCTGGTCCATCTTAGCTCATCGAGCTTGTCGTAACCGAAATAGGCAACAAAGAAGAATATCCCTCCGGCAAAGGGGAGAAGGAAACCACCTGCCCAGATGAGGGATTCCTTCATCATCTTCGAGAATTTATCCCGGTTGGTCCACAGAAGGGTGACGAATATCACCAAGAGAAGTATCAGAGCGGACCTTCGGATGAAGAACGCAGCACCGCAGAGGGCCCCTGACGCCAGAAAAAGATACCATCTCTCCTCCTTAATCGCCTTGACCAGAAAAAATATCCCGGCGGAGATAACGGCCCAGACCAGAGGCTCCGTCAGAACGATGTGACCGTACCTCAGCGGAAACGGGAGCAGTGCCATAAGAAGGGTACCCATCATCGCGACCCTCGGCCGATCCGTCAATTTCCTGAGGATCAGATAGACGAAGATGAGCATGATCGCGGAACATACAACGGAAAATATCCTGGCAGAGAGCATGGAAATGCCAAATACCCTGAACCAGATCGAAAGAAGTGCGGGATATCCGATGTAGGCCCCGATCTTGCGGGTTATGAACTCGAAGGACCGCCCAAGGATGAAATAATACGCATCGTAGGAGAATATCTCCTCGTCGGCCTGGAGGAACATCACCATGGACATTACGGCCCTGTACAATGTCCCGAGGAGCACTGCGAGTATGCCCAGGGTCAATGATTCCTTTTCAAGCCATTTCCTTGACCGTTCCCTGAAACCCACGCCACCGGAAGGAGGTTTTGACTATTTTACCTGTTCTGAACCCAAGTATGCCCGTGGGACGGGAACCGGCCTGTCCGGGTTATTTAAAATATAGGAACGTCACAAACCGTTTAAATTCAAAGACCGGGGACCTGCTCAAGGGTAATATTTAATATTTTATAGGTTAATTTAATATAATCTGAACATTATCCTTTCATGGTGATAATATTGACCAAACTCGGCATCGTTAAGGTTATCTACCTTGCTGACGGGAAGAAGAAATCGGCCGGCGGCAAGGGAGAGGACATGGGGTCGTTCATCAAGGTTGTCCTTAACCCCTCCAAGAGGAGAACAAAGTTCAATACCGTTCTCATACCATGGACCAATATCGTCAAGGTAATAGTCCTTGAGTGATCCCATTATCGGGATCATATCTGAAAAGATGGAGCGATATTATTTTTCCATTGCAGCGAAGCTGTTTTCATATTTTAGGGATCACCCTGCATATTCCAAAAGATTTTTATAATGCCTCTTCAGACCTATGGTATTTTCCTGAGATAATATATAATAACACTCCAATTGTTTTTCGGTAGCATGCATGATACTGGGCCGGAAATTGGAAAGACCGGTCCCGGACCGCCTGCGGTAGATATCCGCAGATGGAGGGATAGACTCGGTCTCGATTACCACTTCGATCAGGCCGGCCTCCGTATATTCGGTGAATGCGGTCACTACTCCGTTATCCGGATCATGTCCTTATGGATGGTCACGTATTTTCATGAAGAAGACGGAGAGCATATTCCACTGATCTCCCAGGGATTCAGGGAGATAGATGATGCCATAAACAAGGTCAGGGAGATCGAGGCACAATTTTTGTTCCACCTGATAGTACAAAAACGGTGCAGGGAACCCTCGTGAACGGCCAGGTTGTATAGATTCTGAAGGATGGCCACTTTGATCGGATAAGGTTGCTCGAGACCAATTATATCTATATAGTCAATTGCTCTTTTTACCACACGTTGCGATCCTAACCAGGGTGTGGTCTGAATGCCGAAGGGAACAAAGAAAAAACAGAAAAAGAGGATAGAGGTCGAAGAACCCGATGAGGATGAAGAGGAAGAGATCGTGAAGGAGACCAGGAACAAAAAGGGAAAACACCACCACCCCTCAAAAAGAGATGAGATCAAGAAAAGGAGAGAGGAAGAGGAGGAGGAAGATATCATCGATGTGGAGGAGATAGTGGACATCGAAGAGGAAGAAGAGGAGGACGAAGACGACGAGGACGAACTCTCGGATGTCGTCGAGGTGGAAGGCGAGCTCATCGAGGTCACCGGAAGCCAACTTATAGAAAAGAGAGGGGGACTGACAGAGGTCAGGGAAGAGAAGGTCAGGAAAGGGCCCCCCATAAGAGGAATGAAATTCGATATGAAGGAGGAAAAGGCCCTTGCCATGGCTAAGAAAGCCATAAAGAAGAAGCTCCTGAGCAAGAAGACAAAGGAGACGATAGAGGGCATAGACCCGGTATACTGGCCCATGCTCTGGTGCCGTCTTGTCAAGGCAAAGAGAGTACTATTTTTCCTGAGGAGCAAGGATGTCTACACCGTCTTCGACCCATTCCTGGTGAGATTTCTGAGGTTCAAGGAGGATGCCGACCTGAAGGAGGTCTTCAAGCTGGATGACAGGCTTATTGACCTCGGCAAGAGCGGGGAGTACTGGAGAGAGGTCAGGGTTCTAACCGCACTTCAGAAAGAGGATATGACCATAAATGATATGATCCCTGCAACGGGACTTCCCAGAACGGACCTTGACGAGGCATTGAAGAACCTGAAGATCGACCAGCTGATCAAGTCTACGGAGGAGGTCGGGGATACACCGATGTACATGCCGACCATAAAGATGAAGGTGCCCTCCATCAGCGATCTCCAGACCAAGCTGCCAGCAATGCCAACGTTCAGACCACCTATCGACATATTAATACTCGAGCCAAAGGTCGGAGCGGACCTTGCAAGAAGCCTCGTGAAGGGATTCTTCAAGGATACGGCCCTCATCGATACCAAGCTATTCTTCATGCCCTTCTACAGGGTCAAGATCATGCACAGAAAGAAACGGACCAGAAGACTGATGCTCGTCAATGCAAGGACCGGAAAGGTCCTGAGTCTCAAGGGAAAGGAAGCCGAGATTTTCCTCTGATATCCCAAACTGTACCGCTCAATTTTTATACGTACCTGATGGGATGTATCAAGCGGTCCGGGGAAGATATGATGGATGTCATGTCTTTGTACTCCTACAACACAACCCCGGACCCATACTTTTCGAGCAAGGGAGGATCTGTCCGGATCGATCAAACCCACTATATTCATTATCGCCTGGAATAGAGATCATACCCTGTGATTCAAGTTCCGATCAATAAAGACCATCATGAGGACGGGGCCCTGAACTCGAGGACGAATTTGGCTCCATCTTGTACCCTTCCCTTCACCCTGTCCTCGATCCATACCCTTCCACCGTATCTGTCCATGAGCACCTTGACGAGCGAGAGACCGATCCCGGACATCATCCTCTCCTTCTTGTTCCCGGTATGCCTCTCGAAGAGCCTTCCCTTGTCCGAATCACGTATCCCGGGCCCGTGATCGGACACGGAAACCCTTATCCTGTCCCTGTATCTCTCGACCTCTATCTTTATCCTTGCAGGGTCCTCGTGTTGGACCTTTATCCCGTTGTTCAGAATGTTCACCATGACCTCTCCAACGAGGGTATCGGCTATAACGATC
>Ga0272442_10000676_pt1 | contig 53656 bp, 53 predicted proteins | sample SSMForm2O_FD_200262 | JGI IMG/M metagenome (GOLD analysis project Ga0272442, IMG submission 200262) | Marine sediment archaeal communities from Little Sippewissett salt marsh, Falmouth, MA, United States - SSM-Form-2O | ecosystem: Environmental > Aquatic > Marine > Wetlands > Sediment ... | reverse complement strand
TGAGAAAATGCCCGTTTTAGAGGCCTTTTCTAAAAAATATGTGCCTGTTCAAAACAACCAACGCTGTAACCAGTTGACTTTATTTGATTAACGTTGGGACACTACTGATAAGCAGTATATACCACAAGGATATTATATTCAAAAAAGCTTATAAGTATACGGACAAGATGATGATGTGTCAAGTCTAAAGGAAGCTGAAAAAAGCCCTGGCAGGCGGCACAGATAGACGGTTATTCCAGGCCCATCACACGCAACCACCGGAATACCCTGTCTTTTCGCGGCACGCTAATCAGGAATGTTTTTAACGGCAGGCACCAGCGCCTTGAGTACTGTTTTGCAGGTTCTGCCCAACGGGGGATACTGCTCCAGCGCGCGGCAGACAAACGGAGCTGTTTTGTAGTACAGTGCTATGAGGGCTCTGCCGGCGGTCGCGTTCATGAGGGTTTTGTCCCTGAACTGTCTGAGGCTTTCCAGGCTCTCAGGATCATCCTGAAGGACACGCTCGACAGGGCAGGAAGCGGATGATTCATTGTCCTGTCCGGGGTCAGGACCGGGGTCCGGCTCGGTATCCTCCGGCTCAATCAACTCCAGCGTGGTAAAATGCCAGACGGGCCCTTCTGTTTCCCCCTGGTACTCATCCCGTGCAACCACCTTCCACGAGTAGGTTGTGGCGGCAGACAGATCAGAAAATGTTGCGCTTGTCCGGGTGATGTTTTTATGTTCCCAGGCAAGGGAAAGGTTATCCTGGGGCCCGAAATGTACATCATAGAAAAGGGTGTCATCTGTATCCGGGTCGGTGCAGTCCCAGGACAGGCTGACAGAATCAAGGGGAAGATTAAAGGCTCCCTCCAGCGGTGTGGGATTGCCGGGCACGGCGGGGGGGTAGTTGGGATCGCGGTCCCCCATGCGTGTTCCTTCAGCAGGCACAGCCACCGTCGAACCTGAGCTGCTGTGGTAACACACCCCGGTTGCTGTTGTGCCGTCTATGGAGAACTCCCATATATCGGTCTCGAAAGAGCTTACGGTATCAATCAAACGATATTTTCCGCTCACGTCATTGTAATAGGCCCAGACGTCACGGGTAGTACCCGTGTCTTCAATACCTTCGGATTTGCCCCTTACCGCGGTCAGTTCCGGAGAATATACATTGAGAACATAATAGCTTGAGGTGCTTGCTTCCTGCCGGGTAAATTTCCAGAACCCAAAGAGCGGTTCCAGAACAATGTCCTGCGACCAGCATGTCCCGCCGGTCAGTATACACCATGCTGTTATGCACACGAGCGCTCGCTTCATGGTTGCCCCCTCTCTTTATTGGCTGCTTCGTGATTTGGCGAACAATAGCGACAAGCATCACATTCCCGTCTTTCCCCTGCACAAAACAGCGGACTGTTGCATGGGCGGGGACAAGCTCATCCGGCCTTGATAGGAATTTTTTATTGGTTTATACTACTAAAGTTTTTTCGTTTTCTCAAGTCTGGAAAAAAACAAAATTCAGGAGCTGTGGACCATGCGGGATAAAAAGCTGTCACAAGATGACCCTTTGCGGGAACGTGAACGTCTGCGCCGCCGTGTTGCCGAACTGGAAACCGTTGTGCGCCGGCACGAGCACGAAGAAAGTGCGCTTCGGGACAGGGAAGAACAGTTCAGGGCCATTGCCGAAAACACGGGTGAAGCAATTATTATTATCAACAGCAAGCAAGAAATAATATACTGGAATAAAAGTGCAGAGACAGTATTCGGCTACAGCCGAGAAGAGATGCTGGGCAGCAGCAGCGATATCCTGATACCCCCGCGGCTCAGGAAAAAGGAAAAGGCAGCCCGGGCCAGGATTGTCAGGGAAGATGGTGCTGTGGGCAGGAGCAGAGCCGTTGAAACGGTTTGCCTCAGGAAGGACGGCAGTGAGACAGCCATTGGTTGCTTGTTTTCTTCCGTTAAATGGGGAAAAGAGATCTATTTTATGGGAATTTACCGTGATATTACTTCCCGGAAGGCGTCGGAAGAGGCACTGAGGCAGAGTGAAGACCGTTTTCGCAGTATGGCTGAAAGTGTCAACGATGGACTGCTCATTATCGAAAAGGGAATCCCGGTGTTTGTCAACGACAAGGCCTGCGAGATTTACGGGTACTCCCGGGAAGAACTCATGAGCATTGATCAGCTGAAAATTATTGCGCCTGAAGAGAGAGGGCGGCTTTTAACGATAAAGGCGGAAACAGTAGGCAAACCCTCAACCAGGCACCAAGCCGAGTACTGGATCGTGCGAAAGGACGGCTCCCGCAGATTTGTGCGCGGCAGCGCGGCCACAACGCATAAGGGTGACAGGCGCATCACATATGCAGTGGTCAGCGACATAACGGAACGCAAGATGCTGGAAGATGCTTTCCATGAGAGCGAACAGCGGTACCGAGACCTGTTCGACAATCTCCGGGACGGTGTGGGTATCGTAACACTGGACGGCGAATATGTCGGGGCCAATGATGCTTATCTGGACATGCTTGGATACAGCCTGGAAGAGTTGAAAACCCTTACCTATACTGATCTTACACCCGCACAGTGGAAAGGGATCGAACAAAAGTTCGTAAACCAGATCCGTGAGCGAGGGTATTCGGATATATATGAGAAGGAATATATTAGAAAAGACGGTACGGTGTTTCCTGTTGAACTCAGGAGCTATCTGTTGAAGGACCGGTCGGGAAAGCCCACCGGCATGGTGGGTGTGGCACGGGATATCACCGGTCGCAAAAAGGCCGAACAGGAGCGGCTGCACCTGGCGGCCGCAGTTGAGCAGGCGGCTGAAGGCATTGTTATCATCGATGCACAGGGAACCGTAAATTATATCAACCCCGCCTTTGAAACAGCCATCGGCTATTCCCGGGAAGAGGTGGCCGGTCGACACCTGAGCACCCTGAAAACTGCTGGACCCGATGATGCCTTCCACACCATTATAAAGAATGCCGACAGCAGGGGTGAAATCTGGAGGGGGCACGCGACCCTCATGAAAAAGGACGAAAGCAGCTGTGATATGGATGTTGTCATTTCACCGATACGCGATGAACACAATGAAATTAGCAATCATGTGTTGGTTATGCGGGATATTTCAAAAGAACTGGAGATGGAAAAGCAGCTCAGGCATGCCCAAAAAATGGAGGCAATGGGGACGCTGGCAGGAGGGATTGCCCATGATTTTAATAATATTCTTGCCTCAATTATAGGCTATACTGAAATGTCTCTGCAGGATGTTCCCGGCGGGAGTGCCGTTGAGCAAAATCTGGGGCAGATTCTAAAATCGGGTCTGCGGGCCAGGGATCTTGTCAAGCAGATACTTGCTTTCAGCCGCAAGGGATTGGAATCCAAGAAGGCTGTACAGCTTCATGATATCGTAGAGGATGCAGTCCGGCTGCTTCGTGCATCAATTCCCACGACCATTGATATCCGCTACACCACGGATTCCCTGTCGTACCTGATTATGGCCGACGCCACGCAAATTCACCAGGTTCTCATGAATCTGTGCACAAATGCATCCCAGGCAATGCAGGAGCACGGCGGAGCGCTCGAGATCAGGATATCCTCTGTGGTGCTTGATAATAAAAGTGCATCACAGTATCACGACCTGGGTGCAGGGCCGTATGCGGTCCTGACCGTCCAGGATACGGGACACGGCATTGATGACGACATTATCGGCAGAGTGTTTGATCCTTTTTTTACGACAAAGGAGGTCGGGAAAGGAACGGGTATGGGGCTTGCCGTGGTGCACGGAATCATTAAAAACCATAACGGAGATATTACCCTGGAAAGCACCCCGGGAGAGGGGACAACATGTACCGTTTTACTGCCCCGCATCCAAGGTGAACCAGCCACGCAAGCCGACCAGCCCGAACCATTGCCGGGCGGAAAGGAATGCATTCTTCTGGTTGATGATGAACAGATGCTGGTCGATGTCGGTGAAAAAATGCTCAGCACTCTGGGCTACACCGTGGTTGCCGCAACAAGCAGCCTGGAAGCTTTAGAGATTTTCAGAAAAAATCCCCATGCATTTCATCTTGTCATGACTGATCAGACCATGCCCCACATGACGGGATATAACCTGGCACGGCACATGATGGACATCAGGCCTGATATGCCTGTTATATTGTGCTCAGGCTACAGCGAAACGGTTTCCCGTGAAAAAGCAAAAGCGTCAGGGATCAGAAAATTTATCATGAAGCCCATTAACAGGAGTGAACTTGCCCGGGTGGTTCGCAGCGTGCTGGACCACAACCATGAGTGAGACCGGCCGCACCTATTCCTCCCATCCAACACCCTGTTTACCTGTTATTTTTACTTGAATCCTTTAATCCTTGGTCAGGGGTCTGGTTGATCTTCCCCCGGGAAAACGGACACCTAAGCCTTGTGATACTTCACCTTTGTGTTATACTTTTCGCATCACACAGCAATTTCTTATCAAATAAAACCCATACGCTGGATATCATTAGGAGCAAGATTATGAAAAAAACAGCTTTTGTCCTGTACACCTTTTTTTGCCTGGTTCTGGGAGGTTTCATCTTCCAGGGCATCACCCAAGCCGGTGAATCATTTTCAAGTGAATACTTCAGGGTTGTCGAGTATGGTCCCCAGTACGACTATCGGGCCGCCTTGGGAGTTTTTTTTGATAAGGGCGTCACGAGCAGTGACGTGACCTTTGATTGGAAAAGCAGTACGGGCCTGGTCATATGGATTAAATAGCCCTCGCCCGAAGAATTGGCATATCTGGTCGCCCAGGGGTCTACGTTTGACCAATGTGTGATTATTTACCGTCACACACACCGCTAGCAGCAATTTTCAGCATCGAGTTATGTCAAACGCAGACCCATTGTCGTTACGCCCATTACAGATCGAATTTCAAGTACCCGCGCTGTGCGCGTGGATCTTACAGCTCCTTTTTCATCCGCTCCATCATGTCCTTCATCGGTTCCCTGAACGCAGGGCACTGGGGGCACTTCCGGCTCATGAAGTCACCCCATTGTTTCTGTTCCTCCTCGGGCAGACTTTTAAGGACCGGTATCCAGTCATACTCCCAGCAGTTCTTGTCGGTTTCATACGCGGGACACGGTGTGCCCTTGGGCACCAGGCAGTCGGGATTTAATTTGCTGCATTGGTTTGCCATGATATCCTCCCATGAAAAAGATGTAACAGATTAACTTTATTGAGCGTTCCTTTTGCGTTCTTTGTTTTAGCCCCGGCATAAAAGCAGTACGGTTTTTTCGACAGATGGACACGGCGGTTCAGTTCTCCGGAACCAATGCCGGGGGTACCTTGTTAAGGGTGAAAAATAGTATCCCGTCCCACCGGGTGGAGGGGAATGCCGCCGAAAGATAATTTTCAACAATACGAACCCCGCCGTTCAACGAAGAGTGGTACAGGTCACCATCGATAAGCAGGCCCTCGTGGCCGACAATGATTCCCAGCTTCCAGTTAGACTTCTTAACAAAGGCTATGCCTGCAACATTGGGCAGGTTTTCGAGCATGCCGGGAGAAAAACCGGCCCGGGCAACATAGTGTATGCTCAGCGTGCGGCTCCAGTTGTCAAGGCGGCCGCCGAAAAAGCTGGTTCCATCCTTTTTTTTATTCAGGGTGACGGTCACCTGCTCCAGGAATTCCGGGCGGGTAACGCATTGTTCAGTAATGGTGGAAAAGTAGCTGTTTGAAGGAGCGGTTATTCTGTCCGCGGTAAAATGGTACCTGTTTGTAAAGTCAACAGCTGCGTTTCGATAGTGGAGGCGGCGCATGTGGGCAAGGGCTTCTTCATAGCTGCCGCTGTTTGCAAGCGCCGCTGCATACAGCACAAGCATGGTGCAGTTGGTTTTTGTGTACGGGAGCCAGTTGTTCTTCTCATCGGTCAGGGGATCGCTGCAGTAGGGTGCGCCGACATACATGCGGGCAATTGCCGCTAATCTGCTGTCGAATTCGGCAAAGCGGACGGAGAGCTCCCGCAGCACGCAATCGAGCTCTTCAGGAGAGCAGTTCTGTATCTTTACTGCATCAATAAGCTGCCGGTCGGTCAGGGTGCGCAGCAGGCCGGGGTGCACGGATTTTACTTCCGCCGACAAGAATGCGCCCAGCAGCATAATCAGAAACGCTGTATATCCAGTGATTTTCAGGCCATTCATTGGTCAAGAAACTTTTTCATGAACCGTGTATCGATGAAATTTTTCAGGGCAAACATGCTCCTGCCTTCCCATACCATGTTCTTGCGGCAAAAGATTGCCCTGCCGTTGCCGAGATTAAAGAGGAGAAGATACGCATCCTGAGGTTGAAACCGCTTAAGAGGCTCTCCCTCAAGGGCGGCAAGAAGGTTGTGAAACAGTATGGGGTTCTGGCGGACGGCATATACCCCCACCTTGTCAACGGGGTTGCCCCGTAAGCCTATACAGTCTCCACCCCCGAAAATTTCGGGATGGGAGACGCTTTGCAGAGAGGCGTTCACCAGCATGCCCCCGTCTGTATCAGTGGCGATACCCGAGCGTTTAAACAGCGTGGAAGGGCGTATGCCGACGGCAAGAAAACAGATGTCCCAGTGAATCGTCGTCCCATTGTCAAGCAGTGCAGCCCCCTGATCAAGGCGGCGCACGTGCGCTTTTTCAATAACCGTGATATTGCGGGACAAAAGGGAGTCACGGGCATATTTTCGGGCTTTTTCCGGAAAGCGGGTGAGAAGCTTCGTGCCGGCAACCATGGTCAGGGAGGCCGCGCCGTTATCATTGTTAACCAGCCGCCACAGGTTCCCGGTGATTTCAACACCGGCCGGCCCGCCGCCGATGACCAGGATTTGCGGCGAACCGTTTTTTGTGAGTTCAAGAAGGCGGTTCCGGGCCTTTAAAAGCTGCTCAATGGGTTTTACCGGATAGGTGTTTTCCAGAGACGCGTTCAGGAAATCTTCGGGGATACCGCTTCCCGTATTGCAGGAAACAATGTCATAGCCGATGGTGTCACCGGTGTCGAGCACAAGGGTCCGGGCCCCGGGATCGATGCGGCTGACGCCGGCCTGGACAAAATAGGCACCCCGTGCCGCGGCCATTTTTTTTACGGGAAACCTGATCTGTTCAGGAAGGTACCTGCCCCCAAGCATCCCCGGTCCCATACCGGAATAGTAATGATACGGTGAGGGCCCTACGACCGAGACCCGGTGCCCCCGGGTGATAAAACGCTCAAGGTTTACCAGGGTGGTGAGGTGTGCGTGGCCCGCGCCGACGAGAACCAGATGCCGTGGCATAGCATCGCCTTTCATACTGTGTGCGGAACATGAAACAGTTATATTTTCTCTTCCAGCAGTGTTCCCAGATGTGTGAGGTGCTTCTTTTCTTCGTCTGCAAGGGTCAGAAGAAATTCTCTGGCACTGTTGCGGGTTACCGCATCGGCAAGGCGAAGGTACAGGTCCAGTGATTGGGTTTCAAGCATCATGGCAAGGGCCAGCACATCCGCGGCGTTTGTGAGAAATGCCGCGTTTTTTTCCAGCACATCGTCCGTGCGAAAGCCGCCCTCGATAAAGCCTGCTGAAATCTTCTGCCGCTCTTCCTGGGGCAGTGCCATTTCACGGCAGATACCGAGCACCCGCTCTTTATGCTTTTCTTCATAGCCTGCCAGCTGTTTAAAGAGAGCCGAAAGCTCCGGGTCATCTGTGCGCTGCTGCAGCGTAGTATAAAAGCTCTGTGCAGCATCTTCCATGTGATAGGCCAGCATTGTCAGCGTTTCGGGGCTGTCGGTTTCCCTGAGAAACTGAAAGTGCAATTCCACGGGGCCCGTTGCCTTGTGGCCGTTCCATGCTTTTATCCCCCCTTGCAGATTATACACGTCGACAAATCCCTTGCCGGCCAGCATCTGTGCGGCAACCCTGCTTCGTCCGCCGATTGCGCAATAAACTATGGTAGGCTTTTCCGTATCAAGCTCATGCAACTTATCCGTCAGCCGGGGCAGGGGAATCAGGACGGCCCCGGGGATGTGCTCCTGTTCGTACTCTTTGGGCTGACGCACATCAAGTAAGGTAACGGAGCCGTGGTCATATTGTGACATAATGTCCCGTGCCTTTTCCGGGGGGATGGTTTTTACCGGTTTGAAAAAGTCTTTAAGTCCCATACTACCCTCCTGCGTAAATGGTTGGTCAGGGAAAAGCAATAATGATATATGTATTGTTAGTGTTGCCGGAGAAAGATCAGAATCACACAGTAGTGCTGTAATAATACTACGGCGTGGAGAAAAAGCAAATTTTATATACCATTTTCATTGACCGGATTGTGCCGCACGGTCCGGTAACCACCCGGAGGAACGCAGATGACCAAACCTTTAAAGGCATATAGAAACGAGGAGTTCTTAACCGGTCCTGATGCCCGGACGATTCGCATACTGGCCGAATACCTTGAACCGGTACAGCGCTTTAACAAGCACAACATAGCAGATACCATTGTCTTTTTCGGCTCGGCACGTATTTTGCTCCCGCAGCAGGCCCGAAAAGAGCTCGATGAACTGCAGGGCCGCATTGCCGGCGCCCGGGGCAGCCGTCGCACGGCGCTGGAGGCAGAGCTCACGGCTGCCGAAATGAGAATCAATACATCACGTTATTACGAGGACGCTGCAGCGCTTGCCGCAATGATTACACGGTGGTCGAAGCAGCTGTATGCCAAGAAGCGCCGGCGCGGGCGCCGCTTCATTGTCTGTACCGGCGGTGGACCGGGTATCATGGAGGCCGCCAACAGGGGCGCATCAGAGGAGAACGGGTACTCCGTGGGGCTCAATGTCAGCCTTCCCCTCGAACAGCAGCCCAATCCTTTCATCTCCAAGGAACTCGCCTTTGAATTTCACTACTTCTTTATACGCAAGTTCTGGTTTGTGTATCTGGCAAAAGCCGTTGTCATCTTTCCCGGCGGATTCGGCACCATTGATGAGATGATGGAGCTCCTCACCCTGATACAGACCCGCAAGATTACCAAGCCGATGCCCATAGTGCTGTACGGAAGCGATTTCTGGAAGAGCATTATCAATTTCGAGGCTCTTGTGGAGTGGGGCATGATCAGCAGGCAGGACAGGGATCTGTTCTGTTTTGCAGACACGCCCGAGCAGGCTTTTGCCCATTTAAAGACAAAGCTTGAAAACCTGCAGTAGCCCCATGGAGGTGCCATTATGACGGGAGACCTGCCGTGTCGGACAACAGGGCTCCCGTGGATGACGCTGCGGTGTTGTCGGCAGGCGTGCCGCGGCCGATTACCTGGACAGGCCCGGCGGGGAAGATGAACGGGTTGTGTAATACAGTAAAGATCAGTAATGTTTATGTACTATTTTGATGGTATGGTTATCCATGACCGATGCAAAGAATCCATCCTCGGGAGGTGTGTATGCGCGGTATGTCCCCTGAGAGAAGATAAATATAGGACTTTACATATTTTTTAAAATTTTTTATATTCTTTTACCAGTTACCTACAGTTCTTTTCTTTGCTGAAGTTGACTGCAGCCGGCTGCTCATCCGACCATTTTTACCTGCATAACCCCTAAGCGTGCTGCCGGGAGCTTCATATATATTATATGATTTGTCAGGAGAACCGTATGAAGAAGCTTATCAGCGTCGCTCCTTTTATTGCCGCCGGGATTCTGTTTGCCGCCGGCGCTGCCGTATTGCTCTGGTGGGGTTCTTCCTGCAATGCCTGGATAATACGGTCACAGCTGCAGAGGATTTCTCCCCTGTTCCTGGAAATAGCGTTCGGGCTGCTCATCATAGCTGCTGTTCTTACTATAAAGCATTTCAAAAAGGTATTTTCCGGGATCTCCCGTAAGGTGTGGATAGTGCTGCTTATTGTTGTTGCGTCCGGGCTTCTTATGGACATTTTCGTTGTTCCCCGGGAACACCGGGTTTTTTATGATGAGGATATCTATGAGAACATTGCCCAGAACATTGCTTTTTTGAACAAGTCGGGCATGTGCAATGAGGGGGTGAACAAGTACGGGACATACCAGTGCCTTCTGCTTGAATACAACAAGCAGCCCAATGCGTGGCCCTATCTGCTCAGTGTTGTGTTCCGGCTTTTCGGCGTTCATGAAACAGCAGCCTTTCTTGCCAACAACATGATATACGCTCTGTCCATTGTGACGGCCTTTCTGATCGGGTTTCTATTGTTTGAGAGCGTTGTGCCCGGCCTGTATGCCGCGCTGATTTTTGCCCTGATTCCCGAAGGCCTTATGTGGTCCAACACAACCGCTGTTGAGCCGGGCACGGTGCTGTTCTCGGGGCTGACTGTTCTGAGCACGCTTCTTTTTGTCAGGACACGGGACAATACAGCACTCTTTCTCGTCGTGGTGCTGAGCGTGTTTACGGTGCAGTTCAGGACGGAATCTGCAATCGTTATGGCGGTTCCCGCCCTTATTATCCTGTTGTCCTGTCCTCAGGAGTTTGCCAGGGGACGGTTCTGGTTTTTCCTGGCAGTGTTCTTTGTTTTACTGCTGCCGCACCTGATTCATCTCTACGCGGTCCGTGGAGAAAGCTGGGGCGCGTCAGGCCCCAAACTTTCACTGCGGTATTTTGCAGAAAATTTCAGGGTAAATTCACTTTTTTACATAAAAAATGTCCGCTTCCCGGCCTTCTTTACCCTGTTGTTCGGATTGGGGGTATTGTGTAACCCGGGTCCGGCAAAACAGGCTGAAGCCCTAAGCACGCGTCTGCGCAGGACTGCCGCATGGCTGTGCGCACAGACATTCCACTGGCAGTCCAAAACGGTTGTCATTGTCTGGTTTCTTGTAACCTGGGGAATTTTCCTTTTCTTTTATGCAGGCAGCTATAATTTCGGTATTGATGTGCGCTATTCCCTGGTTTCCCACATGCCTCTGTCGATACTGGCCGGCTATGGTGCCGGCACCCTGGGGCAGTGGCTGCGCCTGCGGTTCAAGCTACAGCAGGGACATGCGATTTTGTGCGCGCTGATTCTTTTTTCCTTCTGCTCCTTTTTGCCCTTTATACGGGCAATCGGCGAGGAGGCCTGGGCTGCCAGGGCCGACCACCGGTATGCCCGGGAAATGGCAGAGCTTCTGCCGGATAATTCCATAGTGCTGACCCATAACCCGAACATGTTTCTGGTGTGGGGAAAAAGTGCCGCCCAGGCGTCCCTGGTAACGGAACGGCCGGCATATTTCAGGCATTTCTTCAACCGATACAGCGGCGGGGTATACTTTCATTACAACTTCTGGTGCAATGTTTCAGACCCGCTTCAAAACTCCTTTTGCTCAAATATTCTTGAACGCTTTGCGTGTACGCAGCTGGCATCCTACACAGAGCGGGACTATACTTTTGGTCTCTATAAGATAGAGAAAAAGTGATGTTCGGTAAAGCCTCATAAACCATAACCCGTAGCGCCTGCACCCACGTGAAGAAACATTGTGTTTATCTTATCTGCATATGCCTGTTCGGCGTTGTGTGGCGGCTGTACTGCTTTGCCGGGTTTGTCATGGGAGATGATCCGGCATATGCCGATTATGTCTTAAGCATCCTCAACGGATCGTACCCTTCCCTGTGTGACACCTGCGTCTTTTCATTCAGGCCTGTTCTGCTGCTGAGCACCGCAGCGTGCATGAAGCTGTTCGGATGGAACCAGTTCAGCTTTGTCCTGCCCATACTGCTGTGCTCTGTGGCAACCATACCGGTCGTCTATTTGCTGGGAAAGCAGCTGTTTGACGGCTCGGCAGGGCTGGTGGCGGCTTTCCTTCTTGCCGTGTATCCCCTTAACGTGAGCCATGCAACGACCATGACCAATGATATAATGCTGTCTTTTCTGATCGCCCTGTCGGCCCTTTTTTTTATGCAGGCCATGGCAGGCAGCGGGAGAAAGGCCCTGCTCTGTTTTATGATTTCCGGCGTTGTCCTGGGGCTGGCAATGGGGGTTAAAATAAATTCCGCAGCCGTTATCGTGCTGTTCTGCGCTGTTTTTCTGTTCGACGGCATAAAACGCCGGGCCATAAACAGGGGCGCTCTTTTGTTTTTTGCGGCATGGGGCGCTGTGCAGGGTGTGTTTTTCCTTGTGTACCAGCTCAAAACAGGTAATCCCTTTGCCCACCTCCAAGCGGAATTTATCTTTAACAATAAATATATTGCCTCCGGCTATGACGGGACATGGCACCAGGTGAAAAACATTCTCCTGTACTATCCCAGGTATATGTTCTGTTTTTTGGCCGAAGGGCATCAGGGGTACCGGTTTCATCCTTATGGCTACTTCTATTATGTTTTTGCCGCAGCCGTTGCGTTTCTTGTGATTGCAAAAGAACGGCCGGCGGTTTTTCCCCTTGTGTGGGCGGGGTATCTTTTCGCTGTGATGGAATTTTCGCCCTTGAAACTACTGCCCGTTTACCAGCCCATTCACCGGCTGCCGCGTTTCCTGGAAATCCTCACGGTGCCCGTGGTGCTGCTCATCGGCCTCTGCATTACCAGGGCCTGGAAACAGAATGTTGTTTCTCGGGTGCTCTGTATTGCGGTTGTGGCCGCACTGACCGCAAGCTCCCTGTATGAAGCACATAAGAAATCTTTCTTCTATCGTGATTCCATACGGGACGGAAAGCGTGCATATGAGTTTGTGAAAGACAGAGCATTCCCCCAGGTCATTACCGACCAGGAAATGAAAAACCTGCTGTTGTTTCACAGCCGCTTTTCCCTGCGCAGCACACTTAAGAGCTTTGAATATAATCAGCCCCGGTATCAACAAGGCTCACTGCTGATTTTCGGCGGAAGCAGAAGACAGGACATGCCGCCGTCCTATACCGGGCAGTTCTATCCGCGGGCACATCAGCTGCAGCGCTGGAAGAAAGTGATTGAATTTGACGAAGAGAACTATGTCTGGCGGCCCCGTGATCTTGTTGTGTATGAAGTGGTCAGGCCCGGCCAGCCCGAAAAAGGCCCGTATCAGAGGCATGACCACCTGAAGACAGGCCGGCTGCGCCGCCAGGTCATGTCTCACGGGTTTACACGGGTGGTGGATGAGGTGGATGTGGGAAGCCGGCAGTCGGAATACAGGCACGGGTACAGGATTGTTAACCAGACATGGCACGGCAGCAGGACTTTTTCCTATCCCGGCGGCAAGCGCATTGAAGATGACGGCAGGGGATTTAAAGGCCATAACAGCTTCATGGTCAGGAACTGCCGTGTGAATAAAGCCATGAAAATAATCAAGAGAGTCGATGCGGGTGTTGTTCCTCAGCAGTCAAAGGTCTACATAAATAACAACCTCGCCGGGGTGTGGCGCATCGCCCGTGACGGGCGGACCGGGAACTGGCGGGATGCTGCCTTTACCGTACCCGGCAGGTTTGTCACCGCGGAAGACATCTCGGTGCGGGAGGAATATCTCAGCAGCCCCGTTGACATTAATGTCTTTTTTTACCTGTTCCTGCAGCCGAAATAGACGTGTCATAGCTTGATAAAAAGAAACATCAGTCCCTGAGCGTTTATAGACGTCTTTTTGCCCATAAGCTGAAGCCCGCTATTTTCGGCAAATTCGATTATCTGCCGGGAGGTGAAGAAGTGTGCAACGGGTGTGAGTATCTGGTCGCTGAAGATATTCCAGGAAAGCTGCTGTGAAATCTCCGCTGCGTTTTTAAAATAGATGCGGATGCCCGGGACCACGTACACTAGATGAAAAAGCGGGAAAACAAGTCTGTCGACAAGCAGCCTGCCGGGGGCCGTTCTGTATGCCAGGCGTATGACTGCCGCCGCTTTGTAGACATAATAGTACAGATGTTTTCGATTATACACATAAAGGCTGATGATGCCGCTCTTTTTTGTCACCCGGATAAGTTCGCCGAAACACCGGAAGGGATCCGGCGTATGATGGATGACTCCTTCTGAAACGGTCAGGTCGGCATAATTGTCGGGCAGATCAAGGTTCAGGTTGTTGCCTTCGCGAACGTTCAGTCCCTTCTCACGGGCTTGGGCAACGGCACGGGGGTTGATGTCGATCCCCAGATAGCTCCAGCCGGGGCAGCGGCCTTGCAGATACCTGCCCAGATATGACGTGCTGCACCCGATGTCTACTATCTTCTTTTCCGACAGGTCATACTGCTGCAGGACATCCCAGGTAAGGCTTGTTCTGAAAATCCGTTCCCTGATCTCCTGATGATCATACGGGGTGCTCTGGTAATGGTGCTTTACCGCGGCGGCTTTTTCTTCAATGGTTTTCATCGTGCTGTATGCCATACTGATCATTATGGGGGTAGGCTGTAATTGTATACATATATTGCAGTACAAGTAAATTTTTTTGTCAGCCGAATCCCCGACATTTCGGCAAGTGCCCTCTTTTTACGGCTGCTGCGCTGTCGGTCGTTGACTTAGGGCACGGAATTTACTACCATTGTCTTTACAACAAGGATTGTTTTTCTACCGCGGGGAGAGCTTTCGTGAGTGACAGCAAAACAATTGATGAGATTACAAGTATCAGGAAGCGTCTGATAGTCGGATTTGTCGGTGTGTTTATCGTTGTGCTTGCCGGTGCGGCAGGCTATTACATTCTGGGCCACGGCGACTGGTCTTTTATAAACTGCATTTACATGACCGCCATTACCATCAGCACGGTCGGGTTCTCGGAAATTATTGATGTTTCAGCGATTCCCGGAGCGCGTCTTTACACTATTTTTCTGATCATGTTCGGGATGGGTATCATTCTGTATTTCGGCTCCACGGTGGTTGCTCTGGTTGTCGAGGCGGACATAAAACAATATTTGTGGAGGAGAAGGATTGTGAAAGAGATAGAAAAACTTTCCGATCATATCATCGTCTGCGGCGCAGGAGTTACGGGAAGGTGTATTATCAAAGAGCTGCTGGCAACCAGGACACCGTTTGTCGCTGTGGATGAGGACGAGGAGCGGCTCAGGATGATCGTAGATGAAGAAAGCAGGGAGTTTCCCTATCTGGTGGGTGATGCAGCAGATGACAACCTTCTCATACAGGCAGGAATTCACCGGGCCCGGGGATTTATTGCGGCCCTGCCGGAAGACAAGGACAACCTCTTTATTGTGGTTTCCGCACGGCAGCTGAATTCCGGGCTGAGAATTGTTTCCCGCGGAATTGAGCAATCCATAGCAGAGAAGCTCAAGCGGGCAGGCGCCGACGCTGTTGTTTCTCCCAATTTCATCGGGGGGATGCGTATGGTATCTGAAATGATACGGCCGAATGTCGTTGAGTTCCTTGATCTTATGCTCAAGGACAAGGAGAGCAACCTGCGTGTTGAAGAAGTGACCATATCCAAAGAATCGTCATGTGCCGGCAAGTCCCTTGGCGAAGCTGACATGCGCAGGATGGCAAATGTTCTGGTGCTTGCCGTGCGGGACCTGAATCAAAACTACATTCACAATCCCCATCCTGATTTTATACTTGAAGAAGGAATGGCGCTCATCATTCTTGCCGCGGTTGAAGAAGTAATAAAGCTGCGCACTATAGTATAGCCTTTGCAGGACCTCCGGAAGTGCCCCGGCAACGCCCCCGTCACGCGCGCATTATGCGCGCTGTTGTGACCCCATGGTTACAAGAACAATCCCATACAGGAGTGCTGCAATAACAAAGAGCCCTTTGGGTGCGGTTACGTGCATAATAACCGCGGGAAAGAAAGGGCCGACAATGCTCCCTATGCCGTAGCAGAATGTTGTCATGGCATTGCCCCGGGGCAGCTCGGCAGATGTCAGCACACCAGGAAGCAGTCCCACCGCCAGGGGATACAGCGCCCCCACCGAAGCGCCCCCGAGAACGAGCATGAGGGTCAGGGCCATGGAATGGGGGAAAAACAGGATTGCCGCAAAGGTCACCGTTCCCAGGCAGTAGGTCATTGAGAGGACGCGCTTGAGCCCTACTCTATCACCGACAATGCCGATTACCGGCGGCATCCCGCCGTGACCAAGCATAAAGGAGAACAGGAGAATGCCTGTCTGGTCGGGTGAAAATCCATAGCGAAGCGTATAGATCGGAATAAGCGTGATGAGGGCCCCTTCCATGAAGCCCGCCATGAGCATGGTGGAAAGGGAAACCCATATGCGGCGTACCAGGTGAAGATCAAAGGAAAGGCCCGAAGGATCCTCCGCGACATGCGGAATCGATTTCAACACACATGCGGATGCCGCACATGAGATGATCCCCGCGGCCAGAAACGGTGCCCAGATGCCGATTTTAAGCAGCCACAGGCCGATGGGGCCCAGCATAAGGCTTAGCGAAAAGGCAAATGCGTAAAAGCCCAGCACTTTGCCCCTGTTTTCATCGGTGCATAGCCGGTTTATAAGTGTTTCACACGAGGTAAAGACACAGGCAAAAGAAATGCCCAGGATAAAACGGAGCGCAATCCACGGGGGAAGGGAAACCCAGGCTCCCAGGGCGCCCATGGACAGCGATGCACAAAACAGCCCGCCGGTCAGGGTTTTTTTTAATCCAAAGAGCTCTATTGCTCTGCCCGCAAGAGGACCGCCGAGGGCGACACCGATAAACATTGCCGTTGCGGTAAAGCCGATCATCGGGGTGGGAACGGACATGCCCTCAAGCACGACAGACGTGACCGGCAAAACGATCCCGAAACCGAACCCGGCGGTGAACACGGCAACAAGAACAGCAACCAGTTGTGCAATATGATTTCTCATGAATATTCCTTCGGCAGCGGTTTTTTAACACGGGTGCACGGCAGAAGGGGGGGTGAACGTTGACCGGAGCCCCGCGCAGGCAACGGGATTTTCAACAGGCGGGGAGCATCCCTTGTGTTCAGGGGCACAACCGATGCGTCACGGTCACAAGCCGGGGCCCTTTGGGAACGTGCGTCTCAGGCAAGCTTTTCCGATTTCACAACTGCTTCCGCCTTGATGCGGTCGAGCAGCTCGGACAGCACCGGCTTTACATGCTCCCTGATATCCCCGGCAACCAGGATAAACAGCAGATCATCCCCCGGCTTCAGGCTCCCTGATTTTGCCTCTACAAGAATTTTGTAGATGCCCGGTTTCTTCTCATATTTACATCGCAGCTTTTCAATTCTTTCCGTGTCGGGGAAGACATCAACAGCGGTTACCGTGCTCTTGTCTTTTCGTGACCACCCGCGCACTATGCCGTTATGGCACAGGATCATGCCCACGTTTTCAGCGAAATCAGGTTCCTTCTTCATGTCGTCAATTGCCTTTGATATATCCATTACAATCCCTTTCCTTTGGGTGTTACCGGAGTGTGCCGCCAAAGCCCCGTCCCGCCCCGGGCGGGGTAAGCGGGGTCACCGCAATGCGGGACCTAACGGCAAGCGGCACGTATCTGCATATAAAATGTAACCACCGGCATGCCCCGCGCAGACAACGGGATTTTCAACAGGCGGGGAGCATCCCTATTCAGCCCCCAGGGCCTTTTTATAGAATGAAGAAATATCGGCGGTAAATTTTTTAAGAGACGGCTGATCAATATACATCATATGGCCTGCATCATAAAGACCGATACTGATATTGTCCCTGAGCTCTTTTTTGAGTGCGAGATGGTCTGCGGTATAGCGCGCGGCAAAATACGGCGTTGCCAGGTCATAGTAGCCGGCAGCAATGAAAACCTTCAAACTGTTGTTTATGTGCAGTGCATCTGTGAGTGCCTCTGAAACGTCGACATATCCCTGGCCGCCTTTTATGGCGGCGCTCCAGTCCCAGGAGCGTGAAATCGTATGATTCAAGTACGTGTACGGGGTATCACTTTTAAAGCCGAGGTCATTGCGAACATAATGATTGGCAGCACTTGAAAACGGGCCGATAAGCATTTCAAGAGACGGATCATAGTAGCCGGCCTCGCCTGTGCCGTCGGTATCAGGGCCGGTAAAACGGGCGTCCATTCTGCCGATGACCACTTGCTTTTCACGAAGCAGTTCTTTGCGAAAGCGCGGCGAGGGGACGGCGAGGTCGCTCTTGAGTACGTATGATTCGGAAAGACCCGTGGAGGATGAAATTTCAGAGGCAACGCCTTGTGCGTCCTTTTCCGGCAGCGTCGCGCCCTTTGCCAGTGAGACGATATAGGTGTCCAGTGCCCAGTCTTCGACCTGTTTCAGAAACGGGGCCAGTTGTATCTGCTGTGATGGAACTAGCTTATGGTACCATGCTGCCGCCGCATATGAGGGAAGGAACAGGACATAGGCAAGGTCGTTTGACCGGTCAAAGCGAATGGTGTTGTAGTTGAGTACCGGCGAGACAAGTACGATACCGTTGAAATCTATGCCGTGCTTTGTGTGCAGGTAATCGGTCACACCCACGGCCCGGGTGGTGCCGTAGCTTTCCCCAACGACAAATTTGGGAGAGAGCCAGCGGTTGTAGCGTGTGATATACAGACGGATAAAATCTCCGACAGACTCAAAATCCTTCTTTATTCCGTAAAAGCTTTTTTCCTCTTTAGTATCAACGGCACGGCTGTAGCCGGTTCCCACGGGATCAATAAACACCATGTCGGTAAAGGCAAGCCATGTATGCTCGTTATCAATGAGCGCTGCCGGCGGCGGCGGGGGTGCGCCGGCGGCACCAAGCCGTACACGCTTGGGCCCCATCGCTCCGAAGTGCAGCCAGACAGATGATGATCCGGGACCGCCGTTAAATGCAAAGGTTACGGGCCGTCCGGATGCGTTGCCGGCATTGCTTGTGTATGCTGTAAAAAAGAGCTGTGCCGTTTGTTTGCCCGCATCGTCGACCAGGATGAGCCGGCCTGCGGTTGCGCTGTAGGAGATCGTTTTCTTTTTGATGCGTGTGGTATGCTGTGTTGTTGAAAGCAGTTCTTTCAGCGGCAGACGCTCCGGCGTTTCGTTGTCTGACGCACCGGCATGCGCGGCAGAAAACGGCAGCACGAGCAGGCAGGCAAACACCATGTAAAAAAAACGCATGTTCATGCAACCCCCTCCGTTTTCTTGGGAGCTGAGCACATACCGTACAGCACCCGCGAAAACGAGAAAATATATTGTATATCACCAGGGAGCTATTATATACTATATAGCTACCGAGGTAAAAACTATTTTAGCAGGCTGTTGAAAAACACCCATCTGCTGCATTATTCAAAACATTCGTCGCCGCGACGTGCCGGCACGTACGCCTTGTTTTCATGTTTTGCGCGCTTTGCATCCGGGTATTTTGAGCAGCCTCTTATAAAAAGACTTTTAAGCCTGAGAGGTATCCGCCCCGTGCTTTATAAGGTGTTTGAAACAGCCCCCCCGCAGCGGGCCATACGCAAAGCCGTAGATATTCTTAAAAACGGCGGTCTGATCGTTTACCCCACAGATACCATATACGGTCTGGGCTGTGATCTGCATAATAAAAAGGCGCTTGAAAAAATCTTTCGTATCAAAAACATGGACAGAAAAAGCCCGCTGAGTTTTATTTCTCCTGATTTAAGCAGGGTATCTATGTATGCGAAGGTCTCAAACATCGCGTATCGCCTTATGAACAGACATCTGCCAGGACCGTTCACCTTCATTCTTCCCGCCATGAAAGAAGTGAACCGGCATATGCTCTACAAACGAAAAGAGATCGGTATACGGGTGCCCGACAGCAATGTGTGCAGAATGTTGACCGAGGAGCTGGGCAATCCGATAATATCAACCAGCGTTCCGCTGTGGGGAGAGAAGGTGCTCAACGCAGGGGAGGTCATTCATGATTATTTCGGGAAGCAGATTGACCTGGTGCTGGATATCGGCGTTTTACTGTCAGAGCCGTCCACCGTTGTCGACTGCTCCACAGATGAGTTTCACATTATGCGCCAGGGCAAAGGGGAGATATACCTGTAGCACGCTAGCCGGGTTTTTTCAGAACACGTTTGTCGCCTTTTCTCAGGGTGATTTTTGATCTGTCCATATATTCAAACAGCGGTATTAGAAATTTTCTTGTCAAGCCTGTCTGTTCCTTGACGCTCTGAATGGTGAGCTCACCGTGACGTTCGGCATGATCGGTAATTTCCCCGACAAGACGCGTGAGGGACAGCGCCTCGTAGTAAATATCTTCATTCAGCTTTACCAGGGTGTTTTCGCGCACAAGAAGACCCAGTATGCCGGCGGCTTCCTTTTCATGTATGTTGAGTTTCTCCACAAGCTCCTTTCTTGTGGGAGGGAATTTGCCGCCCTTTTTGTAAAGGCTCAGCATTTTTTCTTTAAGTCCCTTCTGGCTGTCCCTGAGAACGGGCTTGTGCTCCGGAAGTGACAGGAACTCGTTGGTTATTTTAATTGTTCCTTTTTTCACCAGCCTGTCGATAACATAGCCGTACAGCCGCTGATCCGTATCCCGGTGCAGTTTTGTTCGTAGTTCTTCCTTCACCATGCCCGGTTTTAAAGGATTTCGGGCATGGTAGGCTTTTAAATGTGCCGTAACAGCCGATTTGATTCCCTCAACAACGGCGGGAAGTGTTATGTGCAGGGGGTCCTTGGCAAACGCAACTACCGCACCGGAGGAGAGAAGCTTGTCTGTGAGGGCATGAAACTTATCCGGGTCCATGCCCATTCTCGACTGAATACGCGCACGATCAAGGCCGGCAGGACCTGCTTCCCGACAGAAAAGGAGCAGCACCTCGGTTGCATCCCACGCTTTTAATGTTTCCAGGCGCTTACGGGTCTCATCCGCGAGCCGCTTGTGCTTGGGCGGGCGGTTGTCGAGGATTTCTCCCCCGCCGATTGTTTCGACGGGCGAATAGCTTCTTATAACATATCGGTCATGGGGCATGAGCACCGCGGGAGATTCAAGCAGCAGCTGTATGTAACCGTTTTGTCCCGGCTGCAGCTCATCTGCGGTCAGGAGGACCACCCTGCTCATAATTTCAGACGTGCCTGAGTGGAACCGGACCCGTGCCCTGTTTTTCAATGCCCGGGGAGCACTTTTCAGCAGATCAAACCGGGCAACCACTTTTTGGGTGGGTGTCAGCGTGTCGGGAAGGCAGATAACGTCTCCCCGGGTGACACAGGCCTTTTCAATGCCCTGGAGATTGAGGGCTGTTCTCTGGCCTGCTGTGGTATGGTCGACCGGACTGTTGTGGAGCTGTATGCCGCGTAATTTTGCCTTTAGTTTCTCCGGCAGAATTTCCACCTCATCCCCCACGGCAATCTTACCTGCAAGCAGTGTCCCGGTAAGAACCGTCCCGAATCCCTTCATGGTAAAAACCCTGTCTATGGGAAGGCGCACAATACCGGAAGACGGCCGCTCGGAAATATGGGCCACCAGGTGCTCAAGGGACCGCAGAAGATCGGGGATCCCGGACCCGGTTGCGGAAGAAACGGGTATTATCGGTGCTTTTTCAAGAAAACTTCCGTGAACGAGACCGCTGACATCTTCCTTGACCAGTTCCAGCCACTCCTCGTCCACCAGGTCGCTCTTTGTCAGGGCAATAATTCCGCTTCGAATGGAAAGAAGGTTACAGATGTCAAGGTGTTCTTTTGTCTGGGGCATGACACCTTCGTCGGCCGCGATGACCAGCATGACACCGTCGATCCCTCCCACGCCGGCCACCATGTTCTTCACAAATTTTTCATGCCCGGGCACATCAATAATGCCGACTTTTTGCTCTCCGGGCAGCGTAAGGGAGGTGAAGCCCAGCTCGATGGTTATGCCGCGCGCCTTTTCTTCCTTGAGCCGGTCGCAGTCAACACCGGTAAGCGCTTTAATCAGGGTGGTTTTGCCGTGATCAATATGCCCTGCTGTTCCAAGAATAATTCGTTTCATAAAGCACAGGAAAATTGTTAAGAGGCTGAAAGGTAAAAAATGCCAGAGGCTTTATACAGGTGCCTGTTAAAAGCCTTTTTGTATTTCGTTGACATCTGTGGGTACTTACATTATCTTTATTTTTTGCCGGTGTAAAGGAAATACTTGGATAGTAAGAAGCTTCTGTAATGACGCAAAAGAATCCCCCGACCTATGAACTGCACGAGCTGTTTAACGGACGACTTGCAGTATATCAGGGAAAAAGCGGCTACCGTTTTTCTGTTGACTCAATTCTCCTGGGTGCTTTTGCCGCACAACGTGTTTCGGGCAGCGTTGCGGACCTTGGTACCGGTTGCGGTATCCTGCCGATAATTATCCACAGACATACGAACGGGACACATATTACCGGTATTGAGATTCAGGAGGATCTTGCAGCACTGGCAAGAAAAAACATTAAACTGGGGGCGTGCGGACCCAGGGTTTCAATCGCATGTGCTGATATCAGGGATCATAGAGCCGGTTTCTCGCCGGAAACGTTTGACTGTGTCATTACGAATCCCCCGTTTTATGCAGCCGGTACCGGAAGGGTAAATCCCGACAGTCAGAACGCGATAGCCCGTCACGAACTATACGGGACCCTTCAGGACTTTGTGGACGCCGGGGCATTTCTCTTACGGCTGTCGGGAAAATTTTTGACAATTTACCGTGCCGCACGGGTTGTCGATCTCGTTACCACAATGCGCCGCAAGAACATCGAGCCAAAAACCCTGCAGTTTGTCCACTCCCGCGGTGATGAACCGGCAACAATGGTGCTGGTTGAAGGGGTCAAGGGGGCCGGTACGGAGGCAACAGTGCTGCCCCCGCTTGTTCTGTATCAGTCTGAAGGCGTTTATTCAGATCAGGCACAGGCAATTTTTGATACCATATGATGTTAAACCATTTTTTTACCGCCATTTGCTGATAGCACAGAAGGTTGTTATATAAAAACTATGACTTTTCGCGGTGCGACCCGAATATCTTTTTATGATTCGGGGAGAAAAAAACAGTTTCGGGAGGAACGAACAGAAATATGGTAATACTTTGATTCAATCCCTTTGGGATTGAAAGCCTTCGGCGCTTTGCTTGCTCCAAAGCGCGCAGCTTCCGCTAGAGCGGATCAAAGTATTCAAAAGAAAAGAGGCACCCTGCAACTTGACCCCGACAGAGGTCGGGGTTTCCCTCGCGGCACGATTTCAGTGGGCGGGTCAACAAACGCGCCCCGGCAAGCCGGGACTCAGACATGTCGACCCTTTATCCGCCTGAAATCCCTGCACTCGGCTTCGTTGCAATGGGAAAAGAACAATAATGATTCAACGGTAAAGACTTTTAAAATAACAGTATTACACAACAGACAGTTTAATTAATGGAAAATGTATGAATTTTGAATCCATCGGACTGCACGTACCCACTGTTTTACTCCCCCGTCCAGAGGTCGATCTGACAAAATGGTCTGTTGTTGCGTGCGACCAGTATACCTCTCAAGCCCAATACTGGTCCGGCGTACGACGGTTAATCGGCGACAGTCCTTCAACACTGCGCCTCATATTCCCCGAGGTCTTTCTCGAATCAGATGCCAGGCCAGACATGATTCGTGCCATTCATGACACAATGAAACAGTACCTCAATGACGCAGTTCTCCTGCCGCAAAAACCCGGTTTTATTCTTGTTGACAGAAAAACCTCTCACGCTTCATCACGAAAAGGGCTTATCGTTGCCCTTGATCTTGAACACTATGATTATAGTGAGCATTCCCGGTCACTGATTCGTCCCACCGAAGGAACAATACTTGACCGGCTGCCTCCCCGGGTACAGGTGCGGGAAAACGCGCCGATAGAGGCACCCCATGTTATGGTTCTTATTGATGACCCGTCCCGGACGGTTATAGAGCCGCTTTTTGAAAAGGGCTGTGAGAAACTCTATGATTTTTCCCTTATGATGCAGGGCGGCCATATTCAAGGGTACCGTATAGATGATGAAAAAATGCTGGGCGACGTAGCACAAAACCTTTCGCGCCTTGCGGACCCCGGCTGTTTCAGCCGAAAGTACAATGTGACTGGTAAGGCCGTTTTGTTGTATGCCATGGGAGACGGCAATCACTCATTCGCAACGGCAAAAGTTATATGGGAAAAACTGAAAGCATCGGCACAGGATAAACAGGCAATAATGAACCATCCGGCCCGGTATGCCCTGGTTGAGCTGGTAAATGTGCATGATGAAGGGCTGCAGTTTGAGCCGATTCACCGGGTCGTTTTCGATGTTGACGTAAAGGACATGCTGAAGAGCATGAAGCATTTTTTCGGCGAGCGGGGTTCTGCATTTTCCTGCACAACAGACAGTACCCGTGACGTGCTGGAACAGGAACAGATGCGGCATGCACGGGACAATGTTCACTGCGTACTGTTTGTGTGGGAGGAAGGGTTCGGTTTACTAAGCATACGCAATCCTGAACGAACCCTGGAAACGGCCACCCTGCAGTCGTTTCTTGACTGGTACCTCACCAAGAGCCGGCATGCAAAAATCGATTACATACACGGAGAAAAGGTGGTCGGCTCGCTTGGTGCCGCGCCGGGCAATGTGGGATTTTATCTGCCGGTACTGTCCAAGAATGATCTTTTCAAAACCATCATTCTTGACGGTGCCCTGCCCCGAAAAGCCTTTTCAATGGGTGCGGCTGATGAAAAGCGTTTTTATGTTGAATGCAGAAAAATAGTACGTTAACAAGCTGCTGTGACGTTTTCTCCCGTCATGCCGTCTCTTCTTTTTTGCGTTTCAGATATGCGGCCATGACATCCTGGAAGGACTCGCGAAGCTCCGGATCGCTGATTGCCGATGCTTCCTTTTCAACCCGTTGTTCTTCGTCACCGGTGAGCTCGGTACGGTCCTCACCGTCCTCACGGGTGTGCCCTGAAGGAACGGTTCCCAGCGTAAAACGGATTTCCTTTACGGCCTCCGATTGCAGCCGGTCCCGGAGTTTTTGGAGAATGGGATCACGCAGATAATGGAGTTCCTGCATCCAGACCGAGTTTGAAACGGTTACAAACAAAATCCCGTTACGGACGGTTTGGGGGGCGGTGTTTTCTGCAATCCTGTCGCCGACGATTTCCTGCCATGCTGAATAGAGCATAAACAGATTCTTTACCGTGCCTATTTCCGGCTTTTCCACCAGGCCGGCTATAACAGCCTTAATGGGTACAACCTCGCGGGTCTTTTTCATGGCATACCCTCTTTATAATCCGTACATATTTGTTATAGTATATGCGGTATAATAATGAAAGAAGAATTGTTTTCTTGACATACAATGGATACTTTTTATAACTATAGTACTTTAATGTACGGATGACATGCGAGAATAGACATGGTGCTTAAAAAGCTGCAACAGCGGGAACATTGGGCAAGCAAATTCGGGTTTGTGCTGGCCGCGGCAGGGTCCGCGATAGGCCTGGGAAATATCTGGAGATTTCCCTATAAAGCGGGACAGTATGGCGGCGGCGCGTTTGTTGTTGCCTATATTGTCTCAGTATTCATTATCGGCGTTCCTGTTCTCATTGCCGAGTTCATCATCGGGCGAAGTGCCCAGAAGAGCCCGGTAGGGGCCTTTAAGGCTTTGCGCAACAGCAGGTTCTGGCCCTTGGTGGGATGGCTTGGCGTGCTCACGGGCTTTGTTATCCTGTCCTATTACAGTGTGGTGGGTGGCTGGATACTGAAATATCTCTTTGTCTCCTGCGCCGACAGCTTCCAGACAGGTACGGCGGGAGCGCGGTTCGAAGGATTTCTTGCAAGCCCCGGGCAGCAGGTTTTGTGGCACGGGATTTTTATGTGTGTTTGTATTTACATTGTCAGAGGCGGCATAAGCTCGGGCATTGAAAAATGGAGCAAGGTGCTGATGCCGTCCCTGCTTGTTATTCTTTTTGTTCTCATGGTCAATTCTCTCACGACCCCGGGAGCGGCCGACGGGATACGGTTTCTGCTGAAACCCGACTTTTCAAAACTTACCCGGGCCGGCATGCTTGAAGCCCTGGGGCATGCTTTCTTTTCACTCAGCCTCGGCATGGGTGCAATGCTGACCTACGGCAGCTATCTTGACAAGGACACCAATATTTCATCGTCATCCCTTGAAATTGTTATTTTGAACACCTTTTATGCTCTGATGGCGGGCCTGATGATTTTTCCCATTGTGTTTACGTACAATGTTGATCCAAATGCCGGACCGGGACTGTTCTTTATAACCCTGCCCGAGGTTTTTGGCCGGATGCCCGGGGGGCAGATTGTGGGCTTTTTCTTTTTTGTGCTGGTTGCATTTGCCGCCATTACCTCTGCAATATCTCTCCTGGAGGTTGTTGTTTCCTTCTTTATAGATGAGCTGGGCTGGACCCGTAAAAAATCGGACTATATTCTGGGTGGGGTGATTTTTCTGGCCGGCGTTCCGTCGGCATTTTCATTTAATCTGTGGAGCGGGTTTACCCTGTTTGGGGGAAAGAATATTTTTGACCTGCTGGATGTCCTTGCCTCTAACTTTATGCTGCCGGTGGGGGGGTTTTTTATTGCCCTGTTTGCCGGATGGATCCTCACCCATGGCGAGAAGGAAGCGGAGATCAAACGCGTTGAAAATGCCTTTCATTTTTATGACATATGGCACGTGCTCATACAGTATGTCACCCCCATTGCCCTGATAATCGTCTTTTTGTACAGCACCGGACTCCTGGATCTCATATTTTAGTCCGTTTCTCCCAGATGTGCTCCCGGCGCAAGTCTGGTGCCTTTCAGGAAATCCGCCGCCGCCATTCTTTTTTTGCCCTCAAGCTGCAGTTCTTTGACAAGGACCGATCCCCCTGCTGCCGCAACTTCAATGCCGCTTTCTGCTGCTGTCAGTATGGTTCCCGGCGGCACGTGCACCTCTTTTTCCAGGACAACTGCCAGGTGTATTTTTAACAGCCTCTTACCCAGATAGGTAAAACAGCCGGGCCAGGGGGTCATGCCCCTGATTTGGTTGACGATGGCAGCGGCGGTTTTTGTCCAGGCTATGAGACCGTCCTGTTTTTTCAGCAGCGGCGCATAGGTTGCCCTGCTGTGGTCCTGGGGCGCGGGGTCCCAGGACCCTGTTTGCAGCATATCAAGTGTTTTTGCTAGCAGCCCTGCACCCAGTTCGGCCAGCCTGTCATGGAGCCTTTGGGCATTGTCATCAGCACGAACGGGCGTTTCCTCCTGGATGATAATGGCACCCGTGTCCATGCCTTCATCAAGGCGCATGATGGTCACTCCCGTGCGTTTTTCGCCGTTAATAAGGGCCCAGTTTATGGGAGCAGCACCCCGGTAGGCGGGAAGCAGGGATGAATGAACATTGATAAACCCCCGGGGAGGGATATCAAGCAGCTCCCGGGAAAAGATCTGGCCGTACGCGACAACCACAGCAACATCGGGAGCAAGCTGCCTGAGTTGCTCGACAAAATCGGGTCGTTTGACCTTTTGGGGCTGGAATATGGGGACACCATGTGCGGCAGCGCACTGCTTTACCGGAGAGGCTTTCAGGTTTTGTCCCCGCCCCACCGGCCTGTCGGGCTGGGTTACCACGCCAACCAGGTTTTCTTTTCGTTCAATGAGCACGGTAAGGGACGGCACGGCAAACTCAGGCGTGCCCATGAAAACAATACGTGGCTTTTTCATACAATTTGTTTAAAGAGGATTTGGTTTTTTACCGACGTACCGGTAAAGACGTTTTTTACATGAGTACCATTTTGTAGTAACTGTAACATACTAACTGTTTTTTTTAAATCTCTTTGCGGAGGCATAATCATATGAAACTTCAGGGGAAAGTTGCCTGTATTACCGGTGCGGGAAGGGGCTTCGGCAGGGCGGCAGCCATGGCAATGGCAAAGGAAGGGGCCGCTCTGGTTCTGGTGAGCAGAACGGCTTCAGAACTCAAGGAAACGGCGGAAACCATTCAGGCCCGTGGTGGCGGCAGGGCCCTGTTTTTTTCAGCAGATATTACCCGCAGCGACGCGGTGCAGGACCTGGTGCGGGAGGCTGTTTCATGCTACGGCAGGATCGACATTCTGATGAACAATGCCGCTGTAACCGGGCCGATAAAACCGCTTTGCGAGATGGAGGAACACGAATGGAACAGCGTGCTTGCGGCAAATCTTAGTGCAGCATTTGTTGCCTCCCGCATTGTTGTGCCGTACATGAAGATGCAGGGGGGAGGGAAGATCATCAATGTCACCTCAGGGCTCGGCACCATTGTTATACCGTTTTTCGGCCCCTATTCCGTAACCAAAGCAGGGCTTATCCATTTCACCAGAATGCTTGCAGAAGAACTCAAAGACAGCAACATCCAGGTTAACGGGCTCGACCCCGGCATGATGGACACGCGCATGCAGGCGGACGTCCGTGCCCGGGGGCCCGAAGTGCTGGGCCGGGAGAGTTATCATAGGTTTATGTCTGCCCAAAAGTCCGGCGTCCTGAAGTCGCCGGAACAGCCGGCACGGCTTGCCGTGTTTCTTGCCTCTGCGGCATCTGATACCATCACGGGGCAGAACGGTACAGAGCGCCATTACCTGCAATACGGCTATAGCTGTTGATGTGCGGCCTTGCCACGCACTGTTTGACTCAACCTGCAGTCCACCATTTACAAAACCCCACCTGACGGCATCGTTCATAAAAGATATTATTAAACGTACATTGAATAAAAAAAGTGGGTGCACATGACGGTAAACAATACAACAGGAATACCGTCTGTTGTCCGGGTGAAAAAATTGACAAGAAAAACCAATAATATAAAAAATTTAGACTGTACGACAGCAAGGGGTATCATACAGCATCGTATTGTCTGTTCAGTTTAAACTTGACATCATCCGGGAAAGCCTGTAAGTAAGTATTACATGTTAGTTTAATAAAAATATTTTCTCCCGTGCCTGTACGGAACGGTGTCGGACGTGCCTTTTTATTCCTTGTGACAGGTGAATCAGCCCGGGCATTGCCTGTAGGGAAAAACGCGTATGAAAGAACGTGTTTACTGCGCGGGCCTCCTTTTTGGTAAGCATGTTGATTTACCTGTCATTACCGGGATCCCCGCAATGCAGCAAGGAGTATCTTTGATTGTTGGGGAGTACCACTTTTCACCAAACAAATTTTTCAAAAGGAGGGGTATATGTTGGGACGTACAATGCAGGGACTGGCTATAACACTTTGCTTATGTCTGACCCTGGTGGGCACTGCAGCCGCAGAGGATACAATCGGTGTGCTCATAACGGGCTGGGGAATGCCCGCGGGATTTAACATGGAGTATGCATCCACCAATGTGCTTGACCGCATTGGAGACCGGACGGAGTTTGAGGCACAGGAGTGCAAAATCGGACATGTGGGTGAATTCCCCTACCAGTCGCACTTTAATATTTTGCCCTGGGCACTCACCTTTAAAACAGAGGGATACGAGAAGTATTACGACAGCTACGGCATATACAGCCTTGAAAGCGGCGTCTATGTGGGACTGAATCCCAATGTGCCGTCCGTGATGCCCGAAGACATACCCGACGAAGTCCCCATAACACCGCTTGGGGAGGTAACGCTGAGGGGTGTTCTCCAGTATCCGCCGGACCCGCGGACGGGAGAGAACTATGTCGACGGCTATTACCGGATAGGAGACTACACGAACGGGTTTTCCAACGGGGTGCATGATCTTACCGAGGATTATCCGGCGGTGTACCTGCGCTATTACGGGATCATGACCGGTCCCACCGAACTGCCCGAGTCGGCCATGCCGCCCGAGTGCATACAGGCCATGGATTCCTACACCGAGGAGCTTCTGTATGAGTCATTCGGCGACAAAATCGATGTGCGCTTCGGTTCATATACCGACATACCCGGGTATTCCGCGCATCAGCGCGATGTTGCTAGGGAATTTGCGGAAGAGGGGTTCACCAGGCTGCTGCTTGCCCGGGAGACCACCGATAATAACAATTATGCCAACAACTTTTTTACGGGAAACACCGTCAGGGAGAGCCTGTGCGAGGCAGGGGTGCTGGATGATGTGGACATATTCCAGACCCGGCAGGTCGGCAGGACCCCGGAATTCAACACCCTGAACGTGATGAACCTCAAGCGCTTTATCGAGGCATACCCGGAAGGAAGCACCATTGCCGTAATCTATGTCACCAGGGGACTGTACTGGGACAAGAGCGAAGACGGCGGCGCCTTCGGCAGCGCCCATCCCTGGAGCAGGGAGGTCTATCATGAGAATGCCTATCTCAACTATCTTTCCTGGAAAAAGGCCGTCATAAAAGCATACGGAAACCGGTACAACCTGGTGTTCACCCGGGGGGGCGCAGAGAGCGACATGCTGGTGGACAGCCTGTATTCCTACGGAATAAACGAACGGGATGAGCTCGGCGATAATTTTTATACCATCCGGGAAGTGATGCAGGCGGTAAAGGATGACGGGATAGCAAACATGATCATTGCTCCGTGCCACTGGCAGTATGATAACGTGGACACGATTTTCAGGATGAAAGATAAAAACGGAATCCCCCTTGTGGCAAAAGAGAAGCTCGCGGCCGGCAACTTCGACCAGCGATACTGTGAGGATGCAGAGGGCAATGAGGTCGACTGCACGGCCGGCGATGCGGTTGCAGATATAAGTGTCGCATCATCGTACAGCCACCTGCCCGAGGAATTTGCAACGTCCTATTACGTGGTTCTCAGGGGGACCCTGGAGCGGTTCGGGCTGTACCCGGACGATGTGTGGATCATAGAAGAGGCATCTGAAGATATAACCAAGGAGTCCGGCGGGACGGTTGCGGTGGACCAGGTCTTCAGCTTTGTAAACGGTGCCCGTATTGAAATTCCCGCTGACCCGTATCCCGACCGGCCGGAAAGTTTCACGCCGGAAACGGCAATCGCCACGAATGATCCCGCCGACACGAACGAGTGCATGTGGGAGGACAGCGTAATACATATCGGGCATCAGGTTTTCGCGCCGCCCATGAAAAGCGCCGTTCCCGTGGGCCCGGCGGTGCACATGGGACCGTACCGGACCTTTTTCAACCGTGATGTCACCATTACAATTCCCTATTACAGTCTTTTTACCTTCGGCATGGACGTCAACGTATATGTTTACAACCACGTAACCGAGGACTGGGATAAAATCGACACCGCAACCGCGGACAACGGTTTGATAACCTTCACTACCCAGGTGCTCGGGCTCTTTCAGGCAGGTATTGCAATGTGACGCGGCGCACACGGTTTTAAGGCACACCTGTCGCCGAAAAGATGTGCCTTGTATCCCCCGTTGCGCAAAACGGGGGATACACACAGCAGACGCTGAGTTTATGTTTTCAGAATACGACTGTTGAACAGCAAAAGGAGCGGCACATGACCCAAGACATAGCCGACCGGCCTTCGTATCATCTGTATATTAATCTGCAGAAGATTCTGCGGGCCTTGACCTTCGGCAGGAGCCTGAGCCAGGCAACGGCCCCCCTGACCGTAACCCAGACCCGTTTGCTGGCGTTTTTCAATGAAAAAGACGTGGTCCATTTGTCCGATATGAGCCGGGTGCTTCCCATGTCTATACAGAGCATAAACAATATCATCCAGCGTCTGGAAAACACGGGATATGTGAAGCGGTCGAAGAACAAACAGGATAAGCGTTTTTCCGATATCAGGCTCACCCCCAAAGGAAGAAAGAAACTAGAGTCTTTTCGCGATGACCAGGTAGAGGCGCTGGACATCATTTTGAATGTGCTGGAACCGTCTGAAAGGAAGATTTTAAACTCTACGGTTGAAGCATCGGCTGTGATTTTGGAAAAGGCCTCTCGCGGCCTTATAGAACAGGGGAAGGTACCATCAAAAAAAGTGGAATCCTGATACCTCATGCAAACACAGAGCCCCGCTTTATTAACTGCAGGGGTGTTGCAAAGGCAAAAAAATACCCGGATAAGTTTTACACATCACTGTATGCTTATCCGGGTATCATAGGAGGGTAATTCTTTTTACTTTTTAGCCTTTTTTTTCGGTGCAGCTTTCTTCTTGGCAGGTGCTTTCTTCTTGGCAGGTGCTTTCTTCTTGGCGGGGGCTTTCTTCTTCGGTGCAGCTTTTTTCTTTGCCGCTGCAGCTTTCTTCTCTGCGGCTACTGCTTTCTTCAGATCGCCCTCGAGTTTCTTGATCCGTGCCTTGGCCGCTTTCACTTCTTTATCAAGCTTGATCACGGATTTTTTCTTGGCTGCTATCCAGCCTTTGATTTGTTTTGAACTCGCCATAGATTAAATCCTCCCTTTTTTTAGTTGAAAGGTTTTAATTTCTTATCGGATCAGTTTACTAATACTTAAACAAAAAATTTTATTAATTATGTTGAAGTGTAATAAACAGGACTGCTCCTTATGAATTTTTCATAAATTAATATCGATAATGCATCTATGATACGAAACCCATGTTCACCATATAAAATGTAATGGATAGTATGCTGTGTGTAACGGTATAACGCGGTTTGTCACCGGCGTACAAAGGCAGAACACAATGGGCCTGTAAACCACGGCAACACCCCGGTGTCATACACCCGTCAGAGTACTTGTCATCACATTAAAAAATATTTCAGGGATTGTCCGGCAGATGCAAAAAAGGTTGACAGGAAAACGATTTGCCTAAAACACGGGGTCCCGCGGAGCGGCCCGTGCACGGATCACGTTTGATCAATTTATCGTATCTTTACAATTCCTTCTGCAATAACAGCTTTGTCTTTTTTTGATACAACGATTTTGTATTTTCCTTTTTCAAAAAAGGGGACCCCCGGATTTACACATACGTTCCACTCAGGATTGATTCCGATGGGTAATCTGTCTATCAGCTGTTCGGTTCCCTGTTCGATTTTATAGGTAGAGAACAGTAGACGTGAGGTTTTGAATGCAGAGCTTGATTTTACCAGAAGGGTAACGTTACCAACGGGAAATGTGTCAGCGCTGTTAACGGCATTAAACTTGCCGTCAACCTTTTCACAGAATATCAAGTTGGTTTTGTCGTTCATGAAAAAAATTGCAGCGATGTAGAAGCACAGACCCACAAGGAAAATCCGTATGATCCTTGGTCTCCAGTTGACACTACTCTTTTTTTCCTTTGTACGGTGCTTTATTGCATCCATGCTCATGTTGTGTCCCATGTTTTCTTATAATAAGTGTGCCATATTGGTATTGAACATCATCAATGTGTCAGTCTATACAGAAGCTGCAGAGGGTTCCGGGATTCACGGGTGCAACTGAATAACAGTCAGGCAAAAAACATGATTTTTTTAATAACACGCTTGGTAGTATATCGTAAGATCACATGAATCCTCGACCCATCGAATCCTTGGACCCTGTTGCCGGTTACTTCATTGAACACTATCTACAATGCATACATGATTTATTACCTGTATTTCTGAAACACGATACTATGTTTGTTCCTCGCAGATCAAAACCGCGCTTTTTACCCTGATCCGGTAGTGTACGTACAAACCAGCAGAAATCTCCTTCTATCATGTACACAAAAAAACATCAATATCCACGTGCTGTCTTTTTTGTCTGCTTCGGGGAGTATCCCCTCGCCGTCCCTCAATCGCCTTTTATTTTATAATCTTTCTTTTCAAGATAATTTCCCAGCCACATAGAGCCCAGGATTACCAGCGGGATGGATAGCAGCAATCTGATTAAACTGAATTTTATTCCCAAAAAGGAGGCTTCAAAGATCGTCATGGGAATCCTGCAAATTGCAGAAGCGCCGACATACGTTAAGACAAAACTAATTTTTGCCCCTTTATTATATAACGAACAAGCAAGAGGAAGAACGACATAAATACCACCAACGGAAGTTCCTGCGAGAAGTATGCTCCACGCATACCCCATAAACCCGGATGTAGTGCCGAAATGCTTCTCAATGCTCTCTTTTTTTACCCACACTTCAAACAAGCCGACAAGAATAAACGCACACGGTAAAACCTTCAGCATTTCAATAGAGAAGGAAATAAAATTGAGTCCTATCTGTTTGCCCGGTATAAATCCGATCACAAAAGAGGTAAGAACAAATATAAAAAAAAATGCTGCAGCAACTGCCTGGACAGGCGTATTGTGTATCTTCATAATAACTCATCAAAGAAAAACCCGATTGACAGCGCTATAACAAGGGCCGTCAAGAAACCCATTATATTTCTTAGAATAGTTACTTTGACGCCAAAATAGTGTTTCTCTAAGGGAAACGTCAGAATACCTACCATCATTAACGTCGTAGTAAAAGCCGACAGCACCATATAACTTACCCCTTTGCCCAACAATATACCACAGAGCGGAAAGGCAACGAACCCCGGCATGAGTGTTATGGAGCCAAAAAAGGAAGCGGCCATAAGACCGCTGAAATTATTATTATTTCCGAGCACATGTGAAATCATTTCATCGGGGACAATAAAAAGAACGACTGAGACAAGAACAAGCATCAGTACAAATGCCGGCGCAATAGAAATGAATTTTTTACCGGCAATGGTAAGTGCTGTAAGGGTCTTTTTTCGGTCTATGACAAAAGAGATTAATAATGCCACTACCGTTACAGGATACAAATAATACACATAAACCTCGAGTCGTTATCTTACAGGTGAATTCCTTTCAGCGTGCTGCGGCTTAAAGGCCTGTGAGTAAATTAGGAAACCGCTCAAACCACGGATGCTGCAAGTCACACGAACTGCCGGGGCATTGCCAGTTTTCCATTTTTTGCACTTCAAGCTTCAGGATACGAACTTTTGCTTTTCCCCGTTCCCCGGCATCGATTTCTTTTATAGCCGCTATGCGTATGGGGCCTTCCACGAGGACAGAGCGGCAGCGGATACCCCTTTTGATAATCTCAGGTTTTTCACGCCGGGAATCATATATCATATAGCATGCGTTGGCATTATCTTCTATGCATTTCATTTTCCTTTGCCCCTCTTTTGCGCTTGTAAGGAAATAAAAGTCTTTACCGTCATAGTAATGTCCCATCGCAATACAGTACGGCTTGTCGCCGTCAACCAATGACAGGACACCGCAGCGGCTTGTTTTAAGGAACTCCTGAACGTCGCTGTTTTCTATTGTACCGACACCTTCAGTAACTGCCATGATACTCCTCCCTTATCTGATATTGTCTGCAAAACCCCGTGCTCTAAGCGGGTCCCCAGATCCCGCAGCATTGCGGGAGATGCAAAAGGAAATTCCGCTATAGCGGGACCAAAAAACAAAGCCGGCCCCTCCCGGGTAGGTTGTTTGTTTCTGTTTGAAGAACATATGTACAGATGGAGAAAAGATGACACAAATCCAGTTGGGAGTCAATGCACTAAATGGATGCCCGTATGACTGTGGAGATGCAATAAACCATGTATCCTTATGGACAAGGATGTGATATCAGGCAAAAAAAATCCCACATTGCGGGACCATATTTACCTGAGCTGCGCTTTTTGCACGGCTGCTTACCGGAACGTGCCGAGGAAGCCCCGCCGTGAAAGGGGGGATGAACCGGCACAATTCAAATATCAATTTTAAATACCGGGATGCCTAGCGCTGCGCGCGGGGAGCATCACTTTCCATAGTGCTCGGCAATATATTTTCTGAGAGAACACGTACAGTAGTTATGTGAGCCATAGCTGAGCCTGTATTTGCACGGCTCAGGTTCATCACACAAAACCAGCGTCGGCTCACTGCTGGAAAGGAGTCTTGATTGGCCAAGGATTGTAAAGCCGGATCTGCAACAAAGGAAATCTTTCGGGCAGTCCGTTTTACTCTTCAAGCGGTTGATCTCAGACTCAGTATTCACTGGAATGACCTGGTGCACATACGTATTAGGGAGTTTTACATGGTGTGTGTTGTATGCTCTTAAGGATAACAAAATTTATTGATCGCATATATAGGCAACACTACGTAAATTTAGTACGTAAAATAACGTATCACAGGTATTTATATAGAGATATTCAACGGGTGAGCGGTGATGATTGCACAAGGACTTTTTAACCACGGAGTCGAGCTTTCTGGTATCGGGCAGAACCCGACCGGCAAACGGCATCCGGAGTTTTCAGACGGCCTGGGGTTTTTGAGGTGTAAGGGTTGCTATATGGACGGATTATGGTATTTATATGTAGGATGCCGATGGGCGCTTACGGGTTGTGCAGCATCGGCAGATTTTAAAAGGAGCGTATAATGAACACGTGGTATGAACAGCTGACAAGGCCCTATCTGTCCCCCCCCAGCTGGGTATTCGGACCCGTCTGGACGGTCCTTTACATCATGATCGCCTGTTCCATAATACTGTATTTCAGAACATCCGCCAGACCCTACGCAACACTGACACTCATTGTTCTGCTGGTACACCTTGCGGCAAACCTTGCCTGGACGTCTCTTTTTTTCGGTTTCAACTCGCTGCTGCTTTCGCTGCTTGACATCATCGTGCTGGACGTGACCCTTGTTGCGCTTATCTTTTTGTTCTGGAAAACCAGCGCGGCAGCTGCCGCACTGCTGCTTCCCTATCTGCTGTGGATCTGCTTTGCCACATACCTGAATGCCGCCTATTTTGTTCTCAACAGGGCCTGATCGGCCGGGTTCGATGCGGCGGGCATGTCGTCCCGCGGCTTTGCCTGCATCTTTTCAGGTTGATTCAATCGGGAGCGATTATCCGGTAGTGCTCCAGCTTTGCCTGGGATGCCGTCACATCGCCCTCCTTTTCCATCTCGTCATACACTACGTAGACGTCATCGTCTGCCGTCTGTGTCATTACCCTGAACGCGGGGCTGTTGTTGTTGAGGGACAGCGTCGCGACGGGATTCCACCGGGCATCAAACACCGCCAGGAAGCTGGGCCCCAGCTCGTTGTCCGGCAGCTCGCCCTCGTAGTTTTCCATGGTGTAGCCCACAAACCAGAGCCGGTGTTCGGCGCTCCATGACGGGCCTGTGGGAAAATAGGTGTCCAGCTCACGCTCGACTATGTCCCGTCGTGACCCGCTGATTAGGGCAAGGTCCATATCGGCGGCAAAGGTGTGAATGCCCACGCGCTGCTCATTGGTATAATCGTTGTTGGTGCTGAAAATCTGCAGGCGGTCCTGCCCTGAGTCCATTTGGCCTGACGGCACATACACGATGGCGGTGCCGGTCACGAATGTGCCGCCGTCGGGCTCAACCACCCCGTGATCAAGCTGATTGAGGCTCTGATCAAACCGGTAGATGCCGTCGCCCCAGTCCTCCGGCGCCTCGCCGTTTTTGTGTAAGAACTGCACGAAGAGATCGTTCCCGTCGGTGCAGAAGCCCATGTCGAGGTGCAGCTCCTTTGTCATGTCTGAAATCCCGAAGTCGTTGGGCCCCGCAACATAGTTAAAGGCATCGTCGAATTTCAAAAGGGACGGCAGGCTTCCGTGATCCTTGAGAATGGCAACCATAAAGATGTGGTCGCCAAGCAGCACGAGCTTGTGGTCGCCGAGGTCCCCTTTCCAGTCGACCGGTTCGGTTTGGCCGACATCGATGGCAAGAGCCTCAGGGGTGAGCTCATTGAGCTGCCGGTCAACAATACGCCGGTAGAGGTTTTTACCGTCGGTCAGCGGGTCGGGCCCCGCGGTCTGGAATGTGGTCATAACGGTCTGGTTGTCGATCAAAACATTGGCGAAAAGTGCTCGGCCGCTTGTGTTGAGCACCGTGGGCCCCGAAACACGGTCAAACCGCCACGCCGGCGGCCGTAACGGTTGTGGTTGTTGTCGGCCGGGCAAGGGCGGTCGTGGTGGTGGTTGTGTCACCGCCATCACCCGGCTCGCAGGCCCCGCACAAAAACATAATCAGCCATAAGGCGATACATACCATTTCGTTTTTGAACTTTTTCCGTTGGTGCAGCTTGCCGGGTTGTCCTTTCCCGAATTGAGTTGATAAAAACAGTTTCAGTACAGGTCTTTCATAGCCGTACAGGCCGTTTCGAGGCTTGCACACGGCCCATGCATCATTGTATAAGGATAATCAATTTAAAGCAATCTGTCAAAAATGAGATGTCAGCAGGGGCTCAAGGAAGGCTTCTGTAAAAGCGCAGCGCTTGCCGAGACCGGGGCTGCTCAGTGTATGGCGAGGGCATGCCTGGCACAATCCGCCATATGTTTGTGTTGATAAAAAAAAACAGCCAGGGCATACTGGTCTGGAAAAGAAAAGGCAGGATCAACGCTAAACATACAGCGGCGAGGCCTGATGAAGTCCTTTACTGATTGTGTCAACAAAATTTCCCGAACACCCGTACTTGTTGCCGCCGGCATCGTGTTTGCCGGGTTCATCGCGTTTGTGCTTCCCCATCAAAAGGAAATGACCGAACCCTTTACCGGCAAGGCGGGCAGCCCCGGCCTGAGCTTTTATCCCACACCTGACAGGGTATATGAGATGGCAGAATCCTACGGGGAAGCAGGCCGCAGCGTGTACACCAAAACCCTTCTGACCTATGACCTTGCCTGGCCCCTGGTCTATTCACTTTTTTTCCTGATATGCATCAACCGGACCCTGGGCTACGTGCACGGCGGGAAAGGTTCACGGCTGTGCGCTGTTGCCCTTCTGCCGCTGCTGCTTGATGTGGGGGAGAACATTCTTGCGGTGATCATAATGACGGCCTATCCGGCCACGCTGTATTCCGCCGCCCGGGTGATGGCAGCTATGACATGCCTGAAATGGGTAACCATGGGTGCGGCAACGTGCCTGTTGGCCTACGGGCTCATTGGGCTCCCCATCCGTTTTTTCTATACATCGACCTGCAAACCTCACCCGTGATTATACATCTCACTGATCGTGCAGCCGCATGCCGTGTTGTTCGTGATTGATGAACCGACAAACCTGTGCATATCGGGGGTGACGGGCTGTTGAGCGTTCTAAAAACCAGCCGCTTCAATAACCAGTTACGGCGTGTCCAGGGAAAAGGCCCGCAGCTTCCAGAACATTACGCTTGAAACAAGTAAGCCGGTGCAGATGGAAAGATCCAGGGCGCTTCCCTTGAGCAGCAGGGCTATACCGCCCGAGAACCAGACAAAGGCTGCGAGAAAAATCACGTTTCGATTGGCGTGTTTCATTTTTAATTTCCTTTTCGGGTGAGCATTTTCTGCCGTTCTTTTTGACATTCACGGCTGTTATACGTACACTGTAATGGAGAAACTACTTTCTGTTGAAGACACAACAATTACCAGCAGTGATGCAATGAGAAGGTTTGTTTTTTGGCAATGGGTTTAATGAAAATAACATAAAAAATTTTTATGGATACGTTATCTCACGGATTATGGGCAACGGCCCTGGGAAAAGGAATCAATGTAACCGCTAAAAAGCGGCTCAGATTAGGCTGGATGGCCCTGTGGGGTATATTTCCCGACCTTTTTTCATTCATCCCGGTTATACTGTGGATGTTGTGGCAGATATTTTACGGCGGGGTTGATTTTGGTGAAATACCACGGCCGGAAACACTGTCCCCGGAGCAGCGCAGCTCCTATTCTATTTTCCGCGTAACGCAATATCTTTACAATTCGAGCCACAGCCTCATTATTTTTTTTCTGTGCTTTTTGCTGATTTTGATTTTTCGGTTATACAGTTCCACATATAAACAAAGAAAAGCCCCCTCGGTATATAACCCCGCACGCTCTACAGCCATTATGCCATGCTGGGAAATGTCAGGATGGGCTATTCATATTCTTACGGACATACCAACCCATTCCAGGACTTTTTACCCCACACTTTTTTTATGGCCGCTGTCGGATTGGTGTTATGACGGGGTTTCGTGGGGGAACATGCGGTTTATGATCATTAATTACACGTCACTGCTTATGGTCTTTGTTTTTCTGAGGCTTGTTCAACGGTTAAAAAGCAAGCACGACAGCAGGAAAAACCGGGACAAAAAATGATGCTCCCCGCCTTACCGGCGGAGAGCATCGCATATGCTGTTATAATCCGCGGTTACCGTCTAAAACTCAACAGGTTCTATTGAACAATTATCTTGCCCTTGAATGTTCGCCTTGTCCACGGATCCTGCCCCTGGTAGGAGCGAAAGACAACGTCATAGGTATATTCGCCTTTTTCAATAAAACAGAGGCTTGCCGTGGCATTGATTATGATTTTATTTGATATAAAGGTTCCCTGTTCGTTTATATAAAAGTTTGTCGGGCTGTCACAGGCCATGGTTACCTGTTTCCCGGTGAACTCAATGGTCATAATTCGCCTGGAATTGTTGAGCCAGACTACGGGTGTCCCGGAATTAATCGTTATAGGACGAAGCGTAAGATCATCAGACGTAATACTGATTATGACCGCTTTGTTCAGCTTTAAATCCGGTTGTATTTTTGCCCCCTGCTGCTGCGCCTGTATGAGATCGGCGCCGGCAGACAGAAAAACTACTACAGATATAATGACCAAACACCCGAACAATGGTAACACAGCTTTTAAGTATCTCATTATGGATATCCTCCCTTTTTTTGTGTGTTAAGCAGTAAAACGTTATATGAGAGATAAACTTACTTGACGATTATTTTCCCCTTAAACTCAACTGCAGTGTCCTTTCCGGGCTCTTTGGGCTTGCGTCTGCAAACATAATTAAATTCACCTTCATGGATAAAACAGAGCGTGGCTACCCCCGCAAAAGGGATGGTATCTGATATAAACTGTCCATCCGGGTCTGGAACAAAACGGACAGGGCTGTCACATACCGTAAACATATTCTCCGTGTTGTTAAAATGGACCTCAATGTTGCCGGGAGATTCATTCAGAAATATAACGGTCGTTCCCTTGGTAACAGCAGCCGACTCCGGTGTTATCTTGTTGTGCAGACAGCTGATTACCTGATAGCGGTGTGCTTCTTCAGCAAAACAGATACCTGACAGCAATAAAAGCAAGACAGACACCACGCAAAACGTCATAGATGCAACAAGAATTCTTTTTTTTCTCATAACGCTTTCCTCCCTTTTAGAATGTTGAAGTAATTTATTTTTGGCCCCAGACCAATTTGGTCAGAGCTTTTCCCGGCTTTGGAGGTATCGGTTTTCTATGAAAAGCATTGACTCTGTCAGGGTGTGGCGGATAGTCATCCGGTAACGGGTGTTGTGCGTATTGTGAACAGCTGTTTCAAAAGGAGATTGAGGCTCTTTTGTAGAGTGTTTGTCGTGTCGTGTACTACTCAGATTATAAAATGTTTTACGGTGATGTCAACCCATGAATAAAGTTTTGACATATTTTTAAAAAAGAACCGAAAAGGGGTAAGAGCGTGTCCTTGATTTTTTAACCGGTTAAAATTGTTTGGTTTTGCCTGCTGCAATAAATGATGCTCCCCGCCCATTGACAATCCCGTTTTTTGCGCGGGGCAAGGCGGGGAATCCCGGTGCCTACATTTTATATGTAGATACGTGCCGCCTGTCGTCAAATCCCTTAGTGCGGGACCCCGCTTATCCCGCCCGGGGAGGGGACGGGGCTTTGGCGGCACACGCCGGTAATTATCAAACGGACACTTGATACTTGTTGCATGTTTACCATTACGGTCTGCACCCCCCGACATATGCCTATCCTGAGATTTCCAGGTCTTTAATCAAAAGGTGTCCGTCGTTGTTTTTCCTGGTTGTAAACCAGCCTTTCTTTTCAAATTCTTTTGCCAGGGTTGTCATTCTTTTATAACTTGTGTTTTTGATCTTAAATGATTTGTCCAATTGCCTCATTTTGTTCGCCATACTGTTTAACAGATGCTCATCGCTTGGATCGAGGCTCATCAGGACTTTCTCAAACAGGTCTGTAGCGATTTGGTCCTTGGTTCGTTCATCCCCCTCTTTTTTTCGCAAGGGTTTTTTCACGGCTTCCTGGGTGTCTTCATTCACCTTCGTGACCTTCTTCTCCTTTTTCGGTGCCGGTTTTCGTGTCTGGGGTATCGCTATAATATTATCGGTACAGTTGGTAAAAATCGGCCGTTGTGCATCGCCTTCATGGGTAATCAGCCAGACTTCTTTTCCGTATTTTCTCAGGATGTCCATGATTACGGAAAAGTCGGAATCCCGGGTGACGAAAACAAACCGGTCAATGGATGGTTTGTCCAGGAACAGTTTTTCAAAAGCATCGAGACTGATAATCAAGTCCGCCCTGTTTTTCTTGCCGGTAACATGGGGGGCTTCACGAATATCGAAATTGTGGTTGATTAATTGTGAGCGTAATTTTGATATTGAATTTGAGTTTCCGCAGGCGAATTTTACCGCGAAAATATACTCTTCCGGTGCTTCCTTGTCCTCTTCCAAAATGATATCCTGGAGCATTTTATCTAAGTCCAGAATTCCGGCAATATTTTCAAGATCAAGATACACTGCGATGAACTTTCTCATGACCATATACTCCAAATCTCTATGGCACGATAGAGCCGTTGTTTTTTTTGGTGTTTCATATGTTTTTCGGTGTAAAAAACTTTTCTTTTGTGCTTCATGCTGTTTTTTTCATCACCACACATCTGTTCTTTCAGTCATTGTTTGCCGGATACCCCGTGATTCGCTCGGGGAGGCAAAAGGAAATTTTCCACGTTCGTGAACTTTGGCTTTCGGGCTCCGGCCGCTTCCCCGCACCGGCGCGGGATCTGCGATGAGCCCGGTTGTTTACTTCCCCGGCCGACCAACAGCACGGCAATCTTCCCTGCCTGCTGTTGTTAGGAGGTGCCGCGGCGTAATAGGACAAGACTCCTGCAAAATGCAGCCAACTGCGCACGCATGCCTTCTTGTATCAACTCGGGACTTCTCGGTCAAGATAAAGATTTGCTCATCAGCGCTTTTCTGAACACTGTTTGCCTTGACTGTGTTAACGGCATTTTGTTACAATAATAAATTGTTCATTGTTTGCCGGAAACCCCGTGCTTCATATGGGGAGGAACAAGGAACGTTTCCGCGTTCGTGGACATTCGGCTTTCGGGCTCCGGCCGCAACCCAAAGCCGGGCGCTTCCCCGCACCGGCGCGGGATCTGCGATGAGCCCGGTTATGTAATTCTTTTTTTAACGTACCGGATTTGACGCCCAAGAAAAGAACACCGCACAATCCATACAGCACCGGGCCCCAGGGCGTTTTGACCACAATACCCCAGCCAGAGCATTCACATAAACATGGCGTTGATTGACCTGAAAAATATTTACCTGAGCTTCGGCGGACCGCCTCTGCTGAACGGGGTCGATCTGGTGATCGAACCGGGCGAACGTGTGTGCCTGCTGGGCCGCAACGGCGAGGGCAAAACAAGCCTGATAAAAATAATACACGGAGAACTTGAGCCCGAGGCGGGAGCCATACAAATCAGGCAGGGGCTGCGCGTCGGCGTCCTGGACCAGGAAGTGCCGGGCGGTTTGCCGGGTACGATTTTTGATGTCGTTGCCGGGGGCATCGGCCGGTTGGGCGAACTGCTTTCCGAGTACCACAACCTGAGTGTGCGTCTGGCTGCTGAAAACCGGCCGTCGTTGATGCGCACGCTTGGAGAACTCCAGCATCGATTGGAACTGGAGGGCGGGTGGCAGTATAGCCAAAAAATCGAAACCGCTGTTTCTCGCCTTGATCTTGACGCCGACGCGCCGTTCAGTTCTCTGTCGGCGGGCCTGAAACGGCGGGCGCTGCTTGCCCGGGCCCTGGTTATGGAGCCTGATCTGCTGCTGCTGGATGAGCCGACCAACCATCTGGATGTTGCGGCGATTTCCTGGATGGAAGAATTCCTGCAGAGCTTCAAGGGCAGCCTGCTGTTTGTGACCCATGACCGCCGATTTTTGCAGCAGCTGGCAACCCGCATTGTCGAGCTTGACCGGGGCCGGCTTGTGAGCTGGCCGGGTTCCTATGAGGATTATCTTAAACGCAAAGAGGCGCAACAGGCAGCCGAGGAAACACGCAGGGCTGAATTCGACAAGCAGCTTTCCCGGGAAGAGGCCTGGATACGCCGTGGGATCAAGGCCCGCCGCACACGCAACGAGGGCCGCGTCCGGGCGCTGGAGAAAATGCGTGAAGAGCGCCGCCTGCGTCGTGAACAGCAGGGCTCGGTACGCATGAACATTCAGGATGCCGGTCTGAGCGGCAGGGTTGTGTGCGAAGTCACCCGGGCGTCGTTCGGCTATTCCGACCGGGCGATTATTCGCGATTTTTCAACCCGTATCATGCGGGGCGACCGCATCGGGTTGCTTGGTCCCAACGGGGCCGGAAAGACCACGCTTATGCGGTTGCTGCTGGGAGAGCTGAAGCCCCGGAGCGGAAGCGTGCGCATGGGGACCAACCTTGCAATAACCTATTTCGACCAGCTCCGGGGGCAGCTGGTCGCTGAAAAAACAGTCGCCGAGAACGTTGCCGACGGCAGCTCAACGGTGACCATCAACGGCACGACGCGCAGCGTGTACGGCTATTTGCAGGACTTTCTTTTTGCGCCGGAACAGGCACGCAGCCCGGTGAAGAGCCTTTCAGGCGGTGAGCGCAACCGGCTGCTGCTCGCGAAGCTGTTTGCCCGGCCGTCAAACCTGCTCTGCCTTGATGAACCGACAAACGACCTTGACATTGAGACGCTGGAGCTTCTGGAAGACCTGCTGTTGCAGTATGCCGGCACGGTGATGCTTGTCAGCCACGACCGGGCCTTTCTCAATAATGTGGTTACCAGCACCTGTGTGTTTGCCGGTGACGGGTGTGTTGAGGAATATGTGGGGGGCTATGATGACTGGCTGCGGCAGCGCCCACGGCCGGCACCCGGCGCGGTGAAGGCCAAAGCAAAAGCTAAAACCGGCCCCGTGAGAAAACGCCGCACTGCCGATGCACGCACAAAGCTGAGCTTTAAGGAGAAACGCGAACTGGAAACCCTGCCGGCGCGTATAGAAGCGCTTGAAGCAGAGCAGCAGGAAATGTATGCGCGGCTCGCAGATCCTGGATTTTACCGGCAGGCAGGTGATGCTATTTCGGCAGCTAAAAAGCGCATGGAAGAGATAGAGCTGGACCTGCCGCCGCTGTATGCCCGATGGGAGGAGCTTGAGGAGCGCGCGGGCGGCGCGTAACTAGGCGCACGTGGGGGCCAACAGTGCATGGCCCATATCCTCGGCCCGGACCGGGACACCGTACCACAGCACTGCTGTATCTATTACTCCCCGACCCGAAACTCAATATGCGGTCACCGTATACTCCACCGTGCCCGTGTAAGTGCCTGCATCCTTAATGCCCTTAACGTCATTTAACTGCAGGCGAAGCTCGATGGGAACAGCCTGGGACAATGTAATATTGGAAACGTCACAGGAGCTGCTCCAGGTTTCCTGCCCGGCGCATTTAACACCATACACATCGACGTCTATTTTCGAGCCGTCGGGGCCGTACAGGTTTGATGAGGCAATTTTAGCGGAAATAGTTACGGTTTCACCGGCACCAATCGTGGCCCGCACAGCACAAATATTAAAAATAGTAACAGTCTTATAAGGATCATCCGGCGCCGGTACCGATCCCCCGACTTCAACAGACCCGTTGCACATGAGTATTATTAATTTACCGCCGAGGTCTACATCCATCAGGGTTTGTGCGTTTGATTGTGTTGCGGGGCGGGATCTTGTGAGGGTCAGTGAGAAGTTGATGGTGCCGGTTAATTCTGCAGCCGGTATCCATTGATTAGCGGTAAGGATCAACGTAAGAGCTGTCACCAGAACAAGCAGTATTTTTTTCATACAAGCTCCTCCATAAATCGGGTGAGGTGCTTTGTTTACTGTTTGTCTTGATTTCAGTTTGCCGTGCCCGGAATCAGGTCCCCCTGGAATGCTGTTTTACTATACGGAAAGTATAGATTTACGGTGACTGCCTGTCAATAAAAACGTGATATGTATTTTTTTTGTTTTGGTAAATTGTCAGGCTGTATGCCCCCCTTCTGTTTTTCAAAACCCGAAACTCATACGTGAGTACGGACCGGCTTCTCCTTAAATTCGGCAAAACCGATCAGCTCGTCATCCGGTCCCCGGGCAAAGATATAATCATAGGCCCCCCGGCTTGCCTCTTCGATGATGCCCACCCCCAGCTTTTCCAACCGCCTGCGCAGTGCCCCTATATCCCGGACATGGAAACCGATATGGTTTAATCCGGTTAGCTCTTTGCGTCCACGTTTTTTGCGTGGGTGATACCTGCCGTCGCTGTGATGGATTATTTCCAACAGGGCACCGCTCTCGATGTGGAGGAGATACTGCATTTTAACACTATCACGATCCATTCCTATCTGATCTTTATCAGTGAAGCCAAGGGCCCTGTAAAAGGCCAGGGACCGATCAAAGTCGGCTGCGTTGATGCAGACATGAAACCCGCCGTTTATATCGAGCATGATCTTGTTTCTATGTTGAATTTTTTATTGTCTCCTTCGGGGTTTAAAACCCTCGCCTTGTAGGCGGTGGTGGTTCAATTTCGGTCCTGTTGCCGATTTTCCGACCGGCCCCCAACCCGCAACGCAAAACCCGAAACCCGCAACTTTTTAAACCTGTCTAATGCTCCTTTTCAAATATAATGGTCCGGTTTTTCTTGTTGTTTTGAGAAGATATGCCGTATTTTGTTTGCGTCATAGGGGTGTTGAAAGACACCTCTATATATACCCTGTCCTCTTGACCTGAGTTCCTGCATCCACTGGAGATGTAGTAATCACTACAGGCAAATAATCCGGCCTCGGCTTTCCCGAGTTCAAAATAGCGGCCGATGAAACAGCCGAATACGAAAACCGATACAATCAAAAGTACATGCAAAAGCTTTCCTCTCATGGCAATCCCCCTTTTCTGTTAATGGCCCTAATTTTTTATGTTTTTTATACAACGAGCCCTGCGGTGAGGAAAGTAAAGGTTTGCAGCGGCAGCATGTCAATTAAAACAGTATTGCAGAAGTTCTCACAAAATATGTACGTCATAACAGGATCAAACCTAAATTAACCGCTGGTGCCCGGGGGATTTTGAGTCGAGGAACCTGAGCTTTCTAACACCCTCAAATTACTTAAGTAGTTGTCATTACCCATGCTTTATTTTGTCAGATTTTGGATATATTCCACATTTTAGCAGATTCTGAAATTTTTTTCTCACACCAATTCTCACACGGAGACAGAAAAAAATAAAAAAACTGCTTGCAAAACATTGATCTATGCTTTACTATTGGTCGTCTAATTGTAAAGTATGGTTTCCTTATGGCAGATCGCCCTTTCTGGACGAATTTAATAAAACAAGGATGGCGGAAACGACCCATTGTATGGCTTTCCGGCGTTCGTCGCGTTGGGAAAACAACCCTGGCCGGTATGTTTCCGGGTGCTGTTTATTTGAACTGTGATCTGCCCTCGGTCATACGTCGACTGGAAGATCCCGAGTTGTTTTATGACGGTCTTAAAAAACAAAGTACCGTTATTTTTGATGAGGTCCATCGCATTAAAGATCCCAGTCGTTTGCTTAAGATTGCTTCGGATGCTTATCCGCATTTGAAAATCCTTGCTACCGGATCTTCAACACTTGCCGCGACACAAAAATTTCGCGACAGCCTGACCGGCAGGAAATACACGATATATCTTTCTCCGGTTTTGTGGCATGAGTGCCAGACACAATTCGGCATTAATAATCTTGATCACCGATTACTGCATGGTGGCCTGCCGGAGCCATTGCTTTCATCCAAAAAAGACTCTACTTTTTTTGCCGAATGGGTGGACAGTTTCTATGCCCGCGATATTCAGGAGTTGTTCGGTATCCGTAGCCGAATTGGGTTCATGAACCTGCTGCATCTTCTTATGCGCCAAAGCGGCGGCCTTATCGATTACACACAACTGTCTAAGCTAAGCGACATGAGTCGTCAGACGGTAAAGGCACATGTGGAAGCCATGTGCATTGCTCATGCTGCCGTGCTTCTGTCGCCGTTTCACGGTGGCGGCCGCAGGGAGATTACACGCAGACCGAAATGCTATGGCTTTGATACCGGGTTTGTGACTTTTGTGAAAGGTTGGGACAGTATACGCGAGGAAGACCGGGGCATTCTGTGGGAGCACCTCGTTTTGGACATGCTGCGAACACAAGACCCCATCAGTGGTATCCATTATTGGCGTGATAAATCAGGGCGTGAAATTGATTTTGTTATTAAGCGCACCGCAAACTCAGTGGATACTTATGAATGCAAAATCAATCCCGACAGCTTCGATGCTCACGCCCTCAAGGCCTTCCGCGAACTGTATCCTGTAGGAAAAAATTATCTCATCAGCCCGCATGTACAAGAACCCTACAAAACCCGCCATGGAAAATTGACGCTGGAATTCAGGGTTCTTCCTTATTCACCTTGATTCGAAAGCACATAAAAACTGGTGCCGGTGGAGAGACTCCAACTCTCAAGGGCGCGAGGCCCGGGGGATTTTGAGTCCTTTTAAGTGTTGTGTTTAGGAGCTTAAACGGCGATCCTTTCTACTCCGGTCACAAACTGCACTCCGTCAATAACCTTTGCTGATTTTCTTACCGCATTTATCTTCTGCCAACGTTTCTCTGCGCAGCGACACAGCTGAAATGCCATCGTACCAACTGTCTGCCTTGAAAAACAGTTCCTGACTTTTGCTGTGCGCAGTCGCACGGTTGCAAATGTTGACACAATAGGATTGGTTGTGCGGATGTGCTTTCAGTGTTCTGCCGGATAGCTGTAAAAATTGAGCAGCACATCACGATCTTTTTCCAGACACTCTGTCGCTTTAGAATACTTCGGTCCGTAGGTCTGAATAGAAGTGTCAAAATTCTTTTCTGCCTCTTTGATGCCCGGTGCCACCCAAATATCATGCAGATGCTCTTTGGCTTTGCTTTGCAGGCTTTTGGGCAGTTTGTTTAGCACGTTTGCCGTCTTATGCACCCAGCATCGCTGCCACTGCGTATCAGGATAAATCTGTGCAAGGGCTTTTCAAAACCCCAGGGATCCATCGCCAACGGCCAGTTGAGGGCCGTGGGATAATCCCCTGTTTTTCAAATCCCGCAAAACCGATAATCATGACAGCTCACTCTCCCGAAAGCCGTCCTCCAGGGCTACAAGTTCTTTTCTGCCGGATTCTGGTACCCCGATTATCACCAGTAAACACTCCTTTTCTTCCAACCGGACATTACAGTACAAGCCATCTGCCCAGAAATACACATACTGCTTGCCTGAAAGGCTGCCTTCCTTCAGAATATCCGTCAATAAATCGGTTGTAATTGTTTCTGGTTTTTCGATCTTAATTACGTTATCGTGTTTCATGGTGTGTCCTTTCTTGTAGGTTTTACGCCTTGGATGACAATTTGGCGATTATCATCATCCGAAAGGATACTCCACCTTTCTTGTCACACACAACTTTCAGGTATAACTCAGCGTATAAAATGGGGGTACAACTATGCAAGAAGAAAAATTCAGCATGAATCCAAACCAACTGGTCAGATTCTTAAAAAAAGATGTACGAGAGTTTACAAGGGAAGACATCATAAGCTTCATCAAAGGAAACGGCATAAAGATGCTAAATTTTAATTATGTTGCCGGAGACGGAAGGCTGAAAACCTTAAGCTTTACCATCAGGGATGAAAAGCAAGTCAGGAAGCTTCTTGACTGGGGAGAACGTGTTGACGGATCAAGCTTATTTTCATATGTGGATTCGGCTAACAGCGACTTGTATGTTATACCGAGGTTTAAGACAGCATTCCTGAACCCATTTTCCCCTATACCCACTCTTAATCTACTTTGTTCATATTTTGATGGAAAAGGGAATGAACTAGATATCGCTCCGGAATATATAGTAAAGAAAGCAGCCCAAAAATTAAAGGAAAAAACTGGGATAAGCCTGCATATGCTTGGGGAGCTGGAGTATTATGTTATATTCAAGGTAAAGGATGAAGAACTTTTTCCAGCGAGGTCACAAAAAAACTACCATGAAAGCAAGCCGTTTGTAAAATTTGACAATATGAATGATGAGATTCTTTACACACTAACCTCGATTGGCGCGAAAGTAAAATATGCACATTCTGAGGTTGGTGCAATCTCTCTAGAGGACGGGACAAGGTATGAACAGTATGAGATTGAACTTGATCTTGAGCCTTTGGAGGATATGGCAGACCATCTTGTTATTACAAAATGGGTAATGAGAAACATAGCGGCAAAATACGGTGTTGAGATAACATTCACTCCCAAGATATCTGTTGGGCAGGCAGGTACAGGTTTGCATGTGCATCTAGCTGCAATCAAGGATGGCAGAAACCTCTTCCTTACAGATACAGGGGAACTAACCGAGACTGCAGAAAGAATCATCGGAGGATTAATAAAGTTGGCTCCAAGCATTACAGCATTCGGAAATACAAATCCCGCCTCTTATCTTAGGCTTGTGCCCCACCAGGAAGCTCCTACTAATGTATGCTGGGGATACAAGAACAGGTCAGTATTAATAAGGGTACCTCTTGGTTGGAAAAATATTCCAACTCTCAGTTCAAGGATAAATAATGGTGTTTCTGATGTAAGTTCACCTGATGAAAGACAGACAGTCGAACTAAGGTCATCTGACGGTTCTGCAAATGTCTATCTGCTGCTGGCAGGAATCGCTGTAGCTGCAAAATACGGGCTTACCCATGAAGAATCTCTAAAGCTGGCAAAAGACACGTATGTTAGCGTCAACATATTCAAAAAAGAAAACAAGAAGTTTCAGGAAAATATGGAGCAGCTTCCTGAATCTTGCTTTGAGTCTGCTGAAAAGCTTAGGGAACAATCATCTATATATCAAGAGGATGGTGTTTTCAGCAGGAGAATTCTTGAAGGAATAGAAAATGAGCTTAAGTCCTTTGAAGACAAAAACATAAACGAAGAGATGAAGAAGGACAGGCAGAAAGCAGAAAAATACATCAAGAATTTTCTCCATTGCGGTTAGATATTCAGAAGATTACCAAAGCAGTAGAAAAATCTGAATAAATTATGGAATCTGCAATTCATGATTATGATATGTTTATGATGCCTTGTCTATACTAAAGGCGTTAGGGTCGGGCCAAGCTAAGTGCCTGAAATTGTTTTTTAAGTTTTTAAAAAAAGGAAGAAAAAGAGGCCTATATTGGCAGTTTAAGAACCCAAAAGAGTAATATAGCACAGTAACTTTTTCGGAGGACTGCAATACAGTAAAATTTTAAATAATAAAATTGGTGCCGGTGGAGAGACTTCCCGCATCGGGGTGCGGGACAGGCTGCCTCACAAGGGCGCGAGGCCCGGGGGATTTTGAGTCAGTACTCCTGAGCTTTCTAAACTCCACAAATTACTTAAGTTGTTAAAATAGATTATTCTTTATTTTGTCAGATTTTGGATATATTCCATATTTTAGCAGAATTTGGAATTTTTTTCTCACACCAATTCTCACACCAAACACTCCTTTACCCTCCGGTAGCGATTACTAATACTCAAAAATTATTTATGTAATATAAAATTAATTGTTTGCTTTTACATAAATAAATATGTTAGTCTTGTTGCCGTTATGAATAAAAAATACGTCCCCAGAGCACTCCAAAAAGATCTAAAAGCCAGGGTTCAAGAATTTCCTGTCGTTGTAGTAACCGGCCCTCGACAAAGCGGCAAATCTACACTTCTTACGCGGCTTTTCAAAAATCATAGGTATGTATCCCTTGATGATCCTACGCTACGCCGAGTAGCCCTTGAAGACCCGGAGATATTTTTAGAAAATCATCCGGCGCCCCTTATTATAGATGAGATCCAGTATTGCCCCGGCATCTTACCCTATATCAAGATAGCGGTCGATCGCAACAGGAATCTCAACGGTCAGTATTTATTAACGGGATCGCAAATGTTTCCGCTGATGCAGGGCGTGACGGAATCGCTTGCGGGCCGAGCTGCTATTTATGAACTTTTGGGGTTTTCGCTGGAGGAATACCCGAACAGAAAAACGTCCTATACAGCGAAAAATTGTTTTCAAATTTTGTTTGAGGGGTCATACCCCGAGGTGTGCATTCACGAAGCTGATCCGAACGCATTTTACCGATCCTATATCCAATCCTATCTGGAGCGCGACATTCGCCAAATCAGAGCAGTTCACGATTTGAACGTCTATCAGAATTTTCTCGAACTGCTGGCAGCCCGCTGCGGCAGCTTGCTCAACACCAACGAGATTTCAAAAGAATGCGGAGTTAGCGCCACAACGATCAGGAACTGGCTGTCTGTTCTGGAAACAACGCGAATCGTTTATCAGTTGCGCCCATACTTTAAAAATATAAGCAAACGAGTAATTAAGAGCCCGAAAATTTACTTCACCGACACCGGACTTCTGGCTTATATATTAAAGTATCCTTCGGCAGAGACCTTGCAGCACGGGCCAATGGCCGGTGCTTTCTTTGAAAATTATATCGTGTTGGAATTTTTGAAGTACAAAATGAATCACGATCAACGCTTTGATCTGTTTTTCTTTCGCGATTCAAATCATAATGAAGCCGACCTGGTGATTGATCGGGGTTATGAAAAAATAGTTTGTGAGGTCAAGTTCACAAAAACGCCTCGAAAAGAACACCTGAAAGACCTTTCCAAAATGAGAGACGTCATCGGCGCATCACAAGCCTATCTCATTACTGCTTCTGCATCGGAAATGGGAGTTGATAAGCAGGTCTTTCTACTGCCGTGGTGGCGGATTGATCAGCTGTTTCATTGAATTAGAGAGCCTGAACCTTCCAAAATCTTTTTCCAAGCTGAAAACCGGCAACAAAAAAGGAGTTGCCCAAAACGGGTAACTCCTTGTAATAACTTGGTGCCGGTGGAGAGACTCGAACTCTCAAGGGCGCGAGGCCCGGGGGATTTTGAGTCTAGGCTCCTGAGCTTTCCTAACCTCCTCAAATTACTTAAGTTGTTAAAATAGCTTATTCTTTATTTTGTCAGATTTTGGATATATTCCATATTTTAGCAGATTTTGGAATTTTTTTCTCACACCAAAATTCAAAACAAGTATTGACAAATTGCATCTTTCAGTAATACTATTACTTGTAATACTTCTACTACGATATGCAAAGATTGGAGGATATTGTATTATGCGTGTTACATCAAAGGGGCAGGTAACCATACCTCAAAGTATCCGCGAGAAAATGGGTATTACTCCCAGCACAGAAATTGATTTTAAAGAAGAAGGGGCCAAAATATATATTGTCAAATCAAAAGCTTCCCAAAAAACCGGGAAGAAATTTCGCAGGTTCCGAGGCGTAGCCACGATAAAAATGTCGACCGATGAAATTATGGCGCTCACAAGAGGAAAATAATGCAGGGACTGTTAATTGATTCTAATGTGATACTTGATGTGTTCGAAGATGATCCAACGTGGGCTGAATGGTCAGAAGCAAAGCTCGAAACATACAGTGCCACCCATAGTCTGTTTGTGAATCCTGTTATTTATGCAGAAGTATCGGTAGGGTTCAACCGTATAGAAGAGTTGGAGGCGGCAATGCAGGGGTGCGGTTTCCAGATGCTTCAACTGCCCAGGGAAGCACTTTTTCTGGCAGGCAAAGTATTCGTTAAATACAAAAAACGAAAGGGAGCTAAAACATCACCTCTTCCTGATTTTTTTATCGGCGCGCATGCGGCCGTTGCAGAATTGGATCTTCTCACAAGGGATGTGTCGAAATTTAAAACCTATTTTCCCACCATAAACATCATTTCCCCTGAGCATAAATAAAAATTGGTGCCGGTGGAGAGGCTCGAACTCTCAAGGGCGTGAGGTCCGGGGGATTTTGAGTTCGATTTCTTGTCAGCTCCCGGTAAAGAGAAGTAACAAGCAGTAATTCATTAACGGTGCAAAATCAGACGGTTAGCTTTTGATTCTGTTAATATGTAAAAATAGGTAAAAGCATAAAACCGCAGGGATGGTTTTAGCAATTTGTTGACCAAATGTTGACCAGCCAGTGATTTCCTTACGCCGTTTGTCAAGGTAGTTGTCACCTGAAGGTTTTCATTTAAGCTGCTTTACTTATTTCTTTGTGCATGTCAGCAGGGTTCAAATAAACAGTATCAATATGATCCCAATTTCTGATACCCTTTGAC
>Ga0272442_10000675_pt1 | contig 53685 bp, 45 predicted proteins | sample SSMForm2O_FD_200262 | JGI IMG/M metagenome (GOLD analysis project Ga0272442, IMG submission 200262) | Marine sediment archaeal communities from Little Sippewissett salt marsh, Falmouth, MA, United States - SSM-Form-2O | ecosystem: Environmental > Aquatic > Marine > Wetlands > Sediment ... | reverse complement strand
TCCGGGCAGACCGTAACATTCGATTGATATTCATAACGGCATTTGGGACAAAAAGGCATGCGAAACCTCCCATCAATATCTGTAATGATATGTAATGTATATACTAATGTTCATCCTGATTATTCAATGCTCGCCTGCTATCCCCGCTCTAATTGCCCTCGGTGCTTTCAAAACGCCGCAGTTGTTTCGGGTAAAAGTCGTTATCCGGTTCCTGCTCGATTGCCAACCGGATTATACCCGCCGCTCTGATCGCATCGCCCTGCGCAAAAACTATCTCCGCCAGCGTATTGAGAACCATTGCCCGGATTTTACCGGGATACACCAGGTTGACCGTTTTGCGAGCGTACTGCTCAGCCTCCCCAAGTTTAATCCTTCGCTCCAGGCACCATTTGGAATACTCATAAAACCGGTCCCGGTTCTCCTGCCAGCCATCGCCCATTGTCGCTTTTTTCAATGTAACCGCCCCCGTTGTGTCTCCGGTAATGTGCAGGGCATAATCGGCGCGAAGAAGTTGATAGCTCTCCTGGTGCCTGGCGTTGCGACTGTTGGAGGCGGCATTGATTCCGGCCAGAAGATATTTGCCGGATGTCTTGACCCTGTCCTTCCGACGCGCCAGGCGAGCCATCAGCTTCCCGACTTTGATAACATGATCGGGATTCCACCGTTTGGCATTCAGGACGGAATCGGCCGCGTCAAGGACAGCCTGGTATGGCAACAAATCATCCCAAACCGCGTTGGCGGTGTTGGTGAAAATGTCATAGGCATAAGTTACAAAGCGGTTGGTGCTAAGTCCCTGGGCCTTCCTGTAATATGTTATCGCTGTCACATTCTCGCCTGCATCGGCGAAATATTTCGCAAGAAAGACAGCATCCGTATGGGTGGGGCTTTGCTCACAGCGTTTGATCCGGTCATCGATTCCGATCATGTCCGACAACGCCTGGTTCAACGTTGCAATCAAGGTCGTGGCGCCGCCGGTATAACCGGTCCAACGCCTGATAACCTCGCCGGTGCTATCGGTCAGGATGAAAACCGGAAAAGTGTGCCCGACCTGGTAACGCTCCGCCAGTTCAATACCATCGCCCTCGTTCACGTTCAGTGGCAAATGTATCACCGCCGCCAGGGCCTGTCGTAATTCTGAAACCGTGGCCGCTTCCCGAGTGGCCTTTTGGCAGAATTCTCAGTCCTCGTGGACAAATTCGAGCAGAATCGGCTTGTCCTGACGCACCGAAAAAACTCTTGCCTGCTCATAACTTTCCGGCGTCTGCGCAACAGCCGAACAGATGGTAATTGCCAGAAAAATAATCAGCGAAAAAACGGCGCTCAGCCACCCCGTCCGAATGTGAGATATCATTGTCTTGTGTATCATACGTTTATATCAGGTTTGTTACACAATATACGTCGTATGGCGGTCAGGTCAAGAAGATAGGAGCCTTTTAGCGAAAGACAAGAAACATAAGGCCTGCCAGTTTGAATAAATTGATGCAAAAAAAACGATAAATATTTATAGAATTCCCCGCTATCGTCCGATTAATAAGAAAAAAGAGTATGGGGGCTTATACATGAGAGTTGCAGAAGAGCGAAAACAGCAGAAAATCAGACGCAAAGCCTCGGAAGCTGTTATCGTTTATGACCTTCACACCAGTCTGCCGGTCGGACAGGTTCTTGATATGTCAGCAAGGGGAATGAAACTGATGAGCGAGGAACCGGTTACGGTCAATCAGATATACTACTTCCGAATGCCGCTGGATCGAGAAATCAATGGCTATGAGGAAATCTATCTCGATGCTCAGTGTCGCTGGTGCAAGCTCTCTGAGGAAACCGGGTGGTACAATTCCGGCTATATGCTAAGATTTCGCTCCGCTGATGATGCCAAAATGGTACGCGATCTGATACACGCCTGGATGGCCAATGAAATCGACCGCATCAATACCTTCCATGTCGGGGGCAAAAAAAAGAAACGCGGTCTGCTTAGCCGCTTACTTGGTCACTGATTGCTTATGATTGAGTACTAAAGCCTGATCACCACGATAATGTCTCCCGCGTCTCAGGCGAGACTTTCTTCCAGTTAACGCGACAGCGTTCATGCGCCTCTACACAACTGTATACTTCCCATTTCAAACCGATCCGATCACAAAGCTCAAGAAGCTTCTGCCGGAACTTCATCGCTTCGTGAAGGTTTCTGATCGATCTGGTGTGGATTTCGGTCAATGTGTCAAGATAAACCGCTTCCGGAATAGACCGGGTCTCAAGATGGTAAAAAAGCCACTTGTCGATATATGGTTCAAAAACCCGATTTTTGGCATAAAGCCAGAGAATAATACCCTGCACCGAGCGGGTGAGTGCATCGACTACGTTATACAGCCGACCACGCGTTGCCCACATCTCTGGGAAAAAAATCAGGTATTCGTGAATATCCTGGTGATATTTCTTCATCAGCTTTTCCCGCTCATGGTCGGGGTAGATCAATTTATCTTCGAGAAGAGTGCCGATACGATCATCTGTGTCATAAAGAATTTGCGAATTATGTTGGTCCCAGCGTGTAACCTGATTCCAGAATTTCGATGGTACACCCGCCTTGCGGGCTTTCTCATAGGATAATACCCAAATGTCATAGTCCACCCCTTTATATGAAATCCATCCCACGGAAACGATTTTTCGCAAACACCTGACTGCATCCTGATGGGCGTAAACGATCATATCCAGATCCGAATTTTCATCGCCATACCGCCTGCCAATGGCGCCGGTGCCGAGCACGCCGATCACACCGTCGAGCGTGGCGATCTTGTTCGTGATAATCCGCCCCGCCTTTAGAAAAGTCCGGTAACGGTTCTGACCGGAATATGGCATAATCATCTTTGTTCCCCCGGGTATTTCATGGATGTATGATTCATATCCTATTAAGAGCTTCGTTTTGAATATATGCGTCGCAAGGCCTGTTTGCCCGCAAGAGCAAGATCATATGTAAATACCAAAGTCACCGCGACCAGTATCGCCTGAGTGATCATCGCTGGGAAAAAGATTCGAGAACCCTGACCGAACGTTACCCCGGATATAAAGGCAAAATAGAGCACGGGAAGCAACAGCATAAAAGCCGTGGCGAAATTTATTCGCAGAAGTACCACGAATCCCAGCAATGACATCACCAAAACCGCCGGATTGAAAAAACTGCCGTGGACTATTCTTTCAATCGAGCGTATTGATGCGCTATATCCGGGGATTTGCACATGCTGGAGACTGGATATCGAAGTACTGTTATAAAAAACCATCAACAGATAGTGCTTGATAAACAGGGACGGGTGCCTGCTGAAGGTCGATTTGATCATATTCATGCTCTCTTGTTGATCCTGTTTATATCGGTTTTGCTCATAATTGGCCAGTGATACCTGGTACAGCGAGTCACGAATCTGCTTGAATTCACGGATATGTCGCTTTTCTCCTTCGATGGTCACCTTGGCCGCCAGGTAAGTCTTGGCGGCCAGCAGACCGGTGCTGGAGACGGTGAATGTATCATGCACGATGAGATTACGTACTCCCCACAAGGTCGGCAGGGCTAACATGATCAGGGCGACGACGATGGATTTGATGACGATCTGCCTTCTCGGGATGGCGCTGGTGACAACGGGCATCAGCAAACCAGATATGATCAGCACCAGCGGAAACAACATAGCCGCCGATCTCACCAGCACCGTCGCTCCTCCGGTAAGCCCTGCGAAGACCGCAATCCGCCATTGGTTTTTGCCAATCGCTTTGAAAAACAGGTAGAGCGATAGCACCTGCAAAAAGAAAAACAGCGTTTCCGATACCACCGCATTAGCCAGAGAAATCGAGGTCGGCGAAACAACTGCCAAAAATCCGGCTGTAGTCGCAATCCATGAATTTCCGAGCAGGAACAATGCCGTTCGATAAATTAGAACACAGGTAAATGTACTGAGGATAATTTGTATGATTAACACCGGCCAGAATGCACTGCTACCGCCGGGGGTGCATAACCCGATCAGGAGGGGATACCCCGGCCCCACCAGGTACAACTCCGTTTTGCCGATGTCCGCTCGACCGAACAGGAATTCCGCCGCCCTGACGTATTTGATTGGGTCTTGGTACTGGTCTATCAGGTGGTCGGCGCCAAGATCTGAAAGCATAATGAAGAAAAATACCAGCCGAAGAATCAAAGCCGTCGCAAAAAGCAATGCCGGAATGGTGTATCTATGCCTTTTCATCTGACCCCCCCGGGTATACGTGCGGGAAGCGATCCCGCTTGAAACTGACGGCAAAGATTAGCATGACAATTAAAAACACCAGCCAGCGAAACACTCGTGAGCCGGTGCGAATACTGCCGCTGAAAACCAGTATGGCCCTGACCGGTTCACGGGAACTGCCTTTTTCTCTGGATATGGCGTCGACAATGGTGATTTTATCGTAGGCATCGGAAAACAGCCAGAACCTCTGGGTTTGGGCAATAATTTCCCAGCTCGATTGCCCGGATCGATATTCATCGATAAGGTGCAATCGGTCATTTTGCATCAAGGTTTTGGCCCTGGCGATACATTGCGGTATGTCAATTTCTTCCTGGTGGTGGATGGTGCGGGAATGCGTCCGGTAATCAAGCGCTCGAATACGCCGGTAATCCTCGCCCTGCCATACTATACCGCCGATAACAAGAACGATTGCGATTGCCACATACGCGATTAAGATTCGATTACGACGTTCCATGTCAGGACGTTGCTTCCTCCAAACCATATACCTGTCGTGGGGCAAGGTATTCCGGGAAACGGTCGATCAATGCCTTGCGCACCAGGAAGCAGTAGTGACACTCGTCGACAAAACCGTTCTCGAGCTTGACTTGGTACGTGCGCGCCAGCTCATCCGGCCCCCCTCTAACCAGCGGCCCGCAGATTGGGTGCGCGGCGGCGTCGTACTCGGATGTCAGTCTCGACAGCGGCACCTCCCAAATATTGCCGATACTGACTCCCTGGCAGACCTGGGCATTGCCGAAAGAATCAATATGCACCCGCTTTGGCGCTACCAGTTCCTCGTGAATACACTGGGTAAACACCCCCGGCGCTTTGGTCGGAAGCCCCTCGGTTAATTTGTCCACCGCCCGTCCCTTGAACAAGGCCCCGCCGCCGATAACCGGATCGCCCTTGCCGTCCGCCGGCGGGCTGATCGCGGGTTTCTCGATACAGATGGAACTGGATGGCATTCCCAGACGCGCGGCCGCCGTCGCCGCTATTTTCGCCGGGCTCTCGGCAGATTCACCGTGATGAAATTCATCGTCACTTACACTCAAATCATCGAGCCCGACCTGGATGAGGGGATTTAACCAGAGCGCCGCGTCATTTTCCGATGTGGCCCAGTAACAATTGGTCACGATTCCGGTTTTGAAACCGAAGCTTTTGGCCTGTCGCAAGCCCTCCACTAGTAGCGGATAATACATGAAGGCCTCGCCGCCCTCGAAATAAATCCATTCCATGGTTGGAATATTCCGTGCGTCTTCGAGCACCTGCCGCACCTGGTCGATCGTGAATGTTCCCTCGGAATAGGGCGAGCAGTATAAAAAACAGTGATCACATTCGTAAGTGCAGGTGTACGTCAACAGAAAGTGTATGCCGGTTAACATGAGAGATCCTCCCGAGTTAATCCGATTACTGAATATTGGACTATAGGATAATGGTAAGTGTGGATGCCGTCGAATCCAAGAGGAAAATGTATGTCAATTTTCCGGTAGGTGTTATTTCCCCGCGGCCCCACCGAATACGAAACTCAGACCGAAACAAAATTCCGTCCCGCTGTCATTCTCATTACCAATCGGATTTTTCTTGATTTTGCATTACTCTAATATTCTTGTTGATACGCTTGCCCTGCAGGCATCCGCGACATTCATTTTTCGCCCAATGTGTGCGAGGAGGATATACACCCCGACAACAACAAGCCCTCCGATTATGCCCGACGTTGCCGCGGTATTGCATACCACATGCGAATATACCGAGAAAAAGATCGACCGTGTCCAGTAATAAACATAACCCATTATGAATGAACTGACAAAAATCCCGACCAGCATCGGCTTATCTTTGGATGAGATATGCATAATCGTAAACAAAACAGAACTAGCCACTATCGCGAGAAATACCCGGCTTCTACTCTGTCCGAATTATGAGATAAACATGCAAATCAAAAACACCCGGAACACTAGTTCTTCCACCGTTGCGCCGACGATCCGAAACGGAAGAAAAAAATCCTGTATTGCGAATCCCAAACCGCTTGTCGCCAGAAGCGGAATGGTGGTTATCGCCGAAATAATTAGATTGATTCTAAATCCCCGTCCAAATATAAATCCCCAATTTGTTGGATTGACCCGCAGATGTGCGAAGTTTATTATGAACAAAAGCGCGGCAAGTTGTATTGTTCCGATCATGAAAAACTGAAGGATGATTTGCTCGACAATGTGAGTTTCATTGTTATAAACGGTTCGCCAATAATTGCTGACAAAGCCGAATATCAAATAGGCAATAATGAGGATAACAACATACATCTGAAATCTGCGCCACAACAGCCTGTCAATACTCAAAGGCGATTTATCGATTGCACTATGCAAGTCCATGCGAATCCCTGCAATTTAAATATATCTGTACTTTTCTGGATTACTTCAGGAGAAGCATTTTTCTGGTTTCGGCTTGGTCATCTGAAGTAATCCGGTAAAAATAGACACCTCCGGCGACCGGATTGCCGTCGGCATCGGTTCCATTCCAATCGACCCGATGAGATCCTGCCGATTTGATTTCATCAACCAGTGAGATTACTTCCTGACCGAGTATGTTATATACTGTCAGCCTGACATGACCTCGTCTGGTCATGTCATATTTTATTCTTGTCTTCGGATTAAACGGATTCGGATAATTCTGGTGCAAAGCATACGTTTCCGGGATCATATCCGTCTGCATCGGAGTCTCGATATCCGTCGCGATACTGTTTTCCAATATGATTAGACTGTATTTATCTGCAAGGACTATGTAATCATCATTTGCCACCGCATGTTGCGGTATACCGGGAGTATTATGAATAATGACATTGTCATTCATAGTGGCGGGATCGGAAAAGTCAACGAAATGAAATCCCTCTCTCATTCCGGGACGCAATACATTGTTCTTATAAATGGAATAATCAGGACTGAATCCCATGGCATTATTGTATGAACCAAACAATATCGGGTTCTCGGGGTCTGTTTCTATATCATAAACACCAAAGCCGTATGGTGACCCGGCCAAAAGCAGACCTTCGGATATCTTCATTCCGTTATGTGTACCACTTGCAATTTCGCATGTTTTAACATGATAGCGATTTTCGGGATCGGCAATATTGTATATTTGCACCCCGGCATCACGATCGGCCAGATATAAATAGTCTCCATATAGCCGGGCTTCAAGAGCGTAATCACCAATCGGCAGAATATCCACCGGCGGGCCGCCGTCGAGCCGTAAGTCAAAAATCTGTATGGCACCTTTTCCGGCGCACACATACGCATAATCGCCGCCGACCTCGATATGAAGTGCGCTGTATGCGGAAGAGTACATATCATATTTTCTAATCAGATATATACTGTCCGGGTTGGCGACATTGATTAATTCAAGACCGGCAGGTCCGGCGGCAAGGTAGAGCGTATCGCTGATCAAAAGCGCGTTTTGGGCTGATCCTGATGTAATGTAATGATCTTTTATTTCAAGACTGTCATCACTGACAATGTGTACTACCTTGACATCAAGAGCATCGCCTCGCTTATTTAAGATATACGCGTAATTATCCTCGGATAGCACCACCCGCGTCACATACTCGGAGATATTATAGTAACCGACAAACTCGGGCATGGTAGGATCAGAAATATTCAATATCTGCATATCCCCGCAATCCGGGTCATTGGGAATCGTGTCCTCTGAGTCAACCCATCCTTCACCCCAATCAAAAATATAAAGCAGACTGTCTTTCGCCAGTAAATTGCAGTATAATCCCCTGATTTCGTATAATGTCAGACTGTCAGGGGCGGTCGGATCGGAAACATCATAGAATTGAATGCCATCACCGCCATCGGAAATACAGGCGGTCGTACCCGATACCGACACATCAATAACAGGTCCATTCAAATGTATTCGGCTTAATTCTATCGGGTTTGCGGGATCGGAGATATCAAGAATAGAGAACGATCCATAATACGTGGGAGTCATCGGTTCCATTTCAGCCAGGTAGAGCAGGCTGTCATGAATCTCCAGATCGAGAAATAGATACCCATTTTGATAATAACACAGCGAAGTCGGGGGAGAGGTGGCGACATCTAAGACCCACAAAAACATCTCACTGACAATATACACAATTGAATCCCGGACCCTGATCGCCTTCGGTGAGTCATAGTCGTTGAGTGGATTTGAGATATCATGCACCAGCGTGATCTCCGCCGGATCGCTGATATCCAAAATCAACAGGCCGACCATATCTCCCTCCAGCGAATACCCGACATAGGCGCTGTCGCCCTGCACCTCCACACAATAAGCCGCCCTGGGAGTCTCGTAACGGCCCGCTATTTCCGGATGCACCGGATCGGAAATGTCAATAATATAAAAAGCGTTGGTCCATTCGGCTAAGTACGCATACGGTTCACGAACCTTGATATCCATCGCCTCCCCCTCCGGCAGGTAGCAGGTCGAGACCAGCTTGATATCGGTAGGATCGGCGACATTGAGAATCATCAGGCCATTCTCCATGGCACAATAGGCCAGCGTATCGTGTATGACTGCATCATCCATCCCGCTCCAGAAGATGCTGGTGTCATACATCGGCGTCCCACTATCGAAAAAGCCGCTTTTATACATATCCGGCATATCAGCAGTCGGTGTTTGATACCCGCCATACGGCAAATTGTCCTCGGCGGACAATCCCACCTCACTCATCCCCACCAACATCACACAAATCCACACCAATACACCGATAGCACTGTATCTCATGTGTTCCTCCTTTTGGAATACGGCGCGATCCGCCATATCAAGACATCCCTTATCCATAGTATAATAAAATAGTCATAATTGTCAATTATAATGTAACCGATTTACTGCGAATAACTTGTCCGCCGGGACGGACATGGAATCTGTCGATAAACTTATCAGGATTCGCACCGCCCCGACAGACGCGTCATTCCAGGACCGCATCCTTATATCACCATCACATCACCACCTTCAACAGCCCGGGGAAACGGTATAAATCCGTCAACACCGACCCTGATCATACATGCGTTTATAAAGGACAACTCATCCGGTTGATACGGTTGAAAAATCCCATCGGATTCCGGTCACAATTACGTAATACAACAATCGTGCCAATCAACGAACGATTTTGAGCAAAGTTATAATGTATTGATTGATAATAGATTATGGGGTCTGAGATAGAATCGATTTTATGATGCGAAATATGGCCGTGCGTAATTTACGCAGCAAATCGATTCTCGTGCGTAAATTTACGCAGGTACCTCTTCGTTGATACCAAACTTCTTCATCCGATACCGCACATTCAACACGATATCTACGCGGTCAATAAACAGCAGGCAAAACTAAAGCTATTGACATATACAGAAGAAAAATCTAATACCTAACTGTAAAACAAAATACCGAATGACTGAATGCATATGAGCTTTTTAATCTAACAATGATTCTACGAGATTACATACTAATACAACTATCTTTACCGTCGTATCTATTGCACTTCCAAAAATAGGCGATATTTTGGAGAGCCCGCGAAAGAAATCACAAATAGCTTTCAACCAACCCGGCATGTTGGCAACCGCATTGTCTTGCGAATATCCAAGGCCAAGTTTCATTTGAAATTGATCATCAATAAATAGTTGATATGTTGTCTCGACATCGTCAATAGCAATATCATCGTCTTCCGATGGCCAGATATTAAACTCTTCAAGGTGCTCAAGCATTTGCCGCTGATCATCGTCAAGTAACTCCGGGTCAAGCCCGTGATCATGAATCTGCTCATATAAATTAATCGCTGTTTCGAATTCACCCTGATTGGCGTATTCGATTGAGGTGTAATCGCCATTATAACCCATTTCCATTCGAATCAGGCTATCTATGTATAGCGGTGCCGAATAGCCAAACTGGTTTTCATTCAGACTGAAGAAAAACTCTCCTCGATCCTGGTCGACCGACTCGAAATTATACCCCATGAGTAATTCGCCGCCGGAGTCGAACAACATCACTCCGGTCAGCCATTCATGCATTTTCAGGATGCGCGAACGAGTCGGACCACCCTCGGGCGTGTAATCGAATGTTACGGTGATGATACTATCTTCGACATGTTTGTCGTAGATATTGACGATGGTGTTATTTAACAGCGTATCCACCATAATCGGTTGTGTGTTCGCGTTGGTGGCCATTTCATCGGCCGGATCAAACGCCTCCGGAACGTTGATAATGGTGCGATCGTCATCCCGTCCGGCATACTCGGGGCCGGACGATGTCCCACAGCCAAACGACAACTGCAGTACAACGGCAATGATTAGAATGTTCATAAAGCTCCCTTTCATGATAAACCTCCTTTAATATAGAATTCGATATAATGTTGTGTCAATCTCATAATGAGATCGATATTTATCGGCGTGTGATTGTAATTCCACCACCTCCTCCCATCATCACTTCAGCCGGGCCGGAGTAGATTCCGCGAAAGCGTCGGTTTCATCGCGTCACCACCCCGACCCGACTTTTCACGCCCGTTGCTGTTTAAACCCAAAACCACTCACAGAGAGTGCTACCTGAACGCATCCGGTCAAGATGCGTAAAACTACGTAATACAACAATCGTGCCAATTGCGGGACGATTTAAAACAAAGTTATAATATGTTGAATGATAATGGGTTAGAGAGTCTTGAAAGGATATGTATTTTAGGGTGCGAAGCATGCACTGCGTAGAACTACGCACGAAACTCGATCTACTGCGTAGTTCTACGCAGGTACCTCTTCGTTGATACCAAACTTCTTCATCCGATACCGCACGCCGCCCTCCGATATCCCCAGCAGTCGGGCGGTCTCGCGACGGTTCCAGCCGGTCTCATCCAGCGCTCGCAACAACCGCTCCCGTTCGGACGGCACATCATCGCGCGCCAGCTCCGCCATCCGCGCGATATCATCCCCACCCAGTACCACCAGCCGCTTCACTGCCGATTCCATCTCCCGCACATTGCCCGGCCAGTCACGTTCGGCCAGCGCCGCACACAGCTTCTCGAATTCCTGACCGTTCAGATCAACCGATCCATTACTGCCGTTACGCGCAAAAAAGCACCGCACCAGCTCGGCGATATCCTCGGGACGGTCTTTAAGCGGGGGGAGGGCGATATCGACCCCGCGCAGACGGTGATACAGATCGACACGGAACACCCCCTCACGCATCCGCGCCTCAAGATCGTGATTGGTCGCGGCAATCACCCGCACCCTGACTGTCACCGCCTCGGTGGTCCCCAGCGGGCGCACGCGCTTGCTTTCCAGCACCTCCAGCAACTTGGCCTGGAACTGCGGCGAACTGTCCGCAATCTCGTTGAGATACAGCGTCCCGCCATCGGCCGCAGTAATCAAACCCAACTTGTCGCACTCGGCGCCGGTAAACGCCCCCTTCACATAGCCGAACAACTCCGCCTCGGCCATGCTGTCGGGAATCGCGGCGGTATTGACCGGTACCAACGGCCCGTCACGGCCTGACACCGCATGAATATACTTGGCCAGTTGATCCTTCCCGCTCCCGGTAGGCCCGGTCAACAGCACCGTCATATCCGACTGCGCAATATTCTCCGCCAGTTCGACAATCTTCCTGGAGCGGGGATTCACCGCGATATACACAGCATCCTCGGCGATCACTTCCGGTTTCACCGGTCGCGCAAACCTCGTCAGTTCCTGCTCGACCAGCTTGATATACGGCGCAACCTCCTCCGACACGAAATACTCATGCGCCAGATACAGCATCGCGGCACGCTCACCGTTGGTGTACTCCCCCGATGTCGCCGCGAGATACCGTGTCACCGCCAGCTCATAGCGCGACCCGATCTGGCTGAATACATCGATCGCCTCGGCGAACCGCATGCGCGCCATCTCACTGTCATCTTTATGCCCCGCCACCAGCGCGAATACCCGCTTACACGCCGCAATCTCCGCGCGCTCATTGATCTTTTCCGCCACCGCCAGCGCTTCGACTGCGGTCTTTTCAGCGAGGGGATAGTCTTTCAACCCCACATACGCATCGGCCAGCAGGCGTTTACTCTGCGAGATCAGCGCGGATTCCGGCGCGATCTTAAGCGACAACTCAATCCCGGTCTTGAGCGTCTTAACCGCATCCTCATACCGCCCCGCCAGATTATATATCCACCCCAGATATTCGAAATAGTAGGCTCTTTCAAGTTTAAACTCATCAGGCAATGGTAATATCTTATTGATTATGGAAACTGCAATATCAGCGTGACCTTGTAAAGCCTTTGCCATTGCGTAGGTTAAATAATAATGGTATTTATTAATCGTTTTGGCTTCAATCTCATCATACTGATTGATTGCTTCTCGAAACCGACCAGTGGCGAAGTACATCAAAGCAAGATTCTGGTGTAATGATATAACGTTTTTATCGTTTTTTAATCTGATGTTTATGTCTATACAACGCCGGATATTTATTAATGCGTCGTCTATTGCCCCGGTTTCGAACTGAATACATGCCAATCGATTGAGTACGCGAGACGAGTCCTTTTCATTATTGCACCGTTTGTAATTAAGAAATGCTTCCAATAATACTTCTCGCGCTTCAAAAGCGTTACCGGTTATAGATAAGTACCAGCCTTGGCAATATTTCGCTTCTGCAAATGATTCATTATCAGGGCTGTCTCTAAACACATCTATTGCATCATGTATTAATTCACTGACCTCAACATCACCCAGTAGTAATTTTGTCTTGCACATTAACAAGCAGTATTGGCCATATTCAATGTTATTTAAACTGGCAATATCGACGCCACTTAGTTGTCTATATGCTTCTTTGATATTTTTATTTTGTAGCAGATGTGCCACAAATATAAGATTGTGATTTGTCAAATTTCGCATGACTATCAATTTCTTTTTTTAGACAGTTATTATGCCTCGTTTTATTTTTTATTTCGATAATATTGAATTTCAATAGGATTGAATAAACAGCCTTTGATATGATAATAACATAATCATCTGAATTAAATCTATTGGTAATCAAAGAGGGTTTATTTGAGTAATCAATTTCCTCCCAAGGGTGACCGTCTTTGCTATCAAATTCCATTGGAACCGGATCAGAGGGGTTGGGTGCAAGATATGCCTGGCTTGCAGGCGCGAATATCATTAAGAGCAGGGAACAGGTGGCCAGCAGAGCGACGCATTTTCTCAGCCGGATCAATCCCCGCGAAAGGGTTCTGGTTTTCATTTTACTTTCCTCCGGGCGTGAAGGATTAATGTTTTTTATGTTTATCTATTGCCTGATAGTACACACCAATCCCCTCGCAGAATTGAACCAAAAAGGTAATCTCTCACCTGTCAGTGCGCGTTGTCTACCCCTTTACTATGTACTTTGTTTGAACGCGGAAAAAACCGGGCCATAACCGGCCCGCACCGCAAACGAAACCCGCAGGCGTGATGACTGTGCTGATACGTGTGTTGACTCGAGGTTGAAACCAAACCCGCGGCGCGTGCGCTCACCCGCGCGCAAACATCAGGCTTAATAAAAAAGACGGCATTATGGAGAGTTTTGTCAAGCGGAAAAAATAAAATAATCGCTCTTTTATACGATTTTAACGGTCAAATTCACCGATCCGTGACACATAGTGTCACAGATACAAAAAACCTTCAAATTCCCAATCCCAAACCAAAATAGTCCGGATTGTAACTTGCAACAAAACGCCCGACGAAAATCATTCCGCCGGGCAATAACCATCAATCACCATAATCAAAACAAATCGGGGGAGCCTCACCATCGCGATACAAATGTTCAATCAAATACAGAATATCCAGCAGATTAACATCCGCATCGCAATTGGCATCACCCATCAGCAAATCCGGAACAGGTTCACCCTGCTGATATCCATAGGTGTAGATAAAATCAATGAGATGCCATATATCCAGCGGATCGACCGTACCGTCGTTGTTGGCATCACCCCGACAAACCGCCAGCAAAGCTCGCCAGGCGTCTGCTAGGCCGTACCCATACGCATCATCCCATCCCGGCGTGTCATATTGATCGCCGATGCCGTCCACCGCAGAGCTGTCGATGATCTTCTTAAGCGTGTGGAAATTGGTAATGTCCGGTCTTCGGCTCCGTACCAACGCCAGTATGCCGGCCACCTGCGGCGCCGCCCCCGATGTCCCCCCGAAAAAGCACATGTAGTTTTCGTTGACACTGTCACAAGTCCAGAGATTCGGATTAAAACCGTAGTTCCCCATGCCGTCAATTGTGTACAAATCGCCATGTATAAAACTGTTATGTCCCGATGGGGCAACCACATCAAGTGCCGGGCCGGATCCGCTATATAACCAATAGTCGCCGTCTCGCGCTATTGCGCCCACCGCAATTGTATTGGGTAAATTTGCGGGGAAGCCAATAGACTGCCCTATCGGGTAATCTTCTCCATAATTGCCTGAAGAAAACACGCAGGTAATCCCCCGTGATACTGCCACACTAATGATGGAATCGATTTCCGGCCAGTAGTAATTGGGATACCATCCCCAGGAACAACTTATTATATCAACCCAATGATTGACAGCATATTCAATCGCATCATGGGCCTCTACCGATGAACCGCCGTAACCATTATCGTCTCTAAACTTCAGTGGTAGTAAGTAACAATTGCTTGCAATACCGGCAATACCAGTATCATTGTCACACTTGGCAAATATAATCCCTTGGCATGCTGTGCCGTGGGCTCTTTCCGGACCCGGCATTGCCCAACAATCAGGCTCTGAATACTTCCACGAGTCACCGACAAAGTCCCAGCCGTCATTATAAAGCACAAGCTCGTGTTCAATGTCTTCGTGGACATATTCACACCCGTCATCGATGATAGCTATTGTAATGTCGTCACTGCCTCTGGTAATTTCCCATGCCTTCCTGACATTAATATCAATACCCGCCTGACCACCGTTTGATCCGTCATTGTACAGATAATACTGAAAGTGAGAATAAGGATCATTTGGTGTGAAATCGAATAAAGTGGCAATCGAGAAGTTTGGATGTGAATATTCAACCAGTTCCGACTCATGAAATGCATTGGCAATATCGAGAGTGTTTTCAGATGATTGCGCAGTTAATTGATACACCCGAAATCCGGTAAGTTCACTCGGACCTTGTACAAGTTCAACCTGATACTGCATTTGCATACTGTCGATTGCCTGCTGTTCGATGCCGCTTTTAAAACAGGCTACAAATTGGTCGTTGAGTGTCAGAGTATACTCTACACTGTCTTTAAAAGCAGGAAATGCGAATAAAATGTCTGCCCGATTGTTTAACTCCTCAAGAAGCGTCTCAATAGAATATCCGGATTTTACATGATAGATATCAAATCCATTATAGTACCCTTCATTGGGGATGGATTCGTCTAGCGCTTCGATTTCGTAGGCAAAGGTTTCGCAGTAATTCGATGCGACGTCTGGATTAAATTTAATACTGATGATGGAATCCGTCATTGTCAATGGCTGTTGCCCCAAACCGTAATAATAGGTATCCGCATTTGCGGATATGGCAATGGTCAGGCAAATGCAAATAATCATTGCCGCAGCATAGTTTGTATTCCGATACATTGTGTTTCTCCTATTCCAGCGTCGGCACCGGCCCGAGGCAGATGTCCGACGGTGAGAATGTTTCGTAAGGCGAAATAATGTTAATGATTTTGTTCTGTGACAAATCGACCGTAACTAGTGGTGCTCCCCCACCCATATACCAACCTGCTCCGACATATGCTCGCCGCGTATCCGGTGTAAAAAGCGTTTTGCCGAAGCATGGCAAATACACGAATCCACCGGGATATGCGTAGGGTTCGATCAAATCACATATGTCAAGCGAATACGCATCATACACGAAGATATATCCATCCGGAATGATGAAAAATATGGAATCGCCGCTATCGGTCATGAAGACTTTAGTGCCATCAGGTGAAATCGCAATCGATCCAAATGGCCCAAAAATCCGGATCAAAGTCTTAACCGAATCAGTCTCACAGTCATAAACATAAAAAAACGCCGTATTAGCGGCCGGAACACCCAGATAATACAGATCGTCGGTCAGCCAGTTATAGCACATCTGATACACGACAATATCCAATGCGGTATCCGTAAGCGGCATACGCATGAACATCGAATCCACCAACTGCCTGGTGTTGCAATCCACTTTGTAAACCAAATTGTGGACATGCAAGTCGTTGCCGTAAAAACAATTGCTGACCGTGTCCAGATAACCAAAACGGATCTCACGACCGATCGAATCCGACGGTGTCAGCGTGTTCGGATCAATAAACCGTATCTGGTCGTTGGGGATATCAATCCAGACACCATAATTATCGGTGGCGTCGAAATAGTAATCCCCATATTGATCCATGGTCTCCACATGTTCCAGACTGGCGGCGTTATACACCTCCATCTTCAAGTCCGTCAAGTTCATCACCATCACACACTCACCATTGGGGGGCAAATACAAGCCAGCGGCATCGTAGTCTATTCGTATCGAATCGACAATGGTATCTGCCGGGGTATCAATAGATGTCAGAAACCTGTTAAGCCCGTCAATGGCGTAAATGCGATAGTTTTCCAGAGGCGGTGATTCCTCCTCAGCCGGACAGGTCGGGCACTCGTCGCAACAACTCAGAAAATACCCCCCCGCCACCAGCATAAGACCGATCACAAAATACAAAAACGTCTTTTTCATTACATTCCCTCCTTTGTTGAAACGGCTGATTACGCCATAATCGCTGATCTATAAAATCTACGTTTCACCGCCGTTAATGTCAAACGCTTTGAAAGTCATCATAGGCATCCCCTCCTCTCTTTCACCGCCGGGCCGGATGAGCGGCAGTGTGTTTGCGGATTAGGTGAACTCCGGCCCGACGATCGTTCAGGGGGTACGGCCTTCCACCGCGCCGTACCCCGCCTTTCCCGTTGCCAGGTGCTACTGTCTGAAATCCCATTTGCCGAGGAATATGTCAATTGACCTTTACCTCGATAACATATCGGGATATCCAAACGCATAAGAAAGCATCACCCCGATATGCCCCGGGCATCTCTCGAAGATCGTGACACATAACCTCACATGACCATGCGCACCACCTCCTTTGATTTCATTCCGACCGGGTCGGCGGCGCCAGGCTATGGCGTATGGACAGCGCCGTGCTCCCACCCGGCCGGTGACACACTCAGAAGTTATTGCTGACATGCGATACCGCACAGGCCGGGACAAGTCCACCTCACCTCGGGACACACGTCATCCCGGACTGTCACCGGCCTGCTACGGCATACTCTGTTTAGCCTGATGTTGCGCGAGTGAGAGATCCCTCTTGCATCAACCTCGCTTTCACGTAACACAACAATCGTGCCAGCTTTAAAGCAGTTTCTGAGAAAATCATAACATGCTGTTTGATAATGGATTATGAAGTCTTAAAAAGAATCATATTGGAGGTGCGTAAAGCGGTCCTGCGTAATTTACGCAGCAAATCCCGATCTACTGCGTAATTCTACGCAGTACACAAACTTTTACGCAGTAAAAAAGGCGCCCACTCCTGAGCGCCTTTGATAATTTACCGATGTAATCCTTATTCGTTCGGTTGCCACACCTTCCATACCTTGCCGACCAAATCAGGCCCAGGTTTCAGCGTCGGTTGGCCCGGCTCCCATCCGGCGGGACACGCCTCCGCGCCCTTGGTGGCCCGCACAAGCTGGAACGCCTGTAACTGACGGACGGTCTCACTGAATTTGCGTCCGACCGGCGGGGTCAGCACTTCCATCGCCTGCACCACGCCATCGGGATCGATCAAAAACCGCCCGCGAATATTAACACCGCCGTTTTCATCGTAGACGCCATACACCCGTCCCAGATTCCCGGCGCCATCGGACACCATCGGCCACGGGATCCCGTCCTTGGTCATTTTGGAAAGCTCTTCCTCTACCCAGATCTTGTGTACGAATTGACTGTCGGTTGATACTGAAAGGACTTCTGCACCGAGTTTCTGCAACTCGTCAAACTTGCCGGCGACCGCCGACAATTCCGTCGGTCAGACGAATGTGAAATCGCCCGGGTAGAAACAAAGTACTACCCATTTACCCGCATAGTCCGACAGCTTGACACTGATAAATTTTCCCTTGTGATATGCAGGCGCCTCAAAATCGGGGGCTTTACCTCCCACTTTCACCATCACCATGCTTTCTTCTCCTGTCTTTGGCGTTTCGTCCGATACGTTCTGGGGCGACGGCTTCTCACCGACCACCGACCCGGTTGGCTTCGCACAACCAACTGGTTCCTCCGCCATATACACCTCCTGTCAGGTTAGTTGCACCATTATCGTTTATATAATAATATAGGTAAATCCCCTGCCCTCATCAACGACAAAATATGAGTGAAGACATTACGGTACTTGCATGACAGGCGAACTGCGATAATTCTACAATCCGAATGTCAGACCCTTGCGATGCGATACCCCCAGGATTGACTTGCAGATCGGGCAAAAATATAAACACCGCTTGCCCAGGTCACCGCTCAAAATCCGAAACCAGACCGAGTCAATCTCCTTCTTGCAATATGGACAGATCGGGCGCACGTCCTCTTTTTGCGTGAATGCGATCATAATACAACTCCTTTGGAATAGCTTCGCTTAATATACCAGATTGACCGAAACAATATTCAAATAAAACGACACCGGACATCCCGGCAACAATTTGTCTTACTGGATTGTCAGATCGCAGATAAAAATCAAAATCGCATGAGATGATTCCAGCCAAACGTCCATTCCGGCGTGACCAGCGTTTCGCCGAAATCACACGCATACCACGGGCTTAAAAGAGAATCCTTTGGATTGACCAGAACATGCACGTCCTGCGCCGGCATATAACTCTGCGCCAGGAGCATTACTTTTTTGCCGGATTCCTCATGCACCGCCATATCGACCACCATCACCGCATGCCCCGGAAATCCGCCCTCGATAAAAACATCGCCGATCTCTATACCATGCGGCTCGGCTACAGCCCGCAGTTGCTTGCTCAATGAATACGAACCGGCGTACATGAAAACCGTCTCAAGATATGACCGAAACACCTGATACGATGAATCAATCGGTGCAACCTTATCCCACCGCACCCGACTGCCGTTTACACTTGGACGGTGTCCCATAATCCATTTCCTGAATGATGCCGTATCCCCGCTGGTAAAATTGAAACTCATCCGATCATATTCGTTTTGGGCATACCAGTACTCCGCCCGCAACCTGATTACGGCATCGGCGCATTGTTGTAGGTTCTTCGCACCGATGTCCATGTCAATTACCGCCGCATGAACGTCCTGGCGCGGCTTTTTCCGGCCGTCATACAGATAAACGCCGGCACCTTCCGCTTTAAGCGGTAGACCCCGCAACCAATTCCCAAAACTACCGGTAGCGCTTGGCTGACGGGTATATCCCTCGGGCGGCGAAATTCGAGACGTTATAGTCATAGCTGTATCATATGCATTAGACCATAAGTACTCTTGACCACATGCTGGTGTCGCCGAAACAATGAACAGCAAACTCAGCATACTGCCGAGAACAAATCTATTCATCGATAACAAGTTTGAATCCCTTGCCGTGGATGTTTACGATTTCAATACGGCCGTCGCTTTTAAGATAACGACGGAGTTTCGATATAAACACGTCCATACTGCGACTGCTGAAATAATCCTCACTGCCCCAGATGTCCCGAAGAGCGTCGGTGCGCAACAACGTTTGATTGACCTTAAGACAGAGCATCTTCAGAAGCTCGGTTTCTTTCGATGTCAGCTTGTATGATTCGTCCGGGCCGTCCAGCGTTCGCTTGTTGCTGTCGAAACTGAAATGCCCCAGCGTGAAAACATGTTTTTCCGCACTTACATCATTCACCCCCGACCTTTTCAATACCGCCCGAATTCGCAACAGCAGTTCCTCGATACTGAAAGGCTTGGTGATGTAATCGTCACCCCCGATTTTGAAACCCTTGATTTTGTCTTCCTGCAGGGACTTGGCCGTGAGGAAGATGATCGGGATTCGCGCATCCTGCTTCCGGATGGTTTGAGCAAATGTAAACCCGTCCATCTGCGGCATCATGACATCGACCAGGCAGAGATCGAATCTGTCACCGGCATACGCCTCAAGACCGTCCCGGCCGTTTTTGCGGAGAACAACCTCAAATCCGTTGAGGGTCAGGTGTTCCTGAATTATTGCCCCAAGGTTATTGTCATCCTCCAGCAATAGGATCCTGATCGTCATACCAATGCCTTTATTACTATCAATCCATCTGGGGAAGAAATATCTCTACCTGCGTTCCTTCGCCCGGCTTACTGCCGATAATAATTGTTCCCCGATGCGCCTCGACCATCAATTTTACATAACTCAGCCCGAGCCCGAAACCCTTGACGTCGTGAATGTCTCCGGTCGATACCCGGTAGTACTTGTTAAAAATATATCTCAGGTCATTCTCACTGATCCCGATACCACGATCGGTGATACGAATATAAATACCGCCATCGGCATTCATCGTTGAGATTGAGATTTCCGGTTTTTCACGGGAGTACTTGACAGCGTTGTCGAGCAGGTTGTTGATTATTCCACCCAGGTGCACCCTGTCACCCGGTATAATATGTTCATCGGCTCGGAATGAGCAGGTTATCTCTCCCTCTCGAGCCTTGATCGCCAGCGTCGCGTTTTCAACCGCCTCCCGGATAATTTGCTTCAAATCGACTTCATCCTTTTTCAACCGGAGTGATCCCTCTTCCAGCGAAGCCATCTGGAGTATTTTTTCCGCCTGGTTTCTCATGCGGCGGTTTTCATCCTGAATCATGCGGGAAAATCGCTCGATTTTGTCATGATCGGAGATAACATCCGAACGCATGATGGCTTCCGAGGCCAGCGCAATCGTGGAAATCGGTGTCTTGAACTCATGCGTCATATTGTTCACGAAATCCGTCATCAGCCTCTGCGTGCGTTGCTGTCGAACAATCACCCGAACCGTGTAAACGAAACCGCCGATGATAATCAGGATGAACGCCCCGATAATCATCAGCATCGGCAAAACCTGGCCCCAGAGATAGAAACGTCGGTTGGGAAAATGGATCAGTAATTCGGTTGTGGCGCCCAGGACATCGTATGGAAAAAGCCGAACCCTGTATTTAGAATCAGACAAAATGTCGGCCTCGGCCGTCGGCGCAAACAACAACGTGTCCATACCCTCGATCCTGACTCCGAATTGATAGTCCAGATCAACGTTACTGCCCTTCATCGCCGCATCAATCGTTGAGTCGATCAGGGCGGAATCAAGCCGCTCAATCGTGGGAATTTTTTCAGAAACCCACAGGCGGCTGAGCATGTCCCGAATGAAATGATCCCGCCCACTGGCATTGTCTATGAGTGCCATAATGGCCGGAATCGAATCGATTTGCTCTTTCCTGACAATTCGCCTGTCACCGTCGGTACTGTCATTGATTTCGAATTTAATCTGTCTGATATCGACTGAACCTCCAGTATCGCGTTTGGGAGGTAATGGGATACAAAAGGCGTCATGGTTGCTGTCCCGAAACATGAGCGTATCTTTCCGCATCAGGACAATTCTTGAAAAGGTGCTGTCGCCAATGACAATCTCCCCGGCATCAAGCGACAACATCAGGCTGTCACCCTCCAAATCGGAACTGGTCTCAACCGATACGTGAATGCTGTCTAATGCGTTCAGACTGTCGGAAACTTCGAACATAACCGTCATCGTGTGCACCGTCTCTACTGTTTCCTGAACGCGATTAAGCGCGGCGAAGACTGTATTGTCAAACGTCTTTTCCCGCGATGCAATCGCCTCCTGTAACAAAATTCCCTGAATTACAATGAGACCGGCCAGTGCCACAACAATCAGTCCGACCATCAACCCGGTTTTTCTTTTCATAAGTGACATGTTCTGAATATAGGTAAATTGAACGCGATCTGCATCATATTTAACATCTCTTAACACTTGCTAACACTTCTTAACTACCCATCACGCAACCATTTGTCTTAATCTAAGTAAACAGAAGACAACACCATTAATATTCCAGGAGGAAACTCGAATGAACCTGTCAGCCAATCTCAGCAAATTACATGCGACCATCTGCATTGTCGCCGGAATTATTCTGGTATGCCAGGTCGCTGTTGCCCAAACCACCGTTACCCGTACCATGACTATCGATGATGCCGGCGATGTTCTGATGATCAATGAATTTGGCGGAAGGATAATATATAAAGACAGTGCGGTGACTGTCGAAATGGTGATGCCGCCGGACAGTCGCCCCGATGACTATAAAGATTTTGACCTCCGCCAGGGAGATGTCATCAGGATGGCCAATGGTAAGAAGCTCAACTCCACCGAAGCGTTGCGCGAACTCTATGAGACAGCCGGTATCGGCGAAACCATCAAGCTGGCGATTCTCCGCGATGGCAAAATGAAACTGCGCAAATTTCTCAAGGGCGACCCGGCGACCCTGCCCAAACCGATGATGATGACCATGATAACCGATGAGGTAAGTGCCGGGGATGAGTTGGCCTTGCCCGGTGCCGGATTAATGTTAAAATCCAATGGTGGGAAACTGGTGGTCGATGCCCTGATTGACAATCTTGTACCGAAGTATGACGGCGACTCTCCCCGAAAAGATGATACTATCCTTGTAATTCAAGGTAATGACTATACCTCCCCGCAGTCGTTTATGGATACGTACGACGCCATCGAACCGGGTGCAAACGTCACTCTGGTCCTGATGCGCAAGGGTAAAAAAATAACCGCGTCATTCGTCCGCCCGCAAAACATGAAAACCAGAGTTATTAAAAAGTAATGGAAAGAATGGTGGCTTGATGAAATCAGGATTGATCTGGTGTTTGGTGTTGTTCGGTTTGACACTGGTACTTCCGGAGATAGCCCCGGCACAATCGAACAATTTCTTCAATCAGCGCGATGATCAGTATCGCCTGCTCGGCCTGAAACGCGCCAAAGAGGCGTTTGATATCGCTCGAGCGGAATACCAGCGACAACAAACCCTCTGCGAACGGGATTTGATATCACAGGTGGAACTTGAAAAATCGCGTGCCGTGTATGCCGACGCCGAAGTGAACTACCAGCAGTCGCTCCTGGCCGTACTCTTTGAAGAACAGTACATCTCGGTCCAGTCGGCGATTAAATACTATGCCCCCGACGGGGCCCGTCGGGTCCGCCTGACTTTGGCAAATACCTCCGGTGGTACCGAAGAATTTCGAAAATTGCTGAATACCGATGATGACCTTTTTCGATCCCTGCAACCGGATGTCATTCATCATGCCTACGTATCACTCATGAATAACGATAATGCCATTGTCAGCCAGCCGTATGAGATAAAAGTCTCCGAACTTCGTTTCGGAAATCCGCAAACGGTCGACTTCAAATTACTACAGGATCTCGATGCCGTAACCGTCTTCCTGATCTATGGTAACGGTAGCCAGCGCACCATGAAAATCTTTCTCCAGAAGGATTCCACCGTCAACAAGGTCGAGATTCAGTCGGAGCGGTTTTCGCAGGAAGTGGAACTGGGAAAAACCGCCGCGTATGATTTGACCCTGGAACTGTTCAGCGGTGTCAATAATACCTTCTCGCTCGAGGTGGTCAATCTCCCGCGTGAAATCAGTCACTATTTTAAAAGCACCACCGGCAATGTCCGCCTGCGTCAGGTGAAATTTACCGAGAGCAGTCGGACCAAGAATGCCGTTCTGCAGATAACTCTGCCGGATCGATCCGGCGGTGAAGTCGCGATGGATAAGTCGATTCCCTTCTATGTCCTGGTCTTGCCGAAGGATAAAGCAACCGCCTTTAAAGACGAACCCGAACGAATCTGGTCGGAGACGGAATTGAATGATCTTGATATTGGCTATGTCCGCCTGGAACTGATACCACGGGGAAGGGGTGAGTTGATGGTTCATGCCCCACAGCTGTACTATAATGTTCTGTCCGATGAAACCGTTGAGATGACGCTGGAATTGCTCAACGAGGGAAGCCGGCGGCTTGACCATATCGAAATCTCCGCCGATTTGCCGCTGAATTGGATCGATGACATTACGCCCCGGACAATTACATCACTCGGCATCGGTGAGGAAAAAAGAATAACCCTGCACTTTACGCCGCCGGATGGTATCTCGGTTGGCAAGTATGAAGTCCGTATTCAGACAACCGCGCTTTCCAGTGGGCAACCGATTAGCGGCAGTGATAAAATCGCAACCATTGAAATCAGGGCAGAGGCAAATGTCATCGGAACCGCCCTGATTGTAATTTTTATCCTGGCGGTGGTCGGCGGCATTGTCGTCTACGGCGTTCGTCTGTCACGAAAATAAGAAAGGAACGATATGAATACAACCATTCGGACAAATAAACCCGCCCTGGAAGCGGTCGGTCTGACCAAACGATATGGCGATGATGCTCTGGCGCTTGATCATGTCTCGTTTGCCATCGAACCGGGGCAGATTTTTGCCCTGCTGGGTGGTAATGGGGCCGGAAAAACAACCACCATCAACCTCTTTCTGAACTTCATTGAACCGACCGACGGTGAGGCACGCATCAACGGTGTCGCCACCCACCGGGATCCGTTGCAGGCCAAAGCAAATGTCGCCTATGTCTCCGAAAACGTCATGCTCTATGCCAATTTTACGGCCATGCAAAATCTTGACTTTTTCGCCAGGCTGGGCGGACAAACCTCGTACACCAGAAGCGATTATCATGATATATTATACCGCGTCGGTCTGGCCGAGGAATTTCATAATCGAAAACTGCGGGATTTTTCCAAAGGGATGCGGCAAAAATGCGGAATCGCCATCGCAATCCTGAAAAATGCCCCGGCCATCCTGCTCGATGAGCCAACCTCAGGACTCGATCCGAAAGCCGGCCGCGACTTTATCGAACTGCTGAAATCTCTCAAAGATGAAAAACGCGCCATCCTGATGTCGACTCATGATATTTTTCGCGCCAGGGAAGTGGCCGATGTCGTTGCTATCATGAACCACGGACGACTCATCATGCAAAAACAGGCATCGGAACTCGCCCACCGGGATCTGGAAACGATTTACATGCAGTACATTGGCGGACACAACGGAGACGAACATCCCGGGGGAGGTGGCGATGCTGAAAACGCTGGTTGAAAAAGAGATTCGCGATATCATCGGATCAACCAAATTCACCATTACCTTTGCGGTCTGCGCCCTGCTTATAATCATGGCCTTCTACACCGGTGCGACCAGGCATAAATTGTATATGGGACAATACGAGGCATCCCGGGCGGAACAACTCAGATCAATGGAAGGCATTACTGATTGGTTCGATGTCGAAGGCACCCGCCTGTTTCTGCCACCACGACCACTGGCCTCGCTGATTACCGGAATCTCCAATGACATCGGTCGGACTGCGGATGTGACCGGCCGGGGGAGTATCCCAACCGATGACAGTCGCTATAACGAGGACCCGATTTTCGCCGTTTTCACTTTTATCGACCTGGGCTTTATCTTCACCGTCATCCTGTCACTGTTTGCCATTCTGCTGGGATACGATGCCATCAGCGGAGAAAAAGAACGGGGAACACTCAAACTCTCATTCGCCAACGCCGTTCCCCGGACTACCTATCTCACCGGCAAACTGCTCGGGGCCTTTATTGCATTAACTGCCGCGATACTTATCCCGATTGCCATCGGCATGTTGCTTTTTCTTCTCATGGGGATCGACATGAGTGGCGAAGAATGGTTGCGGTTGATGCTGATTATTTTGATCGGGCTGATGTCGTTCGGCGTGTTTTTGTCCCTGTCAATCTGTGTCTCCGCCATGACTCACCGCTCCGCAAATTCCTTTCTGATTCTGCTGGTGGTCTGGGTGATGTGCGTGCATATTGTCCCGCGTGCGTCAGTCCTGCTCGCCGCCAGGTCGGTCGATGTTCCCTCGGTTGATGAAATCGCCCACAAGAGATCCGGGTTGAATCAGCAATTGTCCCGGGAATTTCGCGATAACCTGAGTAATTTTCATTCCAATCACGATTATACCTCCGGTGGAGTCAATGCCGATGCGCTGATGGCGCATATCGATTCGCTTTCGGATATCCGATCATCTAAAATGGCGGCCTACACCGCCCGCCTGAACGAGGAACGATCAAACCGCCAGAATATACGGGAGAAAATAGCCTTCGCCATTTCCCGAATCTCACCGGTGACATCGTTTTCGCTCGCGTCAGCAACTCTGGCCGGAACCTCCCTGCAATTGAAAAAACGCTTCAGCGAAAAAGCCTTTGATTACCAGGAGAAATATGCCTCATTCTATAAGGAAAAAACCGGGATGAGTCTCAGCGGCGGACTGCGTATCAACACGGTTGTGGACGATGGTTCGGGCGAACCTCAGAAACCTCAGCCGATCGACCCAACCGAAATGCCCCAGTTTGTCTATACCGATCAGGAACTGGGAGCATCGATCCATGCCGCCGTAATGGATTTCGGCCTGCTTGCGATTTTCATCATGGTCTTTTTTGCGGGGGCGATGGTTTCCTTTTTACGATACGATGTCAGATAACCCGAGCAGTGAGGATTGTCATGCTAACCATATTAATTAACAAGGAATTGCGAAGTATCATTCTCAGTCCGAAATTCACCGGAACCTTCCTGGTTTGTTCAATCCTGATCCTGCTGTCGGTGTATACCGGAATTAGAGAATATAACGCCATGAATGAACGCTATCACGCCTCAAACCTCCTGGTCAACCAGGAACTTCGGCAGAACACGTCCTGGGCGAGGATGACCACCAGGGTGTATCGTGAACCGGAACCGTTGCAGATTTTTGTCTCGGGGCTCGATTATGATGTCGGGCGCTGGACAAATATCACCCCCGAAAACGGTGTCAAACTTAAAAACTCCGCATACTCTGATGATCCGGTCTTCGCCGTCTTTCGTTTCATTGATTTTTCCTTTATCACCCGCTTTGTGCTGACCCTGTTTGCCATCCTGTTTACTTTTAACGCCATCAGCGGCGAAAGGGAGGAGGGGATGCTCAAACTGGTGTTTGCCAATGCCGTCTCGCGAGCGAAATACATTGTCGGAAAATTCATCGGCTCCTGGCTGGGACTGGTGGTTCCGATTACCGTCCCGATTTTCCTGGGTATCCTGCTTCTTATGGCATACGGAATCTCCTTAACGCCGGCCGAATGGTGGCGACTGCTGATATTGTTGATCTATTCGCTTGCCCTGTTTACTTTTTTTGTCGGATTGGGAATCCTGATCTCGTCGCTGTGCCACCGTTCATCGGTATCGTTTCTGGTCAGCCTGGTGGCTTGGGTGGTGTTGGTGATGATCATCCCGCGCCTCGGTGTCATGGCCGCGGGCTATATCGTCGAAGTGCCCCGGGTGGCCGAAATAGAAAGCCGCCTGAACAGCTACGCGCAATCCAGGTGGGATGAATTTGATCAGGTCGGTTCCAAACTGTGGGATGAATATGAAAGCGAATCCGACGATGGAATAACCTTGGATGATGATGCGCTTTGGGAAATTCTGGAACGGCAGGATTCACTCTCGATGGAAACCGAAAAGAAAATCAATCAGTATGAAATCAAACTTCGCGAGGATTTACGGCAAAGAAAAATAAGACAGGAAAAACTGGCCCTCTCACTGGCGCGAATTTCACCCGTTGCGGCCTATCAATTCGGGGCCATGTCGCTGGCCGGAACCGGCCTCGAAATTAAAGAACGCTATGAAAACGCCGCCGCCGACTACCGCAACACCTTCAACAATCATGTCGAAAAACAGAAAAAGGAAACCGGCGACCTGGGGCGGATGGTGCTGTCCGTTACGGTCGATGACGAGGGAAACCAAAATGTCGCCTCCGCCGGTGGACGTAAAAACGATGAACTCGATCTCAGCGGAATCCCTGAATTTGTCCCACCGCGACAGACTCTGGCCGAAGCCGCCGCGCCAACCCTCATTGACTTCGGATTGCTCGTGCTGTTTATCTTGGTGGCTTTCGCCGGCGCGGCCGCGGCCTTCTTACGATACGACGTGCGGTAACTTTAGAAAATTACACACGGTTCGGTGGTTCCGCACTCCTCACCGCTAAGAGCGGATTCGTTCTCCGCCGCGTCGATCGCGCTCACCCGGTAGCAATACTGAGTCTCGCAGGCAAGGCCGTCATCGGAAAAAGTCGTGTCGGTAACCGTTGCCAGGTAGACATCGTCACGGTAAACATTATATCCGCCCACGCCGGCATTGTCGCTGGCGGCATTCCATACCAGGTCAAGTTGGGTTTGGCTGACCGGATTGCATTGCAAATTAAGGGGAACTGTCGGCGCTATGTCATCCAATGCTATTTCTACATTTAAAGGGATCGACCAGCCGGATAAGTGTTGATTATACGTATGACATCGTGCCTGGGCCACTACCTTGTACAATCCGGGTTCCGCCCAGGAAAAACAGGCACTGTTGGATAATCCCCAATCCGAAAACTCTCCGTTACCCCGGTAAAAACGATACTCGATCGCATGTCCGGAATCACACGTTGAATTCCCCGTCGTAAAACAAATAATCTGGTTGGTGCACCCACTGTCGAGACCGATCGGGCAATCGGGAATACTGATCAACTGGCGCGTGCAAAAGGTAATGGTGTCCGACATCAGCGCCACTCCGTCATTGTCCCGCGCCACGATTCGCCAGTAATATTTGGTATCATATTCCAATGTCCCGGGACAGTATGACGTGTCGCTCTGATTGGTTGAAATAACCGTCAGTACAACCGACGTGTCAAAATAATCGCCGATCGTATCAACCACTAAGGTTATGGCAGTGTCAAAATGCACGTCGTAGGTGAGAGGATCGTTGTCGGGGTCAGTGCATGTCCATATCAGCGTCGGGGTGCAACAGACATCGGTTGTGCAGGGGCTGATGGCCGCAGGCATGCCCGGGGGATGATTGATTGAACTGATTGCGTCAGTATCATCACTACATGTCGCCAGGATAAGCATGACGAGAAGCAGTCCGAGAATTACAATTGAATGCATGTGATACCGTTTCATCTTAACCTCCATATATTAAATATTGCAAAATGCCGAACATGCGAACCCGCCACGTTTCCTTGCGACCACCCCGTTGCATTTTGATATATGAATCTGTCAGAGTATCTCAATGTTGGCGAATAATATATAATTGTGACTAAAAATATCCCGACGCGATATTTTGATACTACAATCTACACCGCACTGACCGCGATGTCAACCCCAAATGAAAACAACCATTGAATATGTGATTTAATTGTTATAAACTACCGCAACCATGAAAGCCGAATCAAAAAAATATCAAACGGTCACCGCCGCCGAAAACCGTGACCTGGTGAACCGGGCCAGAAAAAAAATTGGCGCCGAATGGCCGGAATTCATGCTTCATGATCCGGTCGCCGAACATCTTGACACCTGTTATGAAATCCTGCCGGAATATCAATTTGTTATCGCGGAGCAGGATAAAGATCAACCTCTGGCTATCGGAAACTCAATCCCGCTGTCCTGGCACGATCCGCCGGAGCATCTGCCCGATGAGGGCTGGGATTGGGCGATGACACAAGGCATCGCGGATGTTCGGGCCAAATCTCCCGCGAATGTCCTCTGTGCCCTGCAGATTGTCGTCTTCACGGAATTTCGCGGGCGCGCCCTGAGCGGGCTCGCGGTGGAGGCGATGAAAAAAATTGGCCGCGAACATGACCTTTCAGCCCTCCTGGCACCGGTCCGGCCCAGTCGCAAATGCGACTTCCCCCTGATTCCGATCGAGGACTATATCACCTGGACCGATGACAATAATCTGCCGTTTGATCCCTGGATGAGAATCCATGCCAGACTCGGCGCGCGAATCGTCAAACCCTGTCCCAGAGCGATGAATATCAACGGAACCGTGGCCGAGTGGCAAAACTGGACCGGCCTGAACTTCCCCGGTAACGGTTCGTACATCATTCCGGGAGCATTGGTGCCGGTCGAAATTGATATCGACGCCGATCGCGGAACCTATCTTGAACCCAATGTCTGGATGCACCATCCCTTAATATAGTATCCCGGGTGTAGGCGAAATAATCGTCGATTGAAGTCCATCAAAAAAGCCGGGGCCTTTAAGACCCTGGCTCTCTTTTTCTTCTGTCCCGAATGTCAGTGCGTCAAGCTTACACCAATACTTTAAGGTCTTCTTCCACCGATGCGATCGGCATGATATTGAACTTTTCCACCAGAACCTTTGTCACGTTGGGGGAGAGAAAGGCCGGAAGGGTCGGTCCGAGGTGAATATTTTTGACTCCCAGTGATAACAGCGCCAGAAGAACAATCACCGCCTTCTGCTCATACCAGGCAATGTCGTAGGAAATCGGAAGATCGTTGATATCATCCAGCCCGAACACCTCTTTGAGTTTGAGCGCCACCACTACCAGCGAATACGAGTCATTGCACTGTCCGGCGTCGAGTACCCGTGGTATTCCGTCGATATCACCCAGCGGAAGTTTGTTGTAACGATACTTGGCGCAACCGGCGGTAAGGATGACCGCATCTTTCGGAAGAGCCTCCGCCATCTCGGCAAAATATGACCGCGATTTCTGGCGGCCGTCACATCCCGCCATCACCACAAAACGCTTGATTGCCCCGGACTTGACTGCCGCGACAACCTTGTCGGCCAGTTTCAATACCTGTTCATGCGCGAATCCGCCCACGATGGTACCGGTTTCAAGCTCGGTCGGCGGGGCACAGGTCTTGGCCAGCTCGATTATCACCGAGAAATCTTTCGGCTTCCCGTCAGTCCGATCCGGAATGTGAATAACCTCGGGATAGCCGGCCGAACCGGTGGTAAATATCCGGTTTTTGTACTCATCCCGCACCGGGGTAATGCAATTGGTGGTCATTAAAATCGGTCCGTTGAATGACGCGAATTCCTTCCCCTGCATCCACCAGGCATTGCCGTAGTTGCCGACAAAATGATCAAACTTCTTGAACGACGGGTAGTAGTTGGCCGGAAGCATCTCGCTGTGCGTGTACACGTCAACTCCGGTTCCTTCGGTCTGCTTGAGCAAATCCTCCATATCGTGCAGATCATGACCGGAAATTAAAATGCCCGGGTTATTGCGCACGCCGAGATTGACCCTGGAAATTTCCGGATTGCCATACGTGCTCGTGTTGGCTTTGTCAAGCAACGCCATTCCCCGCACACCCATCTCACCGGTCTTCATCACCATCCCGATCATGTCATCGATGGACATATCTCGAGTCGTTGATTCCAATGCCTCATAAATAAATTTATAGATGTCGTCATCCTGATGATCCAGCTTGGCGGCATGTTCCACATAGGCACACAGCCCCTTCAGGCCGTAGATTACCAGCTCCCGCAACGATCGCACGTCCTCGTTTTCAGTCGCCAGCACCCCTACCTGTTTGGCTTTCTCATGAAACGCCTCGATCGTGTCGGCCGACCAGGTCGCACAGTCGTGCAATGTCTCAACAAAGTCCTTGCCGTTTTCCTTTTTGTAAGCGGCCAAAAATGCGTTCTGCCCCCGTTGCCGGATATCCAGTCCCTCTTTAATCATGGCCACAAAACGGTCATCATCGAAATTCGCGTTAGTTATCGTCGCAAACATCGCCTCGGTGATAAACGCCGCGGCCTCCCGATCAAATACGTCATAATCGAGACCCCGTTTTCCCCAAACCGAAATCCCCTTCAACACGTACACCAGTAAATCCTGCAATCCGGCGGTCTCTTCGCTTTTACCGCATACCCCGCGTTTGACACAGCCGCTATTTTTGGCCGTTTCCTGACATTGATAACAAAACATCCCCATATTTCTTTACATCCTTTCCCAATACTGGTCAAAATTAATCTTGGATGCAATAATCGGTATGTTGACCGGAAAAAACCTTGATTTAAGTCAAAAGCCTGGAATTTTACTGCAATTATCCTACTCGTGCGGGAATTCGCTTATTGGCACGTTGCTGTTCCAGATATCAACGTGAAGTTTCCATGCACCGGTGGCGTCACGCTTCCAGATATGAACGTTTTTGGTCTTATGCCATTGCGGTTCGGCGCCTTCGGCATGATACGTATAATCATATGAATTCACGGTGTACGCAAGCGACCCGTTGACGTCCATGTCGACCAGTTTGCGGTCGCGTAATTTGAATACCCAGCCTTCACCGGATCGCAAGCCGTCCCCAATGGTCTTCCGCCCCTGTGAAATACCCCAGTGATTTGGCAACATCAAAGCCTCATCGGAAAACAGCGCAATCCGCGCCTCGATATCATCCGTTTCAATGGTCGCATAAAACGAATCAATCGCCGCCATCAGGTCGGACGGGATATCCTCGGCCTGATTCTGCCCGCAACCGGTAAAGAATAAAAGAAGCAGAAAAAACACCGGCAGTCCGCACTTATAAAACTGCCTCATAATCACCTCCTGAAATTGTGTCTTAAAACCGGGAGTACGAACGTTACGCCGTTTGTCACGGAATTATGGCACCACCTCACTTCTTCTTCGAAACCACCGTCCATACCAGCGCCCGGCCGGAACCCTTCGCCCGCCGCAGGCCGTTCTCCCTTTCCATCCGATGAACCCATTCCTGGCAGGGGCTGGCATAGGGTAAATCAAGCCGCTCGCGCAACTCCGGCCAGGTCAGGCCGTTTGGATTGCGACGAAGGTCATCAAGAATCGAGTCCCGGAAATCAACATAGCGCATAATGTCTCACACTCCCGGCCATAGCCAGCCGAATGTCCCCGCCGTTACCAGCGCATACACCAGTCCGTCGAACATCGACTTCAACGTCGCTCCCCAGTTGCGCTTGTACCAGATCGAATTCTGCAAAAGCGCCAAAGCGTACCCCGCGAACGCAGTGCATCCGGCAAAACGAAACACCGCCAGGTAATGCGCTCCCGGTCCCAGCGCGCGACCGGCGATATACGCCGCAAACACGCTGATCACGACACTGTACAAAAACCAGAGCACCAGGCTTCCGGCCATCGACGGGGGACCGTTCTTGATTACCGTCATGAACACCACCGGCCCCTTGGTCATTTTCTCCATAAACTCAGGGCTGTTCATCTCCTTGGTGCTCCCGGCCCGGGGAAGAATGTAATCCCCCGGAGGAATGGCAAATGGGCGCAGGGCACCCATGACCTCATCCTCCGATGAAACTTTGCCGAAATCATTGCGATGATAGGGAAGAAGCATGTGAATTATGGAACTGACAATAAATACGAACACCGCCGACACCAAAATCGGCATCCATAATGATAGAAGCTCCACCATGACTTGTCTCCTTGTTTATGCCGCTGGTCAACTAAACTGCTTTTGATAAACGCTATACGACGTCACGCCACTGTAAAGTAGCATTCGCCAAAATTGGTGTCAATGAAAAACGCCGGGAGGAAACCGGAGTAATCCCGTCTATATCTTTACAGAACCCCTATCTAAACGATGTTACCCGTACAATGCCTTGATTCGGTCAAAGGCCTTGTTGATTTCATCGAATTCGACACAAAATGAAAGCCGTAAATGGCTCTGCCCCGATGGCCCGAAAGCGATTCCCGGAGTTGTCGATACCTTGCCGCGCATAAGAAGATTCTTGCAGAACGCGGTGGAATCACTGCCCTCCTCCAGTAAAATCTTCGGGAACATCAGATACGAACCACCGGGCTTGACATACGAGAAAACCGAATTGAGATCATCCAGACGATCGCACATCAAGTTACGCGCCGCCTGGTAATGAGATCGAAACTGCGTAATGCAATCCTGCGGGCCCGTCAGCGCCGCCAATGCCGCATACTGTGAAACCACCGGTGCACATATGGCGAACGGAATATGCGCCTTGGTAATTTGTGGAATCCGGGCTTCGTGCGCACATAGATACCCAATTCGCCAACCGGTCATGGCATAGGTCTTGGTAAAAGTATAACAACTGATGACATGATCCTTCATCTCCGGGATCGACGCGATGGAGAAATGCCGTTGCTCATCGAAAACGAAATACTCGTACGCCTCATCGGTGATAACCGTAAGTTTGTGTTCTAAGGCAATTGACGCCAGCTTGCGAAGATCACCCTCCGAAAACACCGTCCCGGTCGGATTGTTGGGCGAACAGCAGATTATCGCCCTGGTGTTTGACGTAATCGCCTTGGTAATGGCGTCGAAATCAAGTGCAAAATCCCGCTCCTCGATCATTGGGATCAACACCGGTACACCTGAGGCCATTTCCACCTGCCGGATGTGTGTGGAATAGGTCGGAGTGAACAACAACACCTCGTCACCCGGGTCGATTGTGGCCATGATCGCCGCCGATAGCCCCTCAATCGCCCCCACCGTAACCAGTATCTGCGAAATATCCGCCTCAATATTATTGTCGCGTTTTAATTTCTTGACAATCGCCTCACGCAATGGCACAATCCCCGCATTTTCGGAATATCCACCGACCGCACCGCTCTTGATAGCTTCGATTGCACCCGCATTGATATGCTCGGGGGTGCCCGATGTCGGTTTGGCCCATGATAGAAAAGCCACGTCCTCCACCTGTTTGGACAACCTTGTCATTTCATGAATCGCCGATTTGCCGATATGCGCCACGCGCTGTGATATGTGTCCATCGAAGCTCATAATACCATATCCTTTCTTAAGACATATCATGACATTTTGATGAAAGGTACAATTGATAGACCATATTGTCAACCGGTCGATAACCCAATCTCTTTCTTGGCAATAATACTCGCATTTGAATACCTTGAAATCCAGGGACTTACCTCAACATTGGTCAAATAACGCCGATTTCGTGAGAATCCACCACGAATACGTCGATCAGCCGCTTCGATATAAAAAATCCGATAAAAAAACAAAAAACACTTGACTATTGGTCATATATGACCGATAGTCATGTATGAACAACGGTCATATTGAGGTGTGGAATGAAAAAAGATAAATTGCGAACGACTAAGGAGGGGGCGAAAATCCCCGACCGGCGGGGAAGACGAAAAGCCGCAACGCGGGCCAAAATTGTCAAGGCCGCGCTTGAGTTGTTGTCCCGCCAGGAATATAGCGACACGACGATTGAACAGATAACCCGGTTGGCCGATGTCGGCAAGGGAACCTATTTTAATTACTTTGCATCAAAAGAACACATGCTCGGTGAGGTCGGCGCGGAACAACTGGCGAAAATTCGCAAAACCATTGAAAAAAAATCTGTCGATCAGGACAACCTGAAAGAGGTCTTTCGCAAGCTGTTTTTGTCTCTGTCGAATCTGTTTGCCGATCTCCCCATCTTGGCGCGTAATCTGACCCTGGGTAATCTTGGGAATGATGCGGCCCGGCGACTGATGGCCGACAATGTCGTAAATCGGGTCAAATGGCTCAGCAAACTGGTAAAAGAGGGTCAGCAACTTGGAAAAATCCGTTCGGACGTCAAGCCGGAGCTAATTGCCACTTGGTTTCTTCAAATTTACTTCGGAAATCTTATGTATTGGGCGCTCGAACCGCCTGTAAGAATAAAAAACTGGTTGCAGTTCTCCTTTGAGCAGTTCTGGATTAGTATTGCGGCTGATACCTGCGTCCCTTCTACCAATAATCCACCTCGAAAAAAAAGGGCCGCCACAAAAAGGTGATGAAGATGAAAAAAATAATCACACAGATGCTTCTGGTAATGGCGTTGTGCATGACTTTTCTCTCTGGCGTAGCCTCTGCCCGGGTGATAACCCTTGATCAGGCGATTCAAACGGCAGTGCATAATAATGACAAGATCAAACAATACCGGGCCAAACTCGACCAGGCAACATACGCCGACCGGGAGGCAAGCGGTAATTTTCTGCCATCGGTAACGCTTCAGGCGGGTTACAATCATATGAACGACCCGCTGTCGATAGACCTGGGACCCATCCGGGATGCCATGATTCAAATGCAGGCCGGCAACCAGGTTGAATTTGCCGACATATACCGGCAGATTGATGGACAATCGGCACTTACTCCTGAAGAAAGAGCCGCGTATTACAGTCAGTTTGCAACCGCCCTCGATGGCAGGATACCGCCCTTCAGCGAAACCCTCAAGGATCAGGATTATCAAACGGCCACTCTTGTGGCAATACAACCCCTGTTTATGGGCGGAAAATTGATCGCCGCCAAAAAGGCCGCCGGGGCCGAAAGGCGCGCCGCCGAAGATGAATTGACCAAAATCAAACATGAAATAATCAGGGATGCCGTCAATAACTATCTCGGAATTATCCTTCTTCAACAGGTCGTAAAAACGCGCGAGGAGGTCCTGGCCGGTATGGAACAGCATCGCCGGGATGCGCAACTCCTTGCCGATGAAGGATTGATTGCCCGCTATGATCTGCTCCGGGCCGAAGTGGCCGTGGCTGACGCCGAACGGAATCTGTTTGATGACAATAATCGCCTGGAATTGGCCATGATCGCCTTTCGCAATACCCTGGGATTGGATGATTTTGAGCAGATCACGATAACCGATACCCTGCTATACCATCCGGTTACGGATTCTCTCGCGAACTTCCATGAGCAGGCTGGTTTGAATCAGCCGATACTGCAGATGATAAACGAGAAAAAAACCGCCGCTTCACAAAAATACGCCGTGGAACGATCAAAATTCCTGCCGCAACTGGTCGGCTTCGGAAGATATGAATTGTACGATAATGACCTTTCGGCTCTGGAACCGCGCTGGATTGTCGGTGTTCAATTAAGTCTGAACCTGTTTAATGGATTTAAGGATCATAGCCGGCTACGGGCGGCAAAATCGCTCAAACGGGAAGTCAATTATCTCGAATCCGGAGTGCAAAGAGAAATCGATCTCTGGGTGAATAAGTCGTACCGGGATATGCGTAACGCCGAAACCCGTTACCAAAAACTGGAGACCTCGGTTGCCCTGTCGGACGAAAGCGTTCGGCTGAATACCAGGCGCTTTCAAACCGGGTTGGGCAGATCGCTGGAAGTGGTGGACGCCCGCCTGTCCCTGGAAAAGAACCTGATCGAAAGAATAACGTCACTGTATGATTACTATAAATCGCTGACCGACCTGCTGGTCGCCGCCGGTCATCCCGAGGATGTGTTGATCGTATGGAATAGCGAGGAGGGTGAATGATGAAAATCAAACTGTCAGGATGGGTCATATATGTTCCGGTCATTGTCGTCGTGGCGGCGATTTTTGTAATCATCGTCCGCGCCATTATTCCCGACGAAGAAATCGTTACCGGTATGGTGGAAGTCGATGAAATTGATGTTGCCTCGAAGATTCCCGGAAGAGTCGACTCCATTTTTGTGCAGGAAGGCGACCGGGTCGTCAAAGGACAGCGTCTGGCCAGACTGCAAAGCAGGGAAATCGATGCCAAAGTCGAACAGGCCCGGGGGGCAATGGATGCGGCCCGTGCCAAATATGATATGGCCCTGAAAGGTGCCCGCTCAGAAGAGATCAAGGCCGTTGAAAAACTGTATCAGCAAAGTGTGCATCAGTACGAACTGGCCGAAAAAACTTATAATCGTATCCTGAAAGTCTATCAGGACAGCGTGGTCTCGACCCAGGAAAGAGATCAGGTCGAATTTCAATATTTGGCGGCCAAAGAACAAATGGAAGCCGCTGAGGCAAAATATCAAATGGTGCTGAAAGGAGCACGGGAGGAGGAAATCCGCGGAGCCCGGGGACTGTTTCATCAGGCCGAAAATGCCTATAATGAAGCGATCTCATACCAGATGGAAGCCGAACTGATCAGCCCGATCGATGGCGAAGTCAGCACCAGGATAGTAAGCGCCGGGGAGATGGTTGCGGCAGGATACCCGCTCTTTACCATTATCAATCCGGACGATGTCTGGATTGTTGTGCAACTGCGCGAGGATAACATGGAACAGGTCAAAATGGGCGGTTTCGCACAGGCCGTCATTCCGGCTATGGGCGGAGACAATATCCCGGTTGTCGTGACCCATATTGCCGCCATGGCCGATTTTGCAACCTGGAAAGCCACCAACCAGAAAGGTGACTATGACCTCAAAACCTTCGAAATACACGTTCGCCCGGAAAAGCCAATTCCCGACCTGCGTGCCGGCATGACCGCCCGCGTGGAGTTTTAAATAGTCGGATTTAATGATGCCCGAAACCACCACAACAAAAAAACGGATGGGGCGCCTGTTATCGAATTCGCCGACCGTCAATGTCATGCGCCGCGAATTTCGGCGCATCGGCGAGCACAAGGCCGTGTACACCCTGATGATAATTGTTCCCCTCGTGGTTTTCTTCATCATTTTCCATATCTATCGCGATCGGGTGGTGGTCGATGTTCCGGTCGGAGTGTGCGATCTCGATAACAGCGCCCTGTCGCGCACAATTGTCCGTGCCATCGAATCAACCCGAACTCTCAATATTGCCCATGATTGCCGGTCCATCGATGATATCAAAAACGGGATGCGCGATGGATCAATAGAGGGGGCTTTTTACATTCCCCCCGGACTTGAACAGGATATCAAAAGCGGGAAGCCCGCAACCATTGTCGTATATAAAAACACCGCCAATCTGATTATCGGTAATTTGATACTGAAAGACGCCTCTACTATCACTCAAACCATATCGGCCGGAATCCTGATGAAAAGGCTGGAAGCCGGTGGCCTGTCAACCAATCAGGCTTTGGTTTTGGCCAACCCGATCAGCATAGAAAGTAATTCCCTGTACAATCCCGGCTATAACTACGCGAATTTCCTTCCGCCCGGGATTGTCATGGTCCTGCTCCAGATGCTGATCATGATCCTGGCGGTCGTGGTTATCAACGACGAAATCAATAATGGAACGCTGGCGGAATTGTTCCGGACAGCCCAGGGCAAAATCTCCGCCGTTCTATGGGGAAAAACGCTGGCGCATGTGGCGATTCACACCGCCACCGGAATGGGTGTGCTGGGATTGTTATTCCCGCTGTACCATATCCCGATATTGGGTTCGATTTTGCTGGCAATTCCATTCATGATATACTTCATCGCGGCCAGCTTCCTTCCGGGATTGGTTATCTCCTGCCTGTTCAACAATCGATTCATTGCAACCGATATCGCCGCCTTTTTCAATTCACCCGCCTTTCTTTTCAGCGGATATACCTTCCCGCTCTGGGCGATGCCCGGTCTGCATTCCTTTTATGCGCAACTTCTTCCGTTTACACACTTTTTGAGCGGGTTTTTGAAAATATATCAGTACAACGCCCCGGCCGTATCCCTTCTGCCCGAAATCGGTACCCTTTCGATTTTTGTCTTTGCTTCGCTGGTAGCGGCGGCGGTATTGCTGAAATACCGCATTAAACCGATGGCCGAAACGACTGCTATAATACCCGGGGTGAAAAGATGATTTGGCAAAATTTCAGAAACGTCTTCAGGCGCGAGCTTGACATCATTCGCCACGATCGCAATATCATCATCGTGTTGTTTCTGGCGCCGGTTGCCTATGCTCTGTTTCTCGGTACCATTTTCACCAAAAAGGTCGAGACCGATGTCCCGATCATTGTGGTTGATAATGACCATAGCGCATTATCTCGCGAATTTGTGCGCAGTCTGGATTCTCATCAATTGATTAAAGTCTCGGATGTCTCTCCCGACTTCGTATCGGCCCGCGAGAATATCATCTCTGCGAAAGCACAGGCAATTGTGTACATCACAAATGATTTTGAATCCGATCTGAAATCGGGACAGGCCGTGGATCTGCCCGTATACCTCAACACCGCCAGGTTCTTGCCGTCCAATGATATCAACAAAGCCGTCTCCGAAGTCGCCCTGACTATGGCGGCCGGTATTCGACTCAAGTATTTTCTGGCAAATGGCATGAGTACCGATGAAGCCCGAGAGCTGGTGCAACCGCTCACCGGCGACATCCGCCCGCTGTTCAATGTCACCGAAAGCTATGGCGATTTTCTCCTGCCGGGGCTGTTTATCCTTATTCTCCAACAGACCCTGCTGTTCGGATTGGCATTGAGCGTTGCTCGTGATCGAGAAACACATTCGCTGAAAATCCTCAACGACCTGGCCGGTGGAAATGCGCTGACCGCCGTCGTCGGAAAAGGCACGCCATACTTCGTGCTTTATGCATCATATACGTTCTTTTCACTGGTTGTCTTCTTCGCGCTGTTTCGCCTGAATGTGCTGGGAAGTATCTCGGCGCTGGCGGCACTTCTGATCATATTCCATGTCGCCATTATAGGATTTGCGATTTGCATCTCCTCCTTTTTCAAACAGGAAATTCAGGCCCTGCAGTTTCTGGTTTTTACATCCATGCCGCTGTTTCTCCTGTCCGGTTATTCCTGGCCGGTTTGGGCAATGCCCTGGTCGTTGCGCCAGATTACACAACTGTTCCCCAGTACTCCGTTGTTCCAGGCCTTTGTTCGCGTAACCCAGATGGGCGCAGGATGGCAACACATCTGGCCGGATCTGCTTCACCTGCTGATCCTGGCCGTCGGATGGGTTGCCCTGGCGCAGTGGCGGTTAAAACGATTGAATCGGGCATCGTAAGTCCCGCCCAAAAGCGAATCATACGAACTTTTCTTCCGCTGACAAAACCACTCGCAAAAACGACCGTGCCGGGTGGTAACACCTGATTGTACTATGCGTCGTGCATTGAACGGTCCGTATAGGATCGGTGGAGATTTTCGTGTCTCTGCCGATATCCTGTCAAGTGAGCATTAAGGACAAATAGCAACAGGACCGACACAACTGCAATGGGGCTAAGTATTCGAAAATTATTCTATCCGCAATTACAATACACAATTTCATAAACCGCATAACGTCTGTAAGGAGGATGTATGTTTGCAAAAAGTACTATACGGCTGTTTCTGCTGGCGACTCTGGCCGCTTTGGCCCTGGGGTTGGGGATCATCGGATGCGACAGCGACGACGACTCGACCGGCGCCGTCGGATTGACCAGTTCTGAGGATATCATGTACGCCTCAGTGTATGGCTGGATTCAGAGCGGCAACGGCGGGGGTTTATACAAAGCAACAACAGCCGGCGATCCCGTTATGGCCATTATTCACGTGGGCAATGTTCCCAGCGTGCCGGTTGTTACCGTTAACAATGCGACCTTGGCCATTGAACCGGAACTGACTATGTACGGTGGAGGGGTGGGATATTACGGTATGGCCAATACCGATGAGAACGATTCCCTGCTGGTGACGGCCAGCTTTACGAATATCGATGGTGATGCCGCCACGGCTTACGCCCGTGTTTGCATGGTCGACAGCTTTCAAATCACTCTGGCGGACGACGACATTCAATTGGCGCTTGGCGACAGTCTCCACGTTACCTGGTCGGCCGCTTCCGGTGCCGATGAGTATTGGTATCGCGGCTATTTCGAATGCGACTATACCGATACCGCCGGTGAATACAGATACTACGAATGGAACTTCTCCTGTACCTCAACTGACACCGCTATTACCATCGCGGCCGATTCCATTTTCGGAGACATCTCCGATGTCGACTCCCTCCGCAACCTGTACGGCGACTTTGATCTCTATGCCGTATCGGGATGCTCACTTGCCGGCGGACCGGGAAATGTCTCGGGAAGCGGCATGGGAATGGTGCTCGGGATGGCCTATGGCGGCGATCTGGACATAAGTGAGGTCCAGGGTGTCGTTAAAGCCTCGGAACCGGTGGGGCGTCCCGACAATCAACCTGATTTTGCGGAATTGTTCCGGCACCGAATCATTGAATCACGATAATATTGTCAGTTATGCGGGGCAGGCTCTTTATAAACCTGCCCCGATCTTTTTTGTCTTCCGATCGTCAGTCAGGGGAAAAACAAATCTCATGGATTGTATGGACTGAAATCCCACTGACCGATGGCAATCCCGATACTGCTTTCAGAAAACGATTGTCGCCTTCAAGTTCCATTGAGATAATGTTCTATAAATCTCGCACCCTTCTGGTAATCGCTGATTCGTAGCGGGCAGGATGACCCACAACTCGGAATTAGTCCCACCAGTATCGCCGCGGCCGGATCCTTACCTTTTGTATGTCGGCCTGCATGGTAGAGAGTTCGTTACTCGATTACCCAGATGCGGACACGGACCGAGTCGCAAACCGAATCAGCCGCCATCCTAAAGACTACAATACTGGTGTTGGTCAACTCTCTCCAGTAAGAACCACTCCATCCGTTGTAATCCGACCAATTTGCACCTTGTCCCCAGTTATGCAATTGATAATCACCGTTAGACTTGAAAGTAAGCTCGACAAAATAATCATCTCTATCACCACCAATATTGTGGTTAAAAGTCAATGTGCCAATAGGATTTATTGCCACCCAGCCGCTGTTATAAGCAGGGCGTGGAAAGGGCGCGCCGTCGGTATTCGAAGATGATGAGATGTCACCCTTAAAAGCGCCATTGACTTTCAGGTCACCGTTTACCCCCAGTTTTGCGCCGGGAGAGGCGGTACCTATGCCGACATTGCCTCCGTCACCGATATGAATCCTGCGGTCCTGTACTCCTGTCTCGGCAAAATTGAGACCGCCCTGGTAATAGTTGATATGATATTTGCTTTCACCGCCGACTGCAAAAGAAATCCCGCCGTTTACAGTGAGTTTGTAATCAGGATTTGTGATCCCGACGCCGAGCCTTTCAGTGCTGTTGTCGAAGTGAACCCAAACCGAGCCGCCGTCCTGTCGAACAAATATGTCGTCATCGGGCTCCAGATGCATATCGTCATCGGCAGTGAGAACCATATCCCCGGAAGTAGCATAGACACGGGTGTTGTCGTCTCCGAACGCGATGTCGGAACTGGCACTTAACCTGATATCACCCTCCACATGCAGTTTTTCCTGGGGGTTTATAACTCCTATACCGAATCTCTCGGTAGCGTTGTCAAAATGTGCCCAGGCCGAGCCCGTGCCCTGATGAATGTAAATATCATCGTTCTGCTGCATATGAATATCGCCTGCGGCCTGAAGAGATATGTCCCCACCCGTTGCGGCGTTAATCCTTGTGTTATCATCTCCAAAAGCGATATCGGAAGATGATTCCAACCTGATATCTCCGTAGACATGAAGCTTCTCCTGGGGGTCGGCTGTACCGATTCCGACCTTATCGGTGATTGTCGATAATCTCACATTTGTCCCATCATCAGTCCAGCCACCTGTGCCGCCCGATAACGACAAGGCATAGTCCGCAGTGTCCGAAAAGTTGCTGTGTATAGCATAGGCACTACTTATGATAGGTGAAAGCGGGAGCATTAACGATTCACCACTGATTTGCACTCCAAGCCATCTCACCGGACCATCAAAGACACTACCGGACAGTGGATTTGTAGATCCAATGATAATATTGAAGAGTCCGTCAGTTATGGCTACACTCGAATGTGCTTCGCTCCATAGTGCAGTCGTCCCGACCTCATCATTGAAAATGGTAATGGTCAAGTCGACAACCGTATCAATAGGCACGCCTTCTGAATTAGTTAAACGACCCTGGTAACTCATCTGCTGAGGAACTTCGGCAATTACCGGCAGAACCATACCGACCACGACCAAACAGCATAATACCGCGTTTCGTAATGTCCTCACTACTACCTCCTTTACGGAAATCATAGATGTACAGACAAACTGGTTTTTGTTTATGATTTACATGGACTAGTATTACTTATATAATATATATCATTTAAGCGATTTTCAAAGCCCTTTTTGCTAATTCATACATGCTCTGGTTAAATCATTATGACGGTTATTTTACGGTTGGATGTTGTTGTTGATCTGTTAAAATATTATCGATATTATTTATATACAATGAATCGAAATCAATGATAAAAAACGGCGCAAATGTAGAGGACTCGTAAACATGAATATGATTCGAGTCGACGTTACTTCAATTTCCTCGACAGAGCTAAGTGATGAAGCGATAACAACCGCCATACCAAAACGTACGAATTCCGGCAAAATCATTCCGTGATATGACTGTGCTTTTGAACTGTGAAATAATAGTTCGTCTCCTCTCCGATATCTTCAGCGTCGTGGTAAATTGAAGGAATCAGTATGAACGACAGGGCGATTCTCTGGGCGATTGTGATCGGATACATTTTGTTTGTTTTCATCAAAGGTGTGATGAAGGCAAAGAAGATAGGTACAACTGATGACTACCTGGTCGCCGGTCGCAATGTCAACTGGTTCCTGCTTTTCTGCACTATGGGCGCCACGGTAATCGGCGGTGGATACTCCATCGGCGCGATTGGAAAAACCTACGAATGGGGAATCCTCATGCTGTTGGTTTCGACCGGTGGCTACCTGCACTTCATTTTCTCCGGATTGGTTGTTGCTCCGCAATTCAGAGAGGCTAAGCTGTATACCGTTGCGGGATATTTCGGGCACAGGTTTGGCGAACGCCCGCGCTTTCTGGTGCTCATCTTATCTCTTCTGTTTTCCGTGTTTATTGTCGCCGCGCAAATGGCCGCATTTGGAACGGTGACGGCGGCCATTCTTCCGGATCTTGCCGGTAGCACCGAAACCCTTCGCTGGGCAATCCTTATCGGCGGATTGATGGTCGTGACATACAGCACTGCCGGCGGACTGCTGGCCGTAATTCATACCGATCTGTTTCAGTTTCTCGTCCTGCTGGCGGGATTTGTGATTACGCTGGTGTTTTGTATCCCGGATATAAACGACTCGTACAATGCCGAAACAGGAAAGTTCGTCCCGTCGAGATTCGGCGTGGCGGATATTCGCGATCCTCATGAATTTGCCGTGCATTTGGGACAATCTCCCGATTTGGTGTCGACATGCCTGAGAACCAAATTCAACTCCGATGATCTGACAGCGATTCGGCATCTTGCAACAGGAGATACATCCGCGACTGCCGGCCGGGGTCTGGTGGCGGCTTTAAATAGGCTACTCGACAACCCCGCATTGCTGGACTCGACTGCGCTTGCGAGTGTGACCCTTACGAATCAAACGACCGAACGCCTGGCAGAAAGGGGTGAACTTGAGGGACGAGACCTCAGACGATTGAACCTGTCCTTATTGCAGGATGCTTACCCGAACCGGATTTCACGCAACCGGGAAATATCGGCGGATTTCTTCAAAATTGACGGCGGTAAAGGATGGTTGTTCCTTATAACCACCTTCCTGGCCTTTCTGCTTGGCGAAACCTTCGCGCCCGGTTATGCCACTCGCTATTGTGTCGGTAAGAATGTCCGCGAGACACGCATAGGTATTGCCGGTGTCGGCTTTTTCCTGGCACTGACGTTTCCGGTAATACTCTTCTTTATCGCGCTGTTCGCCAGAATTCAGTTTCCCGACATAGACCCCCAACAGGCATTGCCCGTGGTTGTGGATCAATTGCATAATCCGGTAATCGGAGGGTTGATTATCGGTGCCCTGTTAATGGCGGTGATGTCCTCGGCCGACTCGGCATTAAACTCCTCAACGGCCATCTTCGTCAAGGACCTGTTCGAACATCAACTCGGCTGGAAGGATAAAGGCGACGGTCGCATGCTTCGACTCGCTCGTATCTGCACTGCGGCGTTAGGTATATCCGCCATACTTGTCGCGGTACTTTGGTCGGATATCATCGGTCTTCTTCTCTTTACGTATCATGTTTGGGCGCCGGCGATCATCTTGCCGGTGGTGGTTGGCGCGATATGGAAAAAACGGTCGACAAAACTGACCCAGCACATATTCATTACCATGCTTTCGGCGACTGTCCTGACTCTTTTGTATCGAGGTGTCTCGACTCTACGAAACGAATTCGATCTTACAATTTTCGGCGATAACACATATGAGTTTATGGGAAGCTTTGATCCGGCGGTGATCGGAGTCGTCGTTTCCTGCATAGTATTTGCCGCACTAAGAATGTGGTCGCTTTTCGATCGAGAGACCTGATTGAAAAATAGACGGACCGGCTGTTACCTGTGTGCCCGGTTATACACCGGCATATTAGAACCGTTTTGTATATCCATGGCAGTACGGCATCTTTTTATTCTTATCATAGTAGTCCTGGTGATAATCCTCAGCCGGCCAGAATGTGTCTGCCATCGCTAATTTAGTCGCGATCTTATAGCCCTTTTCTTCGAGTATCTTGATCAACTTCTCCGCCGTCATCTTCTGGGTGTCGTTCGTGTAGAATATCTCTGAACGGTACTGATCACCGACATCAGGTCCCTGTCTATTCACTTGAGTGGGATCGTGGATCTCGAAAAACAGCCTGGCGAGAGTCTCGAAATCGGTCTTACGCGGATCAAACACGACTTCAACAGCCTCTGCGTGACCTGTGCCCATGTAGCAGACTTCCTTATACGTCGGGTTTTCCTTGCTTCCACCCATGTAGCCCGAGCGCGCATCGATCACTCCCTCGGCCTTTTCCAGGTAATACTCCATCCCCCAGAAGCACCCGCCGGCAAAATACGCAGTCTCTACCGCGAGATCGGATGATGTTCCCGCTTTCAGTGCAGGGATGAAATCAAGTGAGATTGAATTTACGCAATGCCTGATGTTTTTCTCAGTTAAGCCTTCACCTTCAAAAACATGCCCAAGATGGCCGCCGCAATGGGCGCATGTGATTTCAGTGCGGACACCGTCAGCGTCCAATGTCCTCTTGACAGCGCCGGGGACCTCGTCATCGAAACTCGGCCATCCACAGCCCGAATCGAATTTGTCCTCGGACCTGTACAGCTCTGCTCCGCATTGCCTGCAGACATATGTCCCGGCTTCCTTGTGCTGGTAGTACTTGCCGGTAAACGGCCGTTCAGTGCCTTTGTCTATTATTATTTCTCTCTCTTTTGGGGTCAAATCGTGAAGTGACATATTAGCCTCCCCGGCGTTTATGGAGTTTGCCAGTGAAATTACCGTTATGATTGCCGCAGGCAAGAGCAACATGATTGCAATCTGCAATGTATTTTTCAGCACTATGGTATAACCTTTCTGTTGGGTTCACCGGTCTCAAAGACCGACTCGAAACCGTTTCCTCAAAATTAATAACAATAATTTGGCGCTTCTGTTTCCAATCTAACGGGCTAAGGGTATGATTTGAATTATTTGTGAGAAACGCGTGATACTTTTATCGACTGGGTGGCCCACCCGGGTCGGGGTGCCCCATCGCCCTGCTGTGGGATCGTTATCATTGTAATTATTTAATTAAATGACACTGCTTATCAAAATATCTGGCCGGGAAAAAACTTGACAATTATGGAGAATAATGTATAATATAATTATCGATATTTCCTGACAGCTGTGATTATACTCTCACCTAAATGGAGTTCATCTAATTGGAGCTTCCAGTATGAACAAATATATGTTGAACTTATCGGGGCCGTGCCAGAAGGGAATATTCACTCTTTTGATACTGGCCGTTGCCACATCGTATCTTGTTTTCAGTTGCGACGACGACGCCACAACGCAACCTGAGCCGACGCCGACCGTCCTCGCCATCGTCGACGTCATGACGCTTAACCACTATGAGGAAGTGCCGACAGGATTCACTGGCGTGGCAGAACACAAATGTACCGATCCCTTTATCCCCGATGTAACCGGGGACTGGACTAGCCCCTCAGACGTAAATTATGGGATCAGAGGGGACACCAAATACATCTGGGTGAAATACAAACAGCTCCCCGTGGACTCCGATGTCCCGGTGCTGGTCGATATCGAAGTCGCACATTGGCCCTCCTGGGTCCCGATTTACCCGGAAGGATGGGAACCCGCCGGCCCGCTCACGACCGGCACGATAAACGCCTGCTGGCGTAACGGGCTCAATGTTAAGTACCTGCCTCTCCGCGAAACCGACGTCTACATATCAACGCTCTGCCTCAGCGCCACCACATCCGGCAGCGGTAATAGTTGCCCCGAATCCGCCTTCGCGTGTGGTGAGGACTGGCCCCGCGAGAAGAGCGAACTCGACATTCACAGCCACTGCGGTGACGACCTTTTTTATTATGTGTGCTTTTACCGCCCAACGATCTCTCGATGCGCGGACGCGAGGTGAAGACGATGAGAAATGTAAATGTTGTCATTCTGTTTGTCCTCGTGGTGCTTATGATGGGGTGCTCCGAGGATAAGATCACGAGCCCGAGCTCGTCCGATTACAAGGCGCAGCTCCTCGAACATTACGCGCCGAGACTGTGGTTCAGGACGGACGAAGGCTACTTCCCCTCCTCGGTTGAATGGGCATTCCCGAACCTCAAGCGGGTTCTAATCAGCGGGAGTTACTGGCTCGTCACCAAATCGCCGCTACTCGGCGACTATTATCTCGCAGGCCCGGATTACGAATATGTCTACGAGCACCCGTTCTTCTATGGGAACCTCGAGTCGGCTGTCGCCTACGCGTTTTGGGTCGATAAGACGATCGGTCCGGAAGACAACAAGACCGACGTCGTCGATCTTGTCTATTTTTTCTACTATCCCTTCAACGTGGGCAAGAATTGCGGCGGCGTGCGGTACGATAACCATGTCGGAGACTGGGAATATATGGTTGTGAGGATTGACAGGGACGATCATGATAACCCGATACAGGTTGTCTACTCTGCGCACGATTTCGTCAATATCTACGATTGGGCTGATGTCGAGAAAGTGGAGACGACCCATGTGGTTACCCACGTGGCGTGGGGCTCGCACGGCTTCTGGAAGGACGAAGGAAATCACCACTACGCCACCCATGTGTGCGAACTGCATGATTACTGCAACAAAGGCTCTTCGTGGGATTCATGGCATCACATGCGGAAATTCGACTTCACGGCGCGTCAAGGGCTCGCCGGGGATGTATGGCCGCTATGGATGGGCGAGAACTTCGACGAGCCGGGGGGTGACAATCCGTACGATCCGGCAGCGGGAGCGATATACAGGTGGGGAAATCCCGAGGATTATTGGGGGCCGGCCCGCATCAGGCGTGTGCTAACTAACGGACCGACCGGCCCGATCTCGAAGGGTGTTTTTTATTCGGAGGGATTCGAATAGTCGTCCCTCCCCAAAACCCCCTCCAGACGAGTTGCCGTAGTCTTATTACGTCATACCTTCTATGCCTTGACGAGTTCGTCGGCTTAGATCTATTGTGACCAAGTCGCGACCACAACCGCGTAAATTATTGCATGATATTCAGCGAGATGGCCCAAAGGTGGGAGGTGTCAGTAAATGATCCAGCCCTTTTTGTCGCCGTAATCTATTGTTAAATATTTAACTATAACAAGTGGAGATGAGGGGCGAAATGCGGGGTCTTCACAACCTGTTGAGCCATCGCCAAATACTCCGTAAGTCTTTGAATCTCATGAGATTTAAATCTTTGTTTGGTTTTGTTGGTGTGTGTTTTAAGGTATTTTGACTCTGTTTGGCAAAAATCTAACACAATATCTTAAACTGTAAAGCGACAATTTTTCAATTTATTTCAGCAACAACATCTTCTTCGTTTCTACATGATCTACAGTTTCAATTCGATAAAAATAAATACCGGTTGGGACAATTTTATCAGATGAATCAGTTCCGTTCCAGGTAATATTATAGGAACCGGCCGATTGTTCAGTATCTATTAGACATATGATCTGTTGGCCAAGCAAATTATATATAATAATCCTAACATTCCCCTTCCGAGGCAGGCTATATTCAATAATCGTTACTGGGTTAAATGGGTTTGGGAAATTCTGGCGCAGATGAAATCGGTCGGACAATAACTCTCCGTGTTCGTCATCAGCGTCGGTTGTGACATCGGCCCATGAAAACTCAACTAGTCTGGAATCGTATTCATAAAAATCAGTAATTTCCATCTCCTCCCCAATAACTCGTATTGTATCAGTGATGTCTGATACGATCAGGCACAGTGCATGCATCTCGAACGCATTGTACGACGCAAGCGGCTTCGGTTGATGATAGATTGTCCTAAGATTCCAAACCCCGTTTTCAAGAATGGCATACCTGATATTGCCTACATTAAGAACACATGACCCATGATCTCCCCAGTGGGCCGACGCAATATCCGAGAAAACTATATGGGGTGTATTATCGGCATCAAAGACAAGATGGGCCAAACCGCCTGTGTAGCTCCTTCCATCACTGGCATAGTATCCATCATCGCTATCGGCAACGATTTCAGACTGCCAGTTCGCGTCCCCAAGCCTCTTGAGAAAATACAGCTTGCAATAAACCACTGACCTGGTATAGACTCGATGGACATACATACAAGCAATGTGAGGTATGTCATTGCTGTCCAGGCATAGTGACGGAAACCATCCTACATCATCTCTAATTCCGAAGTCATTGCTAAATGCTATCTCAAACGACCAAGTGCCCCCCTTGTTCGTGCAATACCACAATCGTGAAGGATCATCATATGCGTTAATCTGTTCCCTGAAAACCACATGCACAAAGCCCTCAGAATCTACCTTTATATCCTGACGACATGACGTCTTTATATCGGTATCATAGGTGTAGCCCATGTCATAGTTGCGAATCAGTTCTACTGCCCAGGGTCCTGATGCATTTGTCATATAATACAAATAGGAGTCCAGCCAGGCCCAATTGTAGTCGTCGGAGTCTATGTCTGACCGCGATTTCAATATCAGCAAATGGAATGAGCCGTCGGGACCGGTATCAGCCGACAATTCGTATATGAATTTCCCACCCATACCATGGAAATTGTAAATCGTGTCGTTCTGCCATATATCAGAATTGTCCCTGTAATAATGCTCTATGACTTGGTCTTCGTCATTCGACCGTGCGACAAATATGTGGGGATCGGAAGTCACATCGAATAGCAGAACTGATTTCTCCAGACGTGTGCCGGAGGTAACGGTATCGAGACTGCACGATCCGTCTGGCTGGATCGTTTTGTAAATCAGAACTCCATCAGTGTAATTTCCTTCATATCGCTCAAAGTAGGATATACCAATTACACCGTTGGCATTCTCCTGCACCCAGCTTTTACTGTGGCTATCATTCAGGCCATAATGGATAACAACAGGCCAGGCATACAACTCGGCACCGTTATGCGGATTGTCAATATCCCTTTCAGCCGATACGGTAGTACCAAGGCTACCTGACAACTGAGTGCGATTAAGAAATGAAGTTTCCTTCGCATTTATGTGACTGTAAAATAAAATCAGGCAGCCTGCAAAAATAGCAAAATATTTCATGGCACACTCACCTCTTTGAATTGAGTTTTGGCCTTAATTGAGATTTGTTGATCAAATCAAAATGTGATACTTCCTCGCGATTTGACCTGTCTATTGATTCACCTTACAAGACGCTCTGATGGACCTTTCTGTTGAATCAAATTTGGACGGAATCGCTTACTGCGACCGATTCAACGGTGTGCAGTCTGTATGGAAGTTGTGCTCTATTCTCTAAAATCAACTAACCTGTCCCCGGATACCTGTCCAGTTTTGTAATCGGGTTTTGACTATATTATTGGATCATGAATGGAGGACAGGATGGGTCGTAAACGCAAACGATCCGGCCTTTTTGGTTGCCGTAAGCTATTGATAAATATTGAATTATAGCAAATGAAGGTGGCCGGGGTGGCCCACCCTATGGGTGGGTTTCATATATTTTTTCAATATCCAACTTCCATTCCTAACCCCTTTACCTGATTATTTCCTTACGTCTGATCGTAACTGCGGCTTATCAGCCCATGATAGAAATAATTTACCCCAATTTCACTACCAAATCAATGTTAAATTCAAAACCGGGGCCTTATGTAGGAGGTATGAGGTGATGGATTGGGTAATTATACCAAAAAAGCGTATTTCTCGGCGTCCCACGGCTTGTGGGAACGCATCGCATATGACACATTCTACCGCTCCACCGACAGAGGAGGGGTCGTCCCGGCTCGCGCACGCCCAAAAATCACAATTTCACTACCAAATCACTAGCGCAAAACTTAAAAATGAGCAATCGAACCCAAATCCATGTCGCGTACCTGTCATCGCGAGGAGCGCCAGCGACAAAGCAATCTCCACCGTACACTTTCACTACCAAATCACTGGCGCAAAACTTAAAAATGAGCAATCGAACCCAAATCCATGTCGCGTACCTGTCATTGCGAGGAGCGCCAGCGACAAAGCAATCTCCACCGCCCACCCCGAAAATATTTTTTCAAAACGCAATCCAGACTCATTTCGAAAATGGCATAATAATAAGATGGATAATATCTTATACCGAAAATACAGCCCGGCAAACTATCTCATATGCAATCGCCGAATCAGGTGCTCGGGTGATCCCCAAAGCGCCCGGGAACCTGACATTGAGTGGCCCATTCTTAAGGCAAATTCCTCGCGTTGCATACAAATTCGCTACCAAACCACTAGCGCAAAACTTAAAAATGAGAATTCGAACCCAAATGAGAAGAAGCATAAAAAAATCGAAAACACAAAGCAGACCCATTTTGCATTCGGCATAACACTATGAATAATCATAATATACGAGGATATTCGAGATGGTCAAACTGCTCGCAAAATAAGAGGACAATACCGGACAGTATTGGATTCAATTGGATCCGGATTACTGAGAGACTCTGCCAGATTGGGCAGACCGAAGGCCAAAGACACATCGCTATGTGTCGCTATATGGCAGACCGAAGGCCAAAACATACTGTTATATGCGGAGGAGGTAGGATTCTACGACTAGCATTTTGGCTAACTTTATGGAGCACTTGAAAATACGCGTAATTTAATGGCATAACAAATGTTAAGTTGGGTGAAGTTACGTGAAGTTGGTTGAAGTTACTTGAAGTTGCGTGTAGTTCCCGGTTAGAAAATGGTTAGAAAATCCACAGACACATTTTAAAGCTAATTTATATAATTTTAGATTTTTGATACATTTTATTTATTTTATATCTGTTTTGTAGGTTTTTGAATTTTCGGGGCACAAATAGGACACTGGCAATTTACCGAATTATTCAATAGTTTACTTATACCGGCTTGTAAGAAATCCACCCCTGTATCATTCAGCCATCTTCAGATGGCGGATTACCCTTGCAAAATTAGGCTTTTTACCGATATTTTGATAAAATACATTTTATAAATTGTTTAGAATGATAAAAATTGGAGCAAGAGATGATAGAGTATAAATATCCAAAGATAATGTTAATACTAATTGTACTCGTTTTCTTTACAGGATCCATTAATGCCGAGGTTCCCGGCACAATGAACTACCAGAGTCGTCTTACAGATAATGCAGGAAATCCAGTGGCCGATAGTTTGTACAATGTTATTTTCAGAATCTATGATGAAACAAACATAAAACTCTGGGAAGAATCGCACCAAATAGCTACAAATGATGGACTCTTTTCAGTTCAGCTTGGTTCCAATGGGTCACTGCTAAATGCGAATGTGTTCAACCATACCGAGTGCTGGCTGGGAGTCACGGTAGTGTACTGCTCCCTTTTAGTCAAGCACATTTTAAGAGGGTATTCCGGCTGAATTTATATTCTTTTTCGACGTGATTCGGCGGTCTGTATCCCAGTGCCGAATGCAGATAACTTTCGTTATA
>Ga0272442_10000672_pt1 | contig 53826 bp, 45 predicted proteins | sample SSMForm2O_FD_200262 | JGI IMG/M metagenome (GOLD analysis project Ga0272442, IMG submission 200262) | Marine sediment archaeal communities from Little Sippewissett salt marsh, Falmouth, MA, United States - SSM-Form-2O | ecosystem: Environmental > Aquatic > Marine > Wetlands > Sediment ... | reverse complement strand
ACTTTATTGGCCACATCACTAGAATTCGAACCAGATATCATTATCTATTCGCATGTATTGGAACATATTCTTTCAGTCTCTGAAGAATTAAAGAACATCAAGGAAAAACTATCATCTCAAGGTGTTATTTATATTGAGGTGCCTGGAGTAAAAAATTTATTTAAGAGCTATGAAATGAATTTTCTGCTATATCTTCAGAACGCACACGTATATTATTTTAGTCTGGCGACGTTGAAACGTTTGATGGGCCATAATGACTTTGAGATGGTGAGCGGTGATGAAAATATAAGGAGTGTTTTTCGAAGAAAACCACAAACTGCTTTAGAACAAGATAGTGAAAATGATTATCCAAGCGTTGTAGAATATTTGCAGGAGTTAGAAAAATCCAGAAAATTCTTACCTTTAACTCCCTACCTGATCAAAGCACTTTTGCGCAAATGGATTATAAAACTCTTGCGGTGTTTGCGTTTAGATCAGGCAATTCGCAAAATATACTGGAAATATAAGCTTGGACCACGATTTTCAACTTTAGCCAAGAATAAATTTCCAAGACAAAAAACGGATTAGTCATATCTTGGTCCTGGGGATAGTTTTAGCTCGCCTGCTAGAGGGTATTCTGATATATCTGCTGTACTTCTTCGTCAGACAAAATCCGGTCAAAGATGCGGACATCGTCAATCTTGCCGTTTAAGAACCTGCCGGAAATACCACCACAAGGCCGGGCGATATCAAAGGGTACAGAATCATCCCAGGCGCCGTTGACAAAGTCATCGTTAGAAGTAGATTTTAAGTCCCCGTCGAAATACATTTTAGCCTGAGAGGCACTTGCCGTTACCGCAACGAAGTGCCACTGGCCCTGATAAAATATCGGTTGTTTATAATCAACAACGGCGTAATTACTTTTCGATTTTTCATGCTGTAGACGTAATCCATCAGTTTGATGAAACCAGATTTCCCAGAGATCAATATAGGCATCTTCGTCACCGGTTTTAGAGACCAAAGCTCTATAGCCATCGAAGGTTGAGGTGTCGATATCTTCGTTGAGGTTATACCAGAAGCAGATGGTGTATTCGGAGGGGCCGCCCTGGTAGGTTGTGCGGACATAATCTCCATCACCGTCAAAGTCCAGGGCATATTCGCCTACTTTACCGGTTACCCATTGGGCTCCGTAGATGGCACCATCGTTTCCGGCGATGGAATCGTGGGCGGTAGTACCCTGGCCTTCGTCAAGCTGCCACCAACCAACCAGAAAGGAGCAGGGATCAGCAGTAGTAGTAAAGCTCCAGAGGTCACCTTCAATAACGGAACTGTCGGGGAGTACCTCATCGATACGCCAATAGTAAGTGGTAGCGTAATCCAGAGTGCAGGGATCAAAAGTGGTTTGAGTCTGATTGCCCTGGAATTGGCCCGGGCTGATGGTGCCAAAATAGACATTGTGGGAGACGGCGTCATTACCGGGTTGCCAGCTAAGGTCTGCATTTAGGGCCACATTTATTTCCTGGTCGGCCGGGTTGGGGTAAAAGGCCTTGTCGGAGTCGAAACCTTCCAAGAAAAGCTGCAGAACTTCTTCGGGGGATAAGGAGCGGCTATATAAGCGGACATCGTCTATTTTGCCGTTGAAAAATGTTCCAGGGGTATAATTATAGCCGATGGTACAATTTCCATCGCTATACTTTAAGACACCGCCGGAGCCGCTATAAGTGCCGCCATCGTCAACGGCGTTAATGTATATATCCATATCAGTGGGGCCTCGGACAACGGCGACAACGTGATACCAGATATCCTGAGTAAAGATGGTAGTGCTGAGTTTGGTCCGGCGGTTAGAAGCAGAAGTAGTGCCGCCATCGCCATAAGATATTTGCAGATGATTGTCTGGCCCAACCATAAACCAGATACCATAGTAATTAACTAAATTTATATCGAGGGCGACAATACGATTATAGGTGTTTATTTGGCTTAAATTAATCCAGGCGGAGATGGAGAAGGGCAGGTCCGGCTTTAGGCTGGAGTCATTGCCTAAATCAACGTAATCATCCTGGCCATCAAATTCGAGAGCATAATCACCAACCTTGCCGGGGGTCCATTGGGCTCCGTAGATGGTACCATCGTTGAAGCCGACGGAATCAAAAGCTGTTTCACCCTGGCCTTCGTCAAACTTCCAATGGGAGATGAAGCAGGGGTCAATATAGATATATCCCGTGTAGTTTGCAGCGAAGATGGCCCAATCAGCCAGATCGACGGTATGGCTGAGGTCGAGATCGGTTTTGCCGCACCAGTAGGGGACGGAACATTCAGTTTCCAACCAATGGGCGGCAAATATCAATAAATCGGATAGATCAACGAAATAATTGTGATCGAAATCGCCGATGGGCCAGCAGATTGGATATTTACTCAGATCACTTTCGAGGAAGAAATGGGGCGGCAGGCCATTTCCTCTTGAGAGTCCGGCAACCGAGGCGGCGGTAGTCTGGGTATCCAGCCAGGTGATGCGGATAGATTCATCTACAAAAAACATCTCAATTTGAAAGCTGTTTTGGGCCGATTTATCGCCAAAGGGCGGGACATCCTCGAAAGTGACTACCATCCTGTCGTCGAGTTGTTTATAGGAGATGCATTGATCATCCTGAGGCGACAGATCGGTAAACACGCCGGAAATTCGGGGCAAATTGAAATGATTTTCCAGGGTGGCGGTGTAGGTGTCATCGCCGGCACCAAAGGTGATATAGCCGTTACTACCTATATAGAAGCGGTCATAATCTACCCCGTAAAACGTAACTTGCTTACCGTATGGCAACGGCACCTCAACAAAATCATCATCCCAAAGATTAACATAGGTACCACCGGCCGGGTCGACAGGGAATTCAGATACATTTTTTCGGCAGGCTTCGTAGTAAGTATTAGTGCCGTCGGGACTGAAGGTAAGCATGTGATCAGTCAAATCGCTGTCCGTCATGGCAGAGGCAAAAGATTCGGTAAAGCAGTCGGGGGGCTTGACGGTAAGAGAGATCGAACGGGATTTGACAGAGCCACTGCCGGTATTCTGGAAAGAGAGTGTCTGGGTGTAGATATTGGGGTCCAGCAAAGCGGCGTTGGCATTGAAATATACTTCTACCTGTACGGTTGTGCAGGGATCGAGTGAGCCGGCGGAAGGACTGATGGTGAGCCAGTCGGCGCAGGGGCCTGTGGTCCAGTTGAGAGTCTCGGTGCCAATATTTTCCAGGGTATAGGTTATGCCATTGGGATCGAAGGGGCCACCCTCCATGCCGGTCGAATCCAGAGCATCCAACGGTGATACCTGCAGATCGTCCAGCAATACTGTCATGGTCACAGGTACTATCCTGTTAGGATAACAGGGATCGTTGGAGTTAATTTCAATCTCCGCTTCGTATGTACCCGGCATTAGTCCCAGAGCACTGAAAGTTATATTGATGTCACAAGAATCTTGCGGGGCAATAGTACCCTCGGGAGGATCAAGGGTAATCCAGTCACAAGTTTTTTCGAAGCGGAACTGCTGCTGGGGATCGCCGAAGAGATTTAATTCATAGTAGCACCAGCGGATACAACTGCCATTGATATCCCAGAGGTTATCTTCCTTGCTGTCCTGATTGGCCCTTCCCATCTCCAACATATTTTCGCCCAAAGCAGCATCCCAGAACTGACGGGCGAACCGCTGACTGGGGCCATCGGTGCTATTGTAAGTTCCCCAGCCATAACGAGCGTTCATAACCACCGCAAAGGCGCCGTGCTCCATGGAGGTTATAACCTCGGCGAAACAATTAGTGGTATCAAAGCCACCCGGCATACAGCCCTGGGAGTAGGTAAAGAAATAGTCCGTATTGGTCAGGGAACTTAAGTCGGAAGTGGACAATTTCATGTCATAGGTATAATTTGCGTGTCCCAAGTGATTAAAGAGATGCTGACTGTTATTCATTAAGTTGATCAGATTACTATTGGGCCAGGTACCATCGGCATCATAAAGGTTTTCGGTGGTGTCAAAATCATAAAAATTCGTCTGAGGATGATTTTCAAAACCATAAGTTGTGTAACCATCATAAGTACCGCCCAGGCGAATCTGTTCCATGGCCGGTTTGGCGTATTCGGCCACACCGCCGAAGCCCAGATGTTCGCCGACCATCGATATTTCAGAAAGATAATCATTATAAGTGGAATCGTAGGTCAGGGTTTTACGGATGAAATTTGCTACTTCGGTGGCATTTTCCACCGCGGCGCGGCCTACATAGATCTCGGCGTAGAGATCAATATCGCCGCCGCCAACGCCGTCGGTAGGTTCGCCGTAGTAGCCATCCGTATCGTAATCGAATGTACAGGCAACCGGATCTACGCAGCCGTAATACATATCGACGGGCATTGTGGTGGTGTCTCCACCGGGCCAGGCTTGGACCCAGAACTTACGGGCCGGCACGATGGCATTGTTGCCACCGAGTAAAACATATTCGGTGTTCCAGTTCTGATAGGCGTCTATGAGAAAGTTGCGAATTCGGGTCTGGTTGTCGGTGTTGCCATCCGGGCGCGTACCGTCATAGTTACTGTAGATCCACTGGGTAGTGACAATAGTTGCGGTCATGCCGGAGGCAATTTTGGCAGCGCGAAGTGCCTGAAAATTCCACGGTCCAGGAGCAGCTTCTAAAGACTCATTGGTAATAATAACGTATTGATATGAACTTGTGCTATCCAAAGGTGTAGTCTGGTCAGTATGCAACGGGGCTATATCAGCCGATAGATAGCTATCGAGAGTGCCGGGGTTGTCCACTGTTTTGTTCAAAGATGCTTTTGTATTCTCAGTCGGTCTGGGTTCATCTGCGGTAATACAATCGGCCAGGTCAATTTCCAGACGCAGCCTAGGTGCAAAACTGATCTTCCCGGCGGCAGGCTGATATTGCAACGGAAACAGATTAACCAAATACAATTGGTAACCCCGCTGTGATTGCTGGGCCACAGCTTGGCAGTTAGTTTGGGGCCAGGGGGAGGTTTGGCCGTAAATAGACATATCCGGATCGGTAGGGATCATCTGATCCGGATAGCTGAGAGGATAGGGCTGCTGGCCCGGTGACAATTGATATGTGCCCGGAAGTTCACGCGTTTGCTCAGGGATTACCCGGTAAGTTGTTACTTGCTTACCATAGGGAATCAGTACCGTAACCGGACGTACAGGAACAATCGGGGCACCGGTGCGCTCGAAGGAGGGAAGGTCTTCTATATGCACCGAGTCATATTCTGCACCTTTAACGATAACCGGTTCGCTGAAATTATATTCCAGCACCAAGCTGTTTGCTCCAGATTGGACTATTTCTACCGGGGTCATTGTTTGCGAAAGAGTGCCAAGTATATCGCGGGATATTTCCCTGGAAGAGAGAGTAAAATTCAAGTCCTGCTGGGTGGTGTTTGTGATCGTTAAATTATCTTCCAGAAGTGTTTCTTCAGGTATTTGTATGACAAAGCTGCAGGGATCGAGGGCAATTGCCCATAAAGAGTGAGCCGGGCAAAGAAGCACAGCCCAAATCAAGAGAAAGATTGAACCATAACCGACTTTATGGAAATTCTGTAGAGTCCTCATATTCGCCTCGCTTTCAGAGTATTTCGCCTTGGAATCTTGGTACCTCCACCGATTATAAGCCTAATTCGCTTTTTGTCAAGCTTTAAACTTACCTTTGGGATAACTTGTTTGCAAAAGGGAGTTAGGAGGTCGATTTTGGTTTGGGGCGGGATGAGAGGCGGAGCAGGTCGGAGATGAGGAAGTATGCCAGGAGCAGTAAAAGAGTAACGGCGGAGAGGATGTGCAGCAGAGAAGCCGGTTCGTGTTGATGAGTGTGGGTGAGAGTGGGGTCGGCTAAAAGGAAATCAAAAAGAAGACCCAGAATGATGCTCAACGATGCTACGGTAGTAAGGTAAATTATAGTTACGGTTTTGCCGAAGGCCTTGAAGATGGCACCGAGGGTGGCGATGTTGGTGGTGGGACCGGCCATCAAAAAGACCAGGGCTGAGCCGGGAGACATGCCGGCGATAATAAGAGAGGCAGCCAGGGGGACAGAGGCGGTGGCGCAGACGTACATGGGCAAGGAAATAAGCAGCATGACGAACATGCCAAATATACCCTGGGTTAAGGGGATGTGGGCGAGATAGCCGGAAGGGACGAAGGTGGTGATAAGTGCGGCGATGAGGACACCGATGATGAGCCAGCGGTAGATGTCGCGCAGGAGCTGAATAAAGGCAAAATGGAGCATTTCTTTCAGAGGTGTTATCTTGGCAGTTGCATCATTATCATCACAGCAGCAGTGAGATTCAGTGGCACAACAATCTGATTGGGGCGATGGAGAAGAATGTTTGTCAGGGGAGTTTTGCGGAGAAGTACCGTTTTCAAAAAGGTTAACGATTATACCGCCGCAGAGGCCGCTAACTAAGGCGCTTAAGACTTTAAAAAGGGCGAAGGGCCAGCCGAGAAAGGTGGCGCTGACAAGGATGGAATCGACGCCGGTCTGGGGGGTGCTGATTAGAAAGCCGGTGGCGGCACCGTTAGAAGCGCCATCTTTTTTCAGGCCCAGGGCGGCGGGGATGACGCCGCAAGAACATAGGGGCATGGGGATGCCGACGGCGACGGCCTTAAAAACACTGGCGAAGCGACGGGCACCAAGATGACGTTTAATAAAGCCTTCGGGCAGGAGAATGTGCAGTAGGCCGGCGATAAGCATACCCAGCAGGAGCCAAGGGGCCAGGGCGAGCAGGATAGTCCAGATGCTCATTATATAATTATTTAAAGTTTCCATAGTTAAATGATTATATGGAAATACCGAGTATAGAATCAAACCTGGAGTATGGTCTATAGATTTACTTCGGAGCCGGCGAGTATTTCGCGAACAGAAGCTATGTCGGCGCGGCTGGAGAGGTCCAGGACGGGAGCGTTGACAACAAATGCGGTGTAGGTTTCGCCAAGATTTTCGATGGTATATTGAACGGCGTCGGTAATTTCGAGTTCGCCGCGGGGTGAAGGGGAGATATTGCGGCAGGCGGTGAAGATCGAAGGGCCGAAACGCCAACAGTTCATGCTAACGCAGACAGGCTCGGGAAGTTGGGCTATGACGGAAGGGTCGGGTTTTTCGATGATCTGGGTCATGTGGCCCTGGTTATCGGTGCGGATAACGGCGAATTTGGTAAGGCGGTCGGCGGGGATGTTGCCACCGGTGAACATGGCTTCGCGGTTAAAGGCGGCCAGGCCGGGACCGGGTAATTCGCGCAGGGAGCTAAGGGCCTGAGGGGGATAATAGTTGTCGGAGTTGATGACCAGGAAAGGATCACCTGCGGCGAAGTTTTCGGCGGCGAGGACGGCGTCGGCGGTGCCGAGAGGCTCGGTCTGAATGGCGAAGCTGAGGTTGATCCTCTGGAGCTGGACGGTGTCCTGATAATAGGAGCGGAGTTGATCCTGTTCGGGACCGACGATAAGGCAAACATGTTTATAGCCGGACTCGGCCAGGGCGTGGAGGACATAATCGAGAAAGGGTCGGTCGATGGGGATGAGGGCCTTTATACCGGTGTCGGCAACAGAAGCTTCATCCTGAGAGAGAGAAGCAGAATCGTCCTGTTTACGCATGCGGGTACCCAGGCCGCGGGCCAAGATAACGGCTTTGTCCATAATGGCGCTCATAACTTGTCCTTATAGTAATTATGTGGTTTGTTCATAGGTGCCGTCGCCGCGTTTTTTTAGTTTGGTAAAGCCCTTGTCGCGAAGGTTACCGTTGGAGAGCATGGGGGTAAAACCGCTGACAGAAGAAGGGACCTTCTTGACGGAGCCGTTACATTTGGGACATTTACTTAGGGGTTTGTCTTTCATGGACTGCATGGTGTCGAAGCCGGGGCGGCAGTAGTCGCAGCCGCCTTTCGAAGATTTATACTGGTAAATCGGCACGGTATTACCTCCCTATGGTTAACTGAAGAGGGCTTCGACGAAGGTTTCGGGGTTGAAGGGTTCGATGTCTTCGGGGCCTTCGCCGAGGCCGACGAACTTGACGGGGATATTAATCTGGTTGCGGATGGCGATGACGATGCCGCCCTTGGCGGTGCCGTCGAGCTTGGCCAACATAATACCGGTGACATCGACGGCCTCAGTGAACATCTTGGCCTGGTTGACAGCGTTCTGGCCGGTGGTGGCGTCGAGGACCTGGATGACCTCGTGAGGGGAGCCGGGGATCTTGCGGGCGACGACGTCGCGAATCTTGGTGAGTTCGCGCATAAGGTTCTGCTGAGTATGTAAGCGGCCGGCAGTGTCGATGACGAGATAGTCGGCGTTGCGGGCGACGGCGGCTTCACAGGCATCATAAGCGACGGCGGCGGGGTCGGAGCCCTGCTGATGTTTGACTATCTGGACATTAGTGCGTTGGGACCAAATAGAAAGCTGTTCGACAGCGGCGGCGCGGAAAGTATCGCAGGCACCTAAAACAACTTTGGAGCCTTGGGAACTTAAAAGCCAGGAGAGTTTGCCGACGCTGGTGGTTTTACCGGAGCCGTTGACACCGGTAATCATGATAACCGTAGGAGGAGAGGGTGCCAGTTGTAACTGGCGCTGCCGATGGGGCCAACAATTGATGAGGTCCTCTTTAAGAAAAGGTATGATGTCGTCGGAAGAAGAGATCTTTTTATCATTCCAGGCGGTGCGGAGGTCCTCGATAATAGCGAGCGAGGTTTCGACACCAATGTCGGCGGTTATGAGCTGCTCCTCAAGCTGTTCGAGCAGTTCCTCGTCGATACGGCGGCCAAGGGTTAAGACGGAGGTTAAAGAACTGCTTATCTTGGCACGGCTTTTCTGTAAGCCGGCTTTAAGCTTGTCCAGGGTTTTAGAAAATAAGGCCATAAGTATTACTCTGTGGGTGCGGGAGTTTGCTGTTTAATCTGATGATGGATGACGTCAAGGATGCCGTTGATAAAAGCAGGGGCCTGGACGGTGCTAAAGGTTTTGGCCAACTCAATCGCTTCGTTAAGAACTACCTTGGCGGGAATATCGGGGCAGAAAAGTAACTGGTACACGGCCAGGCGGAGGTTACTGCGGTCCACAAGGCAGATACGGGAAAGGTCCCAGTTGGTACTTACCTCTCGAATTATCTGATCAATCTGTTCGAGGTTTTGCCAGGTGCCCAGGATCCACTGGCGCGCCAGGGGTCGGGAAGGTTCCAGGGAAACGTATTCAGCGAGAAACGATTCGAGCATGGGCAGGTTGGCGCCGTTCTGAACAGAGAGCTGATGGAGGAACTGCAGGGCAAGGTGTCGGGCAAGGTGACGGGGGTCATGAGCCTTGTTATCAGCTTGGCTGGGCCTGGTTCCCTTGGGAGTAGAAGATGATCTTTCCCCAGCGGAGTCGGAATTGTTTGTCTGAGCCATGCTATCTAACCGGTGAAATAGTTGCTATTTTCAGGATTATTTGTCTTGAAGCTGGTCGATGACGCGGGCCATTTCGATGGCGGCGGCGGCGGCGCTGGCGCCCTGATTGCCTCCTTTGGCACCAGCCCGGTTAATAGCGTCCTCCAGAGATTCGGAGGTAATGACGCCAAACAAAGTGGGGACGCCGGTGTTGAGAGCGACCTCGCCGACACCGCGGGTTATCTGTTGGCAGACATGATCGTAATGATCGGTCTGGCCCCTGATGACGGCGGAGAGGCAGATGACGGCGGCAAATTTACCGGTGCGAGCCATCCGCTGGGCGGCGAGGGGGACCTCAAAAGAGCCGGGCACCCACATAACCGTTATCTGGGAATCCTGGGCACCGTGGCGTTTAAGACAGTCGAGGGCCCCACCGAGCAGGCGGGAAGTGATAAATTCGTTAAAACGACTGACAACAATACCATATTGTTCCTGGCCAACCTGTAGAGTTCCGTGTATTTCCTGGGGCATAGCTAACTCCTATAAAATTCCCGATTTACCGGGTCTGCAAGTACGTCTAAGATAACAGATTATAAAAAGGAAGTAATAATATTCAAGGTTCCTCTAAAAGACAATTATAAGGAAAACCATGGGCTTTTTCAAGCAAACGCAGGGAGCATATCCCAATTATCAGCAATATACTGTTTGGCAGGGCTTCAGAGCCCGCCGGCCAAGAGGAAAATTGTTTGACAAGGGACCGGGGCGGAACGTAGAATCACCATAAGTTTCTATCTTATCTATAGTAACAGAGCTAAACCTCAGGCGGAGCAATAAGGTGCGATATCGCACTTTTGCCGGTTGAATATTCTGACATAAGCGTAATATATAACTGAGAAAGTTAAGTACAAGGATAGAATACACAATGAACGGTCAGTCGGCTGGTAAAAATCACTGCGGCAATAATGACAGAAAAGATGCCCTGGAGGCTTTCAACAGTTTCAATGGGGCGCGGAATCTGGTTTTCTGGATATTTTTACTGATACCGCTGCTGGTAATCGAGGCGGATTTCTGGGCGGTACATAGCGGGGTGCTAGATAAGGTATTAATACAAAGTGAAAATGCAAATGAAGCAGCGGGGGCGGCAGATAAGACACAACAAAAACCAGCCAAAGAAGCCAAGGCAAAAGAAGCAGCTTTGTCCCTTAATAAAATAAAAGAGACATTGACACAAAGCGATCCGGCGAAGTCAAAAGATGCGGAGCTAAATTCCGGAAAAATGGCTACTGAAAATCGGCTGACCAAGTCACTGGATAAACTGCTTCAGGCAAGCCTTAAAACCAGTAATTATGTACTGACGTTCGCGGCGGTAATCTATTGTCTGGCGCTGTTGATCGGAATGAAACTGGCACTGATCGGTCAGTTGGGAGGATTGGCGGATGCGAGCAAGGCGTTTTTCCTGGCCTTGATAGCGATGGTATTTATTTTACCCTGGCAGCAATTAATGACCGATGGTATCCATGGAACGCTGTTTAGCTACAAGGAACTGACCGATAGTTATCTGTCAATAAAGGGATCGGATAATCCGAAAGAATATGTACTTTATTTCGGCAGGTTTGCGGCTTTGTGGGGGCTGACATTGGTGCTGCTGGGAGCGGCCCAGTTGCGCAGCAGCCGAGCAGTTCGAAAGATACGTCAGCGTTTAACCACTCCGGCCGAGGTAGGGGAAAGACAGTCTGGAGATTCCGCCAAAGATAAGTATATAGATATCAGATCGGGGGGAGAATAAATTCCAGGGTAAGTGGGGGCAAAGCGATATTATTTGAATTTGTCAAGAGCGGTGCTGGATTAACCGGAATCAGCAGTTGTGCTTTTTTTCTTTTTCTGCTCTCTGATTTTTGAGTCGAGCTCTTTTTTCTTGTCGTAGATAATATCGGGCCAGGTAATTTTATCAGTTCCCAGGCTTTTGATACTACCGTCCATATCCTGATATATGATGTCAGTGCAGACTATTTCGCGGGGAGGTAAGTTAGGCTTAAGATTAAAATGAACGCTATTCTCAATAGTGTCGATTAACTCGACACCAGTTCGGTAATCGACCAGGAGAGATTCGGTTCGGCCAGGGGTCGTACGGTCTGTGTCTGCTGAAGAGGAAGCGGCGGTGAGTGTTTCTTCGGTAACCTTTCCTATCAAAGAGCCGGCGGCAACCCGAAAAGTTTTACTGTACCAGATACCCATTTGCTTATGATAGACATCCACGCTAATGCTGGCATCGTCTATTTTTTTACCGGCATGTTTATTGGGGAAGAAGAAGGTTCGTCTGGGAGCCTCAACCAGGGCAGGTTCGGCAAATTTGGACCATAAAACCCGTTGGTATTTCAGATCTTTTTGCTTATCGGTGAACCAATCTTTATCAGCAATGGGGTTGAAAAAGCCAAGTCTAAAGCGATATGCATAAATCCGGCCAGGTTTCAAATTGCCATCAAAAGCCCAGACATAGATTTTAGGTTGTAAAAATTCGGGGGGCTTTTGATCCTGAGTTGTATAAGATGACCGCCGAACGGAAGTGGAGGAGTAGCGAGAAGAGGACCGGAAAGACGACGATCCTATAGCGGCTGAGCCGAGCTTATTATAGGGTTTCCGGCTCCCGGTCGAAGAACCCGGGGCAGTTGCCTGAGCCTTTTCAGCCTGTTCTTTTTCAGGAGGGGATAACCAGGGCTCCTGACCTACAGTATCATAAGGCCGGGGTTGGAGCAGTTCCAGTTGGGTGTGGTAGTTATGTCGTTGGCTGATTTCGACCTGAAAGGCTTTCGGTGATAATTGATTAATCTGCTCCAGGGAGATTTCGGTATTTTTTAAGGGATCATTATCCAAGCGGGGAACAGATTCATAATCGCTCCAAGAGCCATCAGGTTTGAGGTAACGGCGCTGCAGTTCGACCAGGGCCAGCACCGGTTCGGGCTGCTCCAAGGGTTTCTCGGCATTTTCGACGAAATCTTTTCTGAATGACTCATACAACCGGGCAATTGGGAATTGGGCAGAAACGGTAACAAAATCCCAGTCTTTTTCCAGAACAGCCTGAGTCAGAGGAGCATTTGGAGCGTTTCCGGTAGTATTTTTTGATTGCTGAGGTATGGCGGCGACCACCTGAGAAATATCTATCTTTATGTCATCCAGGGCCATTATTGTCGGGACCAGATAAAGTCTATCCTCTATCGGTTTAATGTTACCACCGGCAGGCGGTGCTATACGAGGGATGTTGTTTGCAATAAAAGGTGGGATATTAAAGATATTTTCCACCGGTGCGGGAGGAGGAGGCGGTGGAGAAGAAGCAGGTTTGTCGATATCCTGGATAATATCCTGAGCTTTATCGGCGGCGGCGGCAAGGGCATCGGAGGCACTGAGATTTTGTCCGTTTATTTTGGCGCCGGGAGGACTGAGGAACCAGGTAAAAATCGCCCAAAGACAGACGGCAATGGATAAAAGCAAGAGTGCTTTTTCCACATGAGCTTCGAAGATATTCATAGTTTGTTTTTTAGCCATCGATCTATTCCTTAATAACTTTTGCCGCAGATCGGCAAAAGATATTATTATTTTTTAAAAACCACGTCGAGCAGATCCCCGGATAGCACCCGAGGAGTTCTGATCCTGTTGGAATAAAGCCTTAACGGGGTCAGGTTGTATTCTTTCATAACCGGCTTTAAAGAAGACATATTCGCAGTTAAGTCGGAGCACCCCCAAGGAAGCAGTGCCGTAATGATAGCCGGCAGCCCGTTCACCCTGAACATCAACCGGAGCCAACTGCATATCCAAAACAGTTATTTGATTTCTCTCGCCTGATTCTGAGCCGCTTTCAGATTTCTTTGTACTTTGTAAGACATTAATAAAGTCAATGATTCTGGTAGTATCGATAATGACAGCGAGTTCAAATTGCACGACGTCGATAAGATCATCACAAGCCCGTCCGTCGTAGGGAGTAATCAAGTTACCACTATAGCTTGCCGTGTTTAGGAGGGGATCCGATTGGCTTATAACATAAGTAGGTAATAATTTTTCACTACCAGTGCGAAGTCGGTTGGCGGATGTTCCAGAGGAGGTCTTTTGGGGTGCGGTACCTGTAGGGGAATGGGAAAGACCAGCACCGGCCGGTGAGCCTGCGAATGATATTTCAATGAGTCGTTTAAGCGGGTTTTCCAGAACACTGGCATCGGCCTTGTTTATCTGTCCCAGGGACAATATGACATCTTCCTGAATCCAGAGTGCTAACTGAGTAAACCAACTGTCTGTGAGCATGGTGTCGGTGGGTCCGTTACCGTCGTGATCTTTCCAATAATCATAGCAGCAGAAGCAAGCAGGATTAATATATATGCTTATCTTCTTGGCCTGGGTAAGGCGCAGATCATCGAGTAGCTTTTCCTCGGGAGTTTCGGGTTTCAGGTTGGCTGCAATGTCGGTAGAGGAACGTTCGGAAGAGGAGGAAGAAGAAGTAGCGCCTGCGCGTTTTCGGTACTCCTCGAGATAGTTGAGCTCCACCCGTTTACTAGGTCGATCGCCACCTTTTAATGCATTAATAAAATTTCTGATCAAGAAACAATATTTATTGGCAAATTGGCGATAATAAATAATACGACTGGACTCTTCGGGTTTGGGAAAGACTTTATCAGAGATGAGCTGGCGTGCAGTAGTAAGCAGTATTTGCCGGGAGGTTTCCTCGGCCTGCTGGTCGGCCAAATTGGCATTGGCCTGGAGCTGTTCTAAAACGTTACGGTGAACTTTTTGTCTATCCAGATCGACAACTTTTTTGTATTCCTTTTCAATTTTGGCGAATTCGGTGATGTTAGTGGTATTTATCGTCAGAGCGGGCACAAACAAAGCTATCCCGAGCAGGAACACCAATACACAAATAATAAGGAATAATTTTTTTTTCAGAAAATTCATATATAAATCTTTCTAAAAACCAGTCCTTCTCGGCTTAGCCGCGGTGGGTTGGTCAGATTTATCGGTATCTTGAAGTTTTATCTTAAAGCGGATGCGGAACCAATAGTCATGCTGGGCAATAATCGGTTTGCCCTGAGAGTCCAATTTTTCCTGGCCGGTTGCGGGATTAATTAAATAGGTTTCGCTGATGACTTCGCCTGTGAAAGGGTCCAAAAGAACGGGTAAAGCAGGCAAGTTGGTACGCATACTAAGGGAAGCAGATGTCGCAGAGGTAAGCCGGTCGGAACCAGGGGGGTGCACCATTTTTGTGTCTTCCCGTTTTAAAACACCCAAAAACGGAGGTTGCAGGGCGTCCGGATTGCCGCGGACCCATCCACTTTCAGCGGTATCAAAATATAACATGCGGTCGCCAGGGCCAATATAGGTTTCAAAAGGTAATTTTCCGGCAGCATCGCTTTGGGCTTTCTGCTGGGGATTGTCGGGTACTTCAATTAAATTCACGGCCGGCTGTTCGGAGGGCTTGCTCTGAGGCTTGAAAGAAGCAGTTTTTGCAGCAGTTTTTTTTGGCTGTTCAGTTTGGGGATTCGCCCGGGCCAGAATTTCCTCGTCAGAGAGACCTAAGTTTTCGAGACGATTGAAAAATCCCCATTTGCCTCGATCCAGTCCCACCTCCGGAGGATGCAGGAAACTGAGGTGATCTTTGTTAGGAGTGCTGCCCTCAATTACCACAGCGAAGCCCTGGACCAGTCCGGTGGGGGCGGCAGTTCCCGTTTTGGGTGTTTGCCTGGCACTTGAGCCGGCAAAGCCTGAAGCTCCGGGCCGGAAGGCAGAGGGTGGTCGAGCCGATAGTCCCGAAGAATCACTGGAACCAGAGGAGGAACCAGCACCTCTCGAAGAGTTTTTGAGAATATCTGCGAAACTACGATTGAGGTCATTAGTATATACCATCTGGATACTGCTGACAAAGACCTGCTGGCGCAGATTTCGTTGCATAGTGGCGATAAGAGCGTCGCGATCCCCCTTGTTAAAGGCTTCATAACATTCCTTCTGCTTGGGGTCGGGATTGTTTTGGGCGTTGGGCAGAGCCTCAAGAATGGAATAATAAATCTCGGGGATAAGATTGTGTGGCTTATATACCTGGGTAAGCTGAGTGATTTTTTCCTGAGCCTGTTTAATCTGTTTTGTCAGGTGATTGTACTTGTTTTGATAGGAAGAGACTTTGTTCTCTGCCTGGTCAATTATTTTGCGGTTGTTACCGGTTTCTTCGGAGCGTATATCAATGCGCTGGGCATAGGCTTTAAAGAAACACATCAAACCGGCAAGTACGAAGACGGCGCAAGCAGCAACAAACCAACGGCGTTTGCGCTGCCACAGAGTTTGACGAATGACTTCCCGAGGTAAAAGATTTACATTGATCTGGCCCAAGCCGATCTCCTGGAGAGCCAAGCCATAAGCGACCCCCAAAGTGGGTAAATGGGCGGCGAACTGGGTGACAGAAACCTCGGAAGACAATTTCAATAATTCGAAGCTGTCAAGTCGCTTGACAGGCAACGAAAGACTCTGCTGCAGGAATTTGACCAGGCCGGGGAGTTTTATCGCGTTACCGAGGGCCAGGACCTCACGAAACTGGACATCGCGTTTGCCGCTACTGTAGAAACCAAGTGAGCGCTGGATTTCAGCGGCCAGGTCAGCAAAGACTGAGCGCATGGCCCGGAAGATCTGGCGGGCATATTTACTGGTGCTGGCGGTACGTTTGATGGCTTCTGCCTTGGGGAAGCTCAGCTTAAAGGCCTTCTGAATGGCGGCGGTAAACTGGTTGCCGCCAATAGGAATGCTGCGCTGCCAAACGTGTATGCCGTCGGCTATGATCAGGTCGGTATTTTCGGCACCGATGTCAAGGGTGATAATAGCTTCATTTGCGTCAGGGGTTCTGAGATGTTTCTGGTCGTACATCAAAAAGTTGTACAGAGCCATAGGGGCCATCTGAACAGTATTAATTACACAGTCGGCCTGGGTAAAAGGCTGGAGGGCCTTGAGGACTAAATCGCGTTTGATGGCAAAGATACCGACTTCAATGTCAGGATTGTCAGGATTCTGGAATGTCTGCCAGTCCCACTCCACATCATTGATATCAAAAGGTATCTGCTGAATGGCTTCGTAACGGACCAGTTCGGGAATACGTTTGCTTTCGACGGGAGGGAGCTTTATAAAGCGGGCAAAACTACTATGACCTGAAACGGAAACCACCACCGAAGAATTACCCAGATCATGCTCCTCGAGAAAGGTAGTCAGGGCCTGATCGATTAATTCATTTCGTTCCTGGGTATTTAGATCGGGCTGGGAGAGGATTTTTTTGTGCTCGACTACGGCAAAATCCAGCACTTCCACACCGTCGGGACCGTCGGCTAATTTAATTGCCTTGAGGGTGCAGTTTCCTACATCAATACCCCAAGCGGTTTTCGCAGCTTTTGCCATAAGAAAACATCCTGTCGTCGGAAACAATCGGCCATTGCGTGTGTTCAGGTGGGCCATTACAGCCCATCATAAATATAGCAATTCAGGCGGTAATTTTTTGGTTCATTAAGCAGGTAAGCAATCGGCAGAGGAAAGAGCCATTATTACTTTTGTCGTTCCCATGCCATTGAGGGTCATATTCGGGTATGATAATCTCTACTGACGCCAGCGTCAAAAGTTCCAAGAGGCCGCTATGTTAACTAAAATAACGAAGTTCTAATGGCAAATTGAGACTTTTGAGGGCCTTGTCTCTATTAATATTATGTCATCAATTTACATAATAGCAAATTTCTGTGTCATTTTCCAGAAAAATGCGGGCAGAGCAGAAGCTAAATAGATTTTGCATATAAATGCTTTGTTTTGTGAGGGTTATAACGAATATTCTGAAAATTGAAAGGTTCGTGTGACCATAGGACAATATCAATAAATTCGGGCGAATTTTTTTGGGGGGGAAATCAGGGAGTTTGGGGCTGAACACGGCCCTGGAGACGGGCGATTTCCTTACGTGCGATCTGCAGGTTCAGGCCCAGGTTACGCAGGACCTGCTCTGCGGTGCAGCCTCGCTCTCGGAGTAGGCCCAGGAGCAGATATTCGGTGCCGACTTTTTTGTCTTTGAGATTTTCGGCCTCTTCGATGGCGTAAGAAATTACCTGTTTGAAGTGGGGAGTGCCAGGTAACCTGCCAAAGACCCAGCTTTCTTCGGAAGATCGCTGGGTAATCCGTGCGATTTGATCGCGTACGGCGGAAGTGGAAATAGCACAGTTTTGCAGGACCTGGGCTCCGACGCCTAAACCGTGTTCCAGAATTGCCAGCAGGATGTGATCAGTGCCCACGTATTCAAGATGGACCTGCTGAGCAAGTGATTCAGCCAAGCCTAGGACATCTTTGGCGGTTTCTGAAAGATGTTGATACACTATCCATCTACCTTTTTTGACTGTTCTAAAGCGCGACGTACTTCACCCAGGAGTTGTTCCACCTTAAAAGGCTTATAAAGCACAGCCGTTAGTCCTTCGCGATTAGCGCGGACAACAGAATGGTTAGGGTCATAGCCAAAGCCTGTCATCAGTATAACCGGGATGTTTTTATCAATGGAGCGGGCGGTGGTGAAAATATCGTAGCCGTTGGCATGGGGTAGTTTGATGTCGGAAATAACCAGGTCGTAGCGACGCTGAGAGAGCAGGGCCTTGGCCTCGCGGCCGTCATGGGCGGTGTCAGCCACACACCCTTGCTTTTTGACTACATCGGCAATCGTTTGACGAATGAATTCTTCGTCATCCACGACGAGAATATTACGTCCGGCAAGAATGGGATCGGGATCGATGTTTTTGCCGGCATATACCCCAAAAATTCCCTTGGGCCGTCCCTGGACATCTCGAATAGAGGACTTTATTTTAACGACGTAATCAATAATACCCTGGAGGCGATGACGGATATCATCATGGCCGATATACTCTTCCATGAGCAGGGAAGCCTCTGTCATGATACCATCGAGAGGGTCGGAGACCTGCTGAGAAAGGTTGTCGGCGGCCTGTCCGATAGTTTGGTAACGTTCGAGGACGAGCAAATCGAGGATGTTCAAGGCGATAGCGACATAACGGCCGAAAATCTCGGCCATCTGGCGATCGTCTTCGGTAAAAGCCTGTTCGCGATGACTTTCGACATTGAGTGTGCCGATGACCTTGTCATGTAAAAGCAGAGGCACGGTGAGGCTGCAACAGACTCCATCCAAACCGGGCAGATAGCGAGGATCACTTTTGGGATCATTGCAGATATAGCTGCGTCCGGTAGCGGCGACATAACCGGTGATCCCATTATGTTCGGCATTAACGAATACCTCAGACTGGGTATCCTGGGGCAGGCCGACACCAAAAAGGACCTCTAACTGATTATTGCTGCGATCAATGAGACGCACGACGAAGTGGTCGAAACGGAGCAAGTCCCGGGCATAGCGGATGATTTTTTTCTGCAAGAGATTGATACGCTGTTCGAAGGTATGTGAGCTTAAGGTTTCCGCTTCGAGGCGGACCAGTTCGCGACCGGCCTTGTCGATGGCATCAATGCGCTTCTGTAAGCGTCGGCCGGCAGTCTCCTCCCAAACAACGGCAGCGACCTGGGTTAGGGAGCCCTTGTCGTCGAGCATGGGGTTGATGATCATTTCAAAGTAGCGTTTGGATGGTTCGTCGGTGAAAGAATATTTGTGGGAACGAAGATTAATATCCTGATTATCAGCTATAGAGGCAAGCTGCTGAACGTATGATTGGTAGGCCTGGAGAGCACGCTGGGAGACGGCCTGTTTAACGGAATCGGAAAAGCCATCCATTTTGGCATTGGCCCACAAGACCGTACCTTCGCCGGCGACAAGGCAGACACCTTCACCAATAGTGTTGAGAATGGTAAGCGCCTGCTCGGAAACCGAGGCCCGTTCCAAGGGCAGGAAGTCGGCAGTTGCGGTCAAGACAGCGTCGAATTTCTGGTGTTTGAGCAGCTCTAGGGCCTGTTCCATACTACCAGCGAAAGTGGTTTCCAGCGGGAAATTCTCGAGAAATGCGTCCAGGGAGCCAGAAGAACAGTCGGCTGCATTATGCAGGACCAGTATTTTGGGTTTGTGTGTCTGGGAAGCCCCAGACTGGTGTGATGTCGAATCCGATTTTTCGGAGGCCATTTCCTAAACCTACTCAGGTCCTACAACAATGATTGAGCCAATCAAAACATTACTAGACATTATAATACCGTTATCGTTAATAATCCAGTAATTTCTGAATTCACAGCGACCAATGGTAGGACCAGGTCCTATAAGCAATTGAATATTTAATCAAAATCCCTAGAAGTAAAAAAACCCCTTTCGGGGTTTTTGGGTTATTTTAAATTTTTATATATCTCTTATAAATAAGCCATTTACGGGATTAAAAGACCGTTGGCTTATTATGTTCAAAGTTGGAACCCGCGTTAGAAGCTGCAGAATGAGAATCGGCGAAATTATTACGCGGATGGGCGCTGTCGTATTCTTTTTTCATTCTGTCGGTAGTCAAATGGGTATATATCTGCGTGGTACTCAAGGACTGATGTCCGAGCAGCTCCTGCACCATACGCAAATCGGCGCCATTGTTGAGCATGTGGGTGGCAAAGCTGTGACGAAGGGTATGAGGGCTGATATTGGTATCCAGTCCGGCCTGAATGAGATACTTGTCTAGCTTACGCCTTACCGAACGGGTACTAAGTCTTTGTCCATGTTTATTGATAAAGAGAGCCTGTTGATCGAAGGTATGTTTGCGAGAATCGGCGTCACGGAAGGTAAGATAGCGCTGAATGGATTGCAGAGCGGAGGAACCAATGGGCGAGAGACGTTCCTTTTTCCCCTTGCCACGCAGATGGAGAACCTCACCGAGAAAGTCGACATCGCTTAAGTTGAGGCCGACCAATTCGCTGACCCGCAGACCACTGCTATAAAGTGTTTCGATGATAGCCCGGTCGCGGGCACCGAGCATCGTGTTGGAGTCGGGACTGCTGATCAAGGTGTTGATCTGCTCAATATCCAGGCAGCGAGGTAGTCTTTTTTCCTGTTTGGGAGTGCGGATCGAGGAAACAGGGCTGCTTTCAATCTGGCCCCTACGAACGAGGAATTTATAAAAACTGCGCAGGGTGGCCAACTTTCTAGCGGTGGTGGCTTTGGAGTATTTTTGTTCGTTAAGATAAGCCAAATAGGTTCGAATGACAGTAACGTCAGCCTGCACCAGCTTGGTATTAATATCCACTGCAACGGCAGTGCCAGCCTGAGAGGAGCCGAAACCATCATGCGTATGATCCTCGGTGGAAGGTGATTGAGAACCAACGATATACTGGGCATACTGGATTAGATCAGCACTGTAACATTTGACCGTGTGGGCCGAAAAGTGCTTCTCGTAATTTAGATAATCCAAAAACTCTCTAATAACAGGATACTCTTGCATGATTATACCTTCTTATCGGCGAAGGTTCCTTGCCCGGCTTACCGGGTTTCCTCGAACCCTACATTAGGGTGCTATCAAAAAATCCTCAATCAACCGCCTGAGGGGTCAATCAGGCAGTCGAGGCATTTTCCCCTCGCGCACACTCGGTTAATAAAAGAGCCAGTTACTTCCAGAGGAGGCTAATTGACCCCACCTCCGGGGGTCTGGGTTCCGGTTCGTGCGGAGTGGTTCTGGGGGCAAAGAAGGCGGTCTGCTTCCTCAACTAATTGCTTGCTTAACTGGAAACTCAACACGGCAGCATCAAACCAGTCAAAGTTGTTGCCGCGGTCATTGGCCATATCCACAAAGGAGTCCAACAGTTCCTCTTCGCACCCAGTTTCATATCTGAATAAAAATCTTTCCTTCTCTTTCATTAAGGAAAGCTGTTTTAGTTGTGCTTTAGACATTTTAATCTTCCTTTCCGGGGCCGGAAGCGGTATCTGATCCCGAAGCGGTTGGGACGGCGGCCAACTGGAGTTCCTGGTGTATCAGCAGCTCACCGATCATCTCATGGCATACAAACTGTATAAAATTTCGGCTGGTAGTAAATTTTTTCCAGCCTAACGGCGTATCTTTCGCGCCTCTTCCCTGAGCGTAATTTTTAATTCGTTCCACTACGTCGCTTTGTCCGGCATCAAAGATTCGGGAAGCCATAGCCTGGGGCCGAATGGGAGCAGAAGTATCCAAAGTAAAGCTCGTTCCCTGGCGTGCAATTTCGCCGGGATTGACTTGCCAAAGTCGATTCTGCTCATCAGTAGCGCTGGGCTCAGGACGGACATACATCTGCAGATCCATGCCCAACTTTGGTGGAGGATAGGGGTCATAGCGGGTAATACTCCCGGCAATGACGGCGTCGGCCTGCAATTGGTCGGCCAAGAGGATCATGTCTTCCAAAGTATCCACACGATCAAGGCCCAACTCACTCAGGGCGGCAAGCACCCGGTTCACCGGAAATATCTGCATCTGACCGGGGACCTGTTTCAATTCAGTGTAGAATTCATCGGTCACCGCTATCACATCCAAATGGTCCGAGCCCGAAAGATTTCTAAAAGGTACTACGGCTATGGTATAGGCCTGAGGGTAGGGGTTTTGATAAAGCTGATCGATACTTTTTTTATCGTGGCAACCCTGCCCAAAGATCGAAATCAAAAGACCGAGCCCCCAAAGAAATCCGGGGCGGCATTTCGGCGCGAACTTAGCAGATACGCATTTATTAACTCTATTCACTTTTTTCTCGACGTTACTGTGGGTCTAAACTGACAATATTACAAATGGGCAATATGCCCAGAAACTTTCACTAATTGGCCTGGATGCCACTTTGAGGATGTTTGCTGAGCTGGAGAGGCTGCTTTTCAGTATTAAAATCGACTTCCAGGGGTTTCGCCGACCAGATGTTGTCGATGTATTTCCGGTCTGAACAGAAATATACACTACCGTCAGGCGCCCAGGTCGGCGAATAGTCCGAGGCGTCACTGGTGGTTAAGCGATAATTGTTTTTGCCGTTCAGGCCGACAATCCAAATGTCTTCACCATTATTATATTCGGCAGAGGTGGGATCAGTTTTTTCATATTTACTACGACTGACCGTACTATAAGCAATTTGTTTGCCGTCCGGAGACCAGCTCGGACAAATGCAGGCATGACTGACACTACTGACGATTTCAGTGGGGAAGCGGGCCTGTCCGTCCACCATGTCCACGGTCCAGATACTGAACCATTGGCTACCCCGAAAACGAGCCAACTGAAAGGATATCTTGTTGATCTTAGGATTGGGATTCCACTCGGGGAACATACCATAGCCGATCCATTTTTTGGTGCTGGGACTGTCGGCTTCTACAATCCACAATTCCCACTGCTGTGATCGTGTGCCAAACGAGCAAAAAACGATGTACTTCCCGTCGGCAGACCAGGAAGGATGGATGTCATTGCTGACATCAGTAGTCATCCTCACGGGATTGGTACCATCGACACCGATGACCCAGATGTCCCAGTTGCCGGCACGATTGGTGGCATAGGCAACTTTGTCGCCGGTGGGCGAAAAACAGGGTTGAATTTCGCTGGCCGGATCACTGGTAAGACGAGTGGTGGTGGCACCGTCAACCTGTTTAATATATAGGTCAGGATTGGGGGAATGGCGCAAAGAACTAAAAACAATTAAGTTGCCATCACTACTGACATCAGGGTCGAAGTCGCCACCTTCCTCACAAAAGCTATGCTGCTCCAGCGACGAGAAGGGTTTGGCGGTAAATTCCACGGGCTGCCAGGCATCCAACCTGCCCATTAAGTTCGTTTCAAGAGAAGGATTGTTTTGAACGGTGGAGTTCGGCATAGAAAATGACGAACAGCCGGACAAGGCTAAAACGAACAATAAAACAGATATGATTTTTATTGGACTTGATTGCAATTGTATGTCCCTCGAAAGAATTTCCCCCGAAATCCTCTCTGAGTTTTCCATCGCTGATCAGCCTCCGGCGGCTCAGCAAGGGAATGGGCCAATTTTGGTGTTTCGTTGGATACTCCTGTCCCAACGTCATCGTTTGTCTATGGTTTTATCGGCCTTATAAAGCGCTAACCTAAGTTAAATCTGACAGGATTGTCAAACAACTGCGGTACGCAAAAGCCGCGATTTTAAGTAAATAACGCAATTTTCAGGGAACATTCGAAAAATTTTAAGTGATAGTCAAATCACTTTATAACTATTTACATATTCCCAAGTCCCATAAGGGTTACAATGGTTTATCGTCCACTAAGAAGGGTTTTCTTTAGCTATCAAGGCTTATTTATCACACCAAGTTTTAGAGTTTTTTCGGATAGAGGCATTGGCCGTGGCCGTGATTAAAGCAGGTAGAAAGTTCGAACTGGGGGTAAGCGAATTACAGGTGGTGGGCAGGGAGAGGCAAGGGTTGCCTATTAGAACGTAAAGTATTTTTACTAAAAGATTTATGTTGATTTTTGCCGATTTAATGTCAGGAGATAAGGTTATTTTAATAGTAAATCCGCCCCCAGGAAGGGACGACGGGGAAGACGGGCTAGAACTTTTATAGTGTTTTCAGGTATCATATGGCTATGAGCTGCCAATCAGGTATATCTGCCTATCGAGTCAGTGTGGTTATTCCGGCATATAATGCGGGTCCCTATCTGAGCCGAACAGTGCATAGTGTTTTGAACCAGACGCATGCGGCGGATGAGATAATCGTCATCGATGACGGTTCCACAGACAATACGCGGGAGGTGGCCGAGCAATTCGGCTCCATGATAACCTATATATATCAGGAAAACAGCGGAGCCAGCGGGGCACGGAATACCGGGATCAAAGCGGCAGGCAATGAGTGGATTGCCTTTCTGGATGGGGACGATGAATGGCTGGAAGGAAAACTGGAAAAGCAAATAGGGTTGCTGAAAAGAAATCCCCATCTCGATTGGACAACAGGGAATTTTGTTATCTGCCATTGTCAGCAGGACAGCCTGGAAGAGAAGCTCGATTCGGCGAAAGCGGAAAGATTATTGGGGGGCAGGGAGTACTTTTTGGAATATTTCCGGGCGTTTGCACTGGGAGCAACCGGTTGGACCGGAACAATGTTGATCAGGCGGGAGCTGTTGGAAGAGGCGGGGATGTTTCGGGTGGGGCAGTTGTTGGCTAATGATCTGGATATGTGGTGGCGGATCGGGTATCTGAGGCCCAAGATCGGTTATAGTCCGGAAACGCTAGCGGTCTATCACAGTCATATACCGGGCAGTATAACGAAAAAATTCACTGATCCGAAATTATTGATTGAGCTGCTGGAGCGGCATTTGAAACTGGCCGGTGAATACGGCCGGGCAGAGCAGTTCAGATACTGCGGGGAACACTTTTTGCAATACTGGATTCATCAGTATTTATTTGACGAGCGAATTGAACATATCCGTGAGATGATAGTACGCTTTGATAAGGTTCTGCCGTCGTTCTATAAATCCATATTGCGTCTGTTGACCATCTCGCCCGTGGCCACCTCGACGTTTTTGCCGCTATTGAGGCAGGCTAACAAGATATTAAGGCTGCCGATCTGAAATAAGGTTTAGCAAGGACTGGCTTCTATAAATATGAAAACCATGACTTATGACGATTATAAGGAACTGGAAATGCTTGATCCTTACTATAAGGGGCGGTGGCATTATTACAAGATGGTCGTCGATCTTCTACAGAGACTTTCATTTGATACGTGTCTGGAACTGGGGCCGTATAAAAAGCCGATGGTACAGGGTGCGGATGTAATTGATAAAGATAGGCACCTGGGGGACCTGACCTATGAGCATGATGCCAACCTGATTCCCTGGCCCGTCCGGGATGGTCAGTATGACCTTTTTATCGCGTTACAGGTGTGGGAACATCTGGAGAGAAAGAGGGAGGCTTTTGAAGAGGTTAGGCGCATTGCCAAGATGGCAGTGCTGAGCTTTCCCCTGAATTGGTATTGTCCGGGAAATTTGCATCACGGTATTACAGAAGAGAAAATTGCCGAATGGACGAATCAGACGAAACCTACGCTGAAATTTGTTGTCAGGGGATGGAATGTCTCCCTGAAGGGTATTCTTAAAAAATCTTTCTGCATTAAGAGATTGATTTGTCTCTACGATTTTAGATAATTTTTCTAAATGTCTTAATTTCTGTGTCATCAGTAATTACCGGGAAAGTGACAAATACATCACGATGAACAAGAAACCATCCCTGCAAGTGAGTGTGGTAATACCGGCTTACAATATCGAGGCTTATATCGGCCGGGCAATTGAGAGTGTGCTGACCCAGACGCGAGAGGCGGATGAAATTATCGTAGTGGATGACGGGTCGACAGACAACACCGCAGCGGAAATCAAAAAGTTCGGTGATAAGGTACGATATATACGGCAGGAAAACGGGGGGGCCGGAGCAGGGCGGAACAGGGGAATCAGGGAGGCTAAATTCGAATGGATTGGATTTCTGGACGGGGATGACGAATGGCATAAGTTGTATTTACAGAGACAAATCGAACTATTGGAGCGCAATCCCGGGTTGATGTGGTCCTGTACCAATACTATTTATTGTCTTTGCGGGGACAAGCGCTGCGGACCGGCGCTGAAGCCGCAAAAGGCCCGGAAATTAGTGGGGGGCAAAGACTATTTCGATAATTATTTTTTCAGTCAGCGACATCGAGCCGGGCATAATATTAATACGATGATGATTAAACGGGAGGTGTTTGACAAAGTGGGGTTTTTCCCGGAAGGTCAAGTGGTCAGTGAGGATACGGATATGTGGTGGCGGATAGCCTACCAGTGGCCGCGAATCGGTTATGTGCCGGAACCTCTGGCAGTCTATCACCAAAGGACCAAGAGAAATATAACGCAATCCTTTAAACAACAAGTCCTGCGGATCCATATAGATTTACTGGAAAAACATCTAGGGCTGGCGCGGGAAAACAATCAGCAATTAGAATTTAAGAAATTGGCCGGGCAACTGGTTACCTACTGGATCCGCAGCTTGCTGTTCGACAACAATCAGCAGGGTATAAACGAACTTCTGCAACGTTTTGGCTATCTGGTCCGGCCGAGTTTTAAGACACTGGTGCGGGTGCTGAGGGTTTGTCCGGGGGCTACAGCGGCAGGTTGTCATGTGATTTCCCGAATAGTAAGGAAACTACGCTTACGCCGGCGAATTGTGCCGCCACCGCAATAATAAGAAGTTTGTGTTTTTCAGGCTGGTTTGAGGCCCATGAGTGAGATGACCAATACAAGTCAAAATAAAGATGACACGTCCGCCTGGACGGTGAGTGTGGTGATCCCCGCTTACAATGCCGGGCAGTATATTGGTCGAGCACTGGATAGTGTATTGGGCCAGACGCAAAAGGCGGATGAAATCATTGTAGTGGATGACGGTTCGACCGATGAGACAGCGGCTATCGTCGCGAAGTATGCGGATAGGGTGAAATATATTCGTCAGGAAAACCGGGGGGCAAGTGCAGCACGTAATACCGGTATCAAGGCGGCGGGAAGTGAATGGGTTGCGTTTCTGGACGGGGACGACGAATGGCTGGGCGAGAAACTGCAAAAACAGATTGAGTTATTACAAAGGAATCCCGAACTGAACTGGTGTACGGGTAATTTTATTCGATGTCTGTGTGAAGAGAGGCGTCAGGGGCCGGACCTGGAGCCACGACGATGCCGCGAACTGTTGGGAGGAAAGGAATATTTCGAAAATTATTTTCAGGCGTGTATGGTCGGGGCGACCGGACATACGAACATGACGATGATCAAACGCGTTTTACTGGAAGAAGTGGGCGGCTTTCGAGAGGAACAAAAGCGTTTCAATGATATGGATATGTGGTTTCGGATAAACTACAGGTCACCCAGGGTCGGGTATGTGCCCGAGGCACTGATTGTATATCACCTGGATGTAAGCGAGAGCATATCGCGCAGGTATCACCAAAGCAGTATTTACGGTGAGTTGATCGAGCGGCATCTAAAACTGGCGGCGGATTGGGGACAGAGTGAAACGTTCAAACCTTGTGCGGCGCATTTGTTACGGGGTTGGATGAGGGCTATGTTGTTCGAGGCGCAAGGAGAAGAGATAAGGAGGATGCTGGAGCAATTCGATGACCTCTTACCGGGAGGATATAAGAGTTTTATGCGGTTACTGACAACTTTTCCAAGGGCAACGGCAGGGGGTTGCCATTTTATTTCACGGTTGGTAAGGACATTGCGTTTACGCCGTAAGCCGGTGCGTAAGCCGCCGAAGAATATTTAATATGAGTGAAGATAGAAAAATTTTGGTATCCGCCTTGACCGCAGGGAGGGATATTGCCTCATCACGGTTCCGGATACGACAATATATTACTCATCTGTTGAAGCAGGGTATAGAGGTACGGGAACATATTCCGGTTTTCGGGGAGAGCTGCGGTTTGCCCAGTCCCTTCAAGACTGCATCCCGGGTGCCTGCGCTTTTTACAACTCGTAAGGCGGATCTGATCTGGATGAGCAGAGAACTGGTGCAAGGGTATGAGAGCTTTGAGCGACTCTTGAAAAGGCCGCGGGTAATGGATGTGGATGATGCGATCTGGCGGCGGCGGCCGCTGGGGCGCTGGACGATGCCACATATCGCCCGGGGGATGGATGGGGTGGTAGTGGGCAACGCCTATCTGGCGGAATGGTTCAGCAGATATTGTAAAGAAGTTCATATCATACCCACGGGGATCGATCTGAAACGGTACAAGATGCGAGCTTGGCCTGAGGCGGAACCGGAACGATTTGTTATAGGGTGGACGGGGCAGACGTGTAATTTTCCTTATCTCAATCTGATAGAAACAGCTCTGGGTAGGTTTTTGGCTGATCACGAGCGAGCGGAAATCCTGATCATGGCCCAAAAGCCGTGGAAGTCCAAACTGCTGCCGCGAGAGAAAGTGAAATTTTTAGCCTGGAACCGCCAGATAGAAACCTCGGCCCTTAAGCAAATGTCGGTGGGGATTATGCCGCTGGCGGACGATGAGTGGACGAAGGGTAAATGCAGCTTTAAGATGCTGCAGTATATGGCGGTGGGAGTGCCGGTGGTGGTTTCACCGGTGGGGATGAACCGGGAAGTGCTGCAGAAAGGGACGGTCGGTCTGGGGGCCGAGACGGATGAGCAGTGGTACGAGGGACTGGAAAGCCTATACCGGGATTGGTCCTTACAAAAGAAAATGGGGATGTCGGGGCGGGAAGTTGTGGAGCAATACTATAATGCCGCCGATATTGCACAGGAATTGGCAGAGATATTTAAAAGTCTGGTTCGTGGATAAACATGTCTCGATTATATTCAGGTCGCGAGTAAGTTACGGAAGATGTCTTTATACTGTTCGACAATTTTTTTGATGTCATGACGTTCTTCGGCGTAACGACGGGCGTTTTGGCCCAGTTCCAGGCAGCGGTCGTTTTCCAGTAAGAATTTCAGGCCCTGCTCAAGCCGGGACATGTCGCCATCACAACTGAGACCGCAGGAATATTGGTCCAGAAAGCCGTCGGGATTGACGTTTAAGGATAAGATAGGAACCGACCATTTGCAGGCCTGGACAAACACGTTGGGGAAACCTTCCGAATCACTGGTGTTGACCAGTACGCGGGCCCGCTGGAAGAAATTGTCGATTTCGTGAAACGGTATGCGCTGGTGAAATTCCAGGTTGCTCACAGGTTCAGTGGCGCGGCATAGTTCTTCGTATTTGCGATCGCCGGTGGCCTTTTGGCAGATCATCACAAATTTTTCAGAGGGTAAACGCCCAGCGAGTTCCAGAAAAAGGTGAGGCTTCTTGAAAGGTGCGGTGCGGCCCACCCATAAAATAATGTTGCGTTCGTCTTTTTCCAAAGGAGGCAATCGCTGCCAATTGGGTATAATAGTAGATTCAATATCTATAGTGCGCTTAAGATTGGATTGATCGCACTCGTTCTGGGTAATCACCATATGAGCACGACTTAAGGCCCATTTGAAGGCCCTACCCAAAAAATATTTTTCCCTGAGAAAAGTACCGTCACATTCATAAGTGTGGGCTGTTCGGTAAATAAGAATTTTGCGGTGCCGGCGGCAAAATGCGGCGACGAGGGGCACTCCCCAGGAGGCCGACTCGATTATATAAATATCGGCACCTGCCTGTTTGAGGGCTTGCCAAATTTTAGTTGCTCCGGTGAGGGGATTTTTTTTGAAATTCACACTTTTAATTACGGATACATTATCCACGATCTCTTGGGGAGTTTGCCCATAATCGGCTACAACAGAGCTAACCTGATATTCGGGATCCCGGGCCAACTCCAGGGCCAGTAAATACATATCCACTTCCGCCCCGCCAAAGACCCCTTCCACCTCCGGTCGAAAGAGCGGATACGCCTTGGGAGTTATAAAACAGACAGAAATATATTTTGTACCTTTTAGGAAACTCATAATTACAAAGATTTTTATTTCTTTTTATAGGTGAGCATATTTAATCGAGTGAAATTTTGAGATATTTTGTCCCTTAATTCGTTTAATTTTGGAGACACATGAAACACACCTCCTTCGTGATCCTCATAATTTCCATAGAGAACACCATTGCATTCCAAAGAATCCAAGATGTTCTGGTAAACGGTTAATGGCTGATAAACGTGCTCCATAACTTCGGTAGCAATACAAATGTTGTGTTTGGGCAAACGAGGGTAAAGGTTGTTTTTGTCAATTTTAATTACTTCGAAATCAAGGTCATATTTTTTAAATCTAAATTCTGTGAATTCCAAGTGAATGCAATCTATATCTACCAAAATAACATGGGCTCCTTTTACCATTTTAGCTATCTCAAAAGAGATGTATGCAAGACCGCATCCATAATCAACAACCACGGGGGTAGCTTCAATTCTGCCGACTAATTCCTTTGCAATTTTTGTATAAAAAGATGCTCCCGAAGAGTTTGATGATTTAAATTTACCCGAGATTTTTCTCTTTGTATAAAAAAATAACGGGCCGAATTTGCCTTTTTTAACAAAGTCAAAGGAGTCGGATATATTTTCGAATAGGGATTTGGGATAGGTATATGAAATGTAATTGTACGTATGTAATAGGGCATAAAATTGATTTGCCTCAATAAGGCTACACTCATCTTTGCCATCGTACATAATCTTAAAAAAACCACGGATATAAGAGCTAAGTTTTTGATATGGTTTCCCCTTGAATTTAAATCTGTTTTTTAACTGCAAAAATATTTTTTCAACCTCATTATAGGGGCGGTCTCTTTTAGTAGAAATAAATTCAACAAAATCTTTTTCTACCTGATTTAAATTGGTGTTCATTCTTGCTTTCCCATTGTAAATCTAAATTAAGTGTCAGCTGTGATTTTTTTATAACAATTAATATATTTTTGAATTACGGAGGGCCAATTGAATTTGCGGGCCTGCACCTGAGCAGCCTGGCTCAATTGTTTTCGGAGATTTTCGGAAGCGATCAACTTTTCCAGTTCGCGGCGGATGGCCTGGGGATTTTGCGGTTCTACTAAAAGAGCGGCCGGGCCGACGACTTCCGGGCAACCACCGGCGGTAGTGGTAATGATCGCCAGGCCGGCAGAGAGGGCCTCAAGTAAGACAGTAGGGAAGTTCTCCGCCTCGGAGGGGAAGATAAAGACGGAGGAGGTTTCGAACAGATTTTTGAATTTGCTGTCTGATCTATCGAGCCAACCCCAGAAGGTAACCGAGGCCGAGATATCGGATGCGAGGCGTTTTAATTCGGCCAGGTAGGGGCCGTCACCGATGATATGCACGGGCCAATCAAGATTCATTTGTTTAATAGCCTGGAGGGCGTATTGAAAACCCTTGCGGGGCAGGAGGCGAGAGCACAAAAGGATGTTGTTTTGCTTGACGGGAGCAGGTGAAAAATCGCAAGAGATTCCGTTTGGTATCACTGTAATCCGGGCATGGGGAGCCTGGGATAGAATTAGATTACGGAGAGATTCGCTGGGGGCGACGAGCAGGGGTGTTTGGCGAACCAGAAATTGCCAAGGGTGCATTAGGAGCTTGTGCTGGAAGGTGAAGCGGTCGGGATTATAGCCGGGAATATCGCTGCCATGACAGGTAATAAGGTAGGGGATGCCGGTAATCCTGCTAGTCAGCCAGGCCAGTGGGCCGGTGGGGAAGATGAAATGGCAGTGAATGATGTCGTACTTTTTCTGCCGAGCAAGCTGGAGGACCTTGGGCAGGGCGCCGGGCAGGTAAGTTGCCATCTCGTGGGTACGGCAGATATCCGGACGGCGGCGCAGGGCCGGGGTGCGATAGATATTGACGCCCCAGCGGGATTCAAAGTCCGGCAAATTATCATACCCCATGGTGACCACGTCCACCTGATGTGACAACTGGACCAAGTGGCGAGACAATTCACAGGTGACCGGGGCGGCTCCACCCCCCAGGGGGGGGAACTCATAGTTGAGCACAAGGACCTTCATAGGTCATATTATAATGGGTTTTACAATGGAAGGGCATATTATTCCATACGCAAAAAAGCACAAAGAAGCCAAAGACAGCAAACAAATTCTAAGCACTAAATCCGAAATTCTAAACAAATTCAAAGTATCAAAATCCTAATTTTCAAAACAATATAAAACATGCTCAAGAGTACATGAGTATGCCACCCCCCAAGTCCTCAACTCGATTGAGGACTGGCTTTCCGTAGGAATAACACGGTGAGAAAGCTTTATCTTACGTTAGCAGGTGGTACGGCGTCTTCGGGCCAAACCGAGGGCACCCAGGGCAAGTAAGGTGAAGGTGGCCGGTTCGGGGGTGACTTTGCTGATAATAACCTGGTGGTTGACGGTATCAAATTCCGAGACGTAAAGGGCTCCATCGGCACCAAATATAGCGTCCCTGATATGCCAGGAGCTATAGGCAAACAAAGAGGTCTGGCCGGTGGGATCAGCTTGATAAAGAGACCAATAAGTGTCATCTGAATCCATTGCAAGAACGAACATATCATGCCCAAACATACCCATTGAGTCAAATTTTAAGTTAATGGTGTTTATAAGGTCAGGAGCAAAATGGGTGGGATTTCCGTTGGTGTCAAGACTGTACACACCTGCCCACGAAGAAGTAGGAGATTGATTAGCCACATACATCATACCACCATATCTATTGCCAGGATCAAAATCCATTCCCTCAGGACCACCCCCTCCCATATTATAGGGGAAATCAGTAAATGTCTGAATGGAGCCTGTAGATGTCACTTTGTCAATGTGATCCGAGCTTCCAGTCCCAGTGTACATGTACCCTCCATAATTACCGACGCGGTCAATTTCAACAGATACCGGCTGACTGCCAAGTGAACAAAAAACTGAAGTTTGCCCCTGAGGGGAAATTTTCAATATGTCCGCATTTACATCTGCTACATAAAGATTATCTCCATAGTTTGTACCTCCTCCCCAGGTAATTCTTACAGGGGAATTAAGGCCTGTAACAAACTGGGTGGCATTTTTAGATGGGTCGATTCGGTAAATTTCGCCCGCATTTTTATGGGTTACGTAAAGATTCCCGGTCGAATCAAAGGTCATACCCCAGGGAGTATTCCACTGGCCCGGGGAATAGGTGGCGTAGGTTTCGACCTGACAGGAGGGGTCGGTGACCATAAGGGACCAAAGAGGATTGGAAGTTGCTCCAATTGTCAAAACTAAAGCTAATGTAAATTTTATTTTCCCACTCATCCCATGCTCCTTTCTGTACATACGTACAAACAAAAAAACCGGCATTAAATAGACCTTCTATTCACTACCGGTTATATGAATAAATCCCCATGCAGAATCTCATGCATATTCTCTCTCCTCTATTGTGTTCTCGACTATATCAGAATTTGGATATAATGCAAGAGAATTTTGCTTTTTTGAGACATGGAAAAATGGGCAAAAGAAGTAAAAAATAGCATAAATGTCCGGGAAAGCTATATTTAAGAAGTGGATATCGTTAAGATTTATTTATTCGCTTTAGGGACATATTCAAAGAGGTGCATGGGTGATTGCAGGGGGATGGGGCGGTAATTTTCCATAACAAACTGGCGTAAGGGGGTCAGGGCCTGGTGGCGCTGTTTTTCGAGTTGGGCGAGTTTGGCGGCCTGCTCGGGGGGCATAGGGCCACCCTTACGTCTGTCGTTAGTGAGCAGGGCGTTCGTGAGCCACTCGACTTGAGTATCGTAAAGGAGCTGATATTGGGCCAGGTCCGGCAAGGATATGAAGTCTTTTTGTTTGACCTGCTGGTTGGGCATATAGCGAAGATAAAAGGATTTGCCCCGGTTATTTTCCTGCCATTGAGGCCAGAGATCAAAGTTTGGGTGTTCATAATAGGGGAAATGCAATTTTTGGGAATCGACGATAAATTTGGGGGGATGTTTTTTCAGGTCTTCCAGGAGTTTGTCTGTTTTATAACGGATCGCTTTGGGGGTGTCGGTGTGCATATCGCCGTAGGCGGGCCGGGGCGAGGGGCAAAAACGCTGGGCCTGTACGTAGATACCCGGATACCAGCCCCAGACGTAGAGGCCGTCATCCGGAGAAGAATGGTCTCGGATATAATGAGCGAGCTGCTCCCAGGGGTAGCTCCCTCCTGTTTGTTTTAAGGTACGTAACGTCTCGGTTTTATCAGCAAACGATTTGAAATTAGGACCATTCCACCAGAAGGCCATGATGCAACATAACAGAAACAAGATCACCAACCGGGGCTGGTTTAGATGTTTTGCTCTCATCAGGATATATATGACCAAGGCCGCTATGAAGGGAATGCACTTGAGTAAGAACGACATTGATAAGTGTGCCGTCAAAGCCTTGATACTTAAGCCTATATAGGGAAAATGCTCCAAGGGGGTTGTTTGGCGAAGCAGAAAGTCCACCGCCAGCCAAGCTAAAAGCAGCAGGACATAAACAAGGGAATTGCGGCCGGCACGATACAATACGTATGATCCCAGCAGGGCCGCGGAGGCGTTAAGCGGTAAAAAATATTCCACATAACTACGCGGCGAAACCCAGACAAATAACATATCCAGAATCCACCACAGGGCCAATAAGCAAACAAAACGCTCCGCTAAAAGTGCTTCCGGAGAGTCTGGGTTGTGAATCTGCCGGGTCTGGGAGCCATTAACACGAGAGAAAAGCTGACTTACAACAACTACACCCCTTAACAGAACAGCTAAGAGAGCTAAACCTATCGGGACCACAAAACTGGAATAATACCGCATCACATTGTTAAATTGAGCAGCAAAATCTGTTACCGAGCGGCTGCCGGTGAGATAGCCGGCGCTGGGGTTGAGCAAACCCTTTATATTAGTGCAGATTGCCGCTATGGGGATGATGACCTTGAGGGCTAAACGGCCGCAAAGAGAGTCATTTAAAACTTCCGGGTCCTGGTAATATTGGCGCGAGTAATGAATAATACACCCTACCAACAGAAGAATCAGGACAGATGTGAGGGCAATCCAAATGGGCTTGGGTACTTGTCGCAACCTTTTGCCCGTACCAAGCCGACTTGCCCCTATGAGTAAAACGTACAATACTGCAATAACCAGAACGGCTTTTATCAATAAAAACAGCACCGACGCGGGGAATTGATTGAGAAAAGAAGATAATTGTCTCTGCCAGGTATAAAATATGGTTAGAGGGAGCAAGCCGATGATACCACCCCACAAAAGCCAAAGCAAATCAGCTACCATGTGTCGCCAGTGGTAACGATGCAGGAGCGGCTGGGCCAGGAGATATATGGTTATGGCGATCACTACGGAAAAACCGGTGGGTTTGAAATACCAGGTGTTGATCGCCGCAATCCCGGAAATTAAAAGCCACCATCTGGGGCCGTTTATATAGCGTAAGATAAAGGCACAAACAGCAGCGATCATGCAGGTAATCATGAACTGCTCTTTGACATTGCCAAATTTGGCATAAGGGGGGCAGCTTAGATAAAAAGCCGCCAGGACCAACGCAACGGCAGCCGGTAAGACTCCATATAACTTGCGCAGGGTATAAAACATCAGAGCCAGGGCGGCTATTTGCATAAGGGCTTGAATCAGCTTGGGGCCAAATTCGCTGAAACCAAACAGGGCTACTCCCACGACATTGACCAACAGGGTAGCCGGGCGGGCACTGGGCAGAACATCGGTACCGAGTTTTTGGCCATTCACGATGCATTGGGCACTATAAACGTTAAGGCCCCCGTCAAAGGCGCCATTGGTGTTGAATTCGAGATATTTGCCGTAAGCAAAAGGGATCGAAGCCAAAACCAAGGCCACAAGAATAATTAGCACAGGAATTAAACGACTGTGAGAAGAAGGTGCCGGGTGAGGGAGAGGATGGGGGAGGGGGGGAGCTTTTCTGCGTTTAGCCATTATCCTTTCCTTTGCCGGATCTGACGTCAGAGTCGCTATCCTTAACAGAACCAACGATACGACGGATTGTGTAAGTCTGCTTATTTTGCGATTCGTGGTAGGTGCGACACATCATCTCGGCCAATAGTCCCATCAATAAAAATTGTATGCTCATCAGCAGCAGCAAAGCAGTTAGAGTAAGTAGGGGATTACGGTTCATACTCAGGGGGGGCTGGGAGATGAACTTTTGATATAGAACTACTGCACCGCTGAGAAACGAGAGTAAAAATGCCAAAAGTCCCATTCCGCCGAAAATATGGATAGGTTTAGTGCTGAACGATCCGAGGAATTTGACCGTGACCAAGTCCAGAATTACCTTTAAGGTACGACTTAAACCATATTTGCTCTTGCCCCGCTGGCGGGGTTTGTGGTTAACCTTTATCTCCGTTATTTGTGCTCCGGCCCAACCAGCCATGGCGGGCATAAACCGATGCATCTCCCCATATAGGTTCATACGCTCGATGACTTCTCGGCGGTAGGCCTTGAGAGTGCAACCATAGTCATGCAGTTTGATGCCGGTGATCCAACCGATCAGATAGTTGGCTATGCTGGAGGGGATCCGGCGAGACAGCAGCGAATCCTGGCGCGGACGACGCCACCCGCTGACTACGTCAAACCCTTCATCTAGCTTGGCAAGCAAACGGGGGATATCAGCGGGATCATTCTGCAGATCGCCGTCCAGGGTAATCACAACTTCCCCCCGGGCATGGTTGAAACCGGCGGCAAGGGCGGCGGTCTGACCAAAGTTACGTCGCAACTGAATTATCTTAAGCCAAGGCCGAGAGGATTGAACCTGTTCCAAAATTCCCGTGGTACCGTCGTTACTGCCATCGTCAACCACTATCACTTCATATTCCAAATCGGTCTGTTTCAGGGCGTCTTCCAGGGCCTGGACCATATCAACAACGTTTTCACGTTCGTTGAACATGGGCACAATTAAGGAGATGCTGTTTGTTTTTTGAGCCACTTAGTAAGCTCCCGAATATGGACCCGGTCAGCGGGTATAAAACATTACCTGGACGATGTAAATATAACGATAATCATACACTGCGTCAACTAATCCTATGGTACGTAGATTTTGTTCTTATCTATACTTGGCCCCAACTGCAATATCGTTATGGTCCGGCGGCTGCCCAGGCGTAGCGGAGGTCCCCAGTTACCCGTGCCAACCGAGACATATAACCAAGTGCCTTCGAGATGGTGCAAGCCCTGCAGATAGCGGCAAAATAGTTTCACTACCAAATTGAAAGGAAATATTTGACCGTTATGGGTGTGGCCGGCGAGTATCAGATTAATCCTGTTATGCCGGATGATATGCTCTAAGCCTTCGGGTCGGTGATAAAGCAGGATGGTGTATTTATCAGGATCGATTTTCAGGTTCTGGAGTATCTGACTGGGATAATTCGGATCGAAACTATCGTCGATGCCGACAAACTGGACGCCACGAAAGTTCGCTACCTCATTACGCAGGACTTTGACCTTGGTCTCCTGGAGTAATTTCGTAACTCTTTCCAGACCCACATATCCCTCATGGTTGCCGGTCACAAAATATGTCGGCGGCTGCAATTGATCGAGACATTGCACAGCAGCTCGAGTGCGAGCATTGAAGTTATCCAACAGATCACCGGTAATTAAAACCACATCCGGGGAAAGCTGGTTGGTCTGGTCAATTATCCGGCGGAAGTCCGCGGGACTTATCGAACCCAGATGAATATCCGAAAGCTGGGCGATTTTTAACTCTACCGGGGCAGGAATAGAAAGATATTTTACTTGCAGTCGGCGGGCGTTAAACGCTGCATAAATGGTAAGCAGTACTGCTATTCCCACAATTATCATTCCCGCCCATTGTTTGGGGAGGGGCAGCACCCAGCGGACGAGCTCATAAACAAGCAGGGTGCAAAACAAGAGCCAAAGCATTCCCAGCCAGGTTGTTGCGGCAAGATAAATACATCTGCTGAAAGAGTTGCCAAGCTTTGCTTCGAGAATAGTAGCGCCGACGAGCGAAAAGGTCATAAAGAGGGCCAGAAGAAAGATATAAAATTTGTGTTTAAGCGCAAATAACCCAGCCAAGCGCAGCAGGACATAGGTATTCATGCCCCCATACAGTGATAAAAACACGATTAGAAACATAATAAATCCCCAGGTAGAGCGCACGGTTTACTCCGTTGTAAAAAGGGAAGCTAACTCTTCAAAGAATAGTTCAGGGTTGGGTTCAAAATCGAGGGTGTGAGAGGTACCTGGATAAATCCGGGCCGGGGCCTGCGAGCCAGGTAAACACGTGAGAACAGGTCTTAGCAATTCAATGGTAGCTGGATTGTCGATAATCTGATCATGCTCGGCCAGGAAAAGATATATCGGCATGCCTAGGCGATCAATGACTTTGGGAACTTTCAGGTCCAGACGCGTGGAGGTAATAAAGAATGAGGCGGTGGCCTGGGTGAGCTTTAAGGGGTCAGCTTCGATAAACCGCAGCATCCGGGGGTTGGTGGTAAACAGAGCCGGATCATTAAGTGGTATTTCGTGCAGGTTGTGAGGGTGCACCAGACCATTGATACCAACGAATATTTTTTCCTTCAGGCTAATATCCACGCGGGCGCGCAGCCCCGGAGTTACCAGGGCCAGGGAACGAACTTTGGCAAGAAATTCAGCGGCATAGACGAGGGCGAGCTTGCCGGACCAGCTTACCGCAACAATATCAATTTGCTCAATTTGCGTGTGTTTTCGCAGCCAATCTACGCAGTGGTCCACATCCTCGATTAACTGATCGGGTGAGTTGCAGTGACCTCTGTCCTGGGTATTAAGACCGCTGCCTCGTCGGTCCGGAGCTAATACCGTGAACCCGCGTGCGGCCAGAAAGGCGCACGAGCGTAAAAACCAGCCCCCGTGGGACTGTATGCCGTGCAGGTATAAAACAGCTCGTTGGGGGGAGGTGTTGTCGAATAAGCGGGCTTGAGTGGTATAGCCATCGGCAAGGGTGATGGGAACCAAGTCAACATCAATCTCATAAGCCAGTGACGCTTGGGGTATTTCCATAACTAAAAATAATTCTCTCTGACCGAATAGACCTTAAGACAATAAAGCAGTACAACATTTTTCAACAATATCTTCAATTTCCTCATCAGGTTTTGTTTCTATTATCGGAAAATCAAGCTGCTGCGCCTGGCGCCTGAGAGTATCATTAATCAAGATACTCCGAGAGGCAAATTTTTGGGCGAGCACATTTTCCATCGGACTGCGCTGGAAAAAATCGTCCTGATGGACAGATTGATTGAAAAATTCTTCCGGAGCAGTCAGCCAGACGGAGCGCACCTGTGGGTCTTCTATTTGAGCGACTTTATCCGGCAATAACGCCCAGCCTTCTATCACCAAACCGGTTGATTCATCCAGATGATAGGTTATCACCTGCTTAATCGCCGGCCAGGCGGCTTCGTGGCGATATTGGGCGTCAGTGGCCAAGCGGGCCGGGGTGTGGGTGACGAAATACTGACGGTGATCCTTCTGCTGGAGCAGATGGAAATGCGGATGGGACTGGGCATTGGTAACGCCCATAATCGCCTGGATCAGATCTTCCGTCCCAACACAACTGGAGTCCCAGCGCCGGGCAATCGTGCTAGCTACCTCACTTGTTCTCACTAATGGTGCACCACCAATTAATATGACAGTCGGTTTTTCCATTTTTATAATTTTATCAAGCGGTTAGTAATCCATAACAACAATATTTACGGATGGTACAGTTTTCGCAGCCGGGTTTGCGAGCTATGCAAAGTCTGCGGCCGTGAAAGATCAACAGATGACTGAACATGGTCCAGTCCTTTTTGGGAATCAGTTTCATCAGGTCGAATTCGAGTTTGACCGGATCAGTATTAACCGATAGTCCCAGCAGGCGTGACAGGCGAATAACATGCGTGTCGGTAGTGATGCCGGGAATTCCGTAGGCGTTGCCGAGGATGACATTGGCTGTCTTGCGTCCAACGCCGGCCAGTGAGGTCAAATCCTCCAGGTTGTCCGGCACTTTACCTTTGAATTTTTCGGTAACATCCTTACAGGCAGATTGAATATTTTTGGCCTTGTTGCGGAAGAATCCGGTACTTTTAATATCTTCTTCCAGATCCTGCTGCGGGACCTTAGTGTAGTCCGTCGCCTTGCGGTATTTTTTAAACAAATCCCTGGTGACCAAATTAACGCGTACGTCAGTACACTGGGCTGAGAGCACCGTCGCGACCAGCAGCTCGAGGGGATTTTTATAATCAAGCTCAATCCTGGCATCGGGATAGGCTTTGAGCAAAAGGGAAAATATCTTTTTCGCCCGCGCGGGTGCAGTCTTTAAATCATCCGGGCCGGGTCGAAAATCGCGAGGGTTTAATTTTCCGACAATTTTCTTTGAGCCTGATGTTTTTTTCTTAGTATTTTTCGGCGAGGAGGATTTCTTCTTCAAACTCAATTGTACTCCTATATCATCAGGTTACGATGCCTCATTTGCTAATGAACAATTTAACTTACTTGTGAATCGGTTGGTGGTTCATGGGCCTTGCGGCCGTAAACCTTTTCGTAGGCCCGGCAGGAGGGGCACATCCCACGTTCCAAATGTTTGACGAACCAGAAAGCGAGCCCTTTTTGCTTTTTACGGGCCCGGCGACAAAGAGGACAATGCAAACACATCTGAGCTAATTTGCGATCCTTATCGGTAATGGTTTTTTGGGTCATAGGATTTTCCAGTTAGTGAGCTTTAGCGCTTACTAGCTTCGTCCAGGGCTTTGAGGGTATCTTCCAAGCTATAAAAATCCCGCAGGAGAATCGGATGCTCCGGATCAGAGCCGGGAAATACAGCGGCGAAGGGCAGGGCCTGGCCGGCACCGGCTAAATCTCGAATCATATTTTTGATATTGGGATCATCATAAGACCAGTCAGCCACAACAAACTCGGCATCAGTCTGTTTGAGTTTGTCGTGGAAGGCCTGGGTTTTGTAGATGGTCTTGTCGAGTACCGCGCAGTTCTTACACCAATTGGCGGTAAACTTGACTATGACCGTGCGATGCTGTTGCTGATAATTCTCCAGTTGTTGAAGCCAGTTTTGATCATGATCACCACTTACGGTCGATTTATTGATAGTTGCCAAGGCCGCCGATCCACTAATTATTAATACCAAGGCAAGGCCCCGGACCAGATAACGTTTAACAGGTGGGGTATTGCGGTTCACAAGATAAAGACCCAGCCAGATACAAAATGCCAAGAACCAACAGAAATAAAACAGCGGTTTCTGCCAACCGGTCGGGAATAACAAAATCAGATAGATGGCATAGGCAAGCATGGCAAATCCGAGGGCCTGTTTAAGCCGAATCATCCACATACCGCCTTTGGGGATGCGGCTGAGAAGTTTGGGAAAGCTGGTCAAAAGTACATAGGGGGTTGCCATGCCTGCGCCGATGATCAGAAAAACCGCCACGATGATAGGCAAAGGCTTTACCAGCGACCAGGTCAGAACCGGCGTAAGCAGCGGTGCACCACAGGGGGTGGCCAATACCGTTGTCAGCATACCCATCCCCAAAGCGCCAAGATAGCCCTTACGAGAAACCGATACATTTGAAAACTTAGCCGGCAGGATGATCTCAAACAGTCCAAACATCGACAGACTCAGCACATAAACGATCAGTAATAAAATGAGTTTAAATGTATTGCTCTGAAATTGCTGTCCCCAGATTAGTTTAAAAATTGACATCACCACCGCCAGAGATGCAAAGACCAACATTATCCCTAAAGCGAAGGCTAATCCCACCTTGATACTTCTAATCCGATCGGGCTCTTTGCCTTCTTCCGGAGCGCATTGCTTCATAAGGGTCAATACAATAATGGGGATCAGGGGCAGGACGCAGGGCATTAAATTCATAATCAAGCCGGCGGCCAGGGCCAGCAAAATAGGTTTAAGCCAATCATTCGCCGCCAACTCGTCGGATTCGGGTTTGGGCTTGGTCTTACTCCAAGCCAAAGAAGAATCGTAATCATTAAACAACTCCGGATGGTTGAGGTGGGGTTGGGTGGCAGAATCGGCAGGAGCGACTTTTATAGTTACCTCGGTCTGATCCTGCCAGGGCAGACAGGTTCCCTTGTCTGAGCACATTTGTCCCTGCAGATTGAGAGGTAGTTTCAGTTGCTTAGTCTTGGTTCCCTGCGGTAAGGCTGCCGGGGTTATCTCCAGCGGTACATAACATATGACCTTGCCTGTATAAATATGATTACTTACTTTCAAGGATTCATCGACGTGTTTTTCTCCCGGAGGATAGATTACTTTGCCAAAGTGGAAAGCCGGATCGGCAGGGGGGATAATTTCGGTATCCTGTCCGAACTGGCCCTGTTTGGGATTTGCATAGAGATACCAGCCTGGGGGGACAGTAAGTTCAACCGCCAGGGCCATACGCAGGGAGGGGGTGGCTGTTTCGTATTGCGGTATCACTGCAATCTCAACTGCGGGGCTTTTGGGGGGGGTAAAAGTGGGCTGGCCGGGTATCTTAAGTAAATCAGGAACCGCCTGGCCGAAAACCGGGAGGTGATTGAAAAGGAGAAGAACAAGACCAATCAAAATTCCGATCCGTTCTCCGGGGGAAAGCCTGATAAGCGTAAAATCCGCTAAAGATTTTCTATGAAAAGCTTTTTGTTTCATATCGACACCTTTAAAGAAAGTGAAAAAAACATTATCAGCATATATGATTATTATGTGTCAGCCGGAAAAATCAAGTATTCCCGGGCGCCGGGGCAAAACAGGTTAACAATATAACTTTCGGCCAGGAGGCCAGTTATCCATTGACAATTGTAATTTTGCATAAAATTTGCTAGAGTAACAATGCTAAGAGTTCGAATTTTTTCTAATAATAAGGACGCAAGCAGAATGAGATTGAGAAACTTTGCCCTGACAGGTATAGCCATTATCGGAATAAGTAGCCAGGCTATAAAAGCCGATTGTCCGCGGTTCCTCGGGGGTAAGAAAGTGGGTACTATAGCGTCCGGTGCAATCGACGAGGCCTCCGGTATCGTAGCCAGCAGGAAAAACCGGGATGTTTTCTGGACCCACAATGATGACGGGCCTCCACACATCTTTGCCTTCAACAGTAAGGGTGAGCATCTGGGTGTCTATAAACTCGTCGGAGCCAAGAACAGAGATTGGGAGGATATCGCTATCGGGCCGGGGCCTGATCCGAACCGGGATTATATATATGTGGGTGACATCGGGGACAACAAAGCAGTTCGTTCTAAAATACGTGTTTATCGAGTACCTGAGCCTAAGGTGGTTCGGAATCAAGCGCCAGTGAATATCGATCTGGCCGGGGTGGAGGCCTTCACCTTGCGGTATCCCAGTGGAGCTCGTAATGCTGAAACACTGCTGGTTGATCCTAATAGTGGTGATATCTTTATCGTTACCAAGCAAAATCGTCCTTCAGAAGTGTATCGGGCAGCTTACCCGCAATCGACTACTCAAACCATTACCATGATTCGGGTTGCTACTATTAATCAATCTCTTATTACCGCGGGTGATATCTCTGTTGACGGGGATTTGATTATCTTAAGAGGATATGTAAAAGGTTATCTTTGGCAGAGGAAGCCGGGGGCAAAATTGGGGGAGGTGTTTTCCGCTGGTCCCTGCCAAGTGCCTGTTATGGGATGGCCACTGGAACCTCAGGGTGAAGCAGTTGGTTTTGACGCCAAGGGCTGGGGATATTTTACCATCAGTGAAGGAGCCAGGCAGAAAATATATTACTTTGCCAGGGAGGGAAGAAGCCCATCAGGCCGAGAGCGCTGATGACGGCTGGGCCGGGAGATAGGCATTGATTTTTACGGCATGGCATCCAAAAACTTTTTGTTGGAAGGATGTTTTTCCATGGTCCGGATCAGGGTAATTACGTCCTGGCCGACGTTGAGTGAGTCCAGATGGCGGCGCAGGCGAACGATCTTGTCCAGTGATTTGCGGTCGATGAGCAGTTCCTCTTTGCGGGTTCCGGATTGCGAAATGTCAATGGCGGGCCAAATCCGCTTGTTCGCCAATACCCGATCCAAAACCAGTTCCATATTGCCGGTACCCTTAAACTCCTGAAAGATTACCTCATCCATACGGCTGCCGGTATCGATCAGGGCTGTGGCTAAAATTGTCAGTGAGCCGCCGTGTTCGACATTACGGGCACTTCCAAAAATCTGCTTGGGAAGCTGCAAGGCCCGGATATCCAGTCCCCCACTCATCGTGCGTCCGCTGGAACTCTGCCAGGCATTAAAAGCCCTACCCAGGCGGGTAATCGAGTCGAGCAGAACCACTACATCCTGTCCGAATTCGACCTGTCGTTTGACCTTTTCAATTGCCAGCCGGGCGGTGCGGACATGGTTTTCCACGGGCTTGTCGTTGGAAGATGCCATTACCTGACTGTGCGGAACATTGCGGCGAATATCGGTTACCTCTTCGGGCCGCTCATCGACGAGCAGAATTAATACATGAATATCGGGATGATTTTGGTGGATACCGTGGGCAATCTGTTGCAGCAGGACGGTCTTTCCCGTTCGTGGAGGAGCCACAATTAATCCGCGCTGGCCTTTGCCGATGGGCGTTAATAAATCCATCACCCGCGGGCCCAAAGGCTTGGCCCCATGTTCCAGGTGAATCATTTCATTGGGATCTATGACCACAAATTTCTCAAAAAAACGGTTATCCACATATTCATCCAGCTTGTGGTCATTAAGACTAAGTAATACATCCACCTCGGGACCAGTTTTGCCACGCCCTTTGGCTTTCTTGGCGTGGGCCTTTATCATCAATCCCTCCCGCAGTCTGTATTTTTGGATGATATTGCGATGGATAAAGGGATCATCCGGTCGGGACCCAATGATATGATTCAAGGTACGCAGAAAACCATGCCCCCTGTCGTTAATTTCCAGCAGACCTTCATATACTTTTCTCTCATTCATACGTTTTTAATCACCTACATTTCCAGGATTTTTTTTCAAGTTATGTTCAATTTTCCCGAGCAGTTCGGCAGAAATTTCCCATTATTTCCATCGCCCGTTGCGAGGCCTCCGGGGTACCGTCCTGCAGGGCAAAGGCTTCAACCAATTCCAGTAATTCCGGCGGCGCCGCTTTCAAACCGTAATCATGCATGACATTTACTATCGCCGCGTCCAGTCCGTATTGCTGCGCCAGGGCCAGATAGGCCCGACAAACACCAATCTTGCGTCCCGGGAGATCCTTGACACAATTGGAAATCCCCAGCGAGGTATGAACGCCCTGCATATCCGGATCATTCATAATCCGTCTGATAGTTTCAAACGCCCGGTAGGTATAGCCGCTTTGACCGGGTGACATGGGCATATCAATGGCCAAAGGAAATACGGTAGTATCGAAAAATACATCATCCGCCTGAAATCCATATTTCCCGGCAGCGGCCTGAAAAATTTTCCGCGCCAGAGAAAAGAGGAATTCCACATCACCCATACCACTATCTTCATCTCCGATCAAAAGGCCGATCACTTTGAAAGGATAGTTTTGCCGCAAGGGAAGAATTTCATCAATGGTATAGGTTTTGACGGAATTAAGGAGCGGCAGAGCCTTCGGAGGGGCCGGGTCATTATACCATTCTTCCAGACCCGCCTTGAGCACATCATCGCTACTGCTATCCACACAGACCGGCACGCCCTGACTATGCTTTTTAACCAGGCGTACATAATCCCTCATCATCTCGACCGCCACCTGGGGATCATCTTCGCCAAAGGCATCCACATTAATTTCGATGTAATCGGCTTTATGTTCCCGCTGGGCGTTGATCAGGGAAATAATAAAATCCAACTCTTCACCAGGCGTCTCCAAGGCGCCGGGTCCCTTTTTCAGCAACTCTTTCATGGCCGCCTGGGGTTTAGGGATACTACCGTGAATACTCTCGCCTATCTGAATCAGTTTTTTTACCATACTTGATCCTTTCGTCTCAAACAGGATTTAGCATGTTATCTAGTACTGTACCGACTACCGGAAGGTAATCTGAAACGGAAATACCCAAATTAGTAGGTTCCAAATCAGGTTAACCCAATTATCTCAGAAATACCGCTGTTTCCTTACAACCTTCCTGGAAAACCCCCACCCGGTAAGTTCTGAGTTTGCAAGGTGCGTACCCAAACTAACATATTATTATATGCCATTCTTGGGAAATATCAAGCTAAGAGGCCGCCATTGCCCCACGGGCGGCATCTGCTGCGGGCAAATTTGCCATGATATCAGTAAAAAAAGGCTTGTTTGAAGTCCGTTTCGACTTTCAACAGTGTTACATAATTATAGCTGAATAGATCGATAGTAAAAGAATAATTTTCTTCTTTTTTCCGGGGTAATGACTTTGTTGACAAATTTGCCATTTTGTCGGCTTAAGTAAATTACTGAAAAATCTTATCTACAAGCCTAAAATCCGATTCGCAATCTAAATAACTTATTACTTGTTTTGCGGGGAAAAGCTTTATAACTTACTTGATACAAAGATATTAAAAAAATTCTCTTACTGGCGATTTGTACTTACTCTTTGGTGATAAGCATAGCTACAATATTTTGCAAATAATAATAGGTATCGGATATTCAAAATGAAAAAACACCTGAATTCCTTACAGTGCTTTGCAAAAGAAACAGAACGAAAATCTTCCCGGCCGAGGTTACAACCTGTCATTTTCCATCTGGCTTTGCTGGTCGGTTGTATGTCTCTAATCCTTAACGGCTCTGAGGGAACGGCTGCGCCGTCCGATAAAAGCGCTGCATTTATAGAAATAAGTGAAAACTTTTCTCACGATGACCTACAGGGAATTCGTTCTTTGACCGTATCGGCGCAAGAAAAAAAGATTAAGACGCTTGTCTTTCGTTTTACCGGCTGGGGTCGCTCATTTCAGAACTTTGCCGAGCTGGCACGCGAGCTGGATTTCCTGGCGAGCAAACATCACATACATACCGTCGCTTATATCCCTGCGGAAGGGACAAAGGGCATGAGTATGCTGGCGGTATTTGCCTGTCGAGAAATTATCGCCGACAAGTTCGCCCAACTGGGCGAAGTGATACCTCCGGCCGAGGTGCGCACCAAAGAAAACATTACGGTTTCCGACGAACAAGAAGTAATAAAAAAGATTGTCAGTTTTGCCAAGGCCGCCGGCCATGACGCCCTGCTCGCCCGCGCCATGGCCGACCAGAAGATGATTTTGTATCAGATAGGACAAAATGGACAGAAAAAACTGGTAGATCAAACCGGATTTCAAAAGTTGGTTACCCATGGAGAGCCTCCCTGGGATATGCTCGGCGAAGGTCCTCTGGTTAGCTCTGATCGAGAGCTTCTGCTCGATGGACAGGAAGCTCTGGAACTGGGGCTGGTCAGCAAGTTGGCAGCCGACAAGGAAGAACTTGCCAAAATCCTCAAGGTACGTTGGGAAGATTTACGGGACAGCAAAGATGAGGTGGCTTCTGAAAAAGCAGACACCACCGATCCTTGCAAACCGGCGGAAAAGATAACCAGAAAACCTATTGCCTCCGGTAAGAACCCAAAGGCGGTTGTTATTGTCTGTGCGGAGATGGTTGATGAAGGACTCTTTGAGTCTATCAAACGCCGAACCGAAGCAGCCCTGCAAGGGGGAGCCACTTACATTATATATGAAATGGATACCTTCGGCGGCCGGGTTGATAGCGCTCACAGTATCTATCAATACATACTTCAGGTTGTCAACTATCGCGCCCACACGGCTGCTTATGTACGCACCAAGGCAATTTCGGCCGGCGCCCTGATCAGTGTTGCCTGTCAGGATATTATTATGAAGGAAAATGCGCAAATTGGTGATTGCGCTCCAATTATGATGGGCGGGACCCTGGAAGGGGTGGAACGGGAAAAAATGGAAAGTCCGCTACGCAGTTTCTTTGAGGCTGCTGCTAAAACCAATGGCTATCCCGTGGCCCTTTGTAAGGCGATGGTTACAGTCGCCATTGAAGTATATCAGGTCAAAAACCGACAAACCGGTAAATATGAATACTTCGAGGGCACTGAACTGCCGACCAACGACCATGTGTATGACCTGGTCGGCAAAAAACTGATCAATTCCAAAGACGAGCTGTTGACCCTGGATGCGAAAAAAGCTGCTGAGTACGGTTTGTCACGCACGACTGTCACAGGTCTTGACGAGCAGGCCCTGCAGGAAATGCTGGCCTTTCTGGAAAATCGCGATGGGGTAAAATTTCCACGGCCTGTCCTGGTTGTGACAACCAATTGGTCGGAGGAAATGGTGCGCTGGCTGAGCAGTCCAACGATTACCGGCATCTTATTTATGGTTGCTCTTTTGGGGATATACGCCGAGCTTAACAGTCCGGGGCTGGGTCTGCCGGGTGCGGTGGCCGTGGTCGCCCTGGTAGTTCTTTTCGGCAGCAAATATCTGATCGGCATGGCCAACTGGTGGGAGATCGCCGTGTTCGCCATGGGTATGGGACTACTACTGGTCGAGATTTTTCTGATTCCCGGTTTCGGTATTGCCGGCATATCCGGGGTTCTGATGATGATTTTTGCCCTGGGGGCGATGATGGTAGGCAATAGGCCCGATGAATTACCACTGCCCACTACGGCATTGGATTGGGATATATTTTTAGATAATATGCTGGGGTTAATGGGAGGATTTATAGGATTTTGTATAGGAGCCTATTTGCTGGGCCGCTATCTCCCTAAAATTCCCATGGCGAACAAGCTCATTCTGGCGACTCCCACCGATTCAGTGGAAGCTCGTTCCGGAGGTGCCGCTGCGCCTGCGGAAGAAGCACCGGTTAAAATCGATCAGGAGGGTGAAACCCTCAGCCAGTTGCGACCTTCAGGCGTGGCGCGCTTCGGCAAACATCGTCTTAATGTGGTGGCCCGCGGGGAACTCATCGAAACAGGGCGGAAAATTAAAGTTGTCTCGCTCGACGGAAACAGTATAGTAGTTAAAGAAATAAAGTAGAAAGTTCGATTTTAGGAAATTCTAATGTATTGGCGTTGTGAGCCTCTTTTCAGATACTAATGGAGCTACAGAGGTTAACGCTTATGTTATCATATGCAATTGTTTTACTGTTTGTGGGAATTATTATCGTTTTGCTGGAAATCTTTATTCCTTCGGCAGGAATACTGGGTTTCATGGCGGCTTGCGCTCTGATCGGTTCGGTGGTGCTGGCGTTTAAAGAGAGTGACCAAACAGGATTTATCTTTTTGGCCATTGCAGTGGTATTGGTACCTTTACTGGTTATAGCCGGACTTAAAATCTTTCCCAAGACACCGGTGGGTAAAAGAGTCATCCTGAAACCGGCTGTCGAAGAAGCAAGACAGAGGGGCAGCTCCGGCGTCAGTGAACAGGATTACAGCTTTTTGGTTGGCAAAACCGGACGCACGGTTACGCCGCTTAGACCTTCGGGCAGCGCTGAAATTGCCGGGGAACGCTATAGTGTCGTCGCCGAGGGAGAATTGATCGATAACAATACGGAAATCGAAGTGGTTCGTATCGACGGTAATAGTATAGTTGTCGATCAAAAATATTCCTGAAATTAAAACCGGTAATATTTTATTTATAACATAAAAATTAATTATTCCGCGAAAGGAGTTAACCATCATGGAAATATGTATGTTGGCATTAAGTACCAAGGCAATTATTTTAATCGTCGCGGCAGTCCTATTATTTATTCTGGGTTTGATTGTGGCCCGTTTTTTGAAGCTCTGGATTCAGGCTCTATCCAGTGGAGCGAAAGTCAGCTTCTTTGATCTTATTGGTATGTGGCTGCGCAATGTATACCCCAAGTTAATTGTCACAGCCAGGATTTCTGCGGTGCAGGCCGGCATTGATCTGAATACCCGGGACCTCGAAAGCATCTTTCTTGTTCGCCGCGACCCTTCGGATGTGATGACCTGCGTCAACGCCCTGATCATTGCTTTTAAGGCTAATATCCCCATTACCATTGCCGAGCTCCAGGCCCATCACTTTGCCGGAGGAAATGTTGAGCCGTTGGTGCAGGCGATGATCGCCGCCCACCGCGCCAAGATTAACCTTACCCTGGATGTTTCCAGGGCTATAGATCTGGCCGGCCGCGATATCCTGGATGCCGTAAAAACCACGGTCAAACCCAAGGTTATCGATTGCCCCATACAAACCTCGGATCCCAATTTGCAAATGCTTGACGCTGTGGCCAAGGACGGTATTCGCCTGTTGGTCCGGGCCCGGGTTACGGTCCGCAGTAATATAGACCAATTAGTTCGGGGTGCTACCGAGGAAACCATTGTCGCGCGTGTGGGTCAGGGTATCGTAAGCGCTATTGGTTCATCTGATACTTATAAGGATGTTTTGGAAAATCCCGACCGTATTTCCAAAAAGGTGCTGGAAAGCGGACTCGATGCCCAAACCGCCTTCGAAATCGTCTCAATTGATATTGCCGATGTTTCTGTTGCCAGTGTCCGGGACGTTGCCAATGTCGGTGCCCTGCTGGAAACCGAGCGGGCCGAGGCCGACAAGCAAATGCGCCAGGCCGAGGCCGAAGGCCGGGCAGCTATGGCCCGTGCCCGCGAGCAGGAAATGAAGGCACTGGTCCAGGAAAACCAAGCCAAGGTTGTTTTGGCTGAAGCCGAGGTACCCAAAGCGATGGCGGAATCATTCCGCTCCGGCAATTTGGGCATCATGGACTACTATCGCATGAAAAATATCAAGGCAGATACCAGTATGCGCGACTCCATCGGCCGCGGCGGATCAGAACCCCATAAGGCATAAAAGAAATTAGCACAGACTAGCGGACCCTCTTCAAAGTTTTATGGTATAGAACTTAGAAGAGGGTTTGTTCGTTATTATTGGTATCAAGTGGTAGATTAAGATGTTGATAGGCGGCGGGGGTGGCAATGCGGCCCGAGCGGGTGCGGGCGATAAAGCCGATCTGTAATAGATAGGGCTCGACGATGTCCTCGAGAGTGTCGCGCTCTTCACCGAGGCTGGCAGCGAGAGCTTCGATGCCGGCGGGACCGCCTTTATAAGTTGTGATCAGACATTTAAGAAAAGCACGGTCGAGATTATCCAGGCCCAGCTCATCAATTTCCTCCATCTGTAGAGCAGCCTGGGCCAATTCAGCGATAACATGTCCTTTCCCATGAACCTGGGCGTAATCACGGACGCGACGTAAAAGGCGGTTGGCAATGCGGGGGGTGCCGCGGCTGCATTGACTGATCAAGGCTAAAGTGTCTTTCGGGCAGTCAATTTTCAGTAATCCGGCTGAGCGGGCCAGGCACTGCTGGAGGTCCTGCTGCGACCAGAACTCCAAATGCTGCTGGATGCCGAAACGGGCCCGCAAAGGGGCCGTGATCAGACCTGCCCTGGTAGTCGCGCCGATAAGGGTGAAGGGCTGTAAGGGGATATTGATGGTCTTGGCGTGCATGCCGCTATCGACGGTGAAATCGACCTTGAAATCCTCCATGGCAGGATATATGAATTCCTCCACGATGGCGGGCAGACGATGGATTTCATCAATGAAAAGTACGTCACCTCGCTGCAGATTAGTTAGGATGCCCATTAGATCGCCGGGCCGTAAAAGTGCAGGTCCGCTACTAGTCTTTAAATTACCTTTCATCTCATGGGCGATGACGTGGGCTATGGTTGTTTTGCCCAGGCCCGGTGGGCCGTGCAATAAGGTGTGTTCCATAGGCTCACCACGCTGTTGGGCAGCGGTCAAAGCAATACGGAGCTTTTTGATGAGCTTCTCATGCCCGATACATTCATCCAGCGATTGTGGTCTAAGGGCCAGATCGTAACGATCTTCCTCGGGGTTTTGTGCCTGGGCATCTATGATTCGTTCTCGGGCCATATACCTTCCGTTTTATATTAAGTTTTAAATACAATCTACATATTTCGTTGATTGTTAGTACGGTTATTTTTAAGGCTTTACATACTGCCGCCGGATTTAAGGCGATAGACGGCAGAGACCAGGGCGTCGGTGGTTTTAATATCCTGGTTGGCAGTGCTAACCCGGTCGATAAGGTCTTCGGCATCGTTGCGACGTTCGCCCAGTTGCAGCAATATTTCCAGGGCCTCGCGTTCGATATCGGTCAAGGGTTTGGAGGCCTTTTGAGCTCTGCTGGAGGCGGCCTGGACATAGTCGCCCATCTTGCCCTTTAGTTCGGCGACAACCTGTTCGGCAGTTCTGCGACCGATCTCGGGCAGGGTGGTAAGCATCTTGGTATCTCCCTGTTCGATACTATAGGCGATATCTGCCAGGGGCCGGGCCAAGGCTCGCAGGGCCTTGCGGATACCGATTCCCTTGACGGAAATAAATCGCTGAAAAAAGGTCTTGTCGAGTACCTGTGGGAAACCTATTAAAAGAGGTACAAAACTATTGCCGACGGCTCCGGCACCTTCGTAATATTCTAAACAATATAAGGTGATGGTATGGCCGATCTGCCCGGACAGATCACTGATGGTATAACCGGGCACCATGATTTCATAACCGATATCACCCACTTCCAAGAGTACCGTATTAGTATCGGTGTTCAATTCAAGTAAAGTTCCGGTAATACGGGCAATCACAAGGATACCTCCTGCCGATTGTGTTCGTTGATACAACACATGGCCACGGCCAGGGCATCGGCAACGTCGGGGGGGGAAGGCGGCTGGGGCAAATCCAATTGCAGGGCCACGCTGCGCTGCATTTGCTCTTTGCCGGCCCGGCCGCTGCCGGTAAGACTCTTTTTAATTCGGGTAGCGGCATATTCATCCACAGGTATTTTATGGGCGGCGGCAGCCAGCAGAAATATTCCCCGGGCATGCCCCATCAGGATGGCGGTACGCGGATGTTTATAATGGGCGTAAAGTTTTTCAACAGCCATAATATCAATTTCATGCTCAGCCAGAAGTGCATCTATGTCGTGATGTATTTGTAATAATCTTTCGGCCATCGGCAGGTCGGCATCGATCCGCAGGGCGCCGGCATCGAGCACGAGTAACTGCTGCTGCTTCTCTTTGATAACAGCATAGCCGCTAATTCGCAAACCAGGATCAACTCCAAGTACAATCATCTTATTCTAAGATACCTAGAATCAACTTATATACTCAAACACCCATATACTAACCTACTCAACCTGCCAGACAGTACCGTCGGGCCGGTCTTCCAAGGTAATGTTTTTGGATTTTAATTTGTCGCGGATGGCATCGGCCAGGGCGAAGTTTTTGTCTTTGCGGGCCTCGGCGCGCAGCTCGATAAAGATTTCCATTAGTTGAGCTATCAGTTCCCCTCCGGTTCCTTCAACTGATGCTTTCTCCAAAGGACCTTCCAGTAAGCCCAGAATTTGGCCCAGGCCGGCGACCATACGGGCGGCTTCCAGAGCCAGTTGCTTTGCATGGGCGGCTCCGCGCTGTTCCAGTTTTGACTCATCGATGTAACGGTTAATCGTATTGCATAGCTCAAACAGTATCGACAGCGCGCCGGCGGTGTTAAAGTCATCATCGAGGCCATCAAGATAACGCAGTTGACTTTGCGAAACGGCTTCCTTTAGTTGGCTATCGAGATCACTCTGGGTATGATTTTCCATATTGCCCAGATTGCTGGGAACGGTGTACACATCCGCACCGGTGATGCGGGCGACGCGGTCCAGCAGTCGATAAATGTTCATCATACCTTTATAGGTGGCCTGGAGGGTATCATCGGTAAAATCGACGGGACGGCGATAGTGGGTGCTAAGTATGAAAAACCGGATCAGGGCGGGCGGGTATTCCGTCAGTACATCTTTGAGCAAGCGCACATTGCCCAGTGACTTACTCATCTTTTCCATCTTCCATTCGCCGCTGCTGTCCTTGGTCTTAACGCGGGTCAGACCGTTGTGCATCCAATATTTGGCGAAGGGTTTTCCCGTGCTGGTTTCGGATTGGGCGATCTCGTTTTCATGGTGGGGAAATATCAGGTCCATACCACCACCGTGAATATCAAAGGTCTCGCCGAGCATTTTCATGCTCATGGCGGAACACTCGATATGCCAGCCCGGCCGGCCCCGTCCCCAGGGGGAATCCCAACCCACTTCGTCATCGGTGGATTTTTTCCAGAGGGCAAAATCGGCCGAGTTGCGCTTTCCTTCACCAGTAAGCTGCCTAGAACCTTCCAACTGATCCTCGCTGCGGCGCTGAGATAATTTGCCGTAA